>Ga0302325_10035970_pt1 | contig 10101 bp, 7 predicted proteins | sample Palsa_T0_2_FD_201948 | JGI IMG/M metagenome (GOLD analysis project Ga0302325, IMG submission 201948) | Peat permafrost microbial communities from Stordalen Mire near Abisko, Sweden - Palsa_T0_2 | ecosystem: Environmental > Terrestrial > Soil > Palsa > Peat permafrost | place: Sweden: Abisko... | reverse complement strand
CTTGCGCCAGTGATCAAAGGCGAGGCGGAGCAGCGGCACATAGGACGGATCTTCGAAGTAAGCCATGCGGAACACGCGGCTCTCGCCGTGCGAGGATCCCCGATCGTGAGGCGGGTCGAAGCGATCAATGCCCGTGACGCGGATGCCGCGCCGCGCCAGTGCATAGACCGTGGCGCTCCCCATGGCGCCCAAACCGACGACGACGACATCCCGCGCCTGCATTGCCTACTCCTGTTGAGAGCGCATACCGCATCAGTTGCTCGCGAGTGCTGCGATTTTGGCTACGTCGTCCCTAATGGTCGCGCCGCTGGTCCATAGGTGCCACGCCGCCCAGAAGCCCGTCGGCGCGAGCAACAGCAGTGCCCAGCGCAAGGATTCGTGGCCGGCGCCAAAGGATCCGGCAAACCAGTCACTCAGCCAACCGATGACTTGTGGGGCGATCACGAGGTTGGCTACATTGGCGAGGAACAGCAGAATCGCGCAACTTGTAGCGCGCATGTTCGCCGGCATTACGTTCTGAAGAAGCCCTAATATCGGGCCGATGTAGAAGTACACCGCAGGCACAAAAATCCACAGCAGCGCGGTTGCCGCCTTCTCGGACAGCACCCAGTACAGGACAATCGAAGGGATGGTCGTCAGCGCGGTTACCAACCCGAGGAGCCGCACCACATAACGCGGGTCCGCCGCGGCAGGCCGGCTCATCAACCAGCCGGCGAGCAACGTCCCCGCCGTTCCCGCGATCAGGTGCATGGGTCCAAGAAGCGCTCCGGCCTGTCCTACCGTGAGGTGATGTGAGCGTTGCAGGAACGTGGGCGTCCACCACATCAATCCCCAGCTCCAGAAAGTCGCCACGGACCCTCCCAGGATCAGATGTACCGCCGAGCGTTGGCTGGCCAGGAAACGTAGCGTTGCACGCAGTGTGCTGGGGGTCAGATCACCCGATAGCGCGTCGAGTTGTCCGCGCCGCGGTTCGTGCACCGTCAACCAAACCAGCAAGGCCACCAGCAGCCCGGGGATGCCGAGCACGAGAAAAGCCGCTCGCCAACCAGCGCGCTCGGCTACCTGACCGGCAACCGAGGAGCCCAACCAGGCACCCAGGCAGGCGCCCAACGCGAAGATAGTCAGCGCCATCGGCCGCCGCTCGGGGGGAAAGTTGTCCGCGAGAATCGAAGTGGAGGGCGGCGTGCCGCCGGCCTCGCCGATGCCGACGGCAAATCGCGCGAGCAGCAGCTGAGCGTAGTTCTGCGCCAGTCCGCACAGAGCAGTCATGCCGGACCAGATCGTGAGTGCGATTGCAACAATGTTGCGGCGATTCGTCCGGTCGGCAAACGCAGCAACGGGTATTCCGACCGTCACGTAGAACAGTGCAAGGGCGACGCCGGTCAGGAACGCGATGCCGCCGTCGGATAGCTTCAACTCTTGCCTGATGGGGTCGAGCAGTGTCGAAATAGAAAAGCGGTCAGCGATATTCAGCGCGTACACAAGCGTTAGGATGGCAAGCACGTACCGGCGGTCACGGGGTACGGCCAAGGGATCTGAGGTGAGGCGAGGGTGAGTCACCGCGCTCCGATCGGAGCGCTTGGTCAAGGATGAGCCTCGCGACGCGTCATGATTCGTGTTGGCTCAAAGGGGACTGTTGCCACTGCCATCTCTCCGGAGAGAATGAATCGAGTCCGTGTCCGCTGCGTCTTCCGAACCATACCGCAATACCACGAGCAGCACCAAGCAGACGAAGCTGTGGAGGAATTCGCGACGCTGGTATGCTTGGATGGGCATTCATGCTTCTTCCGTCGAGGGCGCGACCTACTTGCACTTCGGTTGTCTAGTGTCGGACTAACTATATCCAACAGGGATGTTTGACATGACTATCGCCTCTGTACGCTCCATCACCCTGACGGGGCTGCTGTGCTGCTTCGCTCTCGGGCCTGCCTTCGCGCTGGATCTGAATGACCTGACGAACCAGGAAGCCGCCCGGGGCATCAAGGGGGCGTTGACCGAGGGAGCCGCTTCGGCCATTAGCAAGCTTGGTGTTCCCGGCGGGTTCTTAAATAACCCCAAGGTCAAGATCCCGTTGCCCCCGGCACTTGACGAGCTCGCCAAGGGGATGCGGATGATGGGGCAGGGCAAGGATGCTGACGAACTCGTCGCAACCATGAACCAGGCGGCCGAACAGGCGGTACCTGAAGCCAAGACGCTGATGGTTAACGCGGTCAAGACGATGTCGGTAGAGGACGCCAAGAAGATTCTGACTGGCGGCGATGAATCCGTGACGCAGTTTTTCAAGAGCAAAACTGCTGCACCATTGGCGGTAAAGTTCTTGCCGATCGTCAAGCGAGCAACCGATCGGGTGGGCCTGGCACAGAAATACAATCAGTTTGCGGGAGAGGGAGCTAGACTCGGTCTCATCAAGGGCGACGCAGCCAACATCGAAACGTACGTCACCGGAAAAGCGCTGGACGGCCTGTATCTGATGATCGGCGAGGAAGAGCGCGCCATCAGGCAAAATCCCGCGGAGGCCGGTAGCGCGATTGTCTCAAAAGTGTTTGGCGCGTTGCGCTGAGATACTCGGACCGACCGAGCCGACGGCGGCGTAAGTAAATCCAGCCAGGGCTCAGCCGGTCATGCTGCCATCTGCTCGATCGGTGGGAGTATGTGGGCCGTCTAGCCTGGCTGATCGGTGGCTATTTGCCCAGATGTGAGCGCGATGAACTCGGGATGGTCGCGCAGTGAAGCCATGTCGGCATCGTTCCTTATCCAGCCGAAGTTCATTTGACCTTTTGCAATCGCCTGCCGCAACAGCTCGAGCGCGCGCTGAGACTCGCCCAGCCGTGCGTGCAGGCACGCGCCGTTGTAGAGCATCATCGGATCGTCCGGACTGATCTCGATCGCGTTGGCACCTTCGCGGATGGCATCAACCTTGCGCCCCGATTCGGCCAGCGTGACGGCGTAGAACATCCTGGCCCGTGAATCGTCCGGGTTCTGCAGAATGTAGTTCGGCAACCGTTCCAGCATCTGATCACGCGCCGCTCGCGCTTCGCTCAGACGCCCAAGTCCGTCACAGGTCAACGCCAGGTCGGCATAGCCAGAAATAAACGCGGGCTTGAGCTCGATCACGCGCTGGAACAAATCGTAAGCCTGCTGGAACTCGCCGTTGGTGAAGTGAATGCGGCCGAGCGTCCAGTGTGCGACGAAATCGTCGGGGGCCAGCTCAATGGCTTTGCGGCTCGATGTACCGGCTTCTTCGAGCTTGCCCCAGATGAAATAGGATAGGCCCATCGCGGTGTAGGCCTCTGGCAGGTTGCCGTCGTACATCAATGCCTTGAAACTCATCTCCTGAGCACGGTTGCGGTATTTCTCCTCGCGGGCGAAATACTGATACATCTGCCCGTAGGCGCTCGAACATGCCGCATATGCGGCCGCGTAACGCGGGTCTAGTTCGATGGCTCTCTCGAACAGCTGGATTGAATATTCGACGCTGCGCTTGGTCAGGCGGTACAAATAGTCCTGACCTCGCAGGTAGAGATCGTAGGCCTGAGCATTGACCGTCTGACGCTTGGTCAAAGAGACTTTCTCGGCAAATGAAAGCTTCAGTTTCAGTGCCTCGGAAATTTGCTGCGCAACCTGCTCCTGGATATCAAAGATGTCGTCGAGCTTGCCCTTGTACGTGTTTCCCCAGATCTGGCGGTTGGTTTCGACGTCAACAAGCTGCACCGTAATACGAACGGAATCTTGGAAACGGCGCACACTGCCACCCACGATGTAGCGCGCACCTAACTCGTTGCCGATGGCTCGCACGTCATGCTTGCGCTCCTTCAGCTGCTTGGACGCCCAACGCGAGACCAGGTCGATCTCGCTGACCAGAGACAGCCGCGCGATCAGCTCCTCCGTCAGCCCATCGCTGAAGTAGTCCGTTTCCTGGTCAGGACTGATATTGTCGAACGGCATCACTGCCAACGCGCCGCGTTCGTTTGCGCCTGCCGCAGGCGCAGTCTCACGCGTGGGCGTGGGTACCTTCACGTCCTGCGGTGGCGCCAGCGTGACCCCAATGCGCTCCAGCGAGCGCAAGATGGCATTCAGGCTCGCGCCGGGATCCTCGCCTTTGAAATACGAGATGTGCTGGATCCCGGCCAGTTGGTACTTCAGGGTTGGCGGAATCACTGTCGGCTCAAGATACACAGGCAGAATGTGCCCCTTGCGCTCGCTTACAAGCACGACCTCCTTAGCCACGTTGTCTGAGTGAACCGCCGATTCGGTAACCATCAGGAGCAGCACTTTGGCGCTTTCCAGGGCGTTTACGATCTGTTCGCTCCACTGCGAGGCGCCGTCGAGCCCCGCCTGGTCGATCCACACGGACACTCCCGCCGCGCGCAGCTTCGCGGCCACATCCAAGACGCGCGCCTCGTCATCGCGGGAGTAGCTTACGAAGACGTCTGCTGAATGGGCCACGGGCGCCTCTTAGGTTAAGCGGTTCGGATACGGGTTGTTCTTCTCGGAAAAGGTTAGCACGAGGCCTTGGATCTTTGCGCCGGCGAATATCCAGGCATAACTGCCCGAAATATTCCATGAGTTTCGGTGAAAAATCGTTGTATCATCAATAAGTTAGTTCGTCTTCGGACCCGGCACCCCGACGAGGTCCTTGGGGGGAGCCGTTGTCATCGCGCCGACCGCGCCGGCGCAAAGCCGCTGTCACGGCTGGTGTTGGCTGCGCGCCTGCCCTTCCTGCGCGGCAATTTGCGCGCGGTCGTGTCGTTGACCAAATGCACGAACGTGTGGAAGGTGGCGTCGTTCGGCAACTGCCGGCCAATATGAATGACGGCACTGCCCTTCAGGCGCTTTCCGAGCGCTCCTGTAATGAGCGCCCTGGAGTGGGCGTCGACGAAGTCCAGCACTTCGTCTATGAGAATCCAGGATGGCACGTGGATCAGCGTACGAACAAACGCCAATCGCGTTAGTTGGTCATCGTTGAGCTCCTCGCGCCAGTCCCAGCCCTTATCCAGGTCCGGCGCGAGCTCCTTAAGATTCAGATCAGTCAGTGCCTCCCGGAAAGTCTTGTCCTTTATCTGGTCCGGGTCCGACGGATACGCGAGCGCCTCGCGCATAGTGCCCGGAGGCCAGTAAGCCGAGCGCGGCATGTAATAGATGCTTTGTCCTTTAGGTCGCCTCACGGTGCCCGAGCCCCAGGGCCAGAGACCGGCAAGGGCACGGAAAAGCAGCGTCTTGCCGGCGGCGGGCTCACCCACCACAACCACCCGCGCGCCAGGCTTTATCAGAACATTGGCTTCCTTGATCTTGGTCACGCCTCCGGGCGAGGCAATCTCCAGTTTGCTGATCACATATTCGTCGCTCGTTCCTTCTTCATAATCAATCTGGCTCTCAACATGGTGCAATGAGTCCATATCCGTGACGGCTCTGCGAAAACTGGCCACGCGCAGCAGGGTCGCGCGCCAGTCGGCGATGACACTGAAGTTGTCTACGAACCAGCGCAGCGAGCTCTGTACCTGGGTAAAGGCGCCAGCGGCCATCATGAGGCCACCGAAAGACAGGTTGCCGAAGAAGTAGAGGGGCGCAGCTGCAATGATCGGCGCCACAAGGGTAAACCACCCATAGCCAGCCGTGATCCAGGTCAAATTGGTCAGGCCCAGCACCAGCCGCCAGGTTGCTGCGAGCACTGAGTCGAGGTCCCTGTCGATATGGCGTACCTCGTCGGGCTCCCCGCCCGCCAGCGAGATGGCATCTGCGTATTCGTTCACGCGCACCAGCGCAACGCGAAGCTCGGATTCGCGCTGGTAGCGCTCGGCATTGCGCTTGATGAGATTGCGCCCTGCCCAGTAGCTCAGCAGCGAGGCGGATCCTGCATACAGGACGGCTGCCCAGACCATGTAGCCCGGGATCAGGTAATCGCGCCCGTGAATATGAAAGCTGAATCCGGCAGAGATGCGCCACAGCACGCCGACGAACATGACAACCAGAATACCCGCCTGCAGCAAGCCGGTGCCCAGGTCTGCGGTGAGCTCGGTGAGATGCCGAGCATCCTCGTGCACGCGCTGATCCGGATTGACGCCAACGTCGCCGGCATTGGCAAGCCGAAAGGCGCGCAAGGGCCGTACCCAGTGCTCGACCAGATCCTTGACGAGTCCTTCGCGTAGCTTGAGTTTCAGAGTCTCCGTGAGAAATCTCTGCGCCACATTCAAACCCAGTAGCGCGCCGGCAATAACTGCGAATACCAAGAGCTGGCGCAGAAACCCGTCCAGATCGCGATGGGCGAGGGCGTCGTAGAACGGCTGATTCCAGACATTGAGGCGAATCTGCCCAAAGGATGATGCGACCACCACGGCAATCAGCACACCGCCCAGGATCAGCAGGGAGTCGCGCACCGGTGACTCGATCAGCGCTCGCCACATGGTTGCTAACTGCGGCAATAATTTCGAACGGCTGTACTCATCATTGGGCTTTGGTCGCTTTGCCATGAGTGGATCCCGGGGTGACGTCACAAGCCTCGCATTATGCCGAATATGCTGACTTGAACCTGCAGCGCAAAGTGCGCAACCCCATGATTCTAAATAATTGTCTCATCGATGAATTGAGGTCGCCGTGATCGGCGAATGCTAGCTACGATTCTCGCTATTGACTGGCGCGCGTTTTTGCAGCAGAAGTCCGTGGACTCTTGGAGGCTCGGCGCGCCGCTACCCCTATGATCTATCGCCTCGGCGATCTCACAATAGACACGGGCCGTCAGCAGGTTAGCCGCGGCACCGAGTCCGTGACGCTTTCCAAGCTCTCCTACGATCTGTTGATGGCACTCGTGCAAGCGGCGCCCAATGTCGTATCGCTGGATGAACTGATGCGTCTAGTGTGGGTTGGGCCCGTCGTCAGCCCTGAAACCGTGACTCAGCGGGTCAAACTACTGCGCGATGCACTGGAAGATGATCCGCGCGTACCTCGCTATATCGGGGGTCTTCGGGGACGCGGATACCGCATCGTGGGCGCTGTCGAGGAAATCCGCGATCACGCAAACCTCGTCGGATTGCCGAAAGAACCCATTAGCCTGTTGAACACGATCCCCGATAGGCGTGCGCTCCAATCCGACGCCGAGTCCGACTCGGTACTACCCGCTCCGGCTATCGGACCAGTTCGAGTCGCGATCTGTGTGCTTCCCTTCACCAACATGAGCGGCGATCCGGAACAGGAGTATTTCAGCGACGGAATCACCGAGGACATCATTACCGAGTTGTCGCGTTGGCGCCTTCTCGCGGTGCGGTCTCGCTCGGCCTCGTTCCGGTATCGCGGCATCGCCGTCGATGTCAAGCAGGTCGCGCGCGAACTGAACGTTCGCTACATCCTAGAAGGCAGCGTGCGGCGGATGGGCGCGCGAATCCGTATCAACGCACAATTGACTGATCCCGAGAGCGGCAGCCACATCTGGGCCGAGAAATTTGATAATGAACTGGCGGAGCTTTTTAAGGCCCAAGACGAAGTAGTGCGAACGATCGTCAGCACGCTCGTTGGCCGTGTCCAGGTCTCGGATGTAGAACGTGCGCGACGCAAGCCGCCGGCCAGTCTAGCCGCCTATGAGTGTGTGCTAAAAGGCAACGCTTTGCCTTGGGACGATCCGGACGGCGCAGCGGAGGCAATACGATTGCTTGAGAAGGCCATCGAGATTGATCCTGGCTATGGTCTCGCTCATGCCTTACTTGCTGGTTTGTATTGGCGAAAATGGCAGAACGACCCGGGCAACTCGAACGCCGCATTGGAGGAGGCGCTCGCCTCTGCAAAGCGCGCAGTCGAGGTTGATAAGAACGAGAGCACTTGCTTTTCAATGCTCGGCCAAACCTACCTGCTTCGACGTTCCTTTGATTTGGCGCTGCAATACGCGCGCCGAGCAGTCGAGATGAATCCGAACAATCAATGGAATGTGGCCAGCATGGGGTCTGTTCTGATCTACGTCGGCCAACCGGAAGAGGCTCTAGTTTGGTACAACCGCGCCAAGGAGATCGATCCATACTTTGATCCACCTTGGTACTGGCATGAATTGGGGAAGGCATACATGTTTTTGCATCGATACGAGGAGGCCTTGGCAGTGTTCACCTATTTGCCTAGTCGCCCCTATTCGATCGTCGCACACATGGCCGGTTGTTATGCCCGGCTGGCGGATGTTGACCGCGCCAGAGTCAGCGCGAACGACTGTGTGGTCATGAAGCCGGATTTTTCGATCGCGCACTTCATGACAAAACAACCATTCAAGAATCCAGCCGATGCGGCGAGTCTGGCCGAATCCTTGCGCATGGCCGGCCTGCCGGATTGATCGAGACGAGTACTGAGCAGGCGCGCTGAACCGCGCTATCTCGCGTTTTTGCGCAAGATGAATCTGCCGGAGTCGCCGAGTTACCGGGTCACCCGGCCACCTTACGCGTTCCGCCGCCGCAACGGCCCCTTCTAGTGCGCTTCACTAAAGCTTTGGCAAGGCTTCAGCCATTGTTGGGGCAGCCTTCATGCAGTCCTCAGTCAGGATCCTTAGTTTGTGAATCGTGTTCAGCCACTTGTATTCACTAACTTAGCTCAGGAGCCAGCCATGAAGTCCACGAATAAAATCCGATCTGCAGCGATCCCTTCCATTATCGCTGCCGCCCTCGTGGCCGTTGCCGGCGCTGGGAGCGGCGGCAGAGCGCAGGCCTCGGAGGCAGGAGAGCCTTTGACAGAGAAGGTCGCTTATGGTGACTTGAACGTGGCGACAGAACAGGGTGCCAAGGTGCTCTATGTCCGCCTTCGCTACGCCGCGCAAGACGTCTGCCGCCCCTTTGAAGGCCGGGAGCTGAGTCGCCGGCGGGTCTGGCAGAGATGCGTCGACCAAGCTTTGTCCTCGGCGGTCGAGCAAATCAACCGCCCGATGGTTACGGCAGTGCACAATCAGCGCACCAATCACTCCAGCACAGGTTGATGGGGCGCTCAGGCCGCCGATACCGCCGCGACCTGGCCCGTCGTCAGTAGTGAGCCAGCCCTTCCCTGGGGAAGTGCTGGCTCACGCCCATGCCGAGACGGTCATCGTAGCGGGTCGATAACCCCTGGTTGGCGCCACCAAGCCGAAATGGATACCGTGGTCCCGAGTGCGCACAAGCGTTAAACAAGAATGACACAGACGTAAGGCGCCGGCCTCGCTAGAATTGGCAAACACGGGGAGCGTTTGCATGAACACCACGCACGCACGTCGATTTGCCGCAGCCGTAGCGCGCAGCATAGTGCTGTGCGCGGTGGCGGGCTTTGCAGCAGCCGATGCGCCAACGGCGGGGAACACCGAGAGCGGCCAGACGCCGTATGAACGGATGGCGCGCCTCGATGAGTACCTGATCCGGGATCCTCACGCCGAGATTGCGCTCGCGCGCAGCGCGGCACCGGCCGCGATCTCCGACAAGGCCACACTCCTCATTCTCAAACCGCAGGGGTACGAGACTGCCGTCCACGGAACCAATGGATTCACCTGCCTTGTGGAGAGGTCGTGGATGTCGCCGTTCGACAGCACGGAATTCTGGAATCCGAAGTTGAGGGGACCGGTTTGCTACAACCCGGCCGCCTCGAAATCCATCCTCGTTTACACATTGCGGCGGACGAAACTCGTACTTGCCGGGCATTCCAAGGCGCAGCTGCTCGACGAGATTCACGCTGCGGTTGCGCGCAAGGAACTCCCGTGGCCCGAGCCGGGCGCGATGTCATTCATGATGTCCAAGGATGGGTACCTCGGGGATGCCGCGGGTCACTGGCATTCGCATCTGATGTTTCATGTGCCGAAAGCCGCATCCGAAAGCTGGGGAGCCAACCTTCCGGGTTCACCCGTGGTTCTCGACGATCGCGAACTTCCGGAACCCCAGACCGTCTTCATGGTGCCCGTAACCCACTGGTCGGACGGTACAGCGGCGCCGATTATGTAGCGGATATCCCGCCCACCCGTAGGTGCCATGCAGATCAATCGTCTGTAGACACCGAACGGCTGGCCGCAGCCTCTGAACGTTCGCCGCCCACCGGCGGCACAACGGCGCCGAGATTTGCGCGAGAAACCCACCCCGAGAGGCCGCCGCCAGCACGAATGAGTATGAAATCTTCATGCTCAGC
>Ga0302325_10035967_pt1 | contig 10102 bp, 11 predicted proteins | sample Palsa_T0_2_FD_201948 | JGI IMG/M metagenome (GOLD analysis project Ga0302325, IMG submission 201948) | Peat permafrost microbial communities from Stordalen Mire near Abisko, Sweden - Palsa_T0_2 | ecosystem: Environmental > Terrestrial > Soil > Palsa > Peat permafrost | place: Sweden: Abisko... | reverse complement strand
TATATACTAAAGGATAAGAAGTCAAGGGAGCCTATTCTAGGTAGCCTTATAGGCAACTGCTATAGTGAGTCACTTATAGTGAGTCACTAGGCATTAATACAAAGCAAAATAGGCAACACAATTAACCCCTGTTTTGATCCCACATATAGACTTGCGTCCTGTTTAATATGCTTAGTATTAATATTACTAGAAGCATTTTCAATATTATCCTTAGCACTTGCTTTAACTGGATTGTTATTATCGAGAATCACTTGTTGATTTGTATATAATTAGCAGTCTGCTTCTGAGTATAAAGAATAGCTGGTACACTTGCTTTGACTATTACACTAACATTTACCCGACTTTAATTGTATTGGGTTAACTTGCAGTCTAGCCTAGCAAAGGGCTGGCGGTCTTAGATCCTCCACGAATCATGGGGAAGCCGAGAAGGGCTACAGACCAATGCTACTTCCCTACGACGAAATCCCCAAATGGCTCCAAGACAACAGCTACATTCACCATGGCTATCGTCCGGAATCCAAATCTACGAGGGCATGCTTTGCGAGCTGGTTGTATCTGCACAACGAGACCGTAAACATATTTTCGCACCTGATACTGTCACCATCATCACCGCAGTCGCGTTGCTTGACAATCCCGAAAACAATTCTTCATACCGCGAAGGCATCGATCGGACCAAGGCACGAGCACGACCGACACACGACCCGTGACACTACGGTCGCCCACAAGGCTGAGCAGCCGTTAGGTTTTTTGCAAGCCGTCGCTGATTCCGAAGCCTCTCTGACATACTTACGTTCCATCTCTACGGCAATGGCAAGCAAAATCTCTTCCCAAGCTCCTCCGAAACCGATGGAGAGATACCAGTACCAACCATCCAGTCACCTGTGTTAGGATATGAGCTTAATCGGCAGCGGGATGTTTGTATAAATGGATGAAATAAGGAGTTCCAAATGCAGTGTATTGCAGTGATGTGTGTATAGTATAAATTGCGTACAAATAATGAAGTTAAGTAGGGTGCAAACACCATATATATATAGGATAACCTAGCGGGCCCTAGCCACTATCCTATTATTTCTGACAACCTGATCAACTGAGAATGCTCGAGCTACTCCCAGGACGAGATGATGAACCGATTCGGATCAGGCTCTGCCACCGTCCGTTGCCATCTCTGTCCCTTTTCGAAGCCTTATCATACTACTGGGGCTCTCTGACTCTGATCATGACCTTATTTGCGAAGGCAAGATCTTGCAGATTACCTCGAACCTGCTCGCTGCACTCAAGAGATTGCGGCCGACGAAATCGCTTTCTGGAGTTTTAAAGAAGGGGAAACTTCCGTGGAAGTCTAGGCTGTTATGGATTGATACATTGTGTATCAATCAGGACGATATCGCCGAGCGATCTGATCAGGTGAAGCTAATGGCCGACATCTATCGGAATTCCAAAAGGACGCTCGTGTGGATTGGGAAGGAGCCGCCTCTTGCTAAAGAAAGCTTTCGCCTGATTTCAATGATTGCAAAGGTCATTGAGCACCTGGATCTCAACTCCTGACAGATACCCGAACTGGGCTTCTTGCACGAGGACTATGAAATTATGCGTGGCTATAGCTTAAAGCAACTGAAAGAGGACCCCATCTGGTCGTCGCTAGTTAATATTCTTTGTCACCGAACTTACTTTTCCAGGCTATGGATAGTGCAGGAAATTGCATTATTCTCTCTTGATGATACACTGATTTGCTGCGGAAGTAATTCACTACCCTGGAGAAAGTACCGAGACGTAGCCATGCTCTTACAATACTGCAATCTTTTAGCAGAGAGTCTTGCATCGATGCACGTAATAAATTTGGCAAATATTAGATTTCTGGGAGATCTCCAGAGGCAGGTCCAGAAATGCAAGGCAATGTTGGATGACTGCATCATTGCAACGCACAATTGTGCCGTTAGCGACCGCCGCGATAGAGTATTTGCTCTGCTTGGCATGGTAGACGATATTACCAGATCGCAGCTGCAGAAAGTAGACTACTCTAGTTCTCTGGGCAACATATTTCTAGAGGCAACAGAGTGTCTAATCAAGGATAGCAAGAGCCTCGACTATCTATATGATTATGAGACGTCCGTAATTGACCGTACCCAGGAACCTAACATCCCTTCCTGGGTTTCTTGGATGGACTTCAATCCCCTAATGAAGATTCCGACGATCTTTGGAGGATCGGGCGGTGTATTCGTTCCGGAGACCCCCGTTACTATCCACGACTCGGTCTTGAAAGTTTCGGGTTTCGCTTTCGATGTTGTTGTAAACGTATACGACAACCTATCCAAAGCGAACTTCAAAAGCCAAATCCTCAAAATCCACGATGAATTGGCTCAGTCGCCGTCCACATCGAGGTACCCTCATTTCGCCATCAATGTGCTGTGGCGGATCTTGACATTAATGGACGAATCTCCTGGCACTGGGGATCATCTCGACTTCGTTGCATTCATTGCGCAACTGAACTTAGAACGCATGGGTTTTACAGAGGGTATCTTGGCACAAAATCCTAAACTCAGTATTCTGGCACAAGATAATCCCTCAATCAGATCTCGCTTTACTGAAGCACTTGCAGCTGATTTTGATGTGGAGATGTTGTGTAATACAGACGTGGAGATGGCAAAATGGACCAAACAAGCTTCCGAGGGAGGTGGACACACCTTTAAAAACTACCTAGTAGATATTTGCGAAGGACAAATGTTCAAATCTGGGGTTTGCGAAGGCCGTAATGTTTTTTCTTCTGCAAAAGGATATTGCGGCGTCGGACCCTTTGGGACAACAACCCAGAAAACACCTCTCCAGCAGTCCAAGTGGGAGATTGCGTAGCTATCCTCTCAACAGCGCGTGCTCCGGTCATTCTGAGACCAATTGACGAGGAATACTTCAGTTTTGTTGGTTTAGCTCAAGTGTCGTATCTCACTGATAGTGCCGACTTCAAGAAGGGCGTCTCGGAAGACTTCAGTAAATTTTGGATTCGTTGATTCGACACCTTTAAGGAAAATGGCCCAGAAACTGTGTCTTCCAGATGCCCTCGAGGGACTATCGAGAGGCAAGACAGCACTTCGGGATGCGAGATGGACGATCAAATATAAAACCTACAGCCTCTTTATCGACAACTTTATCCAATGATCTACCGGGGGTGCTGAACTTGCGAGGCTAGTCAAGACGCCGACTCCGTTTTACAAGGACCGGACTGCTTCCGTATCCTTGATCGAAACAAAGCAAGATAAAGTCGACTTTCAATCACTGCGATTCCGGTCAGCTCCCAAACAATTCCTCCAGGTCCCATGTTTGAAAGAATGCATTTACGGATAATTTAGAAGAATCCCTCACTGCAGGCCCTACCTATGCTATCAAGAGGCTTGACCAAACAATGTTGAGGAGACTTCTCGTTGAACTGACAACTTGATTATGCCGTGTTAATTTTTAGAATTAAGGGATATGAAGAGTGGGGAAAGGCATTCACATGTTACCTCTTTCTCTTGCTGGACTGTGTTTGAGGCTCAGTAGGGCACGGAAAAAGGGGAGACCCCGACTAAGTGGTAGGCACTTTGCATTGCGGTAAATCCTGGCCGCATCCCCAACTCTCCACCAATAGAGAAAGAGAGCGTTTGAATTCGAGTCATAAAAGTTTTATAGTCTCAATCAAACGATTCGAGATCAGGCAAGCTTTCTCTATACCCGGAGCCATGTTCCTGGGCACGCTACGTCAGCCTACTCGCTTCTCCGGGATCTCGATGCTTATCAGACCCTCTCCTTCCCCTTCTTCCCTTCTCCACCCACAAATTCGCCGGAGTCACTCTATACACCAACAAGTCTGGAAAAAGATTGGCATGCGGAGACATGGGCGGGGTCGGATTTGGAAGAGGAAGATGGATGTGGCGCTTGATGTGCCGGTTTCCAGGGTTTGCGAATTACGAATCCCTCATGTCAAGCTTTTGGACGGGTAGCTCCCGATGCAATGGCCTGCGATAATACACGGGTTTCTCCAAAGTCAACTGTCCGCCTCGGAAACCTCTTTGTCCTCCACAATAACCATTTTCAAGAAAGGAGTCAAGGAAGCTAAGGTCAGCCAGTCTCTTGTGGGCCGTGCCAACGAGAATAAGAAACATGGCCTTCTTGGCATGCTTCAAAATATATACATCTTCATGACCTGTCTCTTCGCATCCCTTGGTTGTATGATGTACGGTTACGATCAAGGAGTTATGGGATCTATTCTCGTCGAGTCGTCATGCAAAACTTCGAAGCACATTTCCCCTCTCTGACTGGCTCCACTACACAAGGCTGGCTTGTGTCTGCGCTCAAACTTGGAGCCTGGTTTGGTGCTCTCTTCAACGGTTACCTCGCCGATAAAATCTCTCGAAAATACAGCATGCTCGTTGCTATCATCATCGTCACCCTCGGTACAGGCTTACAGGCAGGTGCTCAGAATCCCGCTATGCTCTTTGCTGGTCGAATTGTGGGAAGTATCGGAATCGGCAGGTTCAGTATGGTCATTCCTCTTTACCAAGCCGAGATTGCACCACCTAAGCTTCGTGGTTCCCTCGTCTCACTCCAACAACTCTCAATCACCACCGGGACCTGCATTTCCTTTTGGCTCGACTACGGAATGCACTTTGTTGGCAGCTCCGACTGCCGTCCTGCAGGTCTCCTAAACAACGGTATGCTCTCGGGCGGAACCTTCGATTAGACCGATGCCCACGGCCGCACCTGTCTCGGTGAGAAGACCATCTCATGGCGTCTGCCCCTCGCACTCCAACGCATCCCAGCATGGATCCTCTTCTTCGGGATGTTTTTCCTCCCATTATCACCCCGCTAGCTCATGGTGAAGCACCGCGACGAAGAATGCGTCGCCTCGCTCTCCAGACTCCGCCGTCTCGCACCCAAAGATCCCCTTCTTTGCCGAGTATCTCGAAATCAAAGCCGCCGTTCTCTTCGACGAAGAGACAGAAGCCGAGTATAATAGCGACAACAAATCCGGTGCCTGGCGCGCACCTCTCCCCGCGAACATGTTCAAGCGTCTCAGCATTGGCTGCTGGATCATGATTTTCCAACAGTTCACTGGCATCAATGCAGTTCTCTACTGCGCTCCTCAAATCTTCGCAACCTTTGGATTGACATCCGTTATCACCGACTTACTGGCAACGGGCGTGACAGGAATTTTCTAAATCGTATTCACGTTGCCTGCTGTGCTGTTCCTGGCAAGCTCGGGTTCGATACGCGATAAGCCGTATCGGTACGTACCGATATTTTTTCGCGTAATACGGTTCCATATAGTGCTAGTATCAATACAGCCTAGTGCGTTTCGCGTTTCGCGTCGCGTAACCCCGCTATAAAATATATCGTCGTATAACGACGAAAACCTTTCCTTTGCATTACTCTTATAATAATTTATTATAGCCTTATATAGTATACATTATACAAAAGGCTTGTTTACAGGTGTTATCCTTATAGCAATATGAGGGTAGCACCTAAGACGTGTGTTTACACCTTTACGTGGTGTTTTAGGACTAGTAACTAAGTAATAAAGCTAAGTAGACACGATTTCTCAAGTGAGGAAGACTTTACATCTATTATATAATAGTTTAAGTATCTAGTATTGCTTTTAAGTTAGTATCTTTAATAAAGACGTCTAGAATCTTGCTCTTTTTCTATTGCTTAAGGCACTCTTGCTACTTAATTGTCTTTAGCTTTAATTAGCCCCGATCTTACTAAATTGTACAACGATAACTTAAGAAGACTCGCTCTAGTTTATCGCTTATTAGAGGAATTAAGAGAATATCGATAGCTATACGAGAAAGCTTAAGCTAGCATGTAGTTTGCATGTCTTAGCACTACTACTTAAGCGCTATTTAAGCCCCTAATAAGAACAAGTCTTATAAGTTATAGTTTATATACTTGTCTTTACTAGCTAGCCGGGTAATTGTACGCATATCTAAGACAAGCTAATCAAATTCGTTAAGCTCTTTTAGCTCCTTAAGGTTATTATACAAGAATAGCAAGATTAAGGTAAGCTCTTTAATTAAGTCGTCTTAATATAACTCTTAAAGCTGCTTAATAGTTCTTAAGGTTAACTTGATATACTTCCTTAGCTAATACTACTTAATATACCTCGTACAATTAGTAGGGTTAAGGATTAAAGCAAATGCGTAAAAATGGCTTATATTAGTCTTAAAGTAGTAGTTGTTAATAACCTTGTAAGCTTCGTTAAGCCGAAGGCAGAAGTCCTTGCTCTCTTAATTCTTCTTATTCTTTAATTTATCTTATTATATAGCAGTTAGCTAGTTCTAAGAAGAAGGGAGAGGAGAGTATATTATATACTATTATCTATTAAATGTGTTTAATTATAATATTAAATAAAAAGAGGGTAAAATCAATTAAGGTAAAGTATCCTTAACTAGTAAAAGTAGCTTGTATAAAGACTAAGAGGAAGTCTTTAATTATTTTAAGCTTCTTCTAATCTTAAGGGGTTAAGAGATCCTTTTTAAGCTTATCCTCGTATAACTAGTAATACTTCTTAACGTGATCTCTCAAATTAAGAAGCTAGAGGAGCTCCTTATATTAGCTATTTTACCTTATACGATTATCTATTAGGATTAGTCTCTTAGCTAGCTTCTTAAAGACTTTAATTCTTAAAGGGGACTTGCGCATATAAGCATTAATATTATAAGCTTAGCCGAGCAATCTTAAGAGCCGGAATTTCGCTCTCCTTGCCTCGTTATTCGATTAATCGAAATTATAATCCTCTTTATTATACAACTCTAGCTCTTTTATTATAATTACCTTAGCAAAGAAGAAGGCTTATACGACAAGGTTAATAATGTGGCCGATATAACGGATACGCTAGTCCTTTGCCTTCTAATCTAAGCTTAGCTTCTCTTTTTAGTACTCCTTAATTACATTATAGAGAGTATTATTTAAGCTTGTATTATTAGCAATAATAGCTCCGAGCTTTTATACAATATTATAATCTTTAAGGACTAAAAGTAAGACTAAGAACTAGTCTATTTTACTATAGCTAAGCACCTTCTTTAAAGCTAAAAGGGCTCTTTGCTGCTTAAGGTTTGCTAAGGTAAAGTGTGCAACGATCCTTAAGAGAAGCTAGCGATTTAGAGAGGTCTAGATATCGAGTGCAATATAAATTAACGAAGTAGCGCTTTAAAGGAGTTGTATAATAACGTCTTTATGCTTAAAGAAAGCCTTTTCGGTATAATTGCGAACTATAAAGTAAGACTTAGGGAAAACGCCTTTAACCTTTAAGTTTAATGCTTAAGCAAGGGTATATAACTTAAGCTATTTTATAGCATAAAAGGAGAGGTTTTATACGACGATTAAGGTAACTAGAGCCTCGATAATTACTAGTCGATTAAAGAAGTTCTTAAGGATCCCCTTATCAAGCTTTGCTATATCGCCAAATGCTTAAGCTTAGTAGTAAAGCTGCTTAAGCTAGTAAGCAACTTTAGCTTAGCCTTTAGTCTTGCTTTTAATATTAATCTTGTAATACCTCCTTAAGTAAGTCCTTATATTCCTTGCGTAGCACTTGTAATACAGCTCTTGCTTATAATCGTCGGACGATAGATCTTGTAAATATTGCATATAATAGAGGTGGGTTTAGTCCTCCTCCGGCATCGGGCGATAATAATATACTTAGACCGGTAACCGCTACTTTTTCTTATCGTGTATAAGGGTAAATACGCTCGAATTTGAGGCTATAAAGCCTAATCGTATAAAGGAATCATTTGCCGTAAGTGAGGAAGCTATTTAAGAGTATATTTTAAGGTATTGTTGTACGAGGAAGAAGAAAAAGTGGTAAGAAGGAGAAAATAGGAGGGTGCAAGGTAATTTAGGTAAGCAGTATTGATACGATATCGGTACGTATCGGTATAGGCAATACTTAGTAATACGGTACAGTATCGCTTATGTATTGATACCTCAGGTATTGAACCCGAGCCTGGTTCCTGGATAACTTCGGACGAAAAACGTTCTTGATCGTCGGCGCGGCGGGGATGTTCATCTTCCACATCATCGTCGCTGCAATCGAGGGTTCATCCGAGACATCATGGGCTTCACACACGAATGCGGGGTGGGCGGCAATTGCATTCATCTAGCTATTCGCCGTCAACTTCGCCTACTTGTGGGGTCCCCTCGCCTAGGTCCTAACTCAAGAAATCTTCCCAAACAGTATGCGATCGCGAGGTGTCTCAATCGTCTCATCTACCAACTGGATGTTTAATTTCGTTATTGGGTTGACGGCAAGAGATATGCTTGCTAGTATGAAATACGGGACGTATATCTTCTTTGCGGCGCTTTGTGCTGGCGGTGGACTGTTCGTTTGGCTTTATGTGCCGGAGACGAAGAATAAGACGTTGGAGAAGTTGGATGTTTATTTTGATGGTGATGCGGACGGCATTGCGGTAAATGAAAGGGAGAGGATGAGGAGGATTGAAGAGAGTTTGGGGTTGGCGGGTGTGCAAGGGCCGGAGGATTTGAAGGTTGGAGAGGGGGAGGAGACGGCGGAACATGCGGAGAGCGTGGAGGTCTAGAAAATGGAGAGGGGCAGGAAAGGGTCAATCGAACGAACCGGAAATATTTGCATGTGATAATGGTGTCCACTCTGCCCATCATGCAAAGAAAATAATACTATATTCACTTTATCATTGAAGTTGACTCCGCCTTGGTTCGGCTACTGCCCTCGCGCCTAAAAAACCAAAAAAACCAAAGGGGTAAAAAAATAAAATTGTGTTTGTGGCTGTCGAGGCCTCGAAATGAGATATGAACTCACTTTTTCTGATTCCGATAAGGTTACCCGCACCCTGGTCATTGGGTGTCCCTGATTAATCTGTTTAAAATTTTTTTTTTTGAACCAACACTTCCACACAGGCTTGGCGAAAATACTAGATAAGCAGTATCGATAAGAATTGATGCTAGAATTGTAAGGTATTGATAGTATTAATACTAGAATCGATTCTAATTAGCGCTTGCGCTAAGATCTATGTTAGTGTCTTAAGATATATAGCTAAGTAGTAAAACTAAGAGAGGCATAATTTCTCAAGTGAAAAAGACTTTAAGTTTATTGTATAATAGCTTGAAAAGTTAAGATTTCTTTCAAATTAGCAATTCTCAAGGAAAACGTCTAAAATCCCACTCTTTTTCTAGTGCTTAAGGCACTCTCTCATTTCAATTGTCTCTAGTTCTATTTGCCCCCTATCCCAGCTTACTGTACGACGAGCTCCTGAAAATACTCTCTTTAGCTCATCACTCATTAGTGGAATTAAAAGGATATCAATAGCCATAAGTGAAAGCCTAGGCTAGCGTTGCCTTTGCGTATCTTGGCACCACCACGCGAGAGCTCCCTTTTTACTAGGATCGTACGATTCTAGTGAGTTATAGTCCTTGTACTCGTCCTCACTTGCTAGCCGAGCAATTGCGCGGAGAGACAAAGCAATCCGATCAAAAGCATCAAGTTCTAGTAGCTCACAAGAGGGGTTATCGTACGAGAAGGCCAAGGAAGTAAGTGGGACTATAACCTCTTCTTTATACTTTTCCTAGAGCTTTTTAACTTTTGCTAAGATTGGCTTTAACCACTTCTTTGGCTAGTGTGTCTCAATATACCTCGTACAATAGCCAGGATTTAAGACTAAAGCAGTAGCATAAATTGGAGACATATCAGTCTTCAAATAATACTCGTTAAGGACGGCATGTGCTACATTAAGCCTGCGAAGGAAGTCCTTACTCTCCTTATCCTTCTTCTTTTTATACTCGGCTTATAATAGTTAGCTAAGTCGTACGAGAGAGAAGGGAGACTTATAGTCTCTTCTTGAAGGTGTCTAATTAAGATGTCTATTGTAAAGAGAGTAGAATCAAGAGAGCTAGAGTCTCCCTTAGTAAAAAGAGTAGCTCGTGAAAAGGGAGCAAGGAAGTCCTTAATTGTACGAAGCTTTTTCCAATCTTTAGAAGTCAAGATATCGTCCTTAAGCTTGTCCTTGTAATCTTGATAATACTTTTCCACTGCAAGCCTCAAATTGAGAAGAATAACAAGCATATTATATTAGCTATTCCACCTTATACAATTGTCTATTGG
>Ga0302325_10035965_pt1 | contig 10102 bp, 9 predicted proteins | sample Palsa_T0_2_FD_201948 | JGI IMG/M metagenome (GOLD analysis project Ga0302325, IMG submission 201948) | Peat permafrost microbial communities from Stordalen Mire near Abisko, Sweden - Palsa_T0_2 | ecosystem: Environmental > Terrestrial > Soil > Palsa > Peat permafrost | place: Sweden: Abisko... | reverse complement strand
CGCGATTCGGCTATGGGCAACCCGAAAGGGCCACGCCCGCTCCTAGAAAGCGCACGCCCGGCGACGCAACCAGGGCAATGGGGTACCCAACCCCCGCATCATCAGACTGACCGTGCGCGACGTCGTCGCAGAGCCCGACGCCCACCCGAACAGCACACCCACCGGCAAACCAAACCGGTGGGCGCGGCCTGGACCCTTGACAAAACCGCCCCCATATCAGCCGAAAGGCGCGGGCCTCGTGAGGCGCATCGATCGCCGAGCGTCTTGCCGGGCTGATGATTCGGTCGCAGCGAATCGACGGGCAAACGCCGACCCTCGCAGGCGGGTCTCGGAGGGATGGGGAGTGGGGACGCGGATCGGGTCACAGGTCGCGGCGCGAGTTCGTCGACGAGTCGCCCAGACGACCCGAGCCGGGCGGCGCCGAGGCGGCTGATCCGCGACGGGCCTCGCCCCCCTCGTCGATGTGACTCGGCCACTCGTCCGTGTAGGTCGCCTCCACGACAGACCGCATGGTGGGCTCCGTGACGGCTGACTCGGTCGCCCGCTCACGCCGCACGGTCGCTCGTTCCGCGAATAGAGTGCAGCGCGCGTTCGCACGCCGCCACGACGAGGGGAACGCTCTCCTCCTCCGCGTCGAGCCGCGCGGCCGCGAGGGCGCCCGGCTCGTCCCCCGGCCGCAGCTCGAGAAAGCCCTGGAAGCTGTCGAGGACGGTCTGCTCGAGCGTCCAGAGTGCGTCTTCAATGAACGAGCCCAGTGCCCTCTCGGCGTTATCGGCGACCACCTCGATCGAACGCGGATCCCGCTCACCCGTCGATACGAGTCGCCAGGCGAGTCCGCGTGCGATTCCGCGCCAGCTGCCAGGACTCGACAGATCGAGAATCGCGCGGCGAAGCGCATCCGCCGCGATCTGCTCGCAAACCGTGGCCGTCATGGCTCGCTCCGGGCCTCCCACCACGATGATCATCCATCCCGGCTCGGACGGTCCCCGGGGACCAGAGGCTCGATCAGAGGCCACGTCCGGCGTGGCGGCGCACGGGGCGTGGCGGGACGAACCGTCAGTACGACTGGCTCGCGCTCGAAGCCATGCGGCGGATCCGAACTCAGAACCGGGTGAGACGATAGTGGAGCGTCGGGCCGGGCAGCTTGCCGGCTGCGGTGACCGGGACGGTGTACGTCCGGCCGGCGAGCGTGATCGTGATCGTCGCGAGGCGCTCGCCCCGCTGGATCCGGCGAGGGTGGCCGTGGGTCAGGGTCGGGCTGAGGACGGTCCGAAGCGCTGCAACCCTGCCCGGGGTTCCGAAGATATGCACCGTGCGCGTCGTACGACCGAGGATCGCCGTCGATGACCAACGCGCCCGGATGCGGACGGCGGAGGTTCCGGCGCGCAGCACGACGAGCGGCCGTACGCTGTGTAGCGCCGCGGCTGCGAGCCGCTCGCCCATCTCGAGCGCTGTGTCGAGATCGCTCGTCCCTTCCTGCCTGAGGACGGCGCCGACGACGGTCAGCGTTCTGCCGCTGATGGTTCGGCGCGCCGCGAAGACGAAGTTGCCGCCCGCGGCGCTGCTCGAGCCCGTCTTTATCCCGATGATGCCGTGGTGACCGACGTCGTAGTCGTAGTTGATCACCGTCCCGGCGACGGGCAGGCTCACCTCGCCCAGATCAACGATCGACGCGATCGTCGGGTTTGCGAGCGCGTCCGCCCCGAGGTGGGTCATGTCGATCGCGGTGCCCGCGTCGTCCGGGGCGAGCCCCGAGGGCTCGACGAAGTGGGTGTGCCGTAATCCGAGCGAACGGGCCATGGTGTTCATGCGGGCGACGAACGCGCTCGTGCTACCGGCGTCCCACCTGGCGAGAACGAGCGCCACGTTGTTGGCCGAAGGGACAAGCAGCCCCTCGAGCGCCTCCCGCTCGCTGAGGTCTTCCCCGGCCCTGACCTCGAGCACTGACTGGTCCGAGGCCACGTCCGCCCGGTAGGTGGCGACGTCAGCCGCGGTGATCCTGATCGTTGGTCCGGAGTCTGACGTTCCGAGCGGGTGCCGTTTGAGAACCACGAGCGCCGTCATCAGCTTGGTGAGGCTCGCCAACGGGGTGACGAGATCACCACGAAACGACCGAAGAGAGCCGACACCGACCACCTCAACCGCGGCCGAGCCGCGAGCCGGCCACGGCAGCACCGGCGCATTCGCACCCACCCGTGCACGCGCTGCAAGGACGACGGAGACGCGCAGCGCCGGCGGAGTCCGTAGCAGCTGAACGATCAGCAACGCGGACGCCAACGCGAGCAACACGACGAGGCCGCCCAGCACCCGCCAGCCCCAGCGAGGCTCGGATGCCCTGTAACCGTGCAGTGGGCCCGCCGACATCGCCCGCCCGACCATACCTCTCCGGCGCCAGGTCGGACTCCTCGACCTGCATCCTCGCTGGGACCCGATGCCGTGCCCGAGGGCCGTCGAGCTGCCGCGCGGCCGCGAACCCGAATTGCTGCAGCGTCGCGAAGCACGTCGCCGAGCCGACCCGGAACGACCGCGGCGCGCGCTCAAACGAGCCCCGGCAGACGCCGCTCTCAGCGGTCGAGGCGACCCGTTGCGGTCACGCGCGGCCCGCGCTCGACCCGGCCTTCCTGCCGCTTGTCCCGGGCTCCGCGACCGAGCCTGGTCCGCTCATGCCCGACGGACCTAGCGATGTTCGGGCTCGGTGGCGCCGCGCCGAAAGAGCGGGACCGCTGCCCAGCAGTAGCGGGCGACGACGGAGCGGTGTGGCCGAAACCGCTCGCCGAGCGGAGCCAGCTCCTTCGCCGTCGGTAGCTGCTCGAGCTTCCACGCCAGACCGTAACCCTGCCGAACGCCGAGGTCATCGACGGGCCAGACATCGGGCCGGCGCAGCTGGAACATCAGGTACATTTCGGCCGTCCAACGCCCGATTCCACGCACGCTCACGAGGGCGGCGATGAGCGCGTCGTCGCTGAGTCTCGAAGACCGCTCCAGGACGACGCTTCCATCCAAGACCTTGGCCGAGAGGTCCCGGAGCGAGGCCAGCTTCTTGGCGGACAGTCCGGCGGCTCGAAGAGCCTCGTCAGGTACAGCCGTCAGCGTCTCGGGAGTCAGCGTTTCGCCGACTGCACCGCGCACGCGTCCGTGGATCGCCCGGGCGGCGTGTCCCGCAAGCTGCTGATAGACGATCGCACGGACGAGCGCGCCGAACGGGCCGTCGGGGTCGCGCGGTCGATGCGCGATCGGCCCGACGACCTCGACGAGGCGCGCCAGGACCGGATCGCGGGCGGCGACCTCGTCAATTGCGGCGCGGAGCGAGGTCCGGGTCACGCGGTGATCGCCTCTCGCGGACAGACCGTTTGAGTCATCCTCCCGGCTCGGCGTCGAGCACGCCTCGCGATGGAGCCTCCCTGAGGCCGCGCGCGGTCCATACGCCCCTCAGAGTGCGACGGTCGTTCCGACGGCGCCCTGCACAAAGCATCCGCGAAGCGGACCGCGAGGCGGTGTACGGCTTTCCCATCGATGCAATGCGCGGGCATCCGGAGCCCTGGCCGAAGCCCCTCGAAGGCCGGCAGCGTCGGTTCGATGATCGGCGCGAACATCGGTCCGCTGAGATGGAAGCCGCCAATCACCGCGGCGAGTCGGGTCTCACGTGTGAGCCGCCGCACCTGGGTCAGGACGTTGATGATCCCGGCGTGCCCGCAGCCGGTGAGGACGACCAGGCCTCGACCGGCGAGGCTCAGCACCAGCGCCTGGTCGTCGAGAATCAGCGCATCGGGCTCCCAGGCGCGGTGGAGGTGCGCCTCGTGTCCGGAGAAACCGGCCTCGAACCCGGTCGTCCGGTCGATCTCGCCGGTCACGAGCACGGATCCGTCGACCAGGAACGACGGCTGGTGTCCTCCACGCTTGTGAAGCCGGCCCCCTCGCGTGCTGTACGACTGGTCGACGGCAGCTCGCCCGGATCGATGCCCGGCAGCTCGATGCGGCGTCGGCGCCAGAACTCGGGATGCATGAGCACGGGCAGGTCGGCTCGGCCGGCCAGTTTTCGCGATCCCCTCCATACCGGCCACGTGATACCAGTGGCCGTGGCTCAGCACGATCGTCTCGATGTCCTTGTGCGAGAGCTCGAGGCGGTTCTCGACGGCCCCTGCTGGCGTGACGCCCGCATCGACGAGGATCGTCCGCTCGCAACAGGCCTTCGCGACCCGGACGAGCGCCGAGAAGCCGGGCTGTGCTGTAAGGGCGTCGGGCAGGCGATCGTTGTAGACCGTGGAATGGGCGCGCGGCCGCGCGAACTGATCGAACCAGCTCGTGCGCTCAATCCGTTCGGCTGAGAGGAGCAGCGGGTCGGTGAGGCTATCCATCAGGATTGTGATCGGCACGCCGTCGACTGGCACGAGCTCGACCAGTACCGGCAGAATGATCTCCCCAGCGTCGCCTCGCCGCAAGAGCCGAACAACGGTTCGTTGCCGCGCCACGACACAGGCTGCCGTGCCGAGTAGGTCGAACGCATGAGCAACCGTTCGAATGGAGGCGGCCGCGACCCGCGCCCGACACGATCGATCCCTGAGCCGGGTGGCGCTTGGCACGATCTGAGCGGGCAAACTCGAGCGGGCGATCGGGAGCTGCCAACGAGTCGCCGCCCGGAAACCGTCTCGCGTCAGCGCCTCTGTGCTCAACGCTTCGAGTTCGGGCCGTCCGCGCGCCCGTCTCGTGCCTCGCCACGAGACGTCTCTACCTTCGCGCCGACATCGCCTGATGCGGCTTCGGCTTTCGTTCAAGGAAGATGCGTCCTCGAGGATGCCCTCGGGAGAGCCAGGGCTTGCCAGGTCACGAGCCTGGCAAGCCCTGTCGCAGTCGGTCTCTCCCCCGGAGCTCTGTCTCTTCGGTAGGTCAATCCCGGTGCGAATTACTGTGCTGCGATGACGGTCACACCCGTGAGCAGGGCGGCCGTGAGCTGAGGCGAGGTCGTCGCGCAGGTCACAAGTGCACCCGTCGAATCGGTGGTGCAGGTGTAGTTGTTCGGACCGCCGGTGCTCAGCCCGGCCTGGATGATCACCTTACCTGTACCAGTGTTCGGAATCACCGGCGAGACGGTGAACGTCAACGAGTCGATGTTGGCCGGGGTCGTCGTGTCGAGGACGTAGTGGAGGTTCGTGATCGTGAAGCCCGAGACCACGCCCGCGCCTGCGCCGGCGTTGCTCGTCGGAACGGTATTTGAGGCGGTGAAGGCATACGCCCCGCCGGCGATCGCCGCTGCCGCTACCGCCACGACGATGAGCCTCATCGGAAATCCATGTTTTGACAACAAGAACGCTCCTCTGATTTCCCGAGACCGTCCGGTCCCGGACTTCGATGTCGTTGGGGACACCTATCGGTTGATCGGCACGATTCCGGGGACGCACGATCCCCCTATTGCGGTCCTCGACCCCACACGTTTGGGGGAGTGCTGTCCGCGGACGAGGCGGAGGCAGAGCCGACAACACGTCTGCCAGCCGACCGCCAACCGAGGTGAGTCTCGCTCACCGAGGAGGGGGCTCCGCTGACGACGGGTCGAGTCAGGCGGCGCGGTCGATGTCGGGGGGCTCCCCGCTCTCGGAGCTCGCGCTGTTCTCCGTGACGGCCGTTCGACGCGCTATCGGCGGTGTGGGCGAGGACGCCGGGCGGGGCGGATCGAGGAGCTGGGTCTCGAAGGCATCGGAGGCGAGGGGCTTCGCGAGCAGGAAGCCCTGGACCTCGTCGAAGTGCTGGTCGCGAAGGTGATCGAGCTGCCCGGTTGTCTCGACGCCTTCGGCGAGGGTTCTGAGGCCGAGATCTTTTCCGAGCTGCGCGAGGGTGTGGATGAGCGCCTTGGATTCGGGGGATCGACTGATGGCGTCGGTGAAGCTGCGGTCGATCTTGAGGCAGTCGACCGGGAAGCGCTGGAGGTATGCGAGGCTGGAGTAGCCGGTACCGAAATCGTCGATCGCGAGCTGGACGCCGAGCTCTTTGAGCTCGCGCAGGCGCTTCGCGGTTGCATCGACGTTGCGCATGAGGACGGTCTCGGTGACCTCAAGGGTCAGCGCGGCCGGGTCGAGGCCGCTGGCCTGGAGCGCTCGACGGACGTCGTCGATGATCGTGTCCTGGTCGAGCTGCCGGCCCGAGACGTTGACCGAGACGCTCAGGTCGCTGCCCCGTTTGCGCCAGGCGGCCATCTGCGCACACGCCTCGCCGAGCACCCAGGTGCCGACACGCACGATCTGCCCGGTCGACTCCAATAGCGGAATGAACTCCTCGGGTTGGATCTGTCCGAGCGTGGGGTGCTCCCAGCGGAGCAGCGCTTCGACGCCGATCAGGGCGAGCTCGTCGAGGTTGTAGATCGGCTGGTAGAGGAGACGGAACTGCTTCTGCTCGAGCGCGGACCGGAGATCGAATTCGAGCTTGTAGCGACGCTCGACGCTGGTCTCCATTGCCGGCTCGAAAATCTTGTAGCAGTTCGCACCCGCGGCCTTTGCCTGATACAAGGCGACGTCTGCGTCTCGGAGCAACTCTCCCGGAGTGTCGCGGTCGCCGATCGCAATGCCGATACTCGTCGACATCGCGATTGGCAGGGGTGACTCAGCGAGCTCGAACGGTTGCCGCATGACCTCCAGAAGCCGCTCTGCGACCATCTCGGGCGCGACGTTGAGCAAGCCGCCGTCGATGAGGACGATGAATTCGTCGCCACCCATCCGCCCGATCGTGTCCGCGTCGCGCAGGGTTGCGGTAAGTCGGGCGGTGACCCCCTGGAGCAGCCGGTCGCCGGCCTCATGGCCCAGCGTGTCGTTGACGTTCTTGAACTCGTCCAGATCCACATAGAGCGCGGCGCCGCGGGTCCCGTTGCGGTGATTCCGGGCCAGGAGCCGGTCGATCCTGTCCATGATCAATGCGCGGTTCGGCAGCCCGGTCAAGGCGTCGTGGAGGGCTTGATGGCGCAACTCTTCGGTCTTCTCGCCCACCACGCGCAGGGCCCGGGCCCGACCTGTCGCCAGCACGAACATCAACACCGCCAGCAGCCCGCTCAGCGCGATCCCGACCAGCAAGACGCCCAGCGGTGGTCCGCCGGCGAACACGCCGCCTGCAACGGCCGCGCCATAGGTCGTGATCGTCCAACCGTTACCGAGGCTGGTCGTCGCGGTTTGGCCAGCGCTGGGAATCGCCCCGCTCCGGAAGACCGCAGTCGAGGAGCCTGCGTGATACTGCATCGAGACGGTGAGCTGCGAATGAGCCGCGAGGGCTCGAGCCAACACGATTTTCGGAAGAAGGTCCATCCCGACCCAGCCGAGGAACGCGCCGCGCCGCGCCTCGAGTGTCGCTGGAACGCCGCCACCTCGGTAGATCGGCGTCAGCACCGACAGGAGCACGGACTTGCCGTTCCGGATCGGGATATAGGCGCTCTCGCCCGAGTCCCGGGCTGCCAGCGAAACGAGGCCGATGTTACCGGCGCAGAAGTCATATCCCTGCGGGAACGCCGTCGCCGCGCTACGCGACACCGATCCGGTCGATAGGCAGTAGAACGGGCGGTTGCCCGTCGGTATCACCTTGAACGTGCTACCGCTCCCCGAGGCTCGGCCGCCGTGATGCGAGGCGAACGCCGCCAGCTGCGAGGAGGGGACGACGACCGACTGGCCGAGAGCGAGCAGTTCGGGATGGCGCTCGAGCGCTTGCACCGATTCTGCCCAGCGGACGAAGCTCGCATCCGACGCATGCGGGCTGCCGACGACAAAGCCCCTCGCACTGACGATCAGGTCTTCCTCGCGCTGAATCGCCAGTCCCAACGTTGAGGTGACCTCGGCCGCCGATGCCTTGAAGTCGCGACGCGACCGATCGGCAGCGCTGGCGGCCACCAACTCCGCCGCGGCCACCGAACTGACAACGCCAACGAGCAGGACCGCAGCTGCGACCACTGACCACATGCGCAGACGGCGGCTCGCGCCAATCGCCCCGATCGGATTCAGGCCCGACGCCAAGGCGGCTACCGATGCGCCGCGAAGGAGACGCACTCCGACCCAGCGGCGATCAGCTTCGCGTGCGGGGGATGCCCAATCATCTTGAGACCTTTCGGTTTGGCGAAACGGACACACGTCTCACTGCACGGTGTACGAGTCGCCGGACCGGTATCGGCATTTGCCCGGCCGAGCATGAATCCGCTCGTCCGTTGCGCGTCGACCCGCCTTGTCGCATAGACCCCCGAGGCGCGTCTGATCGGCGTTCCCGACGATCGGGAGATACGCGCGCAAGGTCCCGGCGAGGGGCGGGGACGCGAACGTTCGCCTCGTCCCGGCGGGTCTTGTCCGGGCGCGCCATCTGCCACGCAGCAATCGCCCGGTCTCGACCTGCCGTTGGCGGGCGGGAACGCCGCGCTGTCGCCGACGAGGCCGGACTGTGCTACAGGAGGTGTACCCGTCGGTTGTTGCGGACCTCAGGGGGCGGAAGGACTGCCATGTCTGAAGCATTCTCGTTACAGAGCTTCGAGGGTTTCCGATTCTTGACGCGGACGCTCGGGCGCCGCTCGCGGCCAGCACGGACACACCGCGCGCTCCGTCTCGTCACATTGGTGGTCGCGGTGATCGTTCTGGGCTCGGGTGCGGCGTCGCGCTCCTCCTCGCCAGGGGGCGCCGTGAGGCTCCCGAACACGCCCGCCGGCCTGCAGGCACGTTGGCTCCTCGGCGCGCTTTCGCACCTGCCGATCCCGGCTGGCGAGATCACCGCGCGCTTCGACCGCGGCTATCTGACCCTCGTTCCCGCTCCGGCGGCGGGAGCGCTGAACGCGAGCTTCGCGAGCATTCACCGTCTGCGGACCGATTCGATCACGACGAGTACTCCTGACAGCGTCGTGTTCGTCGTCACGGTCAACGCGAAGACCAAGCTGATCGCCAGGGTCTCCGTCGATGCGAAGGGCTCGATCAGCCTCCTCCACACCCGGCAAGACGGCAGCTCGCCGACGGCCCTGACGCCTCCGGCAGCCACCGCGGGCGGTTCGACGACCGGCGCGGGCGGTGTACGCCAGATCCCCGTAGGAGTCGGGTCTCCGCCGCTCAAGGGGACGCTGACGCTTCCCCCCGGCAACGGTCCGTTCCCCGCGATCGTCCTTGTTTCCGGTTCCGGCCCGAATGATCAGGACGAGACGGTGGGACCGAACGAGCCGTTCCTGGATATTGCTCTCGGTCTGGCCGCCCGGGGAATCGCCAGCGTGCGCTACGACAAACGCACTCTCGATTATCCAAAGAGCATCAACCCTAGGACGTTCACGCTGACCCAGGAGTACGTGCCCGACGCGCTTGCGGCGATCCGCCTCCTGCAGCACGAGCCCGCGGTGAATCCGCGTCTCATCTTCGTGCTCGGCCACTCCCAGGGCGGCACGTACGCTCCTCTGATTGCCAAGCGCGCGCCCGAGGTGGCAGGCGTCATCTTCCTGGCCGCTGCGACCGAGTCAGACGGGTCGGCGATTCTGCGCCAACTGCACTATCTCGCGACGCTTCCAGGCGCGACCGGCGCGCAAGCCAAGGCGGAGCTGCCCGACGTCGCGCGCGAGGTTGCAGAGATCGACACGGTCGCCACGCTCGAGAGGGAGAAGCCCGGGACCGTCCTCCTCGGCGGCGTAGGGCCGGAGTACTACCTGAGCGGATTTCGCTACAACGAGGTCGCGACCGCTCGATCGATTCCCCAGCCGCTGCTCCTGCTGCAGGGCGACCGCGACTACCAGGCCACGGTCGCCAACGACCTCGACGTGTGGCTGAGGGGCTTGAAGGGCCGAAAAGGGGTGACGGTCGTGCAGTTCCCACGGGCCGACCATCTCTTCCTCGACGGCACCGGTCAGCCCACCCCGGTCGAGTACCAGAGACCGGGCGAGGTGGATCCGGGCGTGATGGCCACGATCGCCGCGTGGATCAAGAAGGTCGAGACAGCCTCGACACGCTGAGCGACGCCACACAGAGGATCCGCGCCCGAGGCCACCTGTCCCCCGGGGGAGCGTTGTTCGGGCCCATGCGGAACTCGACCGACCTCAGGGGGGTCGCGTCGCAGAGGGCGTTCCTTCTCCAGAACTCGGGCGCGGCCGCTTCACGAATGGACCATTTGCGTTACAAATAGA
>Ga0302325_10035964_pt1 | contig 10103 bp, 11 predicted proteins | sample Palsa_T0_2_FD_201948 | JGI IMG/M metagenome (GOLD analysis project Ga0302325, IMG submission 201948) | Peat permafrost microbial communities from Stordalen Mire near Abisko, Sweden - Palsa_T0_2 | ecosystem: Environmental > Terrestrial > Soil > Palsa > Peat permafrost | place: Sweden: Abisko... | reverse complement strand
GTCTCTGTACGGCGCTGCAACGCGTAACGAGGAGCTCGCAGGAATCGAGAATCGACTCACGACACCGAACGCCGCAATCAGGAAAAAGAATTTGCCCGCTCGACACGATTTTTCAGCAGCCTGCTAGCTGGCTCTCGTCCGAGAACGGGTCGATGCCGATGCTCGGGTCGAACAGGTTCGGGAGCTGGTCGGCGGGGAACGAGCCGAACACGTCCTTAGGGTCTGGCGTCGGTGTCCCTGTAGCCGCAGCCTGCAATGTTCCCGCGAGCTGGTACGCGATGTAGGCGGGCTTGGGGATGGGGCTGCTTTGCAGGAGCAGCTGAATCTCCTTCTTTTGCTTTTCAACCGGGTTGCAGCCCGGCGTGACGAGTTCGGGGATGCCAGCGTAGCGCTCGAACAAAGGCGCGTTGGTGGGCTCGTTGAGGATCGCAGCAGCCTGCGGACTTCCTGTGCCCGCAGCGTTAACTAATGCCATGAAATTGCGCTGCTGGTCTTGGAACGAGATCGGAAAGTCCTGGTCGGACGCGGGCACGCACTTGAGCTTGGGTCTTCTTTCAAGGAAGCGTCTGAGTTGTGGCTAGCGAACTCCCTGTCCAGAAAAAGAAAGCCGATGCGTCCCACCAGCGTCCCGTCCATCCGTTGCGCCTTCCAGAAGTGGCTCGTCCCGTACCTGGGCGACAAGCCGCTGACGGCGGTTCACAACGGGTCGGTCAAGCACCTGGTGTCGGCGATGGCTGCGCAAGGGCTGAGCCCGAAAACGATCAGCACGTACACGAATCTCGTCAAGACGATAGTGGCGAGCTTCGTGGACGAGGAGTCGGGGGAGCCTCTGTACCCGAGGACATGGCGGAACGACATATTAGATACGCCCGTCGTGGACCCACGGAAGCAAAAAACGCCGTGCCTCGAAGTGGCGGAGATAGAAAAGATGGTCGCCGAGTCCAAGGGTCAGGAGCGCATGCTCTACATCCTTCTGGCTTCGAGCGGTCTGAGAATCTCCGAGTGCCTCGCCTTGCAGCGGAAGCATATCGTCCGCCTGCAAGCGGGCGACTTCCGCACCCTGGACATCGTCTGTCAGGTGTCGAGGGATGCCGAGATCGTCAATTATGGCAAGACGGGCGCGGCGATACGGCAGGTCGATCTTCACCCGTCGGTGGCGCAGGAGTTGAAGGTGTACGTCCTGAACAGGGAAGCCAACGGGCTGGTGAGCGGTCGCGGGAAAGCATCCTTTCGGTTCTCTTCCGCAGCCGGTCTGCTGTTCCCGACCAGGGTCGGAACTCCGAACCTGCCGCGAAATCTTTTGCGAGTCCTGCAAAAGAGAACCGGCAAGGCGTTCCACAGTTTTCGCAGGTACAGGGAGACGTGGCTCAGCGAAATGAATTGCAACACGGACGTGAAAAATTGGTGGATGGGTCACACCGTGAAGGACATGTCCGGGCTGTACAGCAAGCTGTCGCGGAAAGTAGAGATGCGCCTTGCCGAGGCTGAGCGCGTGGGCATCGGGTTCCGCCTGCGCAACCAAATCGTCAAGGCGTCATAACACCGTAGTAGCTACGAACCAGAAGGTCGAGTGTTCGAATCACTCCGGGCGCACCACTCTTCGTAACGGGTCATCGAGTTAGCGGTGTCCCGCTTCGATTGCGGAAAACGAGCTTTGACACCGTGCAATTATCGACCCCGCAGCGCTCCGACAGTGGCGCAGAAGTTCTAAGTCCGCATGCAAATAGCGCCAATGGATTCGCCTTCGTACAAAAAGTGCGAGCCTAGGCCATTCGATGTGGATGCCCCACTGAACGCCGGCGGCGTTGCGAAGTCTTAATATTTCCGTAGATCGAAGGCTGGAGATCCGAATACCAGATCGCGCGCACATGCCCAGAGCGCTGCCTGTGCCGCAACAAGGTCTGAAGCGGAGGGCGCCAGCAATTTGACATTGCATCCATGGCTCGGCAGCGCACTCGCGCCGCCGTAAACGCGCGACATCTTTCTGAGCTCGGCGTCGAGGGCGGTGGCCGTTTCCTTCCAGTCATCAAAATCATCCGCCACAATCACCAGAGTTGCCAGGTAATTGAAGCCGTCGGCAAATCCCAATCGCTTGGGATCAAGGCTGGCCGGACGAATTCTGGTGCGGTTAAGGAATACAGCCCGGCCGCGCAGAGAAATCTCGGTACTGGAATCGACTTCGCGGAAATCCCACCGTTCGCCGTGCGCCACGCGTCCTGCCGCCAGAGCATCCCAAAAGATAGCGCGGCTGCCGCGAGCCATCTCAATGCGTTGCAATTGATGGAATCGTGCATTCCCGTGGGGGATAACGTGATCGGGAAGATATTCGAGTGAGGCCCCCTCTCCTAGCTGAATTCGGGCCTCCTGCACGGCCGGTTGATCGCGAGTTCGGTAAACGCGCGTCGCCGATGGCGTCGTCAGGCACACGGAGGTGCCGGCTTCCAAGATAATTTGCGTGGACAAATGATCGCCGCCCACGAGGCCGCCCGTTGGGTTGAGCAACATCAAATACGCTGTGCCATCGGCAAGTTCGGCCGGGGTGAGCGCTTGCAAAGGCAACTTGAAGCGGCACTGCCCGAGAATCGTTCTTCCCAGGCGTCGCTCGAATCGCAAGCCAAGGAAGCCATCGCGTCCGACGCGTTCAGGATTCGAAGAGCAAGGTTCGACGAATCCAGTCGGTGACGGTGTCCACTCCTGTGCCATCTTTGAGGTTCGTGAAGACGTGAGGTTTTCCTCCGCGAATGCGCGTGGTGTCTCGCTCCATGACTTCGAGGCTGGCGCCCACGTAGGGTGCAAGGTCGATCTTGTTGATGATTAGCAGTCCGGAGTAGGTGATTCCCGGCCCACCTTTTCGCGGAATTTTGTCGCCCTCGGCTACATCGATGACGTAAATGGTCGCATCGACCAACTCTGGGCTGAAGGTAGCGGCCAAGTTATCCCCGCCGCTCTCGATCAGGAGCAAGTCAAGATCCGGAAAGCGGCGCATCAGCACCGCGCACGCTTCGAGGTTGACCGACGCATCTTCGCGGATGGCCGTATGCGGGCATCCGCCCGTCTCCACTCCGACGATCCGCTCCGGAGGAAGCACTTGGTGCCGCGTCAGGAATTCGGCATCCTCGCGCGTGTAAATGTCATTGGTAATGACCGCAACGCTGTAGCTTGGCCGAAACCGTGTGCACAGCGCCGCTACCAGTGCCGTCTTACCTGAACCCACCGGGCCGCCAATTCCGATCTTGAGGGGCTTGGGAATCACGATCGGAACAACCTCGCATCGAGCATCGCATGGCGCATGGAAGCAATTTCAATCTCCGGCGCGAAACTCCAGATGTCAGCAATTTCCTTGCCTTGGACTTCTTCCGCGAGGCTGGTGATCGATGATCCTAGAGCCCAGAGAATTTGCTGTCCGGATAATTGGCCTAGGGGCAACAAGCGCAACGCAGCGGCGATCAGTCCCGCGCAGGTGGAATAGAGATAAGAACAGGCCATCTCCTTCTCAAGCCAGCCGAAAGCCGCACCCACGACGCCGAACGCCATCGCGTGATGGCCTGGCGTCTCCTCGTTTTCAACCGCGCGAAGAAGATCAACGATCAGTTGATGCAAGGGCAACGAGTTATCCAAATTGCCTGCGATGCGCAATACCTGCCTGCCCATTTGGCGGCTAGCGTCCCTCAGCTCGCTTGCTGACTTCATGACATCGAGGCTGTGATCGATGGCAACGCACTGCTCGATTCCGGCCGTGCGCCCGGAAATCGCCGCTTTCCGCGAGGCGAGGGCGGCAATGACATCGGTGGGGGCGACAGAACCCTGCAAATAGGAACGCAGAAAAGACTCGACACCGCTGGCGTCACGAATCGTTCCGTCGGCCGCGAAGAACTCGAGACCGAAGGAATGAGCATAAGCGCCTGCGGGGAAAAGGCCATCACTGAACTGAAGAAGGCAAAGGAACGACTCACAGTTCATGCGGACTGCCTTTTCCAATCGGCTGGAACGCCAGGCTGCATTTTTCCCAGCGTGCGCCAATCCGGCCGAGCAATTGGGTCATGGCCGAATCGTCCGGCACCAGTAGCCTTTCACCTGCCAGGGCCAAGGGAAAATGCAGGTTGCCGATTTCGAAGGCGATCCGAATCGCTTCTTGCCGATCGCCAGCGTGAATCGCAAGGAGGGGTTCAGCTGCAGCCTCCATCATCAGATACCAGTCGGGACCGATCCACATGACCTGACCTGGGTCGATTTGTATTCCCGTCGGAAGGGCGATGCCAATCTCCCGCCCTCTCTCGGTGGTGAAGCGGCCGCGCATCCATCGGCGCTGCTCCCAGGTCAACAAGAGTTTATCGATCTCTTTGCCTTCTAAATCCGCACGGTTAACGTTCGCCAGTACCCTATCGACGACGATTGCCGGCCGAGCTGCAAAAAGTCTCACGGTCGTTGAGCTCAAAAAAGGAAATAACGCTGTGCCATCGGCAAAGTACTTGCGGGCTCGCATGTAAGTAGTTCGCCGTCCGCGCGTACCTCGTACGTTTCCGCATCTACTTCGACGCGCGGCAAAAAGGAATTGTTCACCATGTCTCGCTTGGAGATGGTTCGGCAGTTCTTCACGGCAACCGCACGTTTTTTCAAACCGAGGGATGCAGGAGCACCCGCCTCCATCGCAGCGGCCGAAACGAAGAGAAGGGAGGTGCTGAGCAGAGCTCCGCCGTAGCTTCCGAACATGGGTCGGAGCAGCACGGGCTGGGGGGTGGGAATCGAGGCGTTCGGATCGCCCATAGCGGACCAAGCAATCATGCCGCCCTTGATGACCAGCTCGGGCTTCACCCCAAAGAACGCCGGGTGCCAGACGACCAGATCGGCGAACTTACCGACTTCGACGGAACCGACTTCGTGCGAAATTCCATGGGCGATGGCGGGATTGATCGTGAACTTCGCCACATAACGGCGAGCGCGCACGTTGTCGCTGCTAGCTTTCTCGCCCGGCAGTGGGCCCCTTTGGCGCTTCATTTTGTCGGCCGTCTGCCAGGTTCGGATGATCACCTCTCCGATCCGCCCCATTGCCTGAGAGTCCGAAGACATCATGCTGATGGCGCCCAAATCATGTAGCACATCTTCAGCGGCGATCGTTTCTGCGCGGATGCGTGACTCCGCGAATGCCACATCTTCAGGAATCGAAGGACTGAGATGATGGCAGACCATCAGCATATCCAGATGTTCATCCAGCGTATTCACGGTGAAGGGCATGGTCGGATTAGTGGACGATGGAAGGCAATTGGGCTCGCCGCAAACCTTGATAATGTCCGGCGCGTGTCCACCCCCAGCGCCTTCGGTGTGATAGGTGTGAATGGTGCGGCCCTTGAAGGCGCGAATCGTGTCTTGCACGAAGCCGGCTTCGTTGAGCGTATCGGTGTGAATCGCCACCTGCACATCAAATTCGTCGGCGACAGACAGGGCGCAATCGATAGCGGCAGGTGTGGTTCCCCAGTCCTCGTGAAGTTTGAGCCCGATGGCGCCGGCTAGAATCTGTTCGCGCAAGGGGTCGGGAAACGAAGCGTTGCCCTTGCCGAGAAAGCCCAGATTGATGGGTAATCCCTCGCCGGCTTCCATCATCCGATGAATGTTCCAAGGTCCGGGAGTGCAGGTTGTGGCATTGGTTCCGGTGGCAGGTCCGGTGCCGCCTCCGATCAAAGTGGTGAGGCCCGCAGAGAGAGCTGTCCACACAAGCTGCGGGCAAATAAAGTGGACATGCGCATCAATCCCGCCTGCCGTAACGATTTTTCCTTCGCCCGCGATTGCTTCGGTGCCCGCGCCAACAACCATTCCCGGGGTGACCCCACTCATAATGTCGGGATTGCCGGCTTTGCCGATCGCCACGATCCGGCCGCCTCGGATGCCGATATCCGCCTTCACGATTCCCCAATGGTCCACGATCACGGCGTTCGTAATCACAACATCGAGAGCGCCTGCTTGCGAGGTGGCCGATGCGGACTGACCCATGCCGTCCCGAAGCACCTTGCCCCCGCCAAATTTGGCTTCGTCGCCGGGTGTAGTGAGGTCGCGTTCGATTTCGATTAGAAGTTCAGTATCCGCGAGCCGAATGCGATCACCCGTGGTCGGTCCGTAAAGGCCTGCATATTGTCTACGCGGAATTTCAAGAGCCATGCACGCTAACTCCCCTCAAAGCCCTGCGACTTGGCCGCTTCGCATGCCGTTTTCTGCTCGGCAGACTGACCCGCCGGGCCATTGGTGAGTCCGTTCAATCCGTATACCCTCGCGGCACCGCCCAACTCGACGAGCCGAATTTTCTTGTTATCGCCAGGCTCGAAACGGACAGCCGTCCCCGCGGGAATGTCGAGTCGCATGCCGAAGGCCCTCGCGCGCTCGAATCGCAAGCTCCGATTGACCTCGAAAAAATGAAAATGCGAACCTACCTGGATAGGACGGTCGCCGACGTTAGCAACTTCAAGTTCGTCCGTCCGCCGGCCGGCGTTCGCCAGCACCGAATCCGACGCAAGAAAATATTCCCCTGGAATCATTGGTCATTCCTTGGCGCACAGCGGCGCCATCTTCTAACGGATCGGATGATGCACGGTCACGAGCTTGGTGCCGTCCGGAAAAGTTCCCTCCACCTGAACTTCTTCTATCATCTCTGGCACGCCCTCCATCACATCTTCGCGGCGCAGAATGGTGGCGCCGTGCTGCATTAGTTCGGAGACGGACTTGCCATCCCGGATGCCTTCCAAAATTTCGGCTGTGATCAATGCCACCGATTCCGGATGATTCAGTTTCAGGCCTCGCCCGCGACGCTTACGCGCCAAGTCGGCCGCGGTGGCAATGAGCAGCTTCTCAATCTCGCGTGGCGTCAGATGCATCGCATGAACTCAATGTGAATCAGACCCAACTTGTCGCTTTCCGATGTTCTGTTTTTCTCGCTTCGATCTGTTGTTCGCGAGAACACAGTTTAATCTATCGGATGAAGGGGTAATACTCCAGAGTGTTTTTAGAGAATCCAACCGCTCCGGCCAGCCTGTTTTTGCATTTGATCGTTATGCGATAGATTTCCTCCTTATCTTGAATTTGTGATTCAGCGCATCGAATCTTTGCGTTTTACTTCGGGAACTCTTGTAACGATACTGTGCGCGCGTTAGGAAGTTGTGTAGAAACAGTGAGCTATTCACTCAAACTCAAGAGCCGCCTTCGTTCGGTACCGGCCGTGATGATGGCGGCTGCGCTACCGACTCCAAATCCACAGAGTGCGCCTCAAGTGGACTTCGTCGAATCCTTTGCATCGTGCGCGAATCCGGTTCTGAGTCGCCGTCTCGGTCGATAATTAATTTATAGCTTAAGTCGTGACCAAGGGTGTGTGAGTAGAAGTTTACAATCCGTTTAGGAAATGAGGGGGGCTATGACTGTGACTCAAGTGACTGGTGTGTCTTTTCGACGGTTTTTACCTGCATGTTTCGTAGGACTGCTGATTTTGTGCGCATTGCCAATACGGGCTCAGACCTTTCAACCCACGTTTACTGTGGGGGCCGGAATCCAAACCGACTACCAGCACGTCGAAGCCAACGCCGCCCCTGACGACCAATTCTCGCTCGGCCACGCTCGCATTTATCTGGGTGGGGACATCACGCCGAACATCAGCGCCATGTTCAACACGGACTACAGCACCTCTACCAACACCCTCCAGATATTGGACGCGGTGGCAGAGTTCCACACCACGTCCCCAATGTTCAACGTCTGGTTCGGCCGTTTTCTCCCGCCGAGCGACCGCGATAACTTCACCGGTCCCTTCTACGCTAACGAATGGTACATGTTCCAGGACGGCATCCAGGACGGATATTCTTCTGTCTTCCAAGGTCGCGACAACGGAATCGCGTATTGGGGCGACTTCAAGGCCATGCCGGTCAAGATAAAAGCATCAATAGGCGTCTTCGACGGCAGTTCCGTGGACGGGGATAAAAATGTCATCTGGGCCGGCCGTCTCCAGTTCGATTTCTGGGATCCGGAGAATGGCTACTACCTCAACAGTACGTACTATGGAGACAAGAACCTGATCGCCCTCGGCGTCGCGACTCAGGCGCAGGCCGACGCGACGGGTTCAGCGACGGCCGAAGGCACAACGGTGGACATCCTTCTGGAGAAGAAGGTGCTCAATGGCGGAGCCTTCACCGTGGAAAGCGAGTTCGCCGATTATAACGGGTTCGGTGGTTATTACGCAGGTTACGGAAATGACACTGGTACCTACGGGCTCGTCTCGTTCCTGGAACCAAAGGTGATCGGCATCGGAAAATTTGAGTTCCTGGGAAAGTACGCCATTGCCGACGCTACCCATGGCGCATTCAAAGTTGACGAACACGGCGCTCGTTTTCAGAGCTTCCGGCAAGACACCACCGAGGTGGACGTGGACTACATCATCAAACAGTTCGATGCGCGCCTGATGAGCTTCTACCTAAACAAACACTACAACGAAGTGAATCTCGATTCCTGGGCGGCGGGTATCGGCCTACAGATTCAGCTCTCCAAGACCATCAAGTAGTCAAATTTCTAGGAGGAACCTATGAGACATAACGATGTACCATTAAGTCTTAAATTAGAAGTCAGACCCACGAAGAATGGGAGATTGCCTCTGGCAGCTTGGTTGTTGGCCGCTGGAATCGCTTTCGCCTCGGTGGCCTTCCCCCGGATGGCCAGCGCACAGGACACCATTAAAGTGGGCATCCTGCATTCTCTTTCCGGCACCATGGCCATCAGCGAAACGACGCTGAAAGATACGGACCTGATGATGATTGATGCGCAGAACAAAAAGGGCGGATTGCTCGGAAAGAAACTTGAGGCTGTTGTCGTCGATCCAGCATCGGACTGGCCACTTTTCGCCGAGAAGGCGCAGGAGTTGCTCGAGAAGGACAAGGTCGCCGTCGTCTTCGGTTGCTGGACGTCGGTCTCGCGAAAATCGGTGTTGCCTGTTTTTGAAAAGGATAATGGCTTGCTCTTTTATCCCGTTCAATATGAAGGCGAAGAATCGTCCAAGAACGTCATCTACACAGGCGCTGCGCCGAACCAACAGGCTATCCCCGCAGTCGATTATCTAATGACCGAAGTTGGCGTCAAACGATGGGTACTGGAAGGCACAGATTACGTCTACCCGCGCACAACGAACAAAATACTCGAGGCCTATTTGCTGGCCAAAGGCGTGAAACCCGAGGACATTTCGATCAACTACACGCCATTCGGTTATTCTGACTGGCAGGCGCGTGTCGCGGCGATCAAGAAGTTTGGCTCTGCCGGAAAGAAGACCGCAGTCGTCTCGACCATCAATGGCGACGCCAATGTCCCATTCTATAAAGAACTGGGCAACCAGAAGATTTCGGCGCAGGATATTCCGGTGGTTGCCTTCTCAGTAGGTGAAGAAGAGCTGTCGGGGTTGGATGCTAAACCTCTGGTCGGCCATCTTGCGGCGTGGAACTACTTTGAAAGCATCAATACGCCGGAGAACAAAGCATTCATCGACCAGTGGCACGCGTTCATCAAGAACCCCAAGCGCACCACCAACGATCCCATGGAAGCAAGCTACATCGGCTTCAATCTGTGGGTTAAGGCGGTGCAGAAGGCCGGAACGACAGACACGGCAAAGGTGATTGCCGCGCTGCCGGGTGTGGAGACGCCGAACCTTACCGGCGGCATGGCCAAGGTGCTGCCAAACCACCATATTACCAAACCGGTTTACATTGGTGAGGTGCGCGCCGATGGACAGTTCGACGTGGTTTGGAAGAGCCCCGGCGCAATTCCAGGCGAAGCGTGGTCCCGTTATCTCCCGGCGGATAAGGACGTCGTGGCAGATTGGGTGACGCTGAAATGCGGGAATTATAATAAAATGACCAAGACGTGCTCAGGACAAAACTTAAAATGAAGAAGTCCATTCTCCGGCCTGGCGTGCAGTGGATCTTGCTACTACTACTGCTCGCCAGCCGGGGTGCTGGCCCGGTACACGCCCAATCGCCGAGCGATGCGAACTTCCTCGTGATGCTCGGACAACTGCGCGATGCTACGTTCGAGGACAAGGACAAAATCGTCGATCAGTTAGCCCAGAGCGGCCATCCGAATGTTCGGGCCGT
>Ga0302325_10035962_pt1 | contig 10103 bp, 19 predicted proteins | sample Palsa_T0_2_FD_201948 | JGI IMG/M metagenome (GOLD analysis project Ga0302325, IMG submission 201948) | Peat permafrost microbial communities from Stordalen Mire near Abisko, Sweden - Palsa_T0_2 | ecosystem: Environmental > Terrestrial > Soil > Palsa > Peat permafrost | place: Sweden: Abisko... | reverse complement strand
CGTGTTTGATTTTGGTACCCAATTAATAAATGATATAAAAATAGAATATGAAGAGTTTATATTTGTAACCCCAATAAATGATGAATATAAAATAATAGTTATGTGTAATTATTATGATACTGCTATAAGTACATTATATTATTGGAGAGATCCTAAAAGTGATCATATTAAAAATTACTATACGTTCCCAAATAAAAGAAGTATGGTAAAATTACCACTGATTCCGTTTATCTCTGCAAAAGAAACATTAGATCGTCTTAATGGCTTATTAATGTATGCTTAAAGAAAAGCGCTAAGTTTTTCAACGCACCGCAGCCATCTAACCATTTCTACTATTGTGTCTATTGACATATTATCTGAAATATTACTATATTTAAAATGAGTAAGCCAAGGGCGACCAGTAAAACGATCATCTGTATTAAGATACAGCGCGCAATCTATATTACAAGGAATTCCATTAGGAGTTCTATTGCGTTGTTCCCATATTGTTACTATATTATTTTCGATAATAGTTGGTGATTCTTTTGGAATTAGATAATGATTATTTATATATCTGTTTATTTTAATCTTAAATTTGCCAATTCTAAAATTAGTTTTTAATAAAAGTTGTTCCTTAATTTTGCTTGAATGAATGGTAGTTAAATCAATAATACCAGTATCTTGCCGAACTCTCTTTTTAGATTCTGGTTCGGCAGGTATCCATTCCATTTTGTTGATGCCTTTATTATAATCGTCTATATCTACAGCATCGTATTGTTGATCTACTAGCTTCTGGCAAAGTTCCAGATATTCTTGATTAGTTAAGGAGTTCATACTATATAATATAACAAGTTATTAATAAATTGATATTATCGCGTGAACACTAATAAGATTTTAAGATTTGCCAACATTTTTTATTCGTTAGCTGCTAGCGAAGAATTGCCGGCTAATTCCGATGATTTAAAAACCGTGCTGGAAAATATCGAGGGGTTGGAAACTTTCGGGGCTCGTATAAAATACGCAGAGTCCAATTTAAAACATTTAAGTTCGGGCAGTTCGCGCGTGACCTACTTGACAAAAGACAAAGCAGTAATTAAGCTTGCTAAGAACGAAAAAGGCCTTGCACAAAACGCAGCAGAAGTAAAAGCTGGAACAAAATGCGAATCTAAATACATCAATAAAACATTGGCTAATGCAAAAGATTTTTCTTGGATAAAAGTTCCATTCTGCAATAAAATTACTGAAAAAGATTTTAAAGACATAACTAAAATAGATTTCAATGATTTTGGAGAGGCGATTAGATATGCTTTGAAAGAGATATCTGGAAACTCTGATAAGAAGAAGCCAAAGAATTATGATGAGACTAATAAATCTGATCTATTTAAAGACATAATTAGGTGCGGAAAAGCCTGTGATCTGATGCCGGGCGACATTGCTCGTATATCTTCTTTTGGAGAGAAAGACAATCATCCTGTTCTTCTAGATCTTGGCCTTTCCAAAAAAGTTTTCTCTGATCATTATGAAGAATCCGGGTCCAGTTATGATGACACTTCTTCCACTTAAAACAATTTAACATTATTGAAAATAAAATGATTTGCCCTTTATGTCATAAAGCAATGGAAGGTGGTAATGAAGAATATACTTGCACAACCCCTTATTGCACTATGTTAAGTTTTTTCATCAAAACTAATATATATTGTCTTACAACAGCTCTTGATGGTATTTATGAAGGTAAAAATGTTTATTATTCTAAATCTGATTTTGACAGACTTCTGAAATTGAAAGCTTTTTGGTAATATTAAAATGAATACGATACACTTACAAGTCATACAAGCATGCCAAGAGAACTTAATCTCTCTTGAAAAAATGTCTCCTATTGCGCAGCTACAGAAACGCCTAGTGGAGTTGGATGAACAGATCAATGAGCCAGGGTTATGGGCAGATCCACGAAGGGCAGGCGCCATAATGAAGGAGCGCGCCCAAGCTTCTGAGTCTGTGAGTTATCTAACTGGCGCAAAAGAAAGCGTAGAGTTTTATGACGAGTTAATTAAAACAGAAGAGCTGAACGACAAGGATGCGGCTGATTTACTTAAGATACATACACAACTTGATAGTATGGTATTCCAACAAATGATGAGTGATCCTATTGATAACACTCCTGCTATTATATCTATAAGTGCAGGATCTGGAGGGTTGGAGTCCGCTAATTTTGTGAACATGTTGTTACGTATGTATTCGAGATATGCTGATGCCAATGGATTTAAGATAGAGATGTTGGATGAAAAAAAATCGGAAGAGAGTAGTTCGATTTGTACGGACTCGGTTAGCATTAGGGTGGAGGGAGAGTATGCTTATGGATATTTTAAGGGGGAGAGTGGCGTGCACAGACTTGTGAGATCATCGCCTTTCTCTTCTGGAGGGGCTCGTCACACGAGTTTTTGCGCGGTTTCAGTTAACGCTGACATAGAAAATATTATCGATATTAAAATAGAAGAAAAAGATTTAGAAATATATGGTCAAATTGGAGGGGGTGGCCCAAAAGCAGGTGGCCAAGCACGAAACAAAACGGCTTCAGCGTGTCGCATCAAGCACTTCCCATCGGGCATTTCATTTGTTATTTGCACTGAAAGATCATTTCATACTAACAGAAAAACTGCATTGACATTGTTAAAAGCAAAGTTGTATGACATAGAACTAAAAAAGAAGCAAGACGAACAGGACGAAAAAATATCAAATCAATCTGAAGCCTCTTTTGGATCGCAAATTCGATCATATGTTGAGAGTCCACAAAGTCTTGTAAAAGATCATCGAACTAAATACGAAAATACTAATTTTGATAATGTGTTAGATGGTGACATTAAAGAATTTATGATTAGTTATCTAAAATTGAATGCAGCGAGCAAGTAATACACTATGAAAAAATTCACAGTCCGCGACTTCATCGCATACAACAATCCGTGCTTTTCTTGTGGCAATGCAATTAATTTTACCATTGGATCTGTAGAAGTAGATCCAAAAATGGCTGCTGCCGGAATAGCTTATGATACTGGAGTTGCCTATTTAAATCCTGTCGTAAAACAAGATCATACAGAAATAGAATTATTAATCACTTATACGGATTCCATTAAACTTTTTATTTTCCACAAAACAAATAAAATTAAAACTAATAATTTACAGGGCTTGACAAAATATTTGGACGGTCATAAGTTATTCTTAAGGTCATATTGTTATAAATGTCAAACAGTGATTGAAAGTCATTATTTAGATTTTGATTTGAAACAATCTTTTGTAATGGCGGGCACTATTTCATTTGAAGATTTACGCGTAGACGACAAAGATAAAGGATATAGGATCTTGTCATACTTTTCACAAGATAAAAGTATCCTTATAATTACCAAACCTCTGCAATATTTGTTAGATAAGTCAATTCAAACGAGAAAAGAAACTGCCGTAGAATTATCTTTGCTCCCCAAGTATCGTTTTAAAAACAGAGAGCAATTTTTAGAAAAAATAAAATTATATACATTGTTTTCATAAAGGAAAAATGGATCTTAAAGAACTACTTAGCTATCGCGAAAAATGTCTCATTCATGGCAAAAAACTTAATGCATATAGTTTTCGTAGTTATCAAATAGATTATCAAATAGATTTATTTGATACCGATTTTTTAATGGCACTTAAAAGTCCTGATAGTGGTATTTATATTCATATGATGTGTAGCACTTGCGTTAAACAAAATTTTCATACAGATCAATCATTGGGGCATACAACATTGTTGGATATTAGAGTTTTACAATATTATTATACTTTTTGGTATTATCCGTCTACTCAAGATGGACATTTGGGGATTGAAAAAATTAAATATCCTCATGATGAAAAGTTTTACCATATCGATGCGAATTTGGTGACTGGCAAAGCATATTGTAAGATGGGTTCGTTTAAGGCTGGCACCACAGTTGATGATATGCTTGGCAGTTTTTTAAATTTGGAACTCCCACAATTAGATATGAAGAAAATTAACAATACGTCGGATTTGATGAATAAAATGAAACTTTACAATCTTTTTAGTTAAATGACAACTCAATGTTTAATATGCAGTCAATTACCTCTGACTAAAGTCAGAGGCTTGTAGCTAACTTTTCAGTTGCTACGATAGGCTGATTGACATCAGCCCGATCTGAAAGCTTATAGCTTTCAAGATGCTTGTTGCAAATATTTCTACTTGCATTCAAGTCTGCATTCAATCTAAATCCACATTGCTGACAACAAAAATCACTTTGTGATTTTCTATTGCTACGACAAGTATGACCACATTTACTACAACGCTGACTGGTATAACGAGCATCTACATGTTCTACTTTAATACCTTTAGCTATTGCCTTATAAGTAATAAATTGTTCTAATTGAAAATATGACCAGTTATTCAGCAATGTTCTTTGCTTCTTGCGAAGCCTTTTATTGCGAATCCCTGTCAGTTTTTCAAGAACAATAGTGTCTCCAGGAGTAAGAGATTGAATAATTTGTTTTGAAATTTGATGATTAATATCTGCTCTAAACCGTCTCTCCTTACGAGATAATCTCTTAAGGTGTCTTTTGGCAGATTTAGTTCCTTTCTTTTGCAAAGCACTTCTTAACTTTTGATATTTTCTAACTTGTTTTTTGATTATTCCACCACCGAAAAATTTATTATTAGAAACCACAGCAAGGTTATTAATACCTCGATCTATTCCAATTAATTTTTCAGTAGATGGAATATCGGTTATGTCTTTTTCAAAAACTACATGTAAATAAACTTTGTTTTTGATGATACATAAATCAGCAGAACAATGTTTCCAGGTATCAAATTGTTCTCGATAGTATTCAGGTATGATTAAATCGTATTTTTTACGACCATCTACAGTCGATAGTGAAACTTGTTTTCTATCTAAAAACAAAGAATAAGAATTTTTGTCGTATCTAATCGAACATAATTTACTTTTAGGTTGCGATCCCAATTTTTTATTTTTTGTTTTAGTAAAAACTGAAATTAAAGCCTCGGTTGCTTTCATACGAGAAGAGATTGCTAACTGACTTGGAAGATAATCTCTAACAATTTTATATGTTTTCTTGTGAAGTGAGACACCATTCTTATCTTTTGCTAAAAATCCAACTTGACATACAAAATTAAATGCTTTAGTATAAGCTTGCATGGTCGGCAAAACTTCACTTGGCGATATATTTAGTTTGATTTTGGCGGTGCGAGTTAGTTTCATATACAATTAATATAACATTTTAATCATAGATTATAAGAAAAATCGACATGAAAAACAAAATAAATTACAGAAGCGCAATTCCTCTACTACCTAAAGTTAGCAGTATCCTTGCGAAAAGATGATGAAATTACCAATACAATGTCCCTACTGCCGTGATATCATGTCTACCGTATTTACAGGGGAGTGTGTTATTTCTAAAGACTGTATGTTGACACCAAGTCATTATATTAAATTGTCAGCTTATAATAGTAATCAAGAGGTTTTCAATATCAAAATTAGAATTGATAATAAGAAAAATCTTTTATCACACGCATATTGGGAATGCAATTACAAGAGATTTTTTGTTGGAAGATCTAATTTAGGTGATTTACATTTGCCATGGTTCGAGCCCGATTTGTCAAATATTCCAAAACTTGTCCAACGCATTAAACTTTTAATTTTGATGTCGTGATATTATGAATAAAATATGTAGATTCTGCAATAAAGAAATGTCTTTAGAAAAAAATTATCAACTACAAGTATATTCTTGTATACGTTGTATTCCTGATTTTAATACTAGATTTAGATTGGCTTTTGAAAAAGATGGAAAATTATTATCCAAAATTATTCGTATTGATGAATATTATGCAGTTATTTTTTATGATACAATAACAACAACAATATATAAAAGCACATTGCCAAATATTTATAATGATATGACGCCAATTTATGAAAATAGCAAGCCAGCTCATATCTTTAATTCTATTTTAGAATTGCCGTATCATGATCCAGCGCTGCTCAAAAATAAATTGAAGACAATCGTATTATTTTCATAGCCGATATATACAATGCATGGACGACCTCCTGCACTGCCCCATCTGCGGAAATAAACTAAGAACGAGCCATCTGAACAACAAATTACTTCACCCTATCGGCAAGATAGCCGACTATGCGGAGAGAGTTTGTTCGGAAGGATATAACCATATTGTTTCGCTTTGGACCGATAAATCTACTAATCAGATTGATTTAATAAAATTATCTCTCAATCATAAATATTCGCGTTTTGTTGAAATTGATTATATTAACAATAAAAGTCGCATTACTTGTGTCAAAGAAGGTAAATACGAATACATCGAAATACCTAGACTTTTAGATTTAGACTTTAACGATCTTTCTGCTATCAAAAAAACGTGCTCATTATTTATAACATTTAGTTAACCATGAAATGTCCATTTTGCAAATACGATATGTTTGAGACTGATTATTATGGTGGCACCTCACACATTATTAATGGAATACACAGGTCATTCCGGTGTAAAAATAATGAATGCCTGTACCTTAATCAGGTCTCAAAATATATAGAAATTGTTGATATAAATAATGTTATTCTTCAACAAGAATATATATTGGATAGTTTTTATGTTAAAGTGTTTAGTGATCATTCTCGTATTTATAGGATAATAAAATATATGCTTATCGATGAGATTAGAGTGCCTCGTGCTTTATGGCTAAATATAGAAGATATGAATATAACGTTAACAACTATTAAAACTTTTATTTTGTTCTCATGACCGATTTTAATTGCTATTTTTGTAATAAGAGAATGTTTCCAATTGAAGGAATAAGTTCTTTAGCATGTACACAGCATTTAAATGGTGAAATTTGGGTTATTCATCATTATCGAGATGATCGCGATGAGGCTGCAACTTCGGAACTACATAAGGTCTATTTTACTATACTTAGAGGTAAAGATAGGTATGGGTTCAGTATACGCATATTTCCACAAACAACAACCATTTGTTTTATTCCTGAAAATTTACATTTTACTCAACAAATTAATGAAATCATTAGATTTGATAGCATTCCAGATAATCTAACTCCAGAAACTGCTCAAGAAAGATTATCGTTTTATCTAACATTTATGTGAAAAAATAAATAATGAACTGTCAATTTTGCAATAAATTATTAACATTTAGCCGTTGGGAAAATGATAAGGAAATAATTATATATGATTGTAAACACTGTCCAGTATTAGTTTCATTTTATTTTTTATATGATGAGTCATCTAAAGCACATGACTCTTACGTTCTTACTAAGATTGTTTTTATGATAGATATTAAAGGCAAGTTATATCTTTGGACAAATAATTTTATCAAGAACAATTCTTATATTATCAATTTATATTCGATGAATATAGACCCGTTAGTGGTAAAGTTTCCCAAAATAATGAACATCACCCCTGATAATGTTGTTGAACGTTTAGCCTTCTATATGTTATGGATATGATTATGCAATGCCCATTATGCAAACAAGAATTATTGGAAATATACGAAGGTCCGGGAGCCGAAAAGGATTATATATGTCGTGTTCGTGTTACATTTGAAGGGTCATCTTCTATATCCCATTATGAATTGCGTGAAGGAGACTTAATTCGTTGGTTTGTTCCACCATATCAAATTTGTTTTAATTATGGTAAAACTATAGTTAGCAAAATTCATCATTATGAATATAGCACTAATTTTATTAGACCTCAATTTAAACATGTTTTCACAGTTGATGGAATAATTCATCCTGATACGCCAGAGAAACTATTGGCTCGTATAAAATTATTAACGATCATGTCGTAATAATGTATATGATTAATGAAATGTCCGTTGTGTAATAAAGATTTAATTATGGTTGGAGCGCTTTACAGCAAGGGACCGTTCATCGGCTGGGACTGCCCTGACAACGTTATCGTGGATGTGGATAGTCTCGGAGCGCATTACTCTATCCGAGGAGCCTTAACCATAATTAATATTTTCCCGTTTAAAATAGAAACTTGGCGCAAACCAAATGAGTACCCGGGCACCTCCGATCTCTATCACTATTTAAAAGATAAAGGGTGGACAAAATTTCTCACAACCCCAGCTATTCCAATAACGACCGAAGAAAAATTGTTAAATAAATTAAAGATATTAATGACATTCCAATGAAAACAATTAGAAATTGCCCTTATTGTGGATCTTCGCTTGATAATTATCAAGCAACTGAATCATGGTTTCAACAAAGTTGCGCTAGGCGTTGTGATATGGATTATATGCAATTTTTTGATAAGTCATTTGATGATGAAAATATAATATATAATAGGTTTTGCACCGATCATTTTTTGATATATGTTTACTATGACCATCCCCAGCTACCTTATATTTCTCACATTTATTCTCGTGCTGTTTTAAAAGAAGTAGGTACAGCATTCCCAATTATTAAATTACCATCCAATAAAATAAATATTTTTAATTTAGAAGAGCTTGACAAAAAATTGCAAACTCTAAGTCTATTCGTATAGACATACACATTAGAATTAATAAGGTATTAAATGATTAAAGCACTTGAATGCCCGTTTTGCAAAGAAGAAATTACAGATTTTTGCAAAAATCATAACGATATTCGTGTTAGCCTTTTATACAAAAATGATGGCACTTTAAAATATTTAGGTTTTATAACTTTTAAAGGAAATATAGAATATCATATATCTTTATCTTATGTAGAAAAGGATTGTTGGATTATTTTTCATGAAGGACATATTAGAAAAATAATAAAATTCAATTTTTTGCCCGATATTAATCCAGATAATGTTAAGCAATGGCTGGAAAGACTTCTTAATATGAAAGCATTTTTATGATTTTAAAATGTTATTTTTGCAATAATCCATATTTGCACTATTCAGATAATTTTGGTTATTGGCAAGATTGCAAAATATGCGGCGTTTCTTTTGATGATGAATTTCATATTAAATGGGAACGTAGAATTGGCAAGTCACAAGTGGTGTTAAACTTATATTCATATCCTAATTTAAATAGGACTGTATTATCAGCAATAACTGATGATTATTTGAGTAATATACACCCAGATATTGATAGTGCCGGACGTACTGAAATTATATTGGATTATTGTATGAAAAATGTAACGCCTGAAAATGTTGTAGAAAAAATGAAATTACTTTTAATATTTGGATAAATATGAATTGCTATTTTTGTAATAACCTATTATCTAAAACTAGGACTGATAGATGCGATACATGCTCTAATGAAGTTATGCAGGTTCTAACATCATATGACGCATATGGAACTGTATATGCTCACATTTATACTAATTGCCAAAGTTCTTTTATTTCTAAAGTAGAACTTAATAAATTTTACTGTAATTGCTACTGTTAATTTAAATACTACTGAGTTTGAAAGTCATTTTCTAACAGTGCCCGGGTTTCCGATTAATCCGACTAATGTTGAAAAAAGGCTTTCGCTCTATTTGGTTTTCTCATGAATATATTTTATACAGATTTTTGTCCAGTATGTCATGCAAAATTTAATAAATATGGTATAGGCACTAACGATATATTGTATGATTGTTCAGAAAATTATCTTTATGGTTTATGTCATTATACTTTTGCTTGTTATAATCTATACTCTAATCAAAATTATGTAAGACTACTTATTCCAAATTTTAAATTGGTTTTTAATGTTGATGTTAAAAATACTCATATATGGAAAATAGATGGCGATGGATATGAATTCATAATTGCGTTTCAAGGATATTTTCCGGTTAATTGGGATAATTTAAATGAGACATCTAGTCGTATACAATCTTTATTGGTGTTCCTATGATCTTTCCAACTCATTGTCCTATTTGCGAACATAAATTAACATCCGTGATATCTTATTATCCTGATAGCAGTGAATGGTGTTGCCAAAATATTATGTGTACTCCAATGGAAAATTATGTTTATTTTTGCGTTATTCCTGGTGATGAGACTCACATAGTTCATTGGGGCATTCCGTTATTATATAATGATAAGTATTATTATATTAGATCGAATGAAGATTCGTTATGGGAAGAAGATGAAATTAATGG
>Ga0302325_10035961_pt1 | contig 10103 bp, 7 predicted proteins | sample Palsa_T0_2_FD_201948 | JGI IMG/M metagenome (GOLD analysis project Ga0302325, IMG submission 201948) | Peat permafrost microbial communities from Stordalen Mire near Abisko, Sweden - Palsa_T0_2 | ecosystem: Environmental > Terrestrial > Soil > Palsa > Peat permafrost | place: Sweden: Abisko... | reverse complement strand
ATGGCCTGCAGCCGCCCTCCGTGGGCGGCGCTCGCGTGACGTTCTCCGGCGGTAAGCCTGAGATCAAAGACGGGCCGTTCACCGAAGCGAAGGAAGTCGTCGGCGGCTTCTGGATCATCCAGGTCAAGTCGCGTGAGGAAGCCCTGGAGTGGGCATCGCGCTGTCCGGCTCCGCCGGGCGACGTGATCGAAGTGCGGCAGTTTCTGGAATTTTCGGACTTCCCGCCCGACGTGCAAGAGGCCATGATGAACATGCCGGCAATCGAAGGCGAGACATAGACGCGATCGAAGCGGTGTGGCGCATCGAGTCGCCACGCTTGATCGCCGGGCTCACGCGCATGGTGCGCGATGTCGGCGTGGCCGAGGATCTGGCGCAAGACGCACTGGTCGCTGCGCTCGAGCAATGGCCGCAGTCGGGCGTGCCGCGTAACCCGGGGGCGTGGCTTATGGCGATCGGCAAACGCAGGGCCATCGACGGATTCCGGCGTGCGGAAGTCGGCGAGCGTAAGTACGCCGAGCTGGGTCTCACTCAGCAGTCGCAGCACGAACTCGATGCGGCGACGGTCGATACGGCGCTCGACGATGACATCGGCGACGACCTCTTGCGGCTAGTCTTCATCGCATGCCACCCGATCTTGGCGCAAAACGCGCGGGTCGCTCTCACGCTGCGCCTTCTCGGCGGATTGACCACCACGGAAATCGCCCGGGCCTTCTTCGCGCCCGAAGCGACGGTCGCGCAACGCATCGTGCGCGCGAAGCGAACGCTGACGGCGGCGCGCGTTCCGTTCGAGGTACCGCGCGGCGCCGATCGCGCGGCCCGGCTCGCCTCCGTGCTCGAGGTTCTCTACCTCATTTTCAACGAAGGCTACTGCGCCACGGCCGGCGAGGACTGGGTGCGTCCGGCGCTTTGCGAAGACGCGTTGCGCATGAGCCGCATGGTCGCCGAATTGATGCCGGAAGAACCCGAAGTTCACGGACTTGCCGCGCTGCTCGAAATACAAGCCTCGCGTATCGGCGCGCGAACCGGACCCAGTGGCGATCCGATCCTGCTCAAAGATCAGGACCGCACGCGTTGGAATCACGTCTTGATCGCGCGCGGACTCGTGGCCCTCGAGCGAGCCGAACGGCTCGGGGGCGCACACGGACCCTACGCGCTGCAGGCAGCCATCGCCGCGTGTCACGGACGCGCTCGTACGCCGGAAGAGACCGACTGGCTGCGGATCGTCGCACTCTACGACGCCTTGCTCGAGGTGCTGCCGTCGCCGGTTGTGGCGCTCAATCGGGCCGTTGCGGTCGGCATCGGATACGGTCCGGCAGCGGGGCTCGAAGCCGTCGAAGAGCTGCACGGCAGCGGTCTCCTCGACGGCTATTATCTCTTGCCGTGCATTCGCGGCGACCTGCTGCTGCGTCTCGGCCGCGAAAGCGAAGCCCGCGCCGAATTTAAACGCGCGGCACACCTCACCGAAAACCTCCGCGAGCGTTCCATGCTCCTGGCTCGTGCCTCATCTCCTGCGGCGACGCAACGTGGGGAAGCATAGGCCGTCATTTGTCGATTCGAGCCGAGTCCGTTCGATGCGTAGATAGGACCTCAATTCGAGGTGATGTGCGCCCGCAGGTCAACCTGCAGATTGGAACGATCGCGATGAAGGTTCTCTCGATTTTTACGCTCGATCCGGCAACGGCCCAGCCGCCGACTCCCGAGCAGGCGGCAATAATGGGAAAGTTCATCGAAGAGCTGAAGCGCAAAGGCGCGCTCATCGATACCGGCGGCGTGATGGACGGTTCGCTGGAAATTAAGGTCGAGCGCAAGCGCGGAAAACGTACCGTCACGGATGGCCCGTTCGCGGAAGCCAAAGAGATGGTCGGAGGCTACGCGCTGTTCGATGTGACTGGGCGCGATGAAGCGATTGAGTACACGGACCGGTTCCTCGATATCGTAGGCGACGCGACGTGCTATCTCCACGAAGTGTCGGAGGTGTAGGCATCCAGGCGACGATACTTCAACGGCGATGATCCCAGTGTGGTTTACCGTCCTGGCGCTCGTGTCGCTAGCCGTCGGGTTCGTTTGCGCGATCTACCTTGCGGTCGACGTCATTCGCCGGCCGCAGCCGATGGCCGTGATGAACTTCGTCTGGCCCATCACCGGACTCTACCTCGGACCTCTAGCCGTCTGGTGGTATCGCACTCTCACTCGACCCGGCGAAACGCAAATGGGCGATATGCAGCGGCCTTTTTGGAAAGGCATCATCGTCGATACGACGCACTGCGGCGCGGGCTGCGTGCTCGGCGACATCGTCTCGGAGTTCACGATTTTCCTCTTGGGCGTGACGCTCGCGGGCTCGACGCTCTTCGCGGAATACGCCGGCGACTTCGCGCTGGCGTTTCTCTTTGGAGTGATCTTTCAGTATTTCGCGATCGCCCCGATGCGCAACCTGACGCTGCTCCCGGGCCTGCGGGCTGCGGTCCAAGCCGACGCGATCTCACTGACGGCCTTCGAGATCGGCCTCTTCTGCGTGATGTACGTTATGACGCTGCTCCCGTTCCACGAACAGCTCAACCCGCTCGTCCCGGCCTTCTGGTTCCTAATGCAGATCGGAATGGCCGTCGGCTACGTGACGTCCTATCCCGCCAACTGGTTCCTCGTCCGCGCCGGTATTAAGGAATCGATGTAGCAGGTCCCGACGGGCTCCAGGCATATGCATTCAGTCCCATGATCACGCCGCAGGATTTACTTCCCATTCCGCTGTTCGCCGCGCTCTCGCCGGCACTGCTCGCGCGGATCGCGGGCCGCGCGGCCGACGTGCGCGTCAACGCCGGCGAATGGATAGCCCACGAAACCGATCCGGCGCATTTTTGGGCGATGCTTGAAGGTGAAATCGAAGCGCTCAGAACGGTCGGCGGCGTTCAGGGTCAAGCGACCACCTTCGATCCGGGCGAATATTTCGGCGAAGTGCCGCTGATGCTCGGAATGCCGGCGTTTGTCGGGCTGCGCGCGCTCGTGCCCTCGCGGCTCGCTTGCATCGAATCGAGCGACTTCCACGCCATTTTGACGGAATCGCCGGAAGCCGCAACGATTCTCGGGCAGACCCTGGCGCGCCGGGTCAACTTCATTCGCGACGCGTATGCCTCGTCGACGCTGATCCAAGCCACGATCATCGGCGATCCGTACGACTTTGCGTGTCACGATCTGCGCGATTTTCTCGCACGCAATCAGATTGGGTTCGAGTGGCTCGATCCGAGCAACCCCGGCGATAAGAGTTGTTGTCCGGCGGACGTTCTCGCGGCCGGGCGCTATCCGGTCGTCGTTTTGGCCGACGGGCGCGTGCTCGAATCTCCGACGCTGCGCGAACTCGCCGAGGGCTTGAATCTCGTCACGCATCCTTCGGGAGAAGACTTCGACGTCGTGATCATCGGCGGAGGGCCGGCCGGATTGGCGGCGGCGGTGTACGGCGGTTCGGAAGGACTGCGCACGATGATGATCGAGCGGGAAGCGCCCGGCGGCCAAGCCGGCACGTCGTCGCGCATCGAAAATTATCTGGGGTTCCCGGGCGGAATTTCGGGCAGCGATCTCGCGAATCGCGCGTTCCAGCAAGCAAAGCGCTTCGGTACCGAAATCGTCGTGACGCGCTCGGTCGAATCGATCGAGCCGGTCTCGGAGGGGCACCTCGTGCGCCTGGACGGGGGCGATGTGGTCAAGACCAAGGCGATCGTACTTGCGACCGGCGTGACCTGGCGTCGCCTGGAAGCCGACGGCGCGGAACGACTGGTCGGACGCGGCGTGTACTATGGTGCGGCACGAACCGAAGCTCTCGGCACGCGCGGCAAAGACGTCTATCTCATCGGCGGCGGAAACTCGGCGGGGCAGGCGGCAATGTTCTTTTCGAACTACGCGCGCAAGGTCACGCTGCTCATTCGCGGCACCTCGCTCGAGAAGAGCATGTCGCACTATCTCATCGAGCAGCTTGCCTCGAAGAAAAATATCGTGGTCGAAACGCAGACGACGGTTGCCGCCGTCGGCGGAGAGGCGCACATCGAAACGATTTCCACGCGCGACGAAAAGACGGGCGCAATCACCGAACGGCCGGCCGACGCGCTGTTCACGTTCATCGGAGCCGATGCCGATACGTCGTGGCTCTGCAAAGCGATCGAACGCGACAAGCTCGGCTACGTCCTGACCGGGCGCGACATCGCGGGCTGGACGCTTTCGCGGCCGCCGTTCTCGCTCGAAACGAGCGTTCCCGGCGTCTTCGCCGTCGGCGACGTTCGCAGTACCTCGATCAAACGCGTCGCCGCGGGCGTCGGTGAAGGCAGCGTGGTGATCGCGCTCATCCACCAATACCTCGAGAGCTTACGCGCGCCCGTACCGGCGTGATCTAGCGAGCTTTTTTCATCCAGGGAAGTCCGTCGATCCAAGCGATCACCGCGCGTTCGTACCCGATTCCGAACTCCAGGGTGAGGGCGGGAATAGGGGCGTGAGCGCGGACTTCCGGCAATTGGCGCTCGTACGAGGCCAGTTGCTCCGCGTGCGTGCGGCGCTGCTCGACGAACATCGCGCGCAGCCGCTCGGGCGGGACGGCGTCGGCGAAAAACGTCGTCAGCAGTAAGGGAAAGCGGATGAGTTCGTTGCCGGGGTCGCGCGCGATCCATTCCGAGAACACGCGCCTTCCGGCCGGCTGGATCGTGCAGAGGCGCCGCTCGCGCGCACCGGTCGCGCCGATCTCGATCAAGCCGGCGGCGGCCAGCGTTCGCAGCTCGCGATAGACCTGACTTCTGGAGACGCTCCAGAACTGGCCGATCGTCTCCTCAAAAGCCCCGTAGAGATCCCAGCCCGACATAGGCTTCCAGGTCAGCAGCCCTAAGATCGAGGCGGCGGTCGCGTTCAGGGGTGTTGACATTCCAATGTGGTCTGTTGTAGGCTTGGATGACATTCCACATTGTTATATAGGTGCCGCATGATTTCCACCTTTCCGTCCGCCCAGGCCACCGGCTACCACCTCGGCTTCACCAGCCTCGTCGAAGAGGTCGCCGTCGACGGGCTACCCGTCACCGGAACGCTGCCGCCCTGGCTGTCGGGGACGCTCTTCCGCAACGGTCCGGCGCGGTTCGAAGTCGGCGCGAGCCGGTATCGGCACTGGTTCGACGGTCTGGCGATGATTCACAGGTTTACCATCGCCGGCGGCGGCGTCTCGTACGCCAACCGCTTTCTGCGCTCGCCCGCGTTCGTGGAAGCCGAGCGGACCGGACGCATCGCACGCTCCGAATTCGCCACCGATCCGCACCGTTCGCTCATCGAGCGCATCGGCGCGCCCTTCGGCGGCGGAGCTTCGGATAACGCCAACGTCAACGTCGCGCCCTTCGGCGACTGCTACCTGGCCTTAACCGAGACGATCGCCCCGATCGCTTTCGACGGCGTCACGCTCGAGACGCGCGGACCCTTGCAGTACGACGACAAGGTCGCGGGCCAAATGACCACGGCCCATACGCTCCACGATCGCGAGCGCCGCGCTACCTTTAACATCGTGACCGAGATGGGCCGCAAGTCGCACTATCAGATCGTCCGGATCGAAGACGGAACGCTCGTGCGCACCGCGATCGCATCGATCGCGGTCGACCGGCCGGCTTACCTTCACGCGTTCTCGATCACGGATCGCTACGTGATCGTCGCGGAGTACCCCCTGACGGTCAACCCGCTCGACCTGCTCTTGCGCCGCAAACCCTTCATCGAAAACTATCGCTGGGAGGCGCAGCGCGGTGCGCGCTTCCACGTCGTTTGCAAAGACGGCGGCGCGCCCGCGGGAACCTATGAGGCGGACGCGTTCTTCGCCTTCCATCACATCAATGCGTTCGAGGACGGCGACGCGATCGTGCTCGATATCGCGGGCTACGACGACGCGACGATCATCGACGATTTGATGATGCAGCGCATCCTGGATCCCGGCGATCGTCCGATCGCGCGCCCGTCCATTCGCCGCTATCGCTTGGTTCCCGGAAAATCCGCGGCTGAGAGCGAGTCGTTCTCGGAGGCATCGCTCGAGTTGCCGCGCGTCGCACCGGCGGTCGAAGGCAAGAAGTATCGCTACGCGTACGGGGCTTGCGCGGATGGGGAGAGTTCGTTCATCAGCAACCGGCTAGCGAAGGTCGACGCGCGCGACGGCAGCGTGGCCGTCTGGTCGGCACGCGACGCGTATCCGGGCGAGCCGGTCTTCGTTCCGAAGCCGGGCGCGGTTGAAGAAGATGACGGCGTGGTCCTGTCCGTGGTGCTCGACGCCTCAGCGGGCAACTCGTATCTCGCGATTCTCGACGCGCGCTCGTTCTCCGAGCTGGCGCGGGTCCACGCTCCGCACCACATTCCGTTCGGCTTTCACGGAATTTTCCGCTAGCCGGATCGCCGCGCGCCGGATCGTTCGCTAGCCGGCGCGTTCTCTAGCCGAGGACGTTGACGGCTCGCGCCGCGGCTAAAGCCACCGTCGCGAGGCTCATGATGGCTTGCAGCATCATCAAGAGCTTCGCGCGCGGTGAGGCCGGCAGAACGTCGGTCGGGCTGAAAGCCGTCGAGGTGTTGAATGAAAGAGAGAGATAGTCGACATACGTCGGCTTCCAATCGGCGAAGCGGTCGGACTCGTTTTGCGGGAACATGAAATCTGAGCCGGAGTCGATCAGCCAATACCAAAGCGAAAACGTTAGGACCAGCATGATCCAGACGGTGATCGCGGCTTCAAGCAACGGACCGCCTTTCAACGTGCTGCCGCCGGCGGCGATGCGTCCGAAGATCGTCACGAAGTAAATCGCCGCCACGAGGCTGGCGAGGCCCGTCAGACCGACCGCGATGGCGCGCCGATAGCGGCGTGCGGCGGGTAACCCCGCCAGTATCAGCGCGAGGAGCACAACCGTCCCGAGCGCGACTTTTGCGGCCCCGGCGAGCTCTTCGGGAAAGACCGAGTAGCGATCGGGCAGCGCGAACGCCACGAGCAGAAGAATCAGCATGGCGATAGTCGGAGGCCAACGAAGGATTCGTGCCACGGCGGTCATCTTGGGCCGCTTTCGGAGCAAGCGGCGTGCACTCATTCGCAAGCGTAACCCGGCGTTCGAGCGCGGGGTCCTGAAGAAGACATGACCGGGTCATTCCAGCCGCTCGTTTCCGATTGGTTCGCGGAGCGGTACGGGCCGCCGACGGAACCGCAGATCGAAGGCTGGCCGCTCATCCGCGCCGGTCGCGACGTGCTCATTGCCGCACCGACGGGCTCGGGAAAGACGCTCGCGGCGTTCACGACCGCGCTCGACGGCCTGATCGCACGCGCGGCGCAGGGTCCGCTGCCCGACGAGACGCTCGTCCTCTACGTCTCGCCGCTCAAAGCGCTGACCAACGATGTCCGTAAGAATTTGGAGACGCCGCTCGCCGAACTGCTCGCGCTCGCGCAAATTCGTGGCATCGAACTGGCCGAGCTACGCACGGCGACGCGCACCGGCGACACGACGCAAACCGAGCGCGCTCGGATGCTCCGCAAGCCGCCGCACGTTCTGGTGACGACGCCGGAATCGCTCTTCATTTTACTCACCGCCGAAAAGTCGCGCGCGCTCCTGACGCACGTCGAAACCGTGATCGTCGACGAGATTCACGCAATCGCGCGCGATAAGCGGGGCTCGCACTTGGCGCTCACCTTGGCGCGGCTCGACGAGCTCGTGCAGCGCGAGGGCCGGCCGAAGCCGCAGCGCATCGGCCTGTCGGCAACCGTGCGTCCGCTCGAGATCGTTGCGGAGTTCCTGAGCCCGACCGCGGCGGTCGTCGACATCGGGCATCGCCGCGAGATGACCCTTGCCGTCGAGGTGCCCAAAGACGAACTCGGTCCGATCGCCAGCGGCGAGCTGTGGGCCGAAACGTACGACCGCCTTGCCGAACTCGTCGCCGCGCATCGCACCACCCTCATCTTCGTCGGCACGCGCCGGATGAGCGAGCGCGTCGCGTTTGCGCTGACGACGCGCCTCGGCGAAGGCGTGGTTCTACCGCATCACGGCAGTCTCGCGCGCGAGATCCGGCTGGATACCGAAGATCGCCTCAAGGCCGGCGGCCTGCGAGCGGTCGTGGCTACGGCCTCGCTCGAACTTGGAATCGATATCGGCTCGATCGATCTCGTCATACAGTTGGGGTCGCCACGCTCGATCGCGGTCGCGTTGCAACGCGTCGGCCGTTCGGGCCACTGGATCGGCGCGAAACCCGAGGGTCGCCTCTTCCCGACCACGCGCGACGAGCTGATCGAGTGCGCCGCCATCGTCCGCGCGATCCGCAGCGGCGAGCTCGATGCGCTGTGCGTCCCGGTCGCCCCGCTCGACATCCTCGCGCAACAGATCGTCGCGTTCTGCGCGACCGACGAGTGGGACGTTGAAACGCTCTACGCCACGATTCGCAGCGCGTATCCGTACCGCGAGCTTGCGCGGGCCGATTTCGACGCCGTGCTCGACATGCTGTCGGACGGCATCGCGACCTCGCGCGGACGCAGTGGAACCTTCCTCCACTTCGATCGCGTCAACGGCCGGCTGCGCGCGCGGCGGGGTGCGCGCATGGCCGCGATCACGTCGGGCGGCGCGATTCCCGACACCGCGAACTACAACGTCATCGTCGAGCCCGACGGACATATCATCGGGACGGTCGACGAGGATTTCGCGGTCGAGAGCATGGCCGGCGACATCTTCTTGCTCGGTGCGACGTCCTGGCAGATCCGGCGCGTCGAAGCCGGCGCCGTGCGCGTCGTCGATGCACAAGGCGCACCGCCCTCGATTCCGTTTTGGAATGGCGAAGGGCTTGGACGCACGATCGAACTGTCGCGTGAGGTCGCGGCGGTGCGTACGGGGATCGACGAGCGTGACGATCTCGCGGCGCAGAGCTTCCTCGAGAGCGAGTGCGGTCTCGACGCCGCGGGCGCGGTTCAGGCGGTCGCGTATATTCGCGCGGGCAAGGCGATCCTAGGGGTCGTTCCGACCGACACGACGCTGGTAGCAGAACGCTTCTTCGACGAATCCGGCGGCATGCAACTGATCTTGCACACGCCGTTCGGCGCTCGCGTCAATCGTGCGTGGGGCTTGGCGTTGCGCAAGAAATTCTGCCGCTCGTTCAATCTCGAACTGCAAGCGGCCGCGACCGACAACGGCCTCGTCCTCTCGCTGACCGACCAGCATGCGTTTCCGCTCGAAATCGTCTTCGAGTTCGTCAAATCGGCCAGCGTCGAGCCGACCTTGACCCAAGCGCTCTTGACGGCGCCGATGTTCGGTGCGCGCTGGCGCTGGAACGCGGTCCGCGCGCTCGCGATCTTGCGCATGCGCAACGGACGCAAAGTCCCGCCGCAGCTGATGCGCATGCGGGCCGAGGATCTGCTGGCTTCGTGTTTTCCGGATGCTGCTGCCTGCGGAGAAAATTTGGTCGGTCCGATTCGGATTCCGGACCACATCCTCGTGCGCGAGACGATCGCGAATTGCTTGCACGAAGCGATGGATCTCGACGCCCTGATCGCCATACTGCTTCGCATCGAGAGCGGCGAGATTCGTACGGTTGCGATCGATACCCCCGAGCCCTCACCGTTCTGCCACGAGATTTTGAGCGCGAACCCGTACGCGTTCCTTGACGACGCGCCGCTCGAAGAGCGCCGGACGCGCGCCGTCACGCTGCGCCGTACGACGCGCGCCGACGGAGAACTCGGCATCCTCGATCCGGCTGCGATCCGGGAGGTCGCCGAGATGTCGTGGCCGCTCGTGCGCGATGCGGACGAACTCCACGACGCGCTGACGACGCTGGCGGTACTGCCGCCGGTCGAGGCGTGGCGTGCCTGGTTTGAGGAGCTCGTCGCCGCACGTCGCGCGACGACCCTCGAGGCGAACGGTGTGCCGCTCTGGACGTGCGCCGAGCGCCTGGCCCTCGCGCGCGTTGCGTATCCCGACGCCGTCGCGACGCCGGAGATCGCCGCATTCACCGGATCACAGACGGTCCCCGAACGGCGCGAAGACGCGTTCTCGGAGATCTTGCGCGGCTGGTTCGAATCGACCGGGCCCGTCACGGTCGACGAACTGGCGGAGCGTTTTGCCGTCGATGTCTCCACGATCGAGATCGCTTTGATT
>Ga0302325_10035960_pt1 | contig 10104 bp, 9 predicted proteins | sample Palsa_T0_2_FD_201948 | JGI IMG/M metagenome (GOLD analysis project Ga0302325, IMG submission 201948) | Peat permafrost microbial communities from Stordalen Mire near Abisko, Sweden - Palsa_T0_2 | ecosystem: Environmental > Terrestrial > Soil > Palsa > Peat permafrost | place: Sweden: Abisko... | reverse complement strand
AATATCAGGCAGGTGAGCCGCCCTTGAACGTGGCTGGTTTCATCCGCTAAGCCTCAGATCCTTTACTTCCTTCTCATTCCAATTATTCGGATTTCGAGTCCTTGGCACTCCTGACTTTCGACATCGCAGTTACTCGGTTGCCAGGCGGCTTTGTTCATACTTGTAAACATCAAGTCTGATACTACTTCCCTCCGCTTCTTGCAAGCAAGTTCCTTTCTTTTCAGGCTCGACGCGCGGCCATGGATCTCAATGGCGTCTACACTGCCCAGTCCCTCAATCTTTTCAGCCGAGCTATTCCTCAAGGGGAACGAGATCGGAACCATTATCTCACACCGCAAAGCATAATGTATAGGTTACAATCGCTTTGGATGTTCGCTGCGGTACAACCCAGGGAGACCGATAGCAACAGCGAATGGATTGAGGCTCCCCTCAACATCTCACACCTTCGCCAGCTACTCCAAGAATGTGACTCGATGCACGATGGCCCTTGTCGGACTCAAATGCTGGTACCACCGCAGCAGCTTATTTTGATCAATGTCAGCGAGAAATGTCTGGAGCGACGCGACCCAGAAAGTTTTCCACAAGGTGTGAGATACCTTGCCCTAAGCTACAATTGGGGCAAAGTAGATCAGCTTCTTGCAACTACGGAGAATTTGGATTTGCTTTCATCTCCAAACGCATTGGAACGACCAGACTTTCATACCAAAATACCTCAAGTGATTCAAGACGCGATGCGATTTGTGGAGGGCCTTGGCGAATCATACCTCTGGGTCGACGCGCTTTGCATCGTTCAGGACGATATTGACGAGAAGCAAAAGCAGATCGCACAAATGGGATCCATTTACTCCAATGCTCTATGTACCATCATCGCGCTCGCCGGCTTGGATGCCAATACCCGTCTAGCAGGAATCTCCCTTCGCCGTGTCCATGTCGACGACCTTAAGGAACCCGTGGACCATGGTCATCTCTTGATTTCGCTGTTAGGTTCGCGATACATGGAAAGGGCATGGACATTTCAAGAGCGGATCTTATCGAGGCGGTGCTTGTATTTCACCGCCTATGGTGTCTGGTTCCAGTGTAAGCGGCATGTTGTCCGAGAAAAGGTTTTCCACTCCGAACCAGAATCCACCCGTATTGCTACCGGCATCTCCTTCGGCGATACAATGTCGAGTCTCGACCCTCTCTACACCTTATACGATGCCCGAGAGCTTGTCAAGACCGATGCAAGCATATCGAGAACTATTGACCAAGCCAAGAGCCATGCGTTATGGTTTGGCTGCTCTTTGGGAGCCTTCATGGGTGCTGTGACCGAATATTCGGGGAAGAACCTCACGTCTCCTGCAGATATCCTCCTAGCATTCATGGGGTTTGAGTCGGCGCTCAGGGCTGAGATCGGGTGGCACATGATCTTCGGGATACCTATAGAGGCAATAGGTATTGCCCTGCTTTGGGCTCCACCGCGACGGATTCGAAGACGTGTGCTGTCCTTTGTGCCAGGTGCCGCTACGAATAGCCAACCCCCTCGGATACCAACATGGTCTTGGGCAGCATGGTCCGGATCGGTGGACTACCGATTAGTTCCGTTCGCGGCTGTTGCTAACAGACAAGTTGAATGGGAATTCGACTCGATAACGTTGAAATCCGATAATGGAAGCCCCGAAGAGGTTGTACTAAAGGTCGATACCAGCGGCTGGCTCACCAATATGCACTGGCATCCGAGTGACGGTCTCAACAAATCTAGCCTCGCTTTCAATGTACTCTCGATGTCCACATTCACAGTCCCCGCCTCTTCCTTTACTCTGGGTCATTTCAAACGCCGTCGGATCCCGCTAGCGACTCTTGACCACCGCCAAATTCGAACCAGCGAAACCTTGATCTTCAACTCGACACCTTGGAATGAGAATCAACTCTGCGGCGCATTCTTCGGCCCCGAAAACTTTGACAAAGATCTGGATCTCAGTCGTTGCGAGATCATATCCCTAGCACAGTTGACTTCCAAGAAAGACACTTTTGAGTTGCCGAAGACAGATCAATTTCAAGGGCTTAGCATTGAGCAAGAAACGTATATTGGCGGCGAAGATGCGGATCGCTGTATCATGATTGTGCTACTTGCTGAGCGGAGAGTGGACGGGGAGCATTTTGAGCGAATAGCGATTGGGAAAATGTGTGTGAGCGCTTTTAATGGGGAAGTTCGTGAGAGGAAGGGTGTCAACCTTGTTTAAAGGGGTAGCCATTGGAGATCACAAGTGGCTCAGAACAAACCCTGCCCGACTCTCTTGAAACCTTAGACGGACTTTCCAGTACTGCAGCAGCAGCTTCTCGAAAGAACTTACGAATACATACCACGAGATGCAGAACTTTTCAGCTCCATCCAGTGTCCCACTAAGCTTAGGCAGGATATCTGCAACCGACCATTGGCGAGCAAGAAGGATTTGGAGGCATGCCAACACTTAGCCGTTAAGCAAACAATAGATGACTCGTAAGCGGAGTCCATTACAACAGCTATAGCGGAGGCGGACCCAGATCTTTTCGACGGCAGATAGCTATGAGCAAGATGCTTTGGCGTCCGATTCCGCATGCCATGACGGGCTCTCTCCATGCCCCTCGAGCGAGCCATTCACAATCGCAGCGGGACGAGAAGTCCTTGACGCAAGACACGCTAGGTGAAGTTTGAGGTGGTTGCGGAGCGGGCGATGAACATGCAGAGAAAGCAGATTGGGGAGTTGGAGAAGGCGTACAGAGGGAAGAGGATGGCGGCGAAGGGGACAGCTGGTAGCATAACTGTAACGGAGTGGAGATTGAGACTCCAGAGAGTCTTGCACGCCCCAGAATGATGCCCCAGCGAGACCGCGGGGAATAGATTTGCGCCAGAAGTGACTCAAGTCTCTGAAGGCGATCCAAGTAGATTTGCAACAGCCCCATCTTATTTGAACGTCTCATATACACCCAGTGCAACACTTCCGAGTCCAGCGATAATTAGACGATCCAAACACAGCAAAACCTTCTGGCCAGAATTGTGAGGCTTGTGCAGCACGTATGTACTATTCAGTCCATTTGTTAGTGAAATTGATGCAGTCAGGTTCCCGAAAACCGTCGAGTTGGTAATGCTGAGCACGATCTGCGTTCGGCCCATAATTGTAGCATTGATGACCATGAAAACTTCTGTGGAAATGTCGGTAATGGTGCTGAAAATTAGGTTTGTGGGTAAGAGTGTCAGGATGGATGTCATTGTTGAGGGGGCGGTCACAAGTGCAAGGACACTGAAGATCCTCGGCGCAACATATTTATATTGAGCTTATACTATCTTAATTCTTTGACACTGTCGCGTATCATAATGAAAAGAAGAGAAATATTCAACATTCCACTCGATCCTTTCAATTAAAGCTAACAGAAGACATAGACCTGGATCTCGTTCTAACGCAGCGTTACTAGCCTGCCGATTCATCGCACCGATTCTTTTGAAGACGTTTTGCGGCATTGTACCCTCTGCTGTCGTTGTAGGCTCTAATAATATACCAGTGAAGAGAAACTAGTTTTTATCGAAAAACAAAAGAACAAGTGGCATTAGATATAACTCTTCAGATTCTGGCCTGGATAATCCGTCAAGATCATCTCGACAAACACTCCCCGGTGTTAGGATATGGCTCCCGTGCACAGCCACTGTGGTAGTTGAACTCTAATCCTTCAATATTCGTGCCATTTTCGGTTAGTACGTATAGCCGCTTCTACTCAGGCACTAATCACCCTCAGCTCACCTTCAGATCCGCCAGCTCACCTGAGCTATCTGAGCAACTCGAGCAGTCCCTGGGCAACTTGAATAACCTGAGTAGTACCTACTTAACTAATGAGGCTATTGTAGAGAGGTATAGGAGGATACCCATGATCGAGACTCGAGCTCAAGGAGCGTATATTGAGAACAGTCTGCAGTATGTGAAGAAGTATGGAGAGAAGGTTAAGAAAGGAGAGGTTATATACATGGGAGTACAGTAGATGGCTACTTAATCGCGTGAGTCGGGGGAATCCCCAAATTCCTTACTATACTAAATATTAGTTTAAAGCTTATATTATATTATTTTATTAAGTTTTAATTATTATTTTTAAAAGCTTAAAAAAGCTTTTAAGAATTTAATATAAAAGTATTATAAAAATTAATTATATAATATTATAAATTATTATTTATAATAATAAATTTTTAAAATTAAATATTTATTTATTTTAAAGTTTTTTATAAATATAAGTTTTTAAACTTTATTTAAAAATAAATTATATAAAAATAAAATCTCATTAAGTTTATAAAATAAAAAAATAGACTATTAATTAAAAAAAAAAAGAAATTGAGGAGTTGTTTGCGATAATAAAAGGATTAAAAGAGAAGATCTTTTGAACCCTATTATAGATCACTCACATGATATATCTATCTTACCTCTAATAGCATGCGCACCGGTAGTTGAAGGACTAGAAGCAAAGCGCCTCGTTGTTATCCTCATCCTCATCAAATGTTAGTACTGCTCCCACTGCTTTCCCGCTACCACGTGAGACTATAGCCGACGTGTGTCATAATACCACGTAGTATTTCTTGTACTCGGTGTGTGGCATACAAGTCACTTGTTACTTTATTGGCTGCGCAAGGCTCGAACACTCCTCCAAACATGTAGATATGCCGCCGCTCGTAGTATGGCCCCACTCGTAGGTACGCCCCGTGGGTAGGTACGCCCAGTGGGTAGGTACGCCCCGTGGGGTTTTTAGAGTTCCTAACGGTTGGTCTCTTACGGTTCAAACATAAAGACCAGAAGGTACGCCATGTGGTTCACATTTCTTCTCCACTTCAGCTTGTATGCGCCGAACCGATGATGGATCCCTTTTCGGCGACAGCCGGAATCGTGAGACTCGCCACAGAGACTCAAGAGCTATACAGCCTCATCTCGCGCTTTCGACGATCGCCTATGGAGCTACAGCGACTTAGTCGCGAACTCGAAGATCTCACTGAAGTCATGGCTCAAATACAGAGGTGGAAACGAACTTATTCATCATCAAGTCCGTCGAACAACGCTAGCGAGGCTTTCAGTGTGATACAGATTGGACTACAGACACTGTCGGAGGACATTGGCAAGATCAAGGATGCCATTGAGAAATGTGTTGCAAGGGACGATACGGTGTTTGGGAGGGTGCGGACGAGGGTTAAATCTTTTCTGAGTAGAGGAGAGATTTTTGAGATGGCAGCGAGGCTGATGCATCATAAGACGACTCTGCATTTTGCTGTATCCGTGATCTCTGGGTAGGTACTATCTGCTATTCCCCTCTCTAAAATATGCAATACGTGGCTATATCGCAGATAGCTTCTATTTTCCTAAGTATTACTTCATGAGTCTTCCGGTTCTGGGGCTGTAAATCTGCAGAGCAGTATTAGGATTCCAAGCTGACTAGAATAGATACAATACTAATGACACCCTTTCTCACATCAGCCACCAAATTAACTCCCTACATGAATTTCAAAGAGCTTTTCACAACGAAATGGACAGCTCAACAGCCGAGATCTGTACTCAGCTTGATAGCATTCAGCTGAATATTCGATCTCTTGGCCGTCCACCCTCTGAGCTACCAACTACCTTCAAGAAAGAACAAGGCAAGACCACTGTGTTTCGTGGCTCAAACACGCATGGTATTACTGCCTTGAATAATCTCTCTTTTGATGTTCATCGACTTCTCCTGCCGTCTACAATCGAGACTCAACCGCTTATCGACAAGAAGCTCGCACTTTGGTTTCTGTCAGAGCTGCATGCTGTTTTGGCGGATGCTTTGGCGGTAGAAGCAAGTCGTCAAGAAAACACTATACCACCAGACCCGGCTTCTCCCACCCTTCAGAATTCTTCACTCAAATCTTTCGAAAGTAGGCGACTCTCAACGGCCTTGTCACTCGACACTTTTCGTCCAACCATGCAAGAAGGTTTACTACCCCTGCGGACTTTTCCCCAACCTCGAAGTCGGATAGCATTCCTTAATAATGTTACTGTTGCAACCGAAATTCCCATTGGGACTCTAATCATCACTGTAAAAAGGGAGCTCTATAAAATTAATAAAAGAGAAGAATCCCGGGCTGTTATAACCACTGGAAGACTTCTCTTCGTTCCATCGACGGAGGCCTCACTCACGGGAGTTGCAGTAATATTTGTCAAGGGCGTTGATACCTTGATCAAAATTCCGAGAAGTCTTTCTACTTTCGGCATTCACCCAAATGATGCTCCCATTTTTCGATATTTGCAGACCAAAAATTTTACCGTTGTACGGGACATGCTAGTTACTCGTACGGTCTCTGTCAACGATCGAGATGAAAATGGAAATTCACTTTTTTGGGTAGTACCTTTCGCGGTCTAGCATAATCTCATTTGAGGGATTTACTGATCTGGGCTAGTATACAATTCACGATAGTTACGATTTCAGTTTGTGCCGGCTATTGATTCAGCATGGAGCAGATCCTTCGGATTGCAACAAGTAAGTTGTAAAATCCTCACTACATTAACAAGAACACCGATTAGGGATTTAGGTACGGTGATCATGCTTTGGCGCTTCTTGTATCCACCCTCCCTGGAAGTACTAGCGCCAAGGTCCCCGATGACTTACGGAGTCTCATTCGTCTTCTCATTAAACAGTCGTCCACAGAAGCATACAGCACATGTCGATACAAACGCAGGAAATCCATTCAACAGGCTCCTGCTAGTCTTCTGCATTGTTTAATGGGCCGCCGACCTTCCAGGACCCCTGTTCTCGAACTCGTCATGCTTTTTCTGAGCCAAGGATTTGACGACCTCGACGCAAGGGACGTTAATGGAAATACCCCTTTATTGTACGCGTTATACTACATGCGGCAATCCGAGCTCGTGGCAGTCGCATTCGCTTTGATAGAAGCTGGGGCGGACATTCTTGCCGTAAACAATCATGACGAAGGTGCTTTGCATCTTTTGTTTCGCCGATTGAGTGCCTGTAACAATTATGAAATGAGTATCGAGAATTACGAGGCACTCATCCGACTCATTAATCGGCTCCTTGAGCAGTGTGAGCTCACTTCTAGCAACATAGTTGGATATACACCTCTAGATGCAGCGCTATCTCCTACGGCATGGCCATTACTGTGCACAGCTCTCGCAGAGACCGGAAATGATGTACGGGACGAAATTCTAGCCATCGACGACCGCAGCAACATTATACAACTAGATGCAGATCTGCAAGAGGGTTTTTCCCAGCTGTGGGCACGCCGCGAACCCTCGAACACTGAGAGTCCTAAGATTGCAAATTGCGAGGCAGCCACCGAGCAGCTCTGTTTCCTTTGCGACCACAGATCTGAGACCACAAAGCGAGGAGCGCCATTCGACGAATTTCGCTCAATGCTAGTCGACGAGCTCGGATCAAGCATTCACATGGTCGCTTGCAACCATTTCATCGTGGGAGGCGAGTGCTTAAACGTGCGGGAGGAAGACTCGTCGTGCATTCTTGATTACCATCCCGATAAGATGACTCCCCAGGCAGCTGGGAAGCGAAGCTGGAATAGGCATATGGCATATTTGTTATGGCGGGACGGAGGGCTGCGCAGTCCTGTTAAATTTCAGGAGTGGGCGGTGGGTGGTGGGTATAGACGAACTAGAGGCGAGCGCGAGTTTAGGGCGTGCTGGCCGTTGTTTTTAGGCGTTTCCTGGGCGTTTCGATCCTTATTCCTGGCGTTCTCGTTCCTGGTGTTTGGGTCCTGGGCGTTGCTAGTCAGGGCGTTCCTAGTCAGGGCGTTGCTAGTAGTGGTCCTGGAGGTTTTACTCCTGCAAATTATGGCTGGCGAGTTGTGGCTGGCTGGGTATTTTAAGGGGTAATTCGTGGGAGGGTCTGTGCGGGAAGTGAGGATATACTTTTAAGCGAGTATAATGGCGGGAGGTGGTGGCCGTGCGTTATGCGCAAAGAGAAGCGAGCGTAAGCAGGGTCGCGAAATGGCGCACAAAAAAGTCCAGGTTTTAACAAAAATATTAAAAAATCGGGCCCTTTAATAATGGGGGTTAAAGGGCTAGATTCGAGTTCTCCTAGTTTATATTATTATTCTTATTCTAGCTCGATATATATATTAATAATATAAGGGATACCCTTTTATTATAAAGAAGAGTTGATCCTTTTATCCCTGTAAGTATTTCTCTTTTGGGATGACTTGACGTTTTGGGATAGCTCATGCAGGGATAAGACAGGGATTAAGGGCCTTCTCTTCTATTATATCCATTAAGTACTGCCAAGTCCGTAGCAATTGTGGCTAAAGTTATATGAGGGAAATAAGCGAATGAAGTAAAATATAATTTACTCGGGAATACTCAGGCTCTGCTCAGGCCGAGCTCAGGAATGTTCAATCTCGGCTCAGGTTAAAGCGCAGCTGCTCACGTCCAAACACTAAAATAGAACTAGCGATGATAAAAGTTGAGTCTGACTTTGTGGTAGTCTCAGACGACATTTCTTTGAATTTGCTTTACATGCGGTTAGTCAGCGTCGCCGCTTTGCTCAGGCGCTACTCACCCTCGTTTCACCCCTCTGCTCAGGTTGCTCACTCACGTTCGACCAATCATGATTTACTTAGTATTCGGTTCTGCCGTGCGAAAGTTGTGAACTCTACGAGATTGTGTTCAGTGGGACCAAGTCGACTCCCCAGGAACCTAAACGGGATCCCCACAAAAATGTACCTTTCTAATCTCAATGTAGATTCTTCTCCACATGGCGTCGCTCTGGCTCTTGCCATGGAGAATGTTCTCTTGTGCCTCCCCTAAATCTTTGCTCTTTATACTTTCTTCTGCTAGACCTTACTCAAGTTTTTATTTATCTGCTACTTTAAAGTTGCTTGTATATTACGAATTTTCGATTTGATATAGTATTTATTTCTTTATATAATTATTTTTATCACTTACTTATTATAACGATTCACATATCACATCCACATCATGAGATGCGGCGACCGCCGCCTGACGGGACTAACGACTCGTCTCATGAATGAAGAGCCACCGCTTTCCTCATATTTTCTGTTCATCTTTCCTCAGCTTTAAATCCTCGAATACAGAGCCCTTTTCCACGATTAATACCACCCTATCCGCCCACAGATTATCGCAGTCCTTTTCTGGCCGAATCCCTGACTTATAATCATCTGGAAGAGGCAGAAGAAAGCCTTCACCGTGGGAAGCCTGGGAACTTCTCGCTCTGTCGCGCCGATGGACATCTCCGGCATAACTACATTATTCTAAAGCTCTATGGCTGTGCAATTAGATTCGCGGAGCATACCTTGAAGATCGGTCCAACAATAGACGTTCTGTTCACGAGACACACTACGGGCAATGATGGAGTGAAAAAACCGAGGCTTAGAGATACCGCAGGGAGAGCTCACTCATCATGTCAATCATCGGAGCTGGAATTGCGAGATCGCGTGATATCCCCAGCGAAATCTGCCATCGATCCAACTTTGGACACTTTTGAGGATTGTAAATATTTAAGCTTAATTGTGCATTTATAAAAGCTTTATGCATTGATCGCTTAACCCCTGGAGAAATCATGCCAACCGCCTTAAACTTCACTAGGACCCCAAAAATATATCTACGCGCTATCTGTTTCTATGGATACAATAGAAGAGAAGGCCCTTAATCCCTGTCATATCCTTGTATAAGCTATCCCAAAGCGTCAAGTCATCCCAAAAGGGAAATGCTTGCTAGGATCTTTGGATTAACTTATCTTTATATATTAGGGGGGTATCCCTTATATTGATAATATTATCGAGCTAGAATAAGAACGATAACAAGAACTAGGAGAACTTGAATCTTGCCCCTAACCCCCATTATTAAAAGGCCTGATTTCTTGATATTTTTGTTAAAACCTGGAAATTCTTATAGGCCTTTTCGCGACCCTGCTCGCGCTCGCTTCTCTTTCTATACAGCGCACGGCCATTCTTCTTACTCCTGCCCCCGCCGTTATACTCGCTTGAAAATATATCCTCAATCACCCGCACGGACCTCTCCCCGTAGAACCCCACCCCCACCGCCTACCAGAAACACATTTAAAACACTAAACTACATAATTCGCGACCTACACCAAAACAAGCCACTG
>Ga0302325_10035959_pt1 | contig 10104 bp, 7 predicted proteins | sample Palsa_T0_2_FD_201948 | JGI IMG/M metagenome (GOLD analysis project Ga0302325, IMG submission 201948) | Peat permafrost microbial communities from Stordalen Mire near Abisko, Sweden - Palsa_T0_2 | ecosystem: Environmental > Terrestrial > Soil > Palsa > Peat permafrost | place: Sweden: Abisko... | reverse complement strand
GCCACGCGCGGCTGGGGCGCCTGCTGGCCCGTTTCGTGCCCTACTACGACTATGACGAAGCGCAGTTCTTCCGGGCCGACGACGCCCCGGAGCACATCGGCGAGCAGCGCCGGGCGGCCTTCATGCGCCTGGCCGCACTGTATGCGCAACGCTTCGCCAATACTGTGCGGCAGACAAATGAAGTCCAGGGCGAGATCTCCGATCTGCAATTTACGGCGCGCTACCGCGTACCCTTCCAGTTCAGCCGCCTGGTCCGCCAGCAGCTGAACACCGGATCCTTCGTGCTCTCCTCCAGCGGCCCGACCACGACCGATCTGGACGGCAACCGGCGCTACGACCTGACCGGCTCATACGGCGTCAATGTGCTTGGCTACGACTTCTACAAGGAATGCATCGAACGGGGCAGCGCGCGGGTCCGCGACCTGGGCCCAGTGCTCGGCGCCTACCACCCGGTGACCGCGACGAACGTGCACCGCCTGCGCGCGATCTCCGGGCTGGATGAAATCTCCTTCCACATGTCCGGCACCGAAGCCGTGATGCAGGCCGTGCGCCTGGCCCGGTACCACACCAGGCGCCGGTACCTTGTCCGCTTCTGCGGCGCCTACCACGGTTGGTGGGGCGAGGTGCAACCGGGGGTCGGCAACCCGGTGAGCGAGCGCGATACGCTCACGCTCAAGGATATGGACGAGCGGACCCTGCGCGTGCTGCGCAGCCGGCGTGACATCGCATGCGTGCTCGTCAACCCGGTGCAGGCGCTGCACCCGAACGCGGGCGCGGCGGCGGATTCGACGCTGGCGGACAGTGGCCCCCGCCCCAGTTATGACCGCGGAGCCTACACAAAATGGTTGCAGCGACTACGCCAGGTGTGTTCGGACCGCGGGATAGTGCTGATTTTCGATGAGGTGTTTCTTGGCTTTCGGCTGGCCCGCGGCGGCGCCCAGGAGTATTTTGGCAACCGCGCCGACATGGTGACCTACGGCAAAACGGTAGCCGGCGGCCTGCCGATCGGCGTGGTGTGCGGGCGCGCCGACCTGATGAAGCGGTTTCGGGAGGACAGGCCCGCGGATATCTGCTTCGCGCGCGGTACGTTCAATTCCCACCCGTATGTCATGGGGGCGATGGCCGAGTTCCTTGAGCGGCTGGACACGCCGGAGATCCTGGCCCGCTATCGCGAGCTCGATGCGGTGTGGGACGGCCGGGCGGCACGGCTCAATGAGCGTCTGCGCGAAGCCGCGGTCCAGGTCCGGGTCGCAAATCTCTCCTCGGTATGGACGGTCTGCTATCTGCAGCCGTCGCGCTACCACTGGATGTTTCAATTTTATCTGCGCGCCGAAAACCTGGCACTGAGCTGGGTGGGAACCGGCCGGCTGATCTTCAGCCTGGATTACACGGATGAAGACTTCTCAGCAGTGGCCGATCGCTTCGTAGCGGCAGCGCGGCAAATGCAGCAGGATGGCTGGTGGTGGCCGAACGAAGCGCTCACCAGCAAAGCCATTAGGCGTCGCGTACTTCTAGAAATGCTTCGGGCTCGCCTACATCGTCCATGGGATCAATCAGCTGGCCCGCGAGCAGGTGAAACGGCGCTCGATAGTAGAGCATGAAGTCGTGAAATGGATCGGTCAGGATTTTCGTCATCCAGACCAGGCCGGTCCGGACGTCCCTGACGAAGAACAGTTGCACGGTGCGGAACAGTAGAGCGCCAAAGCCGACAACCAGCCAGATTTGGCCGACGTGCTGGATGAAGATGGCGCGATCGGCGTGGGGCGGAAAAATCCCGAACAGCGTCGGACTTAGCCACAACAGCGCCGGTGAGAGCGCCCAGATGGCCAGCAGGACGATCTTGCGGCGGAGATTGTAGCCGACCTTAATTTCTTCCTTGTGCTCATGGGTCGCGTGGTTGATCTCGTCGTAACCCTTGGGCTCGAAGAAGAAATGTCCGGCTTGCCGGCTTACCATCGCCACCAGCCAGCCAATCAACGCCGAGGCCGCCGGATTCTTGAAGATCAGGCCGTATGCGGTCAGAAAGCTGAGCGCGCTCAGCAGGTGGAGCGACTGATTAATGCGGCTGTGGTGATAGTAGCGGTGGTCGTCCCACCGCTGGATTCGCAGAGCTTCGAGAAAACTTTGCATGCTGTTTCCTTCCCAGGTTCGCCGGCGCCAGGTGGCCATGAAGAAGGAAATATAGCAATCTTGTTACAGCCATATAACGGTTTGAACATTACGGGCTCCCTGCCCTTAGCAAGTAAGGCACTGCCCTGTTACCAAACTCCGTTCGCTCCTCGGGATGGGGGCTTCCAGAACATAAATGCGGGGGCTCCCACCACCTCGCAGACCTACCGCAAACGATTTCCATGCGAAAGCTTGTAACGTTCGGAGTATCACCACCACTATGTCGATGTTTGATAGATGGGGCCGGGTCCCGACGGTCAGGAAATGCCTGCAATACTTGTCTGGCGGTCCAGTTCCATCCTGCCGACCGCGATTCTCCACGAACTCCTTCATAGATTCTTTCGGGGGGAAGAGACCTATGAAGCGGAACGAGGAGAATCGCAGCTGGCATCGAGACAAGCCTATATTTTTCATCGGTTAACCCCCTCCTTTATCTGCCTGCCCGGAGTGTCCACCTTGACACTTACGTAGGGTTTCCAAACCCCGACTGGCTATCGACATTTATTCAGGAGTGGATATTGCTCTGCGCTGGGATTGGGAGGAGAATGAAACACGCAAGTGTCTGATTGCATCGCCGCAGTCAGAGAAGTGTTGCTTCCAGGAGGCGAGCTATGGGTGAGATTCCCAGTCTACCGCTCTTCAAGGTGAAACTCTGGTGCGTGGTTGCCATTCTTACATCAGCCAGTATTCACCTGTCCGGAGAAGTGTCCCAAACACCTTCAGCCCAAACCACGGCTGGCCCTCCCCAACAAGTGTCTGCTTCTGATGCACAGCGCAAGGTTCTGTCTCTCAATCCGCTCCCCGCTGAGGCGAAGGCGGACATTTTGATGGCCCGCGGTGAGTACGCAGCAGCTATCGCCGCCTATCAGCAAGGCAATCTAAAATCCGCTACCGTGTGGAACAGCATCGGCATGGCCTACCACCATATGTTCGCATTGGAGGAAGCACGCAAGGCATACCAGAATGCACTCGCTATCAATCCTCGCTTCGCTCCTGCTTCCAACAACCTTGCCGCCGTGTATTACGGTCAACACGATTTTCGTGATGCCGAGCACTTTTATAAAAAAGCACTGAAACATACCTCGGAAAGTGCGGTGATTTTTTGCAATCTTGGTACCAACTATTTTGCCGAGGCGAAATACAAGCAAGGCATGAAGGCCTATCGCAAGGCCTTCGAAATCGATGAGAAGGTGTTTGCTCCCGATCAGGCCGCGAAGATAGAAGCCGGCAGCTCCCGTGAACAAAGGATTGCCATGAACTACTTCGTCGCAGCAACCTTCGCCAGGGTAGGCAAGCAGGAACAGGCACTCACCTATCTTCGTAAGGCAATGGATGAGGGCTTCAACGACCGTAAACGTCTCATCGAAGACAAGGATTTCGCGACCCTGCGAACCACACCGGAGTTTCAACACCTGCTGGACCAGGAAAATCTGAATTAAGCCCAGGATTGAAATACTTCTACTTCATCCAATACCGATGAGTTGCGGGCCGCTTCATCCTCGATGTTGATCGATGCGTACACTTTTCTTCCCTGGCTTTCCGGGAGAAGTACTTTGCCCGGTTGGCAACACCTCCGCTGGGAACTGCATCTCTTGAACCGGTTTGCCGATTAGCATGCTTCCCTTGCCAGGGTGTTCATGATCCGCTCGAACTCATCTCGCGCACTCTCCCAGCTGTCGGCTGTCCTTGTGACGGTAGTCCTGATCACCGCGCTCTACCTTGCGAAAACGGTGATCCTGCCGTTGGCCCTCGGTATGCTTCTGACCTTCGTGCTGGCTCCTGTGGTCACCTGGTTGGAAAGAATCCGGCTCCCCAGGATAGTGGCCATTCCGATTGTCATGCTTGCGGCGGGCGTGGTTTTGGGCTCCGTTAGTTGGACCGTTTTGATGCAGCTGGTTGAAGTGACCGACGCCTTACCGTCGTATACGACAAACATCCAAGACAAGATCCAATCGTTCCAACAGTCGAAGACGGGGAATTTCACCCGGGCGCAAAGAGAGCTGGGCAATCTAAGCAAACAAATAAGCGATTTGAGCTTGGGCTTTAGCAGCGATCAAGGGCAGGGAGGTGCGGTAGAGCTGGGGTCACCTAACCAACCCGTCTCTGTGCGGGAGGTTGGGGGCAGTCAAGGCCGGTTAGACGCGCTCAGCGGTGTGCTGGGCGTGATCGTCTCTGTCATTTTGGTGGCAGTTTTCACCTTTTTTATGCTGTTGAAGAGGGAGGACCTGCGGAATCGCCTCTTTCGGCTGAGCGGCCAAGGGCATCTTCACCTCATGACGCAGGCAATCGATGATACAAGCCGTCGTGTAAGCCGGTATCTATCGTTACAAGCTCTGGTGAATATGAGCTTTGGTCTGATCATCTTTGTTGCACTGCACTTCGTTCGGTTGCCTCACGCTCTATTGTGGGGAGCGCTGGCCGGGCTTCTGCGGTTTATCCCTTATATTGGCGCGCCCATCGGCGCTTTCCTTCCCACCGCGCTATCCTTGGCGGTCTTCAACGGCTGGACGAAGACCCTGCTTATCATGGGTATCTTCTTTTGCCTGGAGCTAATCACGGCGAATTTCGTGGAACCACAGGTCTACGGCAAACACACAGGCCTGTCATCACTTGCGATTCTAGTAGCCGCGATCTTCTGGGCTCTCATATGGGGACCGATCGGCCTGGTCCTATCGGTCCCGCTCACAGTCTGTCTGGTAGTTGTGGGCGCGCACGTGCCCAGTCTACAGTTCTTAGCCGTTCTTCTCGGAGACCAACCGGTCATGCAACCGGGAGCTCACTACTACCAGCGCTTGCTGGCTAACGATCAACGCGAAGCCAGCCAGGTGCTTGAAACGCATCTGAAGGAAAGCTCGCTTGAAGACCTTTATGACACTGTGTTAATTCCGGCGCTCAACCTGGCGGAACAAGATCGTCATCGGAATGCACTCGACGATTCGACGGTCGACTTTATCACACAAACTACGAAGGACCTGGTAGAAGAATTTAGCCTCAGAGAAGACGAAGCCCGGATCCTCAGGATCGCGGACGTACTTTCGAAGAAGATTGCCTGCCTTCCAGTCCGCGATGACGCTGATGAGATCGCCGGCGTCATGTTGGCCCAATTGCTGGATCGAGCCGGTTACTCCGCGATAGCGATCCCGATTGGAAGTGTGGATGGAATGTTGGCGGAAGCCGTCAAGGCCGAGCCGGAAATCGTTTGCCTTTCTGCTTTGCCGCCGTATGCCATCTCGCATGCCCGGGGTATCTATAGAAGACTGCGCATGCAGCAGCCAACGGTAAAAATCATTATTGGATTGTGGAATTACCCGGAAGACCCAGTCAAAGCCGCGACGGAGATAAGCGGAGGCGAACAGAACCTGGTGTGCACTACATTGGCTCAAACGATTCTGCAGGCCAGCCTGGCTTCAGGTACAGCTTCGATGCCCGAAGTAACGCGGCCGTTGGAAAATGCTGGCCAGGCAGTGTGAGAGAATCAAGCTCCGGACTTGCTGCGTTCATAACAGCACTCAAGCTGTTAGATCCGAATTGCTGGATTCGAACGTGTAGAGTCTGCATGAGCACCCACAATCCCTGCTCCCTCAGTGTGTGTTGAAACCCAGGACTACGTCCTGGGTAACTCTCAGCCGTCCCTTCGGGACTCACTTCTGCACCGGCAGGTTCTCACGCAGACCTGTAGGCCGGCTCACACAGGCAGTCGCAGTTCTGAGTAGCAAGCGAAAAGAAGGGGGAGCGTTATCCGCTCCCCCTTCTCACGCTAACCTGCTCATTCGAATAAGGCCCATTTCTGCCACAGTTACGTTCTTTTATCGCGACGCGGTGTCAGCCCTGCCTCTGCGGAACATTTCGTTGACCGTGGCAACGAAGTGGTGCGCCGATGGAGGAGTGGGAACCGCGCCACTCAAGATGGTCTTGTAGGGTATGTCTTTGCCGTAATAGGCTTCTGTATCGGCTGTGTTCTGGTGAACCTCGTCACCGGTCAGGTCGACCCCAGCGAACAGTCCCTTACTGCGAGAATAGGTGAGAAATTCAGCGTTCGCGAGTTCTGTGGTTGCAGCTTGCGAATCGCGGCCTACGGGGCCCGCCGACGCGGCAATATCGCCACCGAGTTTCACTTTATCCTTCAGCAAATCATCCAGACTGCGACGGTTGACGCCAACCAAGACGAGGTCAGTGGATTGACCGCCCGCCTGAAAGCCAAAACTGGCTCCGGTCAGTTGGATGAAAACCGGCGCGCTCCAACCGGTGGCGGTCCGGCATGTAGCAACGCCCTGACCGTACTGCGCGCCCACTAGAAAAGCACCTTTCTTGTACCCCGGGATAACCGCTATGCAATGAGCCTTAGCCGCAATGTCAAAGGGAATGCCTTTGTCGGGCGTAGCCATTAACTCGTGCAGAACATCATGCGCAGCGTCGATTCGTGCGTCCAGCTTCGAAACATCAGCCCCCTTTGCCGGGGTGACGCAAGCAAGAGTGATACCAACCAACGAAGCAGCCAACATGCTTTTCATAAGATTCTCAACTTTCCTGGAGAGGCTCTTGACAGTCCCTAAGCCTCTGCTGGTAAGTGAGATGCGATTTTTTCCAGAACGTTGGTCGATGGTTAGATTTCTTTGGAGCAATTTAGAACATTTTCAGGCCATGCCATGACCAGGGTCACATCGGGCTGCAATTGAGGAGGTAATCGAGACCGCAAACGCGGTACCACCGGTAACCATAAGGTTCGAGCAGAATGCGGTGTTTGTCGCCGGCCACCGGGTGACTGTGGTTTTCCGAAAGAAGGTTAACCAGCGTACAGGCTTCCTGTTGGCCGCTGTTGACGGAAAAACTCACTTCTCGAGGCATAGAACTAAGGTTATGAACACAAAGCACCGAATTGTTGCGCCAGTCGTAGCGGATGATGAGCACTTCCGCAGCTTGCGCAGAGATGAAGGAAAAGTCACCCCAGCCTATCTCGGGAACCTCTTTACGCATGCGAATGATGCGCTCCATCCAATCCAGCAACGAGTCAGGATCGCGGCGCTGCGCAGCGACATTGACGTGCTCGAAACCGTAAGGGCCGGAGCTGATTACCGGCATAACCGGCTTGTCGCTCTTGGTGAAGCCGGCATTCGGTTCCGTGGACCACTGCATCGGCGTACGGGCGCAGTTGCGCTCCGGCAGCTTGAGGTTGTCGCCCATCCCGATCTCGTCTCCGTAGCGAATAACGGGAGTGCCGGGTAACGTCATCATCAGACTGTAGGCAAGTTCCAATCGCCTGCGATCTCCCTCTAACATCGGCGCCAGGCGACGGCGAATGCCACGGTTGTATAGCTGCATTTCGGGGTCCGGTCCAAACGCAGCGAAGACGGCGTTTCGCTCCTGGACCTCAAGGCGACCGAGGTCGAGCTCGTCGTGATTACGAAGAAACTGGCCCCACTGTGCGGTCGCGGGCCGCCGCTTCGTGGACTGCATAGCTTTCTTCAAGGGCCGACTATCTGCGGTGGCCATGGCCAGAAATAGATGTTGATTGACGTCGAAGTTGAACATCATCTGCATTCGCTCGCCGGCGGTGCCGAAATAGCGCATATCCGTGTCCGGCAATACATTGGCTTCGCCAAGGATGATCGCGTCTCCTTCGCGCCAGCTTAAAAACTGGCTGAAGGTGCGCAGCATTTCGTAGTCTTCCTGCGGTTTGGTGACCTTGGCTCCCTTTGCGGAAATCACAAAGGGAACAGCGTCCATACGGAAACCCGAAACACCAAGCTGCAACCAGAACCCCATAATTTTGAGAATCTCTGCCTGGACTTCAAGGTTGGCAGTGTTGAGGTCTGGTTGAAAATCATAGAAGCGATGAAAGTAGTACGCTTTGGCGACTTTGTCATAGCTCCAGGTGCTTTTCTGTACCCCTGGAAATACGATCCCCGAGCCAGCATTCTTTGGTTTCTTCTTGGACCACACATACCAGTCGCGATACTTGGACTTGGGGTCGCGGCGCGCTTGCTGAAACCAGGGATGCTGATCTGACGTGTGGTTGACCACCAGGTCGATCATGACGCGCAGTCCACGCTGCCTGCAGCCATGGGTGAATTCTACGAAGTCTCCCAACGTGCCGTAGGAGGGATTCACCCCGTAGTAATCGGCAACGTCGTAACCGTCGTCCTTGCCGGGGGACGGCTGAAAGGGCATCAGCCAAATGGCCGTAACGCCGATGCCCTGCAGGTAATCAAGCCGGCTCATGAGTCCGTGAAAATCGCCAATACCGTCGCCATCGGAGTCCAGGTAGGTGGCGATCGATAGGCAGTAAATAATGGCGTTCTTGTACCAAAGATCGTTGATCATGCCGGATATCGTCCAGACTCATTTCGGAAGCAGTAGTTAGGATGCCAAAGTTGGACTCCAGGGAAAGACCGTGACGGGCCCGCCCGGTGTGGGCTCGGTGGTTGAAAAGCTCCGAACAGCATGGGTAAGATAGCAGCGTCGGGGTCCTTCGACTCCGCGCCACAAGCGCTGTGTCACGCAATCAATCTGTGAGGCGCTCCGCTCAGGATGACGATTCTGTGGGAGTTTGACAAAAAACATCCTAAACAAGTTAGCGCTTATGGGACATAGGGCTGGCCGGGAGAAGTTTGGACGATGGGCTGCAGAGTTGCCAGGGCGAGGGGAGATTTCGGCGATGCTCTGGCGCGACCATTGAGGTCGCCCGAGAACTGAGAGGGCGAACGGCTACTTCAATCGCATCGCTGACGGAGCCGGTTTTCCATTCAGTTTATCGCCCACCTTCTTCCAGCCCCCAAGTTCCAGCGCAACAGACATACACGCGTCCCGCAATTGATCGGCATGAGCGCGATCGTGCATGGCCCTGGCCACAACCATCCCGCCTACACACAAAGCTGCAATCGCTTGCGCCCTGGTGTTGCGGGTTCGGCTCTGCATCAAGCTGCGCTCTAATACGCTGACCATAGCGCCGAACACGGTTTCGAAGGCAAGCTTTGCACTTTTACCGCTGCGTGTCACGTCGCTTGGTAAAGCCACCATGGGGCACGAATTCTCTACATCCTCGAAATGCTGGCGAGATAAGTAGGCGCGTATCACCTGAGGCCCTACGTCCGTCGAAGTCAGATCTACTTCCACCCCTTCCCAACAGCTCTTCCATTCGGGGTCGGTGAAGAAGCACCCCAATACCTCGGCATACAGATCGCTTTTGCTATCAAAATAGCTATAGAACCCACCGCGCGTGAGGCCTGCTCCGGACATGATCTGATCCAGGGAGACGCTGTCAAAGCCGTGCCGGTTGAACAGCCTGCGTGCGCTCTGGACAATCTTCTGCTTTACCTCGGCGCGGTGCCCTCTGGGATAAGGCATGAGTCCCTCCTGGTTTCGGTGAGCCGAAGTATGCGCGAGCCATCTGCTCGCGTCCAGCAAAATATGATCTTGAACATAATTTAGCCGCATGGTCCTATGCATTGACGGTCGGATACAAGTCTCAGGAGGACGCCATGAAAAAGGGAATGAATGCGCCGACGCGACGGCAGGCGATTGCCATGGTCTGTTGCGGTCTAGCCGTGGGATACCGTTCCCTGGCGGAAAATCCGCCGCAAGCCATGCAGGAGATACCGGCAAACCCCGCCAATAAGACGCGCACCTCCCTGCATGAAGATATCGAGCTGAAATCCACTCCACAACGCATCTATGAGGCGCTTCTGGATGCCAAGCAGTTCGCGGCATTCAGCGGCATGCCGGCCACGATCGACGCCAAAGCAGGCGGAGCCTTTTCTACGTTCGGCGGACAAATCGTCGGACAAACGATCGAGCTGGTTCCCAACCAGCGCATCGTGCAGGCATGGCGCCCTACCCATTGGGATCCGGGCATCTACTCGATAGTTGAGTTTCAACTCAAACCCCAAAGCTCCGGCACCCTCGTAGCTCTGGACCACAAAGGCTTTCCCGAAGGCG
>Ga0302325_10035957_pt1 | contig 10104 bp, 5 predicted proteins | sample Palsa_T0_2_FD_201948 | JGI IMG/M metagenome (GOLD analysis project Ga0302325, IMG submission 201948) | Peat permafrost microbial communities from Stordalen Mire near Abisko, Sweden - Palsa_T0_2 | ecosystem: Environmental > Terrestrial > Soil > Palsa > Peat permafrost | place: Sweden: Abisko... | reverse complement strand
CGAGATCCCGTAGCGGGTCGAGGACGTGGTCGGGCGGCTGCGGCGGCGGTTGGTCTGCAGCAGATCGTCGGCGGCGGTCGGCTCCGATTCGGCGGCCTCCCCCTGCTTGAGCCGCTGCATCACCTTGTTGACGACGACCTTCGGCGAGATCTTGGCGCCGCCCAGCGCGATGTAGAAGTCATCGCCCTTGCGGAATCCCATCTCGCGGATCACGTCGGCCAGCAGCGGCGAACCGACGAGCTTCTGGGCCGGCAGCCCCTGCTTGCGCAGATGCTCCTGCAGCAGCTCACGGCCGGCGTGCTCGTCGTCACGGCGCGACTCGGCCTTGAACCACGCCTTGATCTTGTTGCGCGCACGGGTCGTCTTGACGACCGCCAGCCAGTCACGCGATGGTCCGCGCTCGCGCTTGGAGGTCAGCACCTCGACGATGTCGCCCGAGCGCAGCACGTAGGAGAGCGGCACGATCTTGCCGTTGACCTTGGCGCCGACACAGCGGTGTCCGACGTCGGTGTGGATCTCGTAGGCGAAATCCAGCGGGGTTGCGCCGGCCGCGAGCGAGCGGACCTCGCCCTTGGGCGTGAACACGAACACCTCGTCCTCGAAGAGGTCGACCTTGAGGTTCTCCATGAACTCGCGCGGGTCGGCCATGTCCTGCTGCCAGTCCAGCAGTGAACGCAGCCACCTGAGCTTGCCGTCGGAGTCGCGGGCCGAGCCCGCGGCGTCGCCCTTGCCGGCGCCCTTCCCCTCCTTGTACATCCAGTGCGCGGCGATCCCGAACTCCGCCAGGTCGTGCATCTCGCGCGTGCGGATCTGGATCTCCAGCGGTCGTCCCTCGGGACCGATCACGGTCGTGTGCAGCGACTGGTACATGTTGAACTTCGGCATCGCGATGAAATCCTTGAAACGGCCCGGCAGCGGCTTCCACAGCGAGTGGATCACGCCGACGGCGCCGTAGGTGTCCTTCACCGAGTCGACGATCACGCGCATCGCGGTCAGGTCGTAGATCTCGTTGAACTCGCGGCCCTTCTTGGTCATCTTCGAGTAGATCGAGTAGAAGTGCTTGGGGCGACCGGAGATGTCGGCGTGGATCCCGAGCGCCTCGAGCTCGGACGCGACGACCTCGCCGGCCTCCGCGACATAGCGCTCACGGTCGTCGCGCTGCTGGGCGACGAGTCCCTTGATCTCGTTGTACTTGCGCGGATGCAGCGTCTGGAACGCGAGGTCCTCGAGCTCCCACTTGATCGCGTGGATCCCGAGCCGGTGCGCGATCGGCGCGTAGATGTCGAGCGTCTCACGTGACTTCTCGATCTGCTTCTGCTTGGACATCGCCGAGATCGTGCGCATGTTGTGCAGGCGGTCGGCGAGCTTGATCAGGATGACCCGGATGTCGGAGGCCATCGCGACCATCATCTTGCGGTAGTTCTCGGCCTGCGCCTCGTCGCGTGAGGAGAACGTCAGCCCGGTCAGCTTCGTGACGCCGTCGACGAGCGCGGCGATCTCCTCGCCGAACCGCTTGGAGACCTCCTCCAGCGAGGCCGACGTGTCCTCGACGGTGTCGTGCAGCAGCGCGGCGCACAGCGTCTCGGTGTCCAGCCGCATGCCGGCGCAGATCTTCGCCACACCGATCGGGTGGGTGATGTACTCCTCACCCGACAGCCGCCGTTGGTCGCCATGGTGGTCGCACGCGAACACGAACGCCTCCTTGACGCGCGCGCGGTCGATCGGTGCGGCGGCCTGGTCGGCGTGCTCCTCGACGATCGCGAACAGGTCACCGAGCAGCTGCCGCTGGGGCTCGGTCAACTGCGCGTCGTCGACCGCGATCGCGTGGGCCGGGTCGATCAGCAGATCGACCGGCGGCCGGCTTCCACGGCCTGCGATTCAGACGAGCCGGTCGCCGCCGAGGCGACATCGCCGGCGCCCGCCTTGCCCGCGTCGGCGCCGTTGCCACCGCGGCCGTTACGGCCCGAGCGGACGGGCTCGCCGCGTCCCAGCGCGGCGGTCAGCCGCTTGGCGGTGGGTTTGCGCTGCTCAGGAATCGCTTTCCGTCCTCGTATCGCTTAGCGTAGACCCTGAACGACGGCGAGCGCTCGAGCGCCGTCGGCGTCGTGCTCGCGATCGCGAGGGTCGGCAGATCCCGGTCGAGGCTGACGAGCCCGAGCTCCGCGAGGACCCGGATCAGCCGCCCCGCCAATTGGACCGAGCGACCGTGTGGTCCTTCCCCGCGAAGCAGGCGCTCGAGCTCCTCGCCGGTCGCCCGCCCCCGTTCCCTGAGGGAGCGGTAGAGGGCGACGAGCGAAGCACGGAGTCCGTACTCCAGCTCGTGCATCTGCTCTGCAAAGCGTAGCTCAGACGGGCCCCACGCCAACTGGGCGTAGCCGTCGCCGCGGTGCAGCAGCGCCTGCCCCTCGGGACCGGCGGGCGGGTCGAGCGCGACCAACTGCTCGAAGCGGTCGGCGAGTCGCGGCCGGCGCTCGAGCTCGGCGTAGGAGCCGAGCGTGAAGCCGCCGACCCGCTCGGCGAGCCCGTCGAGGCGACGCGGGACGTCGGCGCACACCGCCAGCACCTGCATTCCACTCGCCCGGGCGTCGGTCAACACCGCCAGCGGGCTGTGGCCGCGGCGGTCGAGCACGGTCCGGCGCGCGGCCGTCGGTTCCGGTCTCGACAAGTGGGAAGAAATGCCATCTATAGGTGAGTTTCTTCTCACCTGAGCGATCGCCGGCGGCTCGCTTACACCATCGGTGAGCCCGGCCTCGAGCTCGGACAGGACCGCCGCAAGGTACCCGCCGTCACGCTCGCCCGCCGTCAGACGAGAGATCGGCGCCGGCGCGCACCGCTGCGCCCGGCGGAGCACCAGCCGCGGCTCGACCGCGCCGTTGTAGGTGTTGCGCTCGAGCTTGAACGTCGCATCGTGAGGCTCCTTGAGCCGATCGACCGGGCGCCCGTCGCATCCGAACGCCACCGCGTGCGCCCGGATCCCTCCCGAGATCACGGTGAAGCGGGCGTGGCGACCCTCCCCCATCGTGCGGACGTCGGCAAAGCGCGCACCGGCCACCAGCAGCCGCGGAGACGGATTCGACATCCCGCACGGCTCGAGCGCCTCCAGCTGCTCGGCCAGGTCGAGCCCGAGCTCGTGGCCGGAGACGACCGCATCGACGCGCTCGACGGGCAGCAGCTGCTCGGCCGTCAACACCCGCGCAGCGTGCGCCTCGAACGCCTCGCTGAGGGCCGGCAGCTCCCCCGGTGCGAGCGTCATCCCGGCGGCCGCGCGGTGACCCCCGTAGCGCTGCAGGTGCTCGGCGACGGCGTGCAACGCCCGGAGTAGATCGAAGCCCGGGATCGAGCGCCCGGATCCGGTCGCAATATCGGACCCGCTCGCCCCGTCCAGGGCGATCAACAGCGCTGGGCGGTGGTGGCGCTCGACGATCCGCGACGCGACGATCCCGACGACCCCGGGATGCCAGTCCTCGCCGGCCAGCACGTAGGCCATTCGCGGGCGTTGGGACTCGAGCTGCGCGACCTGCGCCTCGGCCTCCCACAGGATCCGCTGCTCGACCGCGCGGCGGTTCGAGTTGAGCTCGTCGAGCTCACGGGCGATCGCCTTGGCCCGAACGGGGTCCGAGCAGAGCAGCAGCTCGAGGCCGACATCGGCGCGGCGCATGCGGCCGGCGGCGTTGATCCGCGGTGCCAGCCGGAAGCCGAGCGTGCCCGTGTCAAGCGAGCCCGGATCGGCCTTGGCGACCGACATCAGCGCTCGCAGCCCGGGCCTGGTCGTGACCGACAGCTCCCGAAGACCCTCGCGCACGAGCCGGCGGTTCTCGCCGCGCAGCGCCACCAGGTCCGCGACGGTCGCCAGCGCCACCAGCTCCAGATCCTGCTCGGCGGTTCCGGCGCCGAGCGCCTGCGCGAGCTTGTAGGCCACGCCCGCTCCGCACAGGTCCGGGCACGGGTAGCCGCAGAGCGCCGGGTGGACGATCGGACAGTCGGGCAGGGCGCCGTCGGCGCGGGGCGCGTGGTGATCGCAGACGACGACGTCAACACCGGCGGCGCGCGCGATGGCGACCTCTTCCACGGCCGTGATCGCACAGTCGACGGTCACGATCAGATTCGTGCCGCGCTGGGCAAGCCGATGCACGGTCGCGGCCGAGAGGCCGTACCCGTCCTCGACGCGCCCGGGGATGAACCAGTCGACGTTGGCGCCGAGCTCGCGCAGCGCCCTGATCATGATCGCCGTTGCGCAGACCCCGTCGACGTCGTAATCGCCATGGACGGTGATCCGGGCGCCCGTGTCGATCCGTCGGCGGATCGTCGCCACCGCCCGGTCGATCCCCGCCAGCTCGGAGGGGTCGTGTCGGTCGGCGGCGGCCAGGAACGCTCGCGCGTCGTCCGGATCGGCCAAGCCGCGGCGCACGAGCACCTGCGCGAGCACGTGGCCGATCCCGAGCTCGCGCTCCAGCTCAAGCGCCGCGGGCACGCTGTAGCGCGGCAGCTCGATCCGGACCTCGCCGGGCGGCCGAGCGGCCACGGCGGCTCGGTCGCCGGGCGGCGCCGGCCGGACCGGGCCGTCCTTGAGAGGTGCGCTCACCGCCATGCCGGGCAGGCTAAGCGGGAGCCCAGACGGACCGGCACGGCGGGGGCGGCCGATGCGATCATGTGGCGATGGCCGCGATCGAGCTACGGGTGCCCAGCGGCACGCTGCACGGCGAGCGCCGCGAGAGCCGATACCCCGACGCTCCGGTGCTGATCGCGCTGCACGCCGGCGTCGCCGACTCCCGCTCCTTTCACGCGACCTTCGACCTGTTGGAGGGCGTGCCGACGCTCGTCGCCTACGACCGCCCTGGCTATGGCTCCTCGCCCTTGCCCGACGTCGAATATGACTCGGTCGCCGACCTGCGGATCGTGCTCGACCGCGTGGCGCCCGCCGGCGCATGGCTGCTCGGCAACTCGATGGGCGGGCGGCTGGCGCTTGATCTCGCCGTCACCACCCCCGAGCGCGTCGCCGGCCTGATCCTGCTCTCTCCCGGCATCAGCGGCGCGCCCGAGAAGGAGTTCGACGAGACCACGGCGCGCCTGTTCGACGCCGACGAGCGGGCGTTCGAGGCCGGCGAGCTGGACGAGGTTGCACGGATCGAGGCCAAGATCTGGCTGGACGGGCCCGACGCCGCCGAGGGACGCGTCGCGGGCGCCGCTCGCGACCTCGCGCTCGAGATGAACACGACCGCGCTCGCATGCGAGGCCGAGGCCGAACGGCTCGAGCGCGACCCAGGGATCGCGGCCTGGGACCGGCTCGGGCGGCTGGCGATGCCGGTCACGGTTGCGTGCGGCCTGCTCGACGTGCCCGCGGTCATCGCCGAGGGCCGGGCGATCGCCGACCGGATCCCCGGCGCGCGGTTCGCCGAGCTCGAGGACGTGGCGCACCTGCCGTCGCTCGAGGCGCCGGAGCGCGTCGCCGAGCTCGTACGGCGCGCGGTCCTGGCGCCCTGACCGTCGGGCGCGCGGCGGGCGCGTGGTCGGTGTCAGGCGCTCGGACGGTGCGTCGTCGGCGTCAGGCGCGCGGCCGAAGCGTCAGCGCGTGGCCGCTGCGGCGGGACCGGCGCGCTCGCGGCGCACGCCCTCGGCGTAGGTCAGCCCGATCCCGATCAGCGCGCCCGGAATCGCCTCGAGCGCCGTGACGATATGGGTGTCGTGGGCCCCGGGGATCGAGAAGCCGTGGATGATCAGCCCGAACAGCGCCGCGCCGACGACCGCGCCGACGAACGCGCCGACGATCCCGCCCCAGAAGCGGTCGGGCAGCCAGATCGTGAAGTGCCAGATCGAAAGGCCCATGATCACCCAGGCGAGCAGACCCATCAGCGACGCCTCCCGTGACGGCGGTTGCGCGAGCGCCCGCGCGGCGGCGGCTTGGGCTTGGACCGCGGCTGATCCCCTGTCGGCTGGTCTCCCCGTGAGCCATCGGGCTGACCGGGCGGCGAGCCGGCACCTGGCTGGTCGCCGTCGGCCGGGCCCTCGTCTCCGGCTTGCGCCGGTGGCGCGTCGGCACCGTCAGGCGCTGAGATCGGGGCGTCGGTCTCGACGTCGGCGGCGGGGCCCCCGTCGTCGAGCTCCATGCCGTCGGCGACCGGCGTCTTGGAGACGAGATCGTCCTCGGTGATCGCCGGGTCAAGCGCCGGCCCCGAAGGCTCCTGCGGCGGCGGTGTGCCGGTCCGCTGTGCCTCGGCTGCCTCGGCCCGCAGCCGCTGCGAGCGCCGCGGCGGGCGAGTCGGCCGAGCCGGAGTCGAGCCGGACGCGCCACCGCGCCGAACGCGCCGAGCGCTCGCCTGCGTCTCATCCAGCTCGTCCTCGTCGGTCCGCGCCATGCGGCGCATCAGCGTCGAGGTGTGACCGCCGCGCTCGCGCTCCTCCTCCGCGATCCCGCGCTTGAGCTCTTCGAACTCGGCGGCCGACAGCTCCTCGGTACCGACCTCCGACAACGTCGCCCGGTTGCGCTTGCGGGTCCGGGGCTCGACGTCGGCGCTGCCGCCCGCGTACGCGGGCACGAATCCGTACTGCTCGATGATCCGGTGCCGGCGATGGCGGAACTGCGACTCGCGCTCCTTCCAGTGCGTCAGCACAGGCGACGCGATGAAGATCGACGAGTACGCGCCCGAGGCGACCCCGACCAGCAGCGCGAACCCGAAGTCACGCAGGGTCGAATCGCCGAACACGACCAGCGCCAGCACCGGCAGCAGCGTGCAGAACGTCGTCGCCAGCGAGCGGGTGATGACCTCGGACATCGAGCGGTTGACGATCTGCGAAAACGCGGCGCGCGGCATCCGCGGGATGTTCTCCCGCACGCGGTCGAACACGATGATCGTGTCGTACAGCGAGTAGCCGAGGATCGTCAGCAGCGCCGCGACCGTATCGACGGTCACCTGGCGCCCGAGCAGCGCGTACACGCCGGCGGTGATCAGCAGGTCGTGCATCAGCGCGATCAGCACCGGGATCGTGAACTTGCGTTCGAAGCGCAACGCCACGTACAGCGAGATCACGGCCAGCGCGGCGATGATCGCGATGACCGCCTCGTGGGCGACCGTCTTGCCGAACGTCGGGCCGATCGAGGTGGAGTTCCAACTGGAGACGCCGTACTTCGCGGTTAGGTCGGTGCGCACCCGGGACGTCACGAGCGGGCCGGCCTTCTTGAACGAGATCTTGAACTGACGGCCGGTCTTGCCGACCTTGACGACGGTCGGGCTCGGCGCGCCGGCGGTCCTCGCGACGTTCGCAACCTGGCTGGCCGAGACGTTGTGTTCAAGCGTGGCGGTCGCCGAGGTGCCCGACGTGAAGTCGATCCCGAGGTTCAGCCCCCGGCCGCCGACCGCCAGCGCGCCGACGAGCAGGATCACTCCGGACATCGTGAAGAAGAACTTCGAGTTGCCCATGAAGTCGAACGTGATCTTGCGCTTGGGCTTGCCCGCGCCCAGTGCCGAGGGCCGCGCCATCAGCCGCGTGTCGCCGGCGGTCATCATGATCGCCTGGGTCGCGAGCACCGCGGTGAACAGCGACACGATCGTGCCGATTCCGAGCGTGAACGCGAACCCCTGGACCGACTGGGTCGAGAGCACGAACAGGATGAACGCGACCATGATCGTGACGACGTTCGCGTCGATGATCGCCGACAGCCCCTTCTTGTACCCGATCGCGATGCCGGCACGGATCGATCTGCCCGCGCGGATCTCCTCCTTGACCCGTTCGAAGATCACGATGTTCGCATCGGCGGCGACGCCGATCGTCAGCACCAACCCCGCGATCCCGGCCAGCGACAGCGTGATCGGGATCAGCTTGATCAGCGCGTAGAAGTAGAGCCCGTAGACGATCAGGGTCGAGGTCGCGATCACCCCGAGCAGCCGGTAGTAGAGCATCAGGAACAGGGCCACGATCCCGAGCCCGACGGCGCCCGCGATCAGCGCCTTGTGCAGCGCCTGGGCGCCCAGCGACGCCGATACCTCGGTCTCGGAGATCAGGTGCAGCGCCACCGGCAGCGTGCCCAGCCGCAGCTGTGTCGCCAGGTCGCGCGCGGACTGGGTCGTGAACGCGCCGGTGATCGACGCGCCGGCGGTCGAGCTGCCGGTGTTGACGATCCCGTCCGGGTACTTCGTGTAGTCGATCTGGGGGACGCTCAGCAGTTGGCCGTCGAGCGCCGCGGCGAAGTGCTGGAACAGGTGCGTCTGGCCGATGCTGACTTCCTTGCCGCGCTGGGCGATCGCCGCGGTCACCGTCTGGAAGGCCGACCCGCCCCCGTTGGAGAACCCGAACTGGACGTCGGGCTCGGCGCCCATGGTGCTCGCCGTCGGGTTTGAGATCTGGTTACCCGACAGCGCCGGGTGGTCTTTGAGCACGAAGAACTGGGCGGTCGGGCTGTTCTGCTTGATGATGTCGGTCGGCGACGGGTTGGACGCCTGCAGCACCACCCAGCCCTGCGGCACCGTCAGCACCTGACCTTCGGAGAACGAGACTCCCTTCGGGATCTGCTGATCGCCGCGCAGCGCGGTGATCGAGCCGTCGTCGTTGAGGCCGGCGAGGTAACAGTGCTCGCCCTGGATCGGCACCGTGCCCTGATCCTTGGCCGCCGTCGCGCACGCGGCCGAGCCGGGCGCTCCGAACAGGAAATAGAGGTTGCCCTTGCGCGACAGCGCCTTGCTGAACGGCGCCGCGTGCTGCGTCGACGCGAGCTTCACCGCCTGATACAGCGAAACGCCGCCGGTACCCGGGTTCCCGGGCGCGATCCCGGCACTCGTGCTCGTCGAGGTCCCCTGGCTGATCGTCAGTGCCTGCGGGTTGCGCAGGGGCAGCTGGCTGGCGACGGTCTTGCCGTCGGGCAGCAGCACGTTGGCCTCCCAGTCATAGAACTCCAGCTGCGCGGTCGAGCCGACCTGATTCTCGGCGCGCTGCACGTCCTGCACGTCGGGCAGACTCGCGACGATCTGGTCTGAGCCCTGGGTCTCGATCGCCGCCTGCGAGACGCCGAGCGAGTTCACGCGCGAGTCCATGATCGAGATCGCGGCGTTCAGCGCGCTGGTCGTGACCTTCGGCGTCTGCGGCGTCGGCGAGGCCTTGTAGGTCAGCTGCACTCCGCCCTTGAGGTCAAGGCCGAGCAGCGTCGGCTTCAGCGCGATCGCGACGGCCGACGCGGCCAACAGGCCGAGCACGAGCAGCAGGACGAGGCCGTGGCGCTTTCGATCGGACATCAGTACGGGAGGTGGATGCTAAAGGGCGTCGGCGGCCGGCCCCGCCGGGGTCCGTTGCCGCCGTAGGGGCTCGAGGGGTCGGCGGGATGGGTGGGGTGGGTAGGGGGCGGGGCCCCTCTCTCCCATTGTGTCAGTGGTTGTTGGTGGGCGTCAGCACGACCAGCACGCCCCCTTCGTCGTCGTCGTATGCGGGGAAGATGTCGGCCACCGCGCGCGCCGGAAGATCGTGCTCGGCGTTGACCTGCACGGCCTTGTTCTGGACGCGCACCTCCCACTCCAGCGCCGTGCCGACGTGGTCGGAGCCGTCGTCGAAGTGCAGGCCGAGCACGTCACGAACCGGACGGCCCATCACCTGCTCGGTCCTGAGCCCGGTGAGCTCGAACGAGCCCTTGCCGCAATCGACGATCCGCCCGTCGCCGTCGCACGCGAAGAACGCCGCGTTCGGCGCCGGGTAGTAGTCGTCGAGCAGCTCGAACAGGTAGGCGAAGCCGCATTTCTCACAGCCCCGCGCCTCACGGCGGAAGCCGGCATTGCGGTCGGTGCCCATCGAACGGTTGCCGCAATGAGGGCAGATGAAGTAGTGCTCACGGCTCATCGGTCAGCCCCAGGATAGACAGGCGCCCATGCGCGGCGTCCCGCTCTTATCAACGCCTTCATGTGGCTTCAGAGCAGCGTCGGCGGGGCGGGCGGGATCAGGCCGAGGTGCTCGTAGGCCCGGCGGGTCGCGGCCCGGCCGCGCGGCGTGCGCTCGATCAGGCCGCACTGCAACAGGTAGGGCTCGTAGACGTCCTCGATCGTGTCCTGCTCCTCGCCGACGGCGACGGCGAGCGTCGACAGCCCGACCGGACCGCCGCCGAACTTCTCGCAGATCGCATGCAGGATC
>Ga0302325_10035955_pt1 | contig 10105 bp, 9 predicted proteins | sample Palsa_T0_2_FD_201948 | JGI IMG/M metagenome (GOLD analysis project Ga0302325, IMG submission 201948) | Peat permafrost microbial communities from Stordalen Mire near Abisko, Sweden - Palsa_T0_2 | ecosystem: Environmental > Terrestrial > Soil > Palsa > Peat permafrost | place: Sweden: Abisko... | reverse complement strand
CAGACTTTCGAGCGTCTGTTCCGGCATGTTCTGCGCCTCGTCGACAGCGAGGATGACTTGGGTGCGGACCTCATGCATGGCAAGGAGCGCACGATGCAGCCTATGCAGGGTGTCGGCCGTGTTCCTGCGGCGCCCGTGAAAGGAGTCGTCGAGTCCTTCGAGAAGGGTTGCGTAGAGCTCGCTGACAGTGAGCGCGGGGTTGAAGAGATAGATGATCTTGGTTTTGCTCGAATCGAGCCTGTCGAGACAAATCCTGAGCACGGTCGTCTTGCCGACCCCGACCTCACCCGTAATGACGATGAAGCCCTTCCCCGCGGCGATTCCGTATTCGATCGCACCCAAGGCCTGCTGATGCGTCTCGGTTGCGAAGAGCAGTGACGGATCGGGTGTGATGTGGAAGGGCGGCGAATCAAAGCCATAGAAGCGGCCGTAGTAAGTTTCGCTCATATGGGTTTATCCGACAAAACGCGAAGCTTCGCGACCGCTTTAAAGGCGAGAAATGGGCGATCGACCGGTACCCGCGGGTCGCCAAAGAATTCGGGTCCGTATGGCATTCAATCCCTTGGGCGGGATAATGTGATATCTGGAACCGCGCCGAGGACCCGGAGATTGAGCGTCCGCTCCAGGCTTTCAATTGTGATAATCGAGTCGCGATAGACGAGGAAATAGAGTATCGCCATTCCCATCGAAAAAAGCCCGGCCGCGATGCCAACCGCCGCGAAAAGCAGATGGTTGGGCTTGTCCGCCTTCTCGTCAGACTCCGGCGTGTGGATGACGCTGACACTGATCACATTCTGCTTGTCGAGGTCTTGGGTGCTCCGTGCTTCCTCGTAGCGCTCGCGATAGTCATGGACGAGTTCTCGCAGAGTGCCCTGCTCGCGGTTCAACACCTCTAGACTGGCCTCCCCGTCGTCCAAGGCCTGGAGCCGCGTGAGGATCTTGTTGTCCTCCGCGGTCTGAAGGGCGATCTTCTGATCGACGGCGGGGACGGCCGCCTCGGCGTTCTGAAGCTTGAGCCGCCCGTCGTCATAGGTCAGGTTGCGGCCGAAGGCTTTTTGCTGATTCACCGTGGGATCGTTGATGAACCCCTTGATCTGGGCGATCTGGTTCTCGAGATCTTCCATCGGCCCGACGGCCTCGGGGTTGCCGTCGGCATAACGCTGCTTGAGCTGGAGGAGTTGCGTGTTTAAATCGAGCAGCCGGGATTTCGCGGTCTCAATTGCATCAGCAGAATTCTTGTTCGTGAGTACGAGTTCGGGCATCGATTTGAGCTGCTGCTGGTAATAGTCGAGGGTGCGGTGCGCCTCGATCGACTGCGCCTTGAGATCGCGCAGTTTCGCCTCGACATCCGAGCGGTCCTGGATAAGCTGCTCGCGCTCATAGACGATGTCGCTGAGGTGCTGCGAATTCTTGAGCTCCGTGATCTTTTGGGTCACCTGCTCGAGCTGCCTCTCGTAGTCGCCCGTTTGCTGGCCGAGAACCCCCGAGCGCTTGTTGCCGAATATCTCAGCGTGTCGTTGAGTGTAAATATGCGCGAGCGTCTGCAATGTCTCGATGGCGATGCTGCGGTCCGGATTCCAATATTGCAAAGTGATGATATTGGACATCGTGACGGGTTCGGCCTTGAAATTCTTAGTGAACTTCTTGATCGCGTCGTTCATGCGTTCCGACTCGGGATCCCCGTCGTCCGCGATCTTCGGATAGATGCGCGCGAGACCGACCGCCTTGATGACGCTCTCCGCGAGATCGCGGCCGCTGAGGATCTCAACTTCCGAGTTGATGACTTCCTGTTTCGTAATGTAGGGGACACCGGCCGGTGGATTGTTCCCCTTGTCGGTGGGAACTTCAAATTCGCGGCCGCCCTGCACGAGGATTCGCGCCTCGGCCTTATATTTCGGGGTCAGAATGTAAGAGCCGCCGAGGAAGACTGCGAAGACGACCACAAAAAACCCGGTTAGGAGCTTCGCGTTCTTGAAGAGGATGCTGACGACTTCGCGACGGCCCAACGCGGTATCCATGTTGTCAACGCCTTTTAGAAGGTGTGGTAAACCGTATAGGCTACGCTGACTGGTATCATCCGTGTGAGGTTCGCTTGTACAAAATCCGCGACCGAAGCGATGAAGGTGCGCGGCACGTAGATCAGATCGTTGCTTCGCAAGATCGGGTCGCCCTCTCCGCCGGGCAAATCGCCCTCCAAAGCGAGCCTGTAGTAGACGATGGCGCCGTCGGGTCTGCGGCGGAGCAACAGGGCGCCGTGTGAATGCGCAGTGGCGAGCTTGACTCCGCCTGCCTGAGCGATGGCGCCCGTTGCGGTCAGCGGAATGCTGCTGCGGATGACCCCGGGACTGTTCACTTCACCGTCGACATAAACCTGCTGCAGGCCGTAGCTGCGGATCGTCAGACTGACGCCCGGGTGACGCAGGACGCTCGCGTAGCGCTCGTTGGTCTCATTCGTCGCCTCAGCGACGGTCATGCCGGCGATCTGAAAATCGCCGATCAAACGCAGCGCAATGTGACCGTCTGGCCCGATAAGCGCCGTGTCGTCGAGATCGGGAAAGGAAAAGAAGTGCACGGCGATACCGTCGCCGACCTGGAGTCGATAGCTCGTGTCGGTCCCGGCCGACGTTCCCGGCACGACATCAATCTTGCTCGCGGGCACGGTCGTCTTGCACCCAGACATGCCGAGCGCAAGCAAACCAAGCACGCTAAAGAGCGAGACTATCCTGGTTCGGCCCATCAAGCCCTTTTCCTTTTTTCGCTCTCGCATGGCGGAGCATGATACCTTTCTAACATTGTTAGTATAATGCTGTAAACATTTGATATATGGAAGATGACGGCCATTAGCAGATTCATCGATCGTCGTCTGTTGCGCGCCCTGCCGGTGGCGCTCGCTGCACTTGCCGTTGTTCCTGGTCGTACCCTCCTTGCCCAGACGAGCGCAACGGCCGCCGCGACGGCGACTGCCGCGACACCGACGCCTTCGAACGATGCGCAGGTCACGCGCCATCTGGAGGCGCAGCGCCGACTGCTGCTGTCGCGCCGCCGCCGCGTCGAGGAAAACCTGCAGAATGCCCAATATGACTTGCTGCTGACGGCGAGCCCGGATGAGCCTGCCACGAACGCCGTGCAGCGTCGCGCGCACCGCGCGGTAGCCAGGCACCGTCTCACCACGCCACTGGGACGACAGGCAGCCAGGCCGCCAACGCCGCCGGCGGTCAACCCATGACGGGCCGGGTCGGCGCGCGCGGTAGTGAGCCCACGGCGCAGCGAATCATCGGTGTGCGACGCTTCATCGGCCTCGCAATCCTAACGGCCGGAGTGTTCCTGCCATCCGCATTCGCGGCTCCCGCCGAACCGCCGAGTCCCCCGCGGCTCGGTGGTCCGCTCGTCGACGGCTCCGTCGTTCGTACGCGCGGCTGCGGAAGCCGCTTCTTCATCGTGTATCGCGACGAGTACGTTCTCGCCCAATGGTTGGGCGGCGAGATGGTCAAGGAGGGCGACGTGCTGCAGGGTGTCGACGATCAAACCAGTTTTGAGCGCGAGGGCCCGATGATCTTTACCAATCTCGCAACCGGCCGCACGATCGACGTCGTCGTCGAGAAAGTACTCTTGAATCGCGCGGATTACGCGCTAAGCGCCGGGCAAGTATGCCGATGAGTCCGGCCTGAAATCATATGGCATTGCTGCGCAGCCTGAATAAATTGAAGTCTCTGCGCCGCCTTTTGGTGACGATGAAGAGAGCGTATCTCAACCACGTCTGGGGGATGGACTTGGATCCGACATGCGATTTTTCGTTGAGCGCGCGGTTCGACAAGACCTTTCCCCGCGGTATTCACGTAGGCGCGGAAAGCTACGTGGCATTCGATGCCGCGATACTGAGCCATGAAATGATCAGAGCGCTGTACGCTCACACACGAATTGGGCAGCGGTGCTTCATCGGTGCCAGAAGCTTGATCATGCCGGGCGTCACCATTGGAGATGGGAGCGTCGTTGCCGCCGGAAGTGTCGTGATCAAGGATGTTCCGGCACGGTCCATTGTTGCCGGCAATCCGGCGCGGGTCATACGGAGCGACGTTGACGTCGGCCCGTATGGTCGTTTGCGGTCGGAAATAACATTCGTGGGCGAATGAGACAGACCTCGACCTCGCCGCCGAGCGCGCGGCCTCCCGGATTCAAACTAAATTCGATCCAGTATCTGCGCGCCGTTGCCGCGGCCGCAGTGGTCGTGTCGCATGCGGCCAACAGTCTCCTCGGGCACACGGCGCACCTGATCAATCTGGATTACGGCGCCTACGGCGTCGATATTTTCTTCGTCGTCAGTGGCTTCGTCATGTACTACACAACTTTCGACCTAAGCATGCGGCCGAGTACCTTCTTCGCCAAGCGCCTGATCCGGATCGTGCCGCTCTACTTCATTCTATCGACTGCGATGTTCGCGCTGGTCGTCCTCCGACCCGCGAGTTTCAACGAGGAGTCTCCCGATGTCCTCGCCTACGTCGAATCGATCTTGTTCATCCCGCATTGGAATCCGCGACTGCACAACCTCGAGCCAATCATCGGTCAGGGTTGGACGCTCAATTACGAGATGTTTTTCTATTTGCTCTTCGCCGCTTCGTTGTTCCTGAGGAATCGATGGAACGCCCTCGCCGTGTTGCCGGTGATCGGCGGCCTGGTCGTCCTTGGACGCGTCCACCCCGTCGCGAGCCCGGCATTCATCACCTATACGAGCCCGTTGATGTTGGAATTTTGCTTCGGCATCGTCGTCGCGGCTTCATTCGTCGCCCCGGTCAAACTGAACTCGCGATGGCCCCTCGCCCTGCTCATCTGCCTCGCCGCGGCCAGCGCTTACCTCTATGCATTCCATGCCAACTTGCACGGCAGCGAGGCGCTGCGGCCGCTCTATGTGGGGATGCCCTGCGCGATCCTGGTCACGGCGCTCGTCGCGATCGAGCGCGGCGGATCATTGCCCCAGATCGCGTTGCTCGCCTTGGCGGGAGACGCTTCCTATAGCCTTTATCTCGTGCATGGCTTCGTGCTCGGTTTCGGCAAGCGCCTATGGCAACATCTCGTCGCGATCGATTCGATCACGGCGCATGCAGTATTCATTTCGCTCGTTCTCGCCGCGAGCATTTCGATATCGATTCCGGTCTATCGCTACCTCGAGCTCAAGTTCAGCCGCAGTTTAAGCGCGGCCGTCAGGAAACGCCGCGTCGCATAGCTTCGGTGCCCGCGGGCTCGATCAGGCGAAACCGCAGAGGCTCAGTCGCGACTGCCCGGGTCTCCGCCGCGCGCTGGCGCGCGATGCGCGCAATATAGATATACGAAGTCACCCACCAAAACACGGCGAAAAGCGCCGGCGCATAGGTCACAGTCTCCACGACACTTCTCGTCAGGCAGCCAAACAAGATCGTCAAGTAGAACAAGGCGCCGTGCCCATAGCGCATGAATACGAGCCACATCGCACGCCGCAGCGCGGCCAACCATATGAAGGCGCTGATGGCAACACCGATGATTCCTGTCTGAAGCACCGCATCGAGCCAATTGTTATGCGCGTGCCCAACCTCCCAATCCGCGGAGAGCCAGATGTTGCTTCTCGTCACGCTCGGCTGGTCCCAAAATCCGTAGCCATGCCCCAGGAAGGGTCTTTCCCGAATCGCCGCCAACACCGCACGCCAGACCGCCGTGCGGCCGGTCAGATCGCTGGAGCGTCCTGCCAGACGCGGCAGCTGTTTCATCAGATCCAGGTCGATGATGCCCAACGGAAGTAAAATCAAAAATACCACCGCCGCACCGAGACCCATAAATGCAAAGATCCGCAGCACCGGAGCACGCTTGCTTTGAATCGCGCCACCCACGATGAACACGAGGATGGAAACTGCGGTTGACACCCAGGCGGTCGCCGACCACGACAAGATCAGCAGCGCGAAACACGCCAGGAAAGTCAATCCGGCGAATAGACGGTGATTTGCGCGCACGATATAGGAATAACCGCAGACGACGACGCCGAACGACATCGCAGACCCCAGCCAGTTCTTGTGGGTGAACGCACCTCGCCACGCGGTGGCATAGCCTCCTCCGATATTGCTGAATCCGAGTCTCGGGACCACGAGCATCACGGCGAGCGAGGCCAAAACCGCGATTGCAAAGCCGCGCGTCAACACACGGACAAATTGAGTCGAGTCGTACTCAGAGGCGAAATAGGCCGAGAGGATCACCATGATCAGAAAGCGCACCGCTCCGGACTTCGATGGATCGTGCAAGAACAGGGTCGTCAGCAAGATCCAGCCGCAGAGAATCATGACCGGCCACGCCGACAACAGAGTCTTGGAAACGTCCCTCCAGCGTATCAACGCGAGCAAGGCGATGCATATATAGGAGATGATGCTGATCGCGTGGGCAACGCCGAGGCCGTGCTCACCCGTCGAAGTACCGAGCGCATCGCCCGTGGGACTCACGAAGCTCTCCCACGGAGAGAACAAACCCATGGTCAATACCAACCAAAGCACCAGAAGCACGTTTTGCGCGATGATGCCGATGACTTTCATCAAAGGATTTGGGATTCAACCATCCGGTATTTTATCCAATCTCGTCCTGCCAGACCCCGCCTTCGGCCGCGGCCTCTTTACTTAACGGTCAGCAGCTGATCAGACCTGCTACCACTGCGTATCCTACTTCACGCTTGAGGTCCAGATGAAAGTTTGTACAGACGCGATTATCAGGATCACGCCCCCTCGAATGCCGTCACGGCCGCTATGGTATAAATTGAAAATTTGGGAAAAAGGATGGTAGATGCCGACTGATCGCACTATTTTGCGGAGCCGCTCCCTCGCCATTTTCCTGCCAAACTTGAGCGGCGGCGGCTCGGAGCGCCTGCAACTCGATCTCGCGCCTCTGTTCATCGCGGCCGGGCTCGACGTGGCGTTTTTGCTCGGCGCAGCCGAAGGACCACTGCTCACGCAGGTACCGGCAGGCGCGCGCGTGGTGTCGCTCAATGCACCGCGACAATTGAGTGCCTTGCTTCCGATCGTGCGCTATTTGCGCAGCGCCCGCCCCGACATCCTGCTCGTCAATACCGAGCACACCGCGATTATATCCCTGTGGGCGCGCGCGATTGCGCGCAGCCCCACTCGCATCATCGTCTGTCAACATAATGCGTTCTCGGCGCAGGCTCAGCGTAAGCATTGGCAATTTCGCATCCTGCCTATCCTGTTTCGGCTGTTTCTCGGCTGGGCCGACCGGATCATCGCCGTCTCGGGAGGCGTCGCCGATGATCTGAGTGCGCGCAGCGGCGTCGCGCGGGGACGCATCACGGTCATCTACAACGGCGTCGTCGGCCAGGATTTCGAACGCAAGAACGCCGCGCCAGTCGAACATCGCTGGTTTGGGAAAGGCACGCCGGTCATCGTTGCCGCTGGGCGCCTCGTCGAACAAAAGGATTTTGCGACGCTGATCGAGGCCTTCGCGGTGGTCGCACGCAAAACTGATGCGCGCCTCGTACTGCTCGGCGAAGGGCCATTGCGGGCGCCGCTGCAAGCGCTCGCGCAAGCCTTGGGTATCGCAGGGCGCATCGACATGCCGGGCTTTTGTTCCAATCCCCTGCCCTACCTGCGGGAGGCGGCACTCGTGGTTCTCTCGTCACGCTGGGAAGGCTTCGGCATGGTGCTCGCCGAGGCGCTGGCCTGCGGCACGCCCGTCGTCAGCACCGACTGCCCGCACGGACCTGCGGAGATCCTCGATCACGGACGCTATGGTCGGCTGACGCCGGTCGGAGATCCGGCGGCGCTCGCCGAGGCGATCATCGCGACGCTCGACGCACCCCCGAGCCGCGAGTCGATGCGCAGCCGCGGCTACCTCTTTACTACTCGCGCGTCCGCAGATCGGTATCTTGAGTTGTTTGACGCGATCTCGGTCTCGCAATCCCTAGCGACTTCGCGCTAGCGCGCAGTATGGCTCCTGAACCTCCGCTTCGACGCGCAGCGCTTCGAGGCGGTGCCTATCTTGCCGGTCGCCAGGTCGTCTCGATCCTATTGAAGTTCGTCGGCGTGATTCTAATCACTCGGGTTCTGGGTCCGTCGAAATATGGCGCCTACGTATCCGCCTTCAATATCTACCAATATGCGGCGACCATCGGCTTCGCCGGCGTTGGAGTCTACCTATTGCGTCACGAAGGCGACGTACCGGAATTGTCGTTCGGTACCGCTTATTCGATCTTACTGTTGACAGGGCTTTCACTGCTCGCGACCATCGAATTTGGCGCGGGCGTGCTCGCCAATTGGAGCGGCGTCTCCGGATTCGAGCCCGTCATGCGCGTCATTCTGCTCGGGCTGCCGCTGCAATTGCTGTCGACCCCGGCGAGTGTGCGCCTCGAGCGCAAGCTCGACTATCGCAGCGTCGCGATGATCGAAATCCTCGGCCAGGTCGCCTTCTACGTGCTCGCCGTGCCTCTCGTGATCCTCAAGTTCGGACCGGTCTCGCTGGCAGCGGCCTGGGTCTTGCAACAGACCGTCACCTGCTTTGCCGCCCACGCGGCCGCCAAGACCCTGCCTCACTTTTCGTTCGATCGTGCGACCGCGCGCCGCATCTTTCAATATGCCGCCGAATTCTCGGTCGCCAATTGGATTTGGCAGGCGCGAATGCTCGTCAATCCCTTGGTCGTGGGTCCCGCGCTTGGCGCCCAGGCCGTCGGCCTCGTCGGCATGACGGTCGGCCTGCTGGAGATGCTCAGCATCATCAAGACGATCGCATGGCGCTTATCGGTCGCAGTGCTCACGAAATTCAAATCCGACTACGCGAGGTTGCGCACGGCCGTCACGGAAGGCATGGAGCTGCAGGTGCTCGCAGTGGGCACAATCCTGCTGGGCTTCGGGTGGACCGGGCAATTCATCGTCCCGCGCCTCTTCGGCCCCCGGTGGCTCGGCGTCATGGACCTCTATCCCTATATCGCATTGTCGTATCTGACCCAAGCCGCCTTCAATGTTCACTCGGCGACACTGTCGGTCGTCAATCGAAATCGAGGTCTCGCCGTATACCACGTGCTGTCCGTAACAATCTTTGCCAGCGTCGCTTATCTAGCGGTCGCGAAGTTTGGAATAGTCGGCTATGGCTATGCCGAGGTCGCCACGGTACCGGCGTATATCGCGATGCACATCGTGCTCGCGAGGGTCGTCGGATCGCCTGATTATCGGCTCGCCACGATCTGGTGGCTCGGCGCCGCGACCGGGCTGTTCTGCAAGTTCAGCTTGTGGCTGAGCGCCGCGCCGTTTATCGCGCTCGCCACTCCGATTTCCGTCCGGAAACTGCGGACATACCTTCACGATAGGATAAAACGCGCGTGATTGATTCACGCGGCGCCCGGCGTGATTGATCATCCGATGGTGCGCAGCCTACGCATTCCAGCGTGCCATCGCCTTGTCGATATCGATGACGCCGTTGTGGACAACGCGAGTGAGCGCTTTCCATCGCGACATCGCATAGCGGATCGCAATGGCCAGGTCGGATTTCGCCGAGATCTGCGCAAGCGCGTCTTTGAACCAGCGATATAACGCCTCGAGCGGCGCATCCGAGCGAGCATGGCGGATCTCCCGCCAGATATCGGGGAACAGACCGCGGATCTGTTATTTGATACCTTACAATTCGCCGATGCGCTGGATGGTGGCGATCGCCAGCGGCGAGTCGGTGGCGACCTTTATGTCGTAAAACTTTCGCCTCACGGGCGGGAGCAAGCGGCTTCCTGGATCGGGTGACAGGCGTCGGCGTCGTTGAACAGATTGTCGAAGCCGGCTTATGACGGTAGCTCGCTTCCCGATGCTCAGTCATCGCGTACACAGGCCACAGCCGCCCGCTTGGTCGTGCCCCGACCCGGGGCATAGCACCGACACCGGGGTGTCGTCGGCATGCAGTTTGTTGCTGGCCAGCATGTGTGCCCGCAACGCATCGACGAGCGGGCGCAGCGGCGGGCTCGATTATCTGACCCAGTCGGCGAGGGTCGAGCGATCCAGATCGACGCCATCGCGTGCATAGATCTGGCTCAATGGAAGCTTGGCAGCGGCCTATCGGGCCGGAATCGGGCTTTAGGTTATGTTCTCATGCCGGGTTCGCGACCGGC
>Ga0302325_10035954_pt1 | contig 10105 bp, 14 predicted proteins | sample Palsa_T0_2_FD_201948 | JGI IMG/M metagenome (GOLD analysis project Ga0302325, IMG submission 201948) | Peat permafrost microbial communities from Stordalen Mire near Abisko, Sweden - Palsa_T0_2 | ecosystem: Environmental > Terrestrial > Soil > Palsa > Peat permafrost | place: Sweden: Abisko... | reverse complement strand
GTCTGTGCGGAAAGGAGATGCGGGAAGGCCTTCCTTGTTCATAAAGTTCGGGGTAGCGCGTTCGCTCCAGGCGAAACGGGCGTAGCGCGGGGAAATCACATCGTCGGAGGTCAAAACAATCGCGTCCTTCTCGATCTCAGCGGTGGCGGGGTGAAAGATGCCATCTTCGCCGGCGAGGGTGAAATCGGTGAGGGGTTTGCCATCGCGGCAGGCCAGGCCGCTGCCGATCTGAGTGAAATGGAGAATCGCATGATCACCCAGAAATTCTGAAGAGGAATACAGCGGGCCGGAGTAGACGATGTCGCTTTGGCCGTAAGTTTTGGCCAGCGCCCACAGCGCCAGTCGCTGGCCGACTTCCTCTTTGCGCGTGGGGTGAATGTCGGCCAGACGGTCAACCAGGTCGGTGATGACAGCCATGCCGGAGTTGGGGATCAACGACATCGCCTTGAGCTGCGCTTCCCAGACGCAGGGCAATTCCTCGTCGCTGAGATGATCCGCCGCCCGATGGGAATAGAGATACGGGGCCAACTGAACGTAATAGAACGGGAAATCCCTTTCCGCCCATGCGGCGCGCCAGCCGGTGACGAGGGCGACCATTTTGTTCGCGTAGGCCCCGCGGTCTCGCACCATGACATTGTTCTCGCCTTGGTACCAGAGCGCTCCCCGGATGGCGAAGGGCACGATGGGCCGAACCATCGCTTCGTACAAACCTGAAGGCGCTGTATTCACTCCGCGGGTGGTCGGATGCTCGAGCCGAGCATGGGCGACTTTGGCAAAACTCGCCAGGGCCGGCGAGGCGTCGAGCGCATCGGGCGTGGTCCATGGTTCGATACGCGTTCCGCCCCAGTAATCGTTAATCAGCCCGATGGGGACGTTTAGTTTGCTTTGAATTTCCAGGCCGAAAAAGTATCCCACCGCCGAGGGCTTCTTCCCTGGCGCATCAATTGTCTTTGGGGTGCAGGCGGTCCACGCGGACTGGTCGATTATCTTGGGGTCGCCGGATTTGGGAATGACCAGAAATCGGATGGTAGGATGGTCGGCGGCCTTGATGGCGTTCTCGGCATCGACCGTCGGACGCTGGCCGGATTGCGCGCCGACAGGCTTTTCCATGTTGGACTGACCCGAGCAGAACCAGACCTCGCCGACGAGAACATCGTGAGCGGTGTACGTCGATTGGCCCGAGCTGGCGACCAGATCGCGCCCCTGGGCCGATGCCGCCAAGGGCTCCAGCTTGAGCGACCATTCGCCTTTGTGGTCGGCGGTAGCTGTTTTTGATTGGTCGGCGAAGGTTACGGTGACGGTTGCATCGGGAGCCGCGTTTCCCCAAACCGGAACGGCCATGTCGCGTTGGAGCACGGCGTGGTCGCTGAAAACAAAGGGGAGCTTCAGCGCCTGGGAAAAAGCTGGCAAGGGGGAAATCGCGAGGCAGCAAGCCGCAACCAGGCCAAGCCCGGCGAGTCGAAGCGCACAATGGTTGTAATGCATGGCTCGTAGATTACTTCAGTTACCGCGAGGAAGCATCGTCGATCTCCTCCGGCTCGCGCGTCGATGAGGGGAAGTATTTGCCATCGAGCCAGCGACCCAGATCGATCAGCTTGCACCGATCCGAACAGAACGGATACGTCGGGTTCATTCGCGCATCCGTTACCGGCTTATTGCAGATGGGACAGGATGTGGGCGGCATTTATTCTTTGTCAGATTTGGACGACTCGGCCGGTTTCGATTCCGGCTTTGATTCTGTCTTGGTCGCCGCTTTTGCCTCGCTTTTGCTTTCGGTCTTCGTCGGCGCGCCATCGGCCGAAGGCTTGGTATCGGATCGGGGGCCGCTTTGGGAATCAGTCTTGGCCGTTTCCTTCCCTTCGGTCTTCGCTTCTGCGCCGCCTCCGCCGCCTTCAGCCTTTGCCTGGTCCTTGTATCCTTCAGAACGATAATCGGTGATGTAGAATCCGCTGCCCTTGAAGATCAGACCTGCTCCTTTGCTGATCAACTTCTTCACCTTCAACTTCCCGCATTTGGGGCATTTGCGAATCGGCGATGCCTTGATCGATTGAAACTTCTCGAATGCATGGCCGCAGGCTTCGCATTTATATTCGTAGGTGGGCATGAGGATAGTTGCTGGTTAAGAGTTGCTAGTTGCTAGTGAAAACGCAAAAGCGATCTTGCTTGACCTCTTCACTAGCAACTAGCAACTAGAAACTTCTAACCGCTTTTTGACACCGCGACCGATGCCGGCCGCAACGTGCGGCCGTGCAGCGCGTAGCCGTTTTGCAGGAGCTGTGTCACGGTCGGCTCCTTATACTGGTCGCTGGGCTGCTGCATCAGCGCCTCGTGTTTCGCTGGATCGAATGGCGTGCCTGGCTGCGGGGCGATCACCTCGACGTTCTGATTCTTTAGCACCGTGAGCCATTGATCGTGAACCACCTGCAGTCCCTTGAGAATCTGAGCCGAATCCGCCTTGGAAAGATCGACGGCCAGCGCGCGTTCAAAATTATCGATGACCGGCAGCAGCGATTTAATGAGGGAGGCGTTGGCATATTGCAGCCGTTGATCCATTTCCGTTTCGAGACGCTTCCGTGAATTCTGGTAATCCGCGGTGGCGCGGGCCAGGCGTTCGTACAAGCTGTCGCGCTCATGCTGAAGCTTGCGAAACTGCTCGTCTGCCGCGGCAGTTGCGTCGCTGGTCGAATCTTCATCGGCCTCGGCTTCGGGCTCCGTGTCGATGTTTTCGTCAAAAGGTGTCGTCATGGGTAATCCAATGAACAACAAACAATTATCAATGAACAATGAAGGAGGGAGAACGCCCAATGCCTGAATTGTTCCTTGCTCACTGTCCTTTGTTCATTTCTTCAGTCATCTCCCTTGATCGCATCCTTCAATTTATCAAGAAAGCCTTTGCGCTGCGGCATCACCTTATCATCTTCGGTGGCGGCAAATTCGCGGAGCAGCGTTTTTTGGCGCTCGGTTAGGCGCTTGGGTATCTCAACCAGAATCTGCACGACTTCATCGCCGTTGCGATATGAACGGATATCGGGCAGGCCCTTGCCCTTTAATTTGAAGACTTCGCCGTGCTGCGTCCCGTGCGGAATCTCCAGCTTCTCGCTTCCCTTGAGCGTGGGCACTTCAATCGAGCCGCCCAGCGCTGCCTCGGTGAAGCTGATCGGCACCTGGCAGACGATATCGTTATTGTGCCGGCTGAAAACCGGATGCGGCCTGATCGAGATATAGCAATGCAGATCGCCCGCGGGCGAGCCATTGTCGCCAGGTTCGCCCTCTCCCGCTATTCGAACTGCCTGGCCTTCGTGAACACCAGCGGGGATTTTGACGGTCACGACGCGCTTGCGCAGTTGCCGGCCGGAGCCGCTGCAGCGTGGGCACTGGTCGCGAATGATCGAACCTCTGCCCCGGCAATTGGGGCAGGTGGTGACCATCCGGAACATCCCACCGAATCCCTGTTGGGCGACGCGGCCTTGTCCGCCGCACTGCACGCAGGCGGTGGGGCTGGTACCCGGCTTGGCGCCGGAGCCGCCGCAATTGTCGCAAATATCCTGCTTCTCAAATTCGATTGTCTTGTCGGCTCCTGTCGCCACCTCGGCAAGCGTGAGCTCGACCTGAGTTTCCAGATCGAATCCCCGCCGATTGCTGGCCTGGCGGCGGGCCTCAGCCCCGGCTCGTCCGCGGGCGGCGCCGCCGAAGATTTCATCGAACATCGTGAAGATGTCCGTCACGTCCATGTGCGAGAAATCATGCTGCCCCGTTCCGTTCACACCCGCATGCCCGTATTGATCGTAACGGGCACGCCGCGTCTGATCCGAGAGCACTTCGTAGGCCTCGGCACATTCTTTGAACTTGCTCTCGGCCTCCGCCTTATCCATCCCCGCGCTGGGAGCTCGGTCCGGATGATATTTCATTGCCAGACGGCGGTAAGAGCGTTTGATCTCCTCACCGTCGGCGGTGCGGGTGACGCTCAGGACTTCGTAATAATCGCGTTTTACTGTAGCCACCGGTATTGTTCCTGCTCGTTGCCCGCGAGTGGTTGCGTTTGGTCGTCCGGGTTCCCGCCCGGATACTTACGATCATCGGCAATTTATCCCGTGCCGCCAGTCGAATTGTTCTTCCGGCGGGTGACACGCTTTAGCTGGCTCTTGCCCTTGGCTTGGCCGGTGGAACGAGAATATCGTCGATATCCCATTCATCCGGCGTATAGGCTAGGATCATTCCGACCTTGCGGACAGCGTTCTCGCCTAAGGCACGACGTAGCGCATCCCAAATCATCTTCTGTCGCTGGTGGTCACCCTTGCGGTGGAAGGTCTTTGATATGACCGAACCATTCCAGTGGGATCCGTACTTCTGCAGTTTAAAACGGGGCTCCTTCAGCGCGAGCTCGTCTGTGAGTATCTTTTGAAGGACTCCTTTGCTAAACGTTGGCATAAAGCACCTCGCATCGTTTGATCAAATCCGAACATGCATCGTAGTATTTGTTCACCGCCGTTTTCAATGGTCGCCTGTGCGTAATTTCACCGCGCTCCCACCAAATCGTCTTCAATTTCTTCGTGGGCACGAATCTCATGTTGTTGAACCAGAGTCGCCCGACCCTCTGGATGCCGTCGTTTATCGCCTGCTCCGCCTCGAAATCCCGGAGCACGCCCAGACTGCGAATCAAGGCCAGCATGGCCCGAAGGTCGTGGCCAGTTTCGAGGGATCGAATGCCACGCCGAACGTCCGGATCCTTCTTCCAGATCAGCGCACGCAGCATTGCTTCCACTGCCCTGCCGGCTAGATAAACGCACCCGGCATACAACTCATTTTCCAGCAGCGCGCCTGCCTCTCGAAGACGTTCGTGAGCGCTGTCGCGATAGTCCGTTTCGCCAAGGGTTACGCTCATCGCGGGTATCGATCATCTACAATTTATCTTATGCCGCTAGGGGTCAATCTTCCGGTAGGGGTCATGTGGGCTGCGCGATTCCCGACTCTCGCAAGAGCTCTCGCGATTTCATTTGCTCGGGGAAATCCTTCTCGCCTCGTGCGGCGATGACGATTTCATATGCCGGCTCTCGATATTGCACGATCGAACGGAGTGGCGAGGCAAGGACCGGATGCATTTCCGATGCGACCGATCTCCATCGATCGTCGAGCAGGTTCTCGCGCCGTACGATCACCTGCGTTGCGGGGTCGAGGCGAATAAACTCCTCAGGCACGTCCAATTGGACCCGCGAATCAAAGAATTCGGCTTTGGAAATATCAATCGCCCAATCCACCGCCGCGTGAAACTCCTGATTGAGGCGGGTGATGTTCGCGTCAAACTCCTTGGCCCTTGGAATTGGCTTCGCGCTGATGTTGACGCGCCTGATGGTGCCTTTGAGCACGACGTGACGGAATGCACAGGCGCTGACGATTGCAATCCGCCTTGGTCGAAACCGCCTCCGTCGAATCCGTCGATTGTTACGTCATCGAGGATAATCGGACCTAACCCGGAATGATCCGCAGAGCAGTCTTTGAGAAGAACGTTTTGGATGCTCAATCTCCTTGTGGACGACTCTGTGTAGCCGATCGTACAGCGGACAAACCGACACCGCCGAAATTCCGCGTCCGCGAATGTCCTGCAGGCATTTCGGACGTCAACTCGCTCAAACCATTCGGCGGTATAAATCCGCATGATTTGTAGACTCAAAACGAGGCACGAAAGCACGTCATCGCGCCTTCGTGCCTCGCATCCGAATCGATGTTGGCGGAATTACGAAACCGCGCCCGCGACGGCGGTGGCTTCTTCGCCTTTCTTTTCCTTCAGTTCCGTGATCATCACCTCCGTCGTCAGCGCAAGTCCAATGGCGCTGGCGGCGTTGAGCAGGGCGGTGCGGGCGACCTTGGTGGGGTCGATGATGCCGGCCTTGAGCATGTCGAGATATTCGCCCGTGGCGGCGTTGTAGCCCCACGAGGGATTCTTGTTGCTCAGGATCTGATCGACGACCACTTCGCCATCTTCGCCGGCGTTGTCGGCGATCTGACGGGTGGGGGATTTGAGCGCTTCTGCGATGATATCGAAGCCGATCTTCTCATCGTGCTTCGCCTGACGCTTGGCATTATTTACCGCGTCGATGGCCCGCAGGAATGCGACGCCACCGCCGGGCACGATGCCTTCCTCGGCGGCGGCCTTGGTGGCGTGGAGCGCATCATCGATGAGATCCTTGCGTTCTTTCATCTCGGTTTCGGTGGCTGCACCGGCTTTGATGACGGCGACGCCGCCGGTCAATTTCGCCAGACGTTCCTGCAGTTTCTCGCGATCGTAGTCGCTGGTGGTCTTGTCGATCTGCTGACGAATCTGATCGGATCGGCCTTCAATGTCCTTCTTCTTTCCGGCCCCTTCGATGATCAGCGTGTTGTCCTTGTCGATCACGATCCGCTTGGCGCTGCCGAGCTGATCGAGCTCGATATTCTCCAGTTTCAAACCGAGGTCTTCGCTGATAAAGGTGCCTCCGGTAATGACGGCCAGATCGCCCATGAGGGCCTTGCGGCGATCGCCAAAGCCGGGGGCTTTGACGGCACAGATATTCAGAACGCCGCGGAGTTTATTCACGACCAAGGCCGCGAGCGCTTCCGCCTCAACATCTTCAGCGATAATCAGCAGCGGCTTGCCGCCGGTGACGATCTTGTTGAGCAGGGGAAGGAGCTCGGCGAGGTTACTGATCTTCTTCTCGTGAAGCAGGATCAGCGCGTTCTCCAGAATCGCCTGGAGCGTGGTTGGGTTGGTGAGGAAATAAGGGGAGAGATATCCCTTGTCGAAAGTCATGCCATCGGTGTATTCGAGGACCGATTCGGTGCTCTTGCCTTCATCGACGGTGATGACGCCTTCCTTGCCGACCCTCTCCATGGCATCGGCCATCAGGTTGCCGATGTGCTCATCGCCATTGGCGCTGATGGTGGCGACGCGCTTGTAATCCTCGCGCCCCTTCACTTTCTTCGATTGAGCGGTGATGGCATCGGCGGCGACTTCGGCGGCTTTGAGAATGCCGCGCTGGACCTGCACGGGATTGACTCCGCTGGTCACCCACTTGAGTCCTTCGTTCATGATCGCTTCAGCCAGGACGGTGGCGGTGGTGGTGCCATCGCCGGCCACATCGCCGGTCTTGGAGGCGACCATGCTGATGATCTTGGCGCCCATGTTCTCGAAGGGCTGGGGCAGTTCGACTTCCTTGGCGACGGTGACGCCGTCCTTGGTGATGCGCGGGCTGCCGTAGGATTTCTGGATGACGACATTGCGACCGCGCGGGCCAAGTGTGGCCTTGACGGCGCGGGCGAGTTGGGAAAGCCCGGCGGCGATTTCGTTTCGCGCGTCGAGATCGAATTTCATTTGTTTGGATGCCATGTCAAAAACTCCGGTTTCTAGTTGTCAGTTACTAGTTGCTGGTGAAGAAATGCCGATCGCAGTTGCTCTTTAACCAGCAACCAGCAACCAGCAACCAGCAACTTATTCCAGCACTCCAAGAATATCGCTCTCGCGAAGGATGACGAACTTTTCGCCATCGACTTCGATATCGGTGCCGCTGTATTTGCCGTAGTAAACGGTGTCGGCGACGCGGACGCCGAGTTCCATCGGTTTGCCGTTTTCATCCAGCTTGCCTGGCCCGACGGCGATGACCTTGCCCTTGGTGGGCTTTTCCTTGGCCGAGTCCGGCAGAACGATTCCGCTCGCCGTCTTGGTCTCCGCTTCGGACTGCTTGACGATTACCCGATCCTGTAGGGGGCGAAGTTTCATATTGTTTTATCCTCTCAAACGAAGGCGACTGATCTTCAGTTGCCTATCTCCATGGAACAAACGGAACAAAACGGAACAGAATGGAACACTGTTTTTGTCCTATTTATCTACTTCTTGCTTTGGCTGCGGCTGCCGGAATCGGTCCGGCGGCAACGAGCGTTTTTCCTTGTGAGTCCACACGTGCGTTGAATCCTTCCAGCGAACGTGCTCCGAGTAACTGCAAATCTCCTGGTTGTCCGAAGACCACTTCATCGACCGTGAAAAACTCTCCGCTCCGCACGATCGCAAATCCCATGCTTCGGGTGATGGTTTGCCCATTTGCCATGGTGAACGCCAGATCCTTCTTTTCTCGCTCCACGCCGATGGTCTCCAGCAAGCCGCCGTCAATCCAGGTGTACTCCGACCCCGTATCCACCAGTGCCTTGTCGATCGTGACCGAGCGCTCGCGGTGGGCGAAGTGCTGAATCTGAACCTGTGTGTAAAACGTACCCATCTGATTGCTCAAGTCTTACGCATCCAATCTTCAAGAATCAGCATAAGACCCTTTTTCTTTCTCCTTGCCTTCAAGGCGCTCTTTGCGTTTTGCTTCATTAGCTTGCCGGTTCTCAAGCCGGCTGTTTTCGTTTGGCCGTCGTCTGTGACCTCGGCTTGCCAAGCTCCCGCATCCTTTGGACGAGTCGGAGCGCCTCATTTATTTCATCATCCGTGCCGAAGGCCTTTGCCACGTCCGGGTCCAGTCCGACCACCCGTTTTGATCGTTCGAGCAATCGGCGCACCGTTTCAGTTCCGTTGCCCACATGTCGCAGCTTGGAGAAGTCGATCCCAGCCGGGAGTTCGTACTCCATCTCCTCTTGTGAAAACTTCACGGATTTATGCCGGCTCTTCGCCATAATGCTTTCGCTCTCGCTTTGTCGCTGCTCGGGCCATAATGATCCGAATCCGTCCGCCACGATATATGTGGCTCACATACAGCACTCGACTCCGGTTCGATGGCCCCAGCGCAATGAACCGGTCTTCAGCCACAGAATGAAAGTCGTCAAACGCAATTCGCGGTGCAATCGCAAAAACCGTTTCGGCTTCCTCGAACGAGACACCGTGCTTGCGGCGGTTCATTGCCGCCTTTGCCGGATCCCATTCAAATTCCATACGCTCGCTCCGTCTTGCCGCTTCGCGTGCGACAGGTCGCTGAACGGGAACGGAATCACGACGACTGATCCGGCTGCAGGTACGCCCATGCCTTGTCCTCTTCCGGTCGGTTCCAATCGCTCAATGCCGACTCGCTCAGCAATGTCACCTCATCGATGGCCGGTGCATCGAGAATCGTCAGCAGCGCTCGGGTTTTCTGCGAGACGACAACCGGCTCACTCAGGCTCACTGACCCGTCCTTATCAATTGTCGCTTCAACGGTTCGCAACATTCGGAACTCCTTTGGCGACCACTCTATTCAACGCCGTCGAGATCGGAAACATTCAGGTCATGAGTGCCGAAAAACAGTGATGACCCTTTATCTTCATTCTCTCAATCAACACGCGTCGAAATCAGTAGTAACCCGCCTTCTTTACCTATCCCCGGTCGCCCTGCCTTCAATTTTTTGCCTCAGACCCGTCGTCCAACTGACGGAAACCCAGATTGCCCTCGGGAAAACGCCCGGCGTAAATATCGATCTGACCACCTTCATCGAACTGGATATGGCGGCGATGCGCCGGATTGCCATAATCGAAGATGAAGCTATGGCTGTTGTTTTGCCCGTTGTCGTCAGACTTGAACAGCAGTCTCCCATCATCTGTAATTTCTATCCTTTGTAATAAGGGCTCTACCCGACCCTCAAGATTTGCCAATTCTACTAACGGAACATGTGCTTTGCTCCAGTTCATCAGCACTGCGACGCTTTTAAAGTCGTCTGATTGTATCCACCTGGTCACCTCCGCCAGCCGAGCCTGTTGAGCAGTGACATCTACTTTTAAGTCGTCAACCGATTTCGAGAGTGACGCACGCTGTCGGTCCAAATCCTCAATGTCAGCTTTTACAGTCGTAAGCGAGCCGATGCTGTTCTGGATGATCGGGTCCATGATCTTGAAATAGGCAAGTGCAAGGCCCATGCATGCCACCAACAGCACGAAGACGCCTCCAATGAGCCATTTCGTCCGCTCTGCACGGAAAGCAGTCCAAGCCCCACTCTCGTATTTGGCGGCTGTCTCCACAGCTTCGGCTAGCTTCGCCTTCAACGACGCCACTTCAGCAGTCAGCGACGCAATTTCGTCATCCGTTGCCATAAGAACCCTCGCACTGGCTTACATCATGTCATCCATCCCACCCATCCCTCCCATGCCGCCGCCCATTCCGCCCATGCCACCC
>Ga0302325_10035952_pt1 | contig 10105 bp, 10 predicted proteins | sample Palsa_T0_2_FD_201948 | JGI IMG/M metagenome (GOLD analysis project Ga0302325, IMG submission 201948) | Peat permafrost microbial communities from Stordalen Mire near Abisko, Sweden - Palsa_T0_2 | ecosystem: Environmental > Terrestrial > Soil > Palsa > Peat permafrost | place: Sweden: Abisko... | reverse complement strand
AGAGTTGACCACGGAGAATGTCCTGCCAGCCGAGGGACACTTTGATCTGTGGTTTTGAAGAATAGAAAACGAAGTGAGCTTAAAATTGTAAACGAGGAATTAATGACTGAAATGGAGTGGGATATCGCACTTGCAGGGAATTGTCGGGCCGATGGAGGACCCAGGAATGGAAGATCGGTCAATGACCGAAATAATTGGGGACATCTTTCTGGGAACAAGCTCGGAGCCCGAAGCAAACATAGGAACGAAGAATGAGTTAATGATCGAAATGAATTGGAAGAAAATTGAATATTTGAAGCCCTTTGCACACCTATCCACTGTGCAAGTATCGAATCAAAAGCCCATAACGCGCTTCAACATCAGAATCTCGTGCTTTGTAACAAACACCCCCTTATTCTCCTGGCCTGTGCCCGGACCATCCCCATTATCATCCTCAATACCCTTCTCCAACGCCTCAACAAGATCTCGAACCTTTGCACCCTCCCACTCTCCATCTGCGTTCGTCCAGAAGACCCGTTTGATGCCTACGGCATGCATGGCGCTCACGCATCTATAGCAGGGACGAGAGGCACGAATCTCGGGCTTCTCGAGGACCGGGTTGGTTGGAGCGGTGGACGGGGATGGCGTGCGGGAGATGGGCGAGAGCTCATCGTATAGGGAGGAAGGCTCGGATTTTGGAGAAGGTGTTGGAACCGGTGTAGAATTGACATTGTGCGACTGGTGTCTGGATGCTTGTGGGGGGGTAACGTTGGAACTGCCTAGTCTTGCGACGTATATATCAGAACCCTTTAGACGAAAATCCTTGGTTCGTGATGCTACGTCTGGTTTGGTGTTCAGAGCGCTCTTCTTGGTGATGAGAATTTGCTGAGGCTTTGGAGCGATGGGAGGCGGTTTCTTGGGTTGCTGAGGAGTGTTAGATTCGAGACTTGTATCGCGGAATAGCTTTCTTACTTTATACTTAATACTTCTTGAGCTGACTGAATCGTCGTCGCTGTTAGATGACAGTGTGTCTATTGATCGTGTACCCTTTACATTAAATTTGGACAGTTGCGGCTCTGAACCGCCCTTATGTTGATAGGGCTTTTGTTGAGCCCCGTGATAGTGATCCCCCTTGTACCCATACCCATACTCGTACTCGTTCTTCTTCTTCCGGTGTTTCTCGATACTGTTCTCTGTGTTCAAGGCCACGTTCTCGTTCTCCTCCTGAAACTCGCTGTCCTCCTCCTTAACGTTGGACTTGTTGTTGTTCTCCTTGGGGACCTGGTTGAGGTGTACCGGGTTCAAAACCCGACTTTTGAATAGAGAACTTGCCACCGTAGGCTTTGCCGGTGCTTGAAGCTGCCGCCTCGGCGCAGACCGCCGCTGCATAGGCTTTGAGACCGCGTGCTCGGGCTTTCCTTTTTTTAGAATCACCCGGTAACTTGAAGCACGGTTTTTCGAAGCACTTCGCTGAGCGGGCCGAGGTTTGGGAGGACAGGGTGCCAGAGGAAAGCGAGAGAGCTGAACGGATGGCCATCATCTCAGAATGCATGCTAAGGTGCACGTTTGCATTTGGACCGAAGCCCATAGACTCGAAAGGCGTAAACGTGCCCTCGTCCTGCTGATTGTCCGGCTTCTTTGGCTTACGCTTGGACTTCAAATGCTGCTTGAGCTCAGCAATGGCAGGACCATCGAGAGAGTTGGACGGGAGAACGCCGCTTTTGAGGGCACCACCATCGAAGCCGGGATGGTAACAGTTGAAGCCCTGGCCGATAACCTTCCCACCGCGAACAATGATTGAGCCGTGGCGGTAGTGAAGGGGAGAAAGCTCGGCTTGAGCGAGGCAGAGAGAGAGGAACGTATCGTTGCGTGGAGACATTTTTGATGTTTTCGGGTGACTCAAAGGTTTGAATGGTCAAATGTTGACTGTAGCTTGAGGTTGTAATTTGATTGGAAGTCTGAAAGACTGAGAGCTTTGGAGATTGTGTTTTGATCTGGTTCTGAATTTTGCTTTGGTGATGTTGTGTGAAGGCAACAAATTTGAGATGTCGAGTCGAGACGTCGAGTCACGATGTCCGCGTTTGGATTTCGACTAGCGCGCCTGCCACTTTGGCACCAGATTTGGGACCCGTTGAAGAACGCTCACAACAAAGTCACAGAGACGAGAATTACGATCAAAGGTTTCAATGCAAATCTACCTGGTCTATTTCCATTTTAGACTTTCCCGGCCAACGCCGATTGCTCACCAGCCACGTGATTAATCCTGTGTAACGCCAAAGGCACTCCAAACATCGATACTATAGAAGGCATCACCCCTACACCATTCCTTTGTCAATTACTGGTGCTCTTCTGTGCGCAAATTGGCCCTCTGTTCCCCATTTATTCTTCCACTGCATCTCTTTCTCCAAAGCATCCTCGAAAGCCTTCCGACATTCTGGGGGAAGCTCCGCTTTAATAGCCTCAGGCACGCTTGACAAGCCATTAAATCCCAAGTCATAAGCATCGCCATCAGGTCCAGGAACCCCTAGATTGACTGAGGGAGCAGATTGATAGACCGTATCCACAATCATGAAGTTCTTAGAATAGATAGGCTTTACAGGAGGGAAAATGCTTTTCTCTTCACCCTCATCGTGATCTTCCGTGTCACCATTTGTGAGCCTCAACTTGGCTTGAACTTCATTATCATCGATCTGTTCCCATCTGGCATGTGTCGGCTGCATGATCTTCGGATATTGCATATTGTTGGTGTGGGGATCGTAGATGCCGTTGAGGTTATTGCGACGTAGCGCGCCTAGAGAAGCATTGAATCGACTGTGAAGTTGTAAGTTGTAGAAAACTTGAATACCGAATCCACACATACCTTGCCTCTCGCGCATGTTCCAACATCCAATTTACATCATTGATCATGACTCTTCTCTTCTTACTTTCCATAACCTTTCCACTTTGAAGTGGAACAGTTGGTGCACCTGAATGGTAAACAGAACTTGCACCATGCCAGGCGACATACTGATTCTTGTTGTACTCCTCACCGGGCTTGATTAGATCGTTCGGATCCGCAATTTCACCCTCGATGACACCATCTGCTCTAGCCTTCGCAACCTCGTAATCATCGATAATCCTCTTTCCCCCAACTATGATCTGTGCACCAAATTCGCGGAAGACCGATCGTGCAGTGACGATACCAATAGCACGACCTTTGTAAGAATGCGGGATGAGCTCGCGCTCGATCATGTCTCGCTTTTCATCATCGTCGATGATGATCTTGAAGAGACGTTTGTGCTTGGTGAAGAAGAGATAGCTATCTCGGAATCCTACACATCTTGCTGGCTCAGTAGACAGCATGTATAGTCGCTGGCCTCTTCCAAAGACGGTAAACGTTCTGCACCGATAATCCCGTCCATCTTGAAGGTGGCCCATCTTGTCGACCTTGGTTTCGCCCTCTGGATCTTCTGGCAGCTCAACCTCATCATCTACCACATCCATCATATTGCCCTCTTTGTCTACAGGCTGCTGTGTAACGTGGGATGGTCCTCCTCGTCGTGCCCAGCGTCCACCCCCTCGCCCGAACCCACCACCCCTGCCGCGCCCTCTCTTCGCGGGCGTGCCGGCCTCCGAATTGTTGTTATCTCCATCTTGGGTATCCCAGTCTGCTGGCCTATTCTTTGGAGGTCTTCCTAGCCTTTTCTTCCGAACCACAGGTTCTGGTACAGGTGTGGTTGGTCCCGAGGGAGGTTCTGATTCAACGGCCGGTGTCCCTTCTTCATTGTCCTCTTCAACCTCTGCTGGGCTACCGACCTCGGAGGTACCAACATCTTGCATCTGCTCATCTTCCACCTCATCGTAGTTCTGTGGAGTGTTTTCTGGAGGGAAGAATGTTAGTGTTGCTCAGATGCGCGGCAGGCGGTGGAACGAGCAGACTTACTCAAAGCAGCAGCAGCATTTTTGGCAGCGGCTCTACCAGGTCGCCTGCCCATCTTGACGAGTTTGCGATGCTTGCGATGCTTCAATTATGATGCGCCTGACGCTGGCGCAGCGGTATTGAATTTGTCGCGAACCTTGGGACGCGATCTCACAGAACAGCTTTGCCCAGAAATCTGGAGCAACTCAATGGCTCGCTTAATACTGCACTTGCTGCCTTGCTGCCTTGCTGCTTTACTGCCTTACTGCCTTACTGCCTTACTGCCTTACTGCCTTACGTCCTTCATGCCTTGCTGCCTGCTTTATGCCTTAACTGCTTACTTAATCTTCGAGCTTCCGACCTGGTCAACGAGAAACGAGTTCCTTTTCTCGCTGCCTCCGGGAAGTCCAAGAACTTCAAACACCACGATCCTTGGTAACGGGCCCCTTCGGATGGACTGAGCCCGCATTCGCACTGTACAACGTTGGTGATGTTGCAGGTGCCTCATGTAAAGCCTCAGATTGCACTGCCATAGGCCACGTCTCTCCACCAGATTCACAAAATGTGAAGAGATTCAAGTTTCGATTTCGATCACATGAGAGAGGTCACGGCCTGTGGATGTGGGAACCTGACCAAGATTCCAGATTGCTCGAGTCACAGCCAGGAAGCCGTCTACGCAAATACCATTCGATAATGACTCTGGCCAACAGCCATGACTGAGTCCAGAACGGGTTTACGCTGTTGTGGCCGCAATGTTACATTTCACAGTCTTAGGTCAGCTCTCGTTGATCCCGAGTACAGCTAGCGATTCGCGAGATGGGGCTGAGAAGATGGCGCTTTTATATTGAAATGGTCGGAAGAGTCAGCTCGATATAAATTGGCCCTGTGCGACAGCCTTGCGACCAGGCTTGACCTCCTTTCGTGCCCCCTTCGGAAGCCCCCTTGAATCTGCCCTCGCCCATAATATAGAGCTGCACGCCTCGTGTGAAATCGAATATATGACGTTAGCCTAGCCCACGGGAGCACACAGCACACAGAACAAAGCGCAAAGCGCAAACTTTTTCTGTCGAACAGGAGCTGCACGCGATGGGACTGGAGCAGGTGGAATATTAAGTACCTCCTCTATCGACGCACTCAGCACGCATGTGGTCGAGTCCGCACAAACGATTCCCTGCTTGCTTTATTGCCTCCTGCCTCTGCCTCTGGCCTAGTCGCATCAGCAGCTACATATATGTATGGCCACTGTTCTGTGACCAGCTAATAAACACTCACACTCTCGTTCTCACTCTCACTCTCACTCACACTCTCACACTCACGCTCGCTCTCACTCCCTTTTCCAACAAGCTCTCTCGCGCGCGCCTTCGCCTCCGCCTCCGCCCTCCTACAGTACCAAAGGCCCCATCGGTTTCTTTGCTGCCTGAGACTCACGGGGGCATCATCTATGACCAGCACTCTCCTGCGCCGGTCTGCAGGACCAAGCTGTCACTGCATCCAATCTCCAATCTCCAACCTCCAACCTTCAACCCACCAGCCCGCCTCCACGAGTCAGCAAAGCAGGAACAGCAGAGTTGCCATCGGTGCACAGCCGGTGTTGGTCGGCCCTACTGGCAGCACATACCTGAGAGGTCCTCACAGTTCTGCCCTGTCGGCCTGCCTCTCGCCCGCTAGCGAGGCGTTGTCAATCGCCATTTGCGACTACTGAACGTGCTAGGCTGAGGTACCTCCGGATTATTACTGACAATCCATCCATCCATCTAAACCTTCTCCCGACTCTTTCCTCTCTCCTCTTTCCTTCCCAGCTACCACCCAACAAATTCCTCCCCACCTTCACCACATTTGACGCAGCGTCCGCAATTTCATAATCCTACAGTCTTCGCTGCGGTTCGAAGCTCCCCGAGAAAGAGAGACGAAAGCTCGCTATCGCCACCCGCGACATTCTCGACTCTTCCTTTCGGCGAGTGCGAGGTACTTAAGTACCTGTCGCCCATTCACCTCGTCGAGCTCTGTCACCGACACTCCTACACCGCAACAATTTTTTCACGACACCATACACGTACTGGCAGCTCTCGCAGAGAGCAGTGCGCGATGGCCGGGACCGAGAGCGACCTGCTCAAGCAGGCTACACAAGCAATGATGTCAAGGTACGCGGGCCACAAAAAAAAATACCTGTTTGTTTCTTCTACAGAGGGGTCATAGGGCTTCGATATATACACAAGTGGTCTATTTTCGAGGCTGTTCTTCCAGCAGGGTGGCACGAAGCTTTGCACAGATCCTCCTTCCCCAGGACGGGTGCTCGTGGTGTTCATGCGCACCCGGTTTCTGCTTTCATGATGATGTCTCTCGCACATGCCTCAACGTCAAAGTTAACGAGGGTCTTATCAATGCGGCAATCGGTAACCTCGCGCACACCCGCACCGCAAAAAAGGGCAGGCCACCGACTACGGCGTTTTCTGCAATTTGGTCGCCGGAAGAAAAAGAATTTTCTGATTATTGAGCATTGGCTCAACTGCAATCCGTGCATTCATTCAACGATTTTTCCATTTCGAAGATTTAAATACCTCGGTTTTTCCATTCAATTAATTCACGCACTCTTGCAATTATTCCATCATGGCTCTTACTAATGGACTTTATTTTCCTAGGGAGGACAATGAGAATGGCGACGATTCCGATATCCCCCGCTCCGGTGTCGCTACTCCTCAGCCTGACCCTTCAGACAAGCGGTTACCTGGCATAATGCACAGTTATTTTGGACAGGTTGGTTCTGAGTCTTCTACACGTCCAAATTCTGGTCATTTTGAAAGCCCTGTCCTGGGGAGCGAAGTTGAGACCCCTGCGAGGGGTGATGAGGTGCTCCCGACGGTCACGCCAGACTCCAGCCATGAGCCTGCGAGTGACCCTCTCCAAGAAGTCGGAGCTCGGCTTTCTCTTGCACCAGAAATCTCCCGATCAAGTGGCTTGCACCCTTATCCGACACCACCCGTTTCCCAGCCACCATCATTACACAAGCTGAAGTTGAGCGATTCAAGCTCTGAAGAAGGAGTCAAAGCGAGGGAATCGGCTACTTCATCTTCCGCGCACCACAAGAGCATCTCGGAATCAATTCCGGCGAGCGCTCGAAGAGCCTCCCTGATGAATCCGCTCTCCAGTGTGGTGACGGTTTCAAATGTTCATGCTGCACATTTCTCTAACCCCAGTGACTGCACTACTACCCCTAACACTCCATCACATTCCCGCTTGAATTCTGATTTTCACGAGTCCCCATCATATGATCGGCTCAAGAAGCTAACAGATGACGCTCCGCGCAAAAAGAGTACTCCAGCCACTCCAACACGTGCATTATCAAATCAAACCATCACATCGGAGGCTAGCGGCGGATCCGATCATGCAAATACTCAGAACGGAAAAGATGGAAGAGTAACGTCGGCTGAAGCTGCCCCCTCTCAAACATCAATTCCAGCTACCGGAGCACCGGCGCCAAAGGGGAAACTTACAGTAAAGATCGCCGAGGCACGAGGTTTACGGAAGAGCAGAGATCCATATGTTGTTGCTGTATTTCAACGAAATGAACTAGTGTCGAAAGGGCCTTTGCCCGAAAAGGAAGAGGATGAAGATCAAGGGACGACGAGCAGCCCTATGGGCGGTATTCCAATCATGCGATCAGGAAGCGATTCAGGCCGCCCAATGGCGATTCCCATGAAGAGTCGACAAAGCAGCAACACCAGTCTTTCAGATTATCGCGACTTCAAAATCAAGGGGCGGAGGTCTATGACCAACCCTAAGTGGGACACGGAAGCGGTTTTGTAAGTTGGGTCCGGTTAGAGTTGATCCGGCAGTACTAATGATTGCCCAGTGATGTAGTTGGCTCTGATTCACGTGTCAACATAACGATTTACGATAGAAGTGGTGTGGTGGAAGAATTTTTAGGTCATGTCGACCTTGAAGCAAATCTCAACGAGAACGACAATGCACCAACCAAAGGCTGGTTCCCTCTTCGCGGTAGGAACGACACCGACACGGGCCTTCCAGGAGAAATTTATGTCGAGATCACCTTTCAGCGAACGGAAAAGAGGCATTACGGTCCTGAAGATTTCCAGATTTTGAAACTCATCGGGAAGGGAACTTTTGGCCAAGTTTATCAGGTCAGAAAGAAGGACACGAAACGAATTTATGCCATGAAGGTTCTTCAAAAGAAGGTGATAGTTCAAAAGAAGGAGGTTGCGCATACAGTGGGAGAACGGAACATCCTTGTCAGAACAGCTATGGCAGATTCGCCATTCATCGTTGGACTCAAATTCTCGTTCCAAACACCTACGGATCTCTACTTGGTTACAGACTACATGTCTGGCGGCGAACTGTTCTGGCACTTACAGAAAGAAGGCCGATTTGATGAGAAGCGGGCTAAATTCTACATTGCCGAACTCATCTTGGCTCTCCAACACCTTCACATGCACGACATTGTTTACCGGGACTTGAAACCGGAAAATATATTGCTGGACGCCAACGGTCATATTGCGTTGTGCGATTTCGGCTTGTCAAAGGCAAACTTGACCAAGAATGCCACGACTAATACGTTCTGTGGTACAACCGAATACTTGGCCCCTGAAGTGCTTTTGGACGAGGCTGGATACACAAAGATGGTCGACTTCTGGTCACTAGGGGTTCTAGTGTTTGAAATGTGCTGCGGTTGGAGTCCATTCTACGCCGAAGATACCCAGCAGATGTACAAGAATATTGCTTTCGGAAAGGTTCGCTTCCCAAGGGACACTTTGACCACCGAAGGACGCAATTTCGTCAAGGGTCTTCTGAATCGGAATCCAAAACACAGACTCGGAGCAACTGATGACGCGGAAGAACTGAAAAGGCATCCATTCTTCGCTGATATTGATTGGGAGGCGTTGACCAAAAAACTGATCACCCCTCCGTTTAAGCCAAAGTTGAAGGATGAGATGGACACCTCAAACTTCGATCCTGAGTTCACCAACGCTCTTAACGGAGCGTCGTCACTTAATGCCCGTGCAGCAGCTTTGGCGGCAGGTGTTGCAACATCGACACCTCTCTCACCTGGCATGCAAGCGAATTTCAAGGGCTTTACCTTCGTGGATGAAAGCTCAATGGACGAGCACATGCAAGCTCGAGGCATCAAAGACGAGGATGACGAAATGGAGGAAGATGACAAGCGGCAACAAGGTTGGGAAGATCCATTTGATATTCCGGACAAAAGGCGCAGCGACCGAATGAGCGGCATCGTTCGGACAGGCACCAACGAAGACAGCAACATGTTCAATGGCGGACAATTCGACATGTAAATTGACCTACCTGATCGACATTTATCCGCTGGAAATTTCTTGCTTCACGAGTTCCTTTTTACATATCTGCGCATCGGATCGGAGTCATTTTGCATTTGGGCGGAGTCTGGATGTATGGCGGATGGATTGACGAAGCACAAATTGGCTATGTGGAATAAGAGGGATTCGAGACGAATCGACTTTTATGTCGTCTTTCATGTGGATATCGAGGCGACGATGTACATGGGAGCTGATTCGCATCGCATCACATCATCACGGGCGGAATTCAAACATTACCGCAACAGTTAGCGTTCGCTTGCAGGCGTGCGTTCTATTCTTGCATTTGCATATTCAGAGATTGAAATTCATTTTTGCTGAGGAGCTGAGCTTCTTCTTCTTCCTTTTGTTTACAGCATATGATGTTGCTTGCTTGACGAAGAAGATGAAGGCACGACATGGGGCATTGTGTGCGTTATTCTGGTCAAGGTTCTTGTTCTTGCTTCCGTTGAAGTGAAGCAGGACAGAGTGAATGTCGCCAGGAAGGTGGCAACTCGCTGTATATTTACTGTGGTGGATCAAAGGTTGTACTTAGGATTCCCCTGTGCCTGACTGGGAGTGCATGATAATGTAATCATGAATCAATGAGTCTGTCTCCTGCTTGTGCTTTCTTCTGTGTGTTGAATATTTCTTGAGGTTGTGCCAAGTGGCTCTGGGGCGCTGCTTCCCTTTGAATGGAATCGAGGAGACAGTTACGGGCTTTGGAAAATTGCTTAAATCGCTGCTCGACGGGCAAGTGTGTGTCGGGCATAACTAAAACCGGGGGGGGGGGGGGGGGGGGGGGGGGGGGGGGCGGGCGGGGGGGGGGGGGCGGGGGGGGCGGGGCTGTGTGGGCCTGTGGGCGGGCCTGTGTGGGCGGGCCCGACATCCTCGGCGCTCCGTGACG
>Ga0302325_10035951_pt1 | contig 10105 bp, 11 predicted proteins | sample Palsa_T0_2_FD_201948 | JGI IMG/M metagenome (GOLD analysis project Ga0302325, IMG submission 201948) | Peat permafrost microbial communities from Stordalen Mire near Abisko, Sweden - Palsa_T0_2 | ecosystem: Environmental > Terrestrial > Soil > Palsa > Peat permafrost | place: Sweden: Abisko... | reverse complement strand
TCGCCGCCCGCGGCCAGTCGCACTTCGAACTGGCGGTGCTGATCATCCTGGCGGCGCTCGGCATGAGCATCATGGTCTCGGCCGGCGACCTGATCTCGCTCTACGTCGGCATCGAGCTGCACTCGCTGGCGCTCTACATCCTCGCCGCCTTCCTGCGCGACGACGCCAAGAGCTCGGAAGCGGGGCTGAAGTATTTTGTGCTGGGCGCCCTGTCGTCCGGCCTGCTGCTCTACGGCGCCTCTCTGGTCTACGGCTTCGCCGGCTCGGTGCGCTTCGCCGACATTGCCGCGGCGACCCACGGCGGCGCGGGCGTGGGCGTCGTCTTCGGCCTGGTGTTCCTGATCTGCGGCATCGGGTTCAAGGTCTCCGCCGCGCCGTTCCACATGTGGACGCCCGACGTCTACGAAGGCGCGCCGACCCCCATCGTCGGCTTCTTCGCCGGCGCGCCGAAGCTGGCGGCCATGGCCCTGTTCGCGCGGCTGCTCACCACCGCGTTCGTCGGCGCCACCGACCAGTGGCGCCAGGTGGTGTTGATCCTGGCGCTGCTGTCGGTGTTCGTCGGCGCCTTCGCCGGCCTCGCCCAGAGCAACTTGAAGCGCCTCTGGGCCTACTCGTCCATCGCCAACATCGGCTACGCCCTGATCGGCCTCGCCGCCGGCGGTCCGGCCGGGGTGCAGTCGATGCTGATCTTCATGGTGCTCTACACCGTGGACGTCACCGGCTTCTTCGCCTGCCTTTCGACCCTGCAGCGCGACGGCCGGCCGATGGAGAAGTTCGAAGACTTCGCGGGCCTGTTCCGAGAGCGGCCGGGGCTGGCGCTGGCGATCACCGCCTTCTCGCTCTCGGCCCTGGGGATGCCGCCGTTCTCCGGCTTCTTCGCCAAATTCTACGTGTTCAAGGCGGCCTTGGCCGCGGGCCCGCTGACCACCTGGGCGGCGGTCATCGCGCTCGTCGGCAGCGTCGTGGCGGCCTACTACTATCTTCGCTTGATCAAGGTGATGTGGTTCGATCCGTCGCCCGGCGCGACCGACGCGCCCGCCGGCGGCGCGGTCGCCATCGCCTTCGTCTCCGCGCTGTTCGTCTTCCCGTTTGTCATGGCCGCGCTCATGGTGCTCGACCCACTCTCCATGACCGCCGCGCTGTTCGCGCGCTGACGGTGGCTTCGCCCCCCATCGAGGCGCTGGACGAGGTCGATTCCACCAACGCGGAGGCGCGCCGCCGGGCTGACGCGGGTGATCGCGGCCCGCGCTGGATCACCGCCAGCCGCCAGACCGCCGGCCGCGGCCGCCGCGGCCGCGCCTGGGAGACCGGCGCCGGCAACCTCGCCGCCACCTACCTCGCCCACACCGCCAAGCCGCCGGCCGAGGCCGCGCAGGTCTCGTTCGTCGCCGCGCTCGCCGTCGCCGACCTCGCCGTGGCTTACGTCCCGGCCGGCCTGGTCAGCCTGAAGTGGCCCAACGATCCGATGATCGGCGGGCGCAAGACGGCGGGGATCCTGGTCGAGTCCGGCCCGCATCCGGCCGGCGGCCTGTGGCTCGCCGTCGGCTGCGGGGTCAACCTGGCGACGCCGCCGGACGCCGCCGAGCGCCCCGCGACCGCCTTCGCCGAGCACATGCGCGCGCCACCGCCCGCACCCCTCGACGCGCTCGCGGTGCTGGCCGAGGCGTTCGAGCGCTGGCGCGGCCTTTGGGAACAGCTCGGCTTCGCCCCGATCGCCGAAGCCTGGACCGCCAGGGCCCACGGCCTCGGCGAGACCTGCACCGCCCGTCTGCCCGGCGAGACCATCGAGGGCGTCGCCGAGGGGCTCGACGGCGACGGCGCCCTGCGCCTGCGCACCGGCACGGGCGCCATCCGCCGCATCACCGCCGGCGACGTGTTTTTCGGAGGGGCCTGATGCTGCTGGCGATCGAACAGGGCAACACCAACACGCTCTTCGCCGTCCACGACGGCCAGGCCTGGGTCGCCCAGTGGCGCGCCGCCACCGAGTCGATGCGCACCGCGGACGAATACGCGGTCTGGCTGGTCCAGCTGCTGGCGATGGCGGGGCTGGGCCTGGGCCAGCTCGACGCCTGCATCATATCCAGCGTGGTGCCGCAGTCGCTGTTCAACCTGCGCAACCTCGCCCGCCGCTATCTGCACGTCGAGCCGCTGGTGATCGGCGAGAACGCCGACCTCGGCATCGAGGTGCGCATCCTGAAGCCGTCCGAGGCCGGCGCCGACCGGCTAGTCAACGCCATCGGCGCCCACGCGGCCTATGCGGGCGACCTGCTGGTGATCGACAGCGGCACCGCCACCACCTTCGATGTGGTCGGCGGCGACGGCGCATTCGAGGGCGGGGTGATCGCGCCCGGCATCAACCTCTCCATGCAGGCCCTGCACGAGGCGGCCGCCCAGTTGCCCAGAGTCGCCATCCGCCGCCCCACCGGCAACCGCGTCGTCGGGGTCGACACGGTGGGCGCGATGCAGTCCGGCGTCTTCTGGGGCTACATCTCGATGATCGAGGGCCTGGTGGCGCGCATCAAGGCGGAGTGGACAAAGCCGCTCACCGTGATCGGCACTGGCGGCGTCGCCTCGCTGTTCGAGAACGCCACCAGCGCCATCGACCACTTCGACCACGACCTCACCATCCGCGGCCTGCTCGAAATCCACCGCCGGAACGCCCATGTGGCGTCTGAATGACAACGCACCCTGACGACGAGCTCGTCTTCCTGCCGCTCGGCGGCTCGAACGAGATCGGGATGAACTTCAACCTCTATGGGTTTGGCCCGCCGCACGCCCGCAAGTGGATCGTGGTGGACCTCGGCGTCACCTTCGGCGACCAGACCACGCCGGGCGTCGAAGTGATCCTGCCCGACCCGAGCTTCATCGAGGCGCACGCCAAGGACATCCTCGGCATCGTGCTCACCCACGCCCACGAGGACCACATCGGCGCGGTGCCGTGGCTGTGGGAGCGGCTGAAGGCGCCGATGTACGCCACGCCCTTCACCGCCTTTCTGCTGCGCGAGAAGCTGCGCGAGGCCGGCCTGCTCGACGAGGCGCACATCACCGAGGTGCCGCTGTCGGGCACGATCACGCTCGGGCCGTTCGAGGTCACCCTGATCACGCTCACCCACTCGATCCCGGAACCCAACGGCCTCGCCATCCGCACCCCGCTCGGCACCGTGCTGCACACCGGCGACTGGAAGATCGACCCCGACCCGATCACCGGAGAGGTCACCGACCACGAGGCCATCACCCGCCTCGGCGACGAGGGCGTGCTGGCCATGGTTTGCGACTCGACCAACGTCTTCGTCGACGGCGAGGCGGGCTCGGAGGCCACGGTGCGTGTGGCGCTCGCCAAGCTGATCGGCCAGCTGAAGGGAAAGGTCGCCGCCGCCTGCTTCGCCTCCAACGTGGCGCGGATGGACTCGATCATCCGCGCCGCCGAGGCCAACGACCGCCGGGTCTGCCTGGTCGGCCGCTCGATGATCCGCATGTCCGCCGCCGCCCGCTCGGTCGGCCTGCTGGCGAACATCAAGCCATTCATCTCCGACAACGAGGCGGGCTACTTCCCGGCCGACAAGGTGCTCTTCCTCTGCACCGGCAGCCAGGGCGAGCCTCGCGCGGCCCTGGCCCGCGTCGCCGACGGCACCCACCCGCACCTGAACCTCGGCCAGGGCGACAGTTGCGTGTTCTCCTCGCGGGTGATCCCGGGCAACGAGATTCCGATCCGCAACCTGCAGAACAAGCTCGCCGATCGCGGCGTGCGCCTCTTCACCGAGCGCGACCACCCCGGCCTGCACGTCTCCGGCCACCCGTGCCGCGACGAGCTGAAGCAGATGTACCGCTGGGCGCGGCCCCGGATCGCCGTGCCGACCCACGGCGAGCGCCGGCACCTGCTGGAGCACGTCAATCTCGCCCGCGACATGCAAGTCGGAGAGGCCCTGGCGCCGCGCAACGGCGACATGGTCCGCCTGGCGCCCGGCCGCGCCGAGATCATCGACGAGGTGCCCGCGGGCCGGCTCTACGTCGACGGCGGCATGGTGACGCCCGAGAACGGCGAGGCGCTGCGCGAGCGCCGCCACGCGGCCTTCAACGGCGTGCTCACCATCGCCGTCGCCCTCGACGGCAAGGGCCGCATCGCCTCCGGCCCCCAGGTCCGCGCCCTCGGCCTGCCGGGCGAGGAGGGCTACGAGCTGGGTGAGGCGATCGACGACCTCGCCCGGGAAGCCGAGCGCGCCCTGAAACGCCTCTCCGGCCCCGACCGCGACGACGACCACGCGGTCGAGCAGGCGTTGTCCCGCGCGGTCAAGAAGGCTGCTTACCGGATTTGGGAGCGGCGGCCGGTTGTGGAGACGACGGTGCTAAGGGTTTAGGGGACGCACCTTGGCTAATGTTGCAACCCTCGAACTCACGGGAAGGCAGGCTGGAAAACCAGACATCGCCATCTCGGTAGAGATCGGCGTTCCCTATCGAGTAGCCGGGACGGAGTGGGCGTGCTCGGTGTCCGTTCGGCCTTTGCATGAGAGGCTCCACGACCAGTACGGGGAAGGTTCCTTTCAGGCGTTGTTGCTGGCTATGCGCCTGGCGTTGGACCTCTTGAAAAACTACACCGAAAAAGACGGCGCCTTGCTCGATGAGGACGGCGGATCGTTTCCTTTCGACGCGTTCCCGATAAATCTCCCATCAAGAAATCGGCCCAGCTCTGCCCCTTAGACCGTCACCGCCAGCTCGATCTGCTCCGGCGCCGCCCCGAACGTCCGGACCCGCCCACGAAAATCCGCAATAGCCGCCGCGAGGTCATCGCCGCTGAAGTCCGGCCACATCCGGTCCGTGAAGCGCAGCTCCGCATAGGCGCTCTCCCAAAGGAGGAAGTCCGACAGCCGTTGCTCCCCGCCGGTGCGGATCAAGAGGTCGACGGGGCCGACGTCGGGGCCGGCAATGCGGCGGTCTAGGTCTTCGAGCGAGGCGCCCGGGCCAAGCGACGCGGCGGCGCGGGTGATCGCTTCGCGGGACGAATAGTCGAGGGCGATGCGCAGGGTGAGCCGGGTCCCGGCGGCGCTGGCGGCCTCGACGCGGGCGATCTCGGCGGCGAGGTCGGGCGGCAGGCGGTCGCGGCGGCCGAGCATCACCAGCCGGACGCCTTCGCGCACCAGCCGCGCGCCGTCGCCGCGGATGTAGCTCCGCAGCAGCGCCATCAACGCCTCGACCTCGGCGCCCGGCCGCCGCCAGTTGGCCGCCGAGAAGGCAAAGAGGCTGAGCGCGGTGACGCCCATCTCCGGCGCCGCCTCGACCGTGCGCCGCACTGCGTCGGCGCCGGCGTGGTGGCCGTCGGTGCGGGTCAGGCCGTGCCGCACGCCCCAGCGACCGTTGCCGTCCATGATGATCGCGACATGGAATCCGGACGATTTGCTTTGCATTACAAAGTATCCTCACAAAAAAAGGGATCAGGTCGCGGCCAGGCCGGGCAGGGGCTCTTCGCCCGGATGCGCCTTGGCCGCGGCGGCCGCCTCGCGCACCACCTGATCCAGCACGGCCAGATAGTCGAGGAACCGCCGCCGGCCGTCGGGCGTGATCTGGCACAGCGTCTGCGGCCGGCCTCGGGCGACGCTCTTGGTCACCTCGACCACGCCGGCCTCCTGCAGCGCCTGCAGATGCCGGGCGAGATTGCCGTCGGTGAGCGCGCAGAGCCGTTTCAGGTCGGAGAACACCAGGCCGCGCGGATTGCCGGCCAGCGAGGTCAGCACCCCCAGCCGCGCCCGCTCGTGCAGCAGCCGGTCGAGCCCCTCAAAGGCGAACGGCGCCTCACTCATGGCCGGCGTCCGAGAAGCGGAGCACCGCCGCCACCAGCATCTGGCCGGCGCCGAACGGCAGCCCCATCGCCCAGGGCGAAAAGGCGTGCGGACCTTGCGCCAGGGCGATGCAGGCGAGGCCGGTCGCCACATACCAGCCGCCGACCAGCCGCATCGCGGGCGGCAGGAAGGGGCGCGAGGCGAAGACGCCGATCCCATAGGCGACCTGCCACAGCCCCGGGGCCATCCACAGGCACTGCGGCGCATAGAGCCAGAGCACCGCCGTCAGCAACGCCGCGGCCGCCGCCGCCGGCATGAATTGGGCGATGGCGGCGGCGATCATCTCGTCGGCCAGGTGCGAATGCATCCGCCGGCCGCGATCCCGCATCTCGAAGCCGATCACCCCGGCGGAGACCGCCGCGACGGCGATCCAGAGCGCCAGGAAGGTCTGGGCGTGAGCCGCCGGCGTGGTCAGGAACAGGCCCTGCGCCCCGGCGGCCAGCATCGCCAGCACCCCAGTGGCGGCGAAGGCGCTGGGGCCGAGGCCATGGAACCGCTCGCCGCGCGCCAGTTGGCTGCGGATGGCGCCGATCTCCGCCAAGGCCCGATCGAGATCCTGCATGGTCAGCGCCTCACTTTGCAATGCAAAGCATACCGCAATGGTCTCGGGGCGCAACCGCCTTCATTCGACCCCCGAAATGGTGCTAGTGACCCGCGCATGATCGGCAAACTCAATCACGTCGGCATCGCCACCCCCTCGATCGAGGACAGCTGGAAGCTCTACCGCGACGTGCTCGGCTGCGCCTCGATCACCGAGAAGCGCGCGCTGCCGGAGCAGGGGGTGTGGGTCAGCTTCGTCAATCTGCCCAACGCCCAGATCGAGCTGATCGAGCCCTATGGCGAGGCCTCGCCGATCCACGCCTTCCTGCAGAAGAACCCGCGCGGCGGCCAGCACCACGTCTGCTTCGAGGTGCCCGACATCCTCGTGGCGCGCGACGACATGCGGGCCAAGGGGGCCACGGTGCTGGGAACCGGCGAGCCGCGCATCGGCGCCCACGGCGTGCCGGTGATCTTCGTCCATCCGAAGGACATGGGCGGGGTGCTGGTGGAGCTGATGGCCGAGCCGGCGGAGGCGCACTGATGGGGCTGGGGACGTCGCTTGCCATCTACGCGATCGTCTGGTGGGTGGTGCTGCTCAGCATCCTGCCGCTGGGGGTGATCAGCCACGCCGAGGCCGGCGTGCCAACGCCGGGCGGCGGCGATCCGGCCTCGCCGGTGGATCCGAAGCTGAAGCGCAAGGTCGTCACCACCACCTGGGTCTCGGCGCTGATCTTCGCGCCGTTCTGGATCGCCGTGCATTTCCACTGGATCTCCATGGAGATGCTGCGGGGCATCGGCTGAGCGGCGGATGAGCGACGCGCAGGCGGCGCCCTTCAGCGCCTGGGAACGAGAAATCGCGCTGCGCTACCTGCGCGCCCGCCGCGACGAGGGCGGGGTGGCGCTGATCTCGGCCATCTCCTTCATCGGCATCGCGCTCGCCGTCTCGGTGCTGATCATCGTCATCTCGGTGATGAACGGCTTTCGCGCCGACCTCAGCCACATCATGCTCAGCTTCGAGCCGCACGCCCGCGTCTATGGCGGTGAGGTGCTGGACCGCAGCCTGCCGCAGGTGCAGCAACGGCTGCGGGCGATCCCGGGCGTCGCCGAGGCCTATCCGGTGATCGAGTCCGAGGCGCTGATCACCAGCGACCGCGCCGCCACTGGCGCCCTGGTGCGCGGCCTCGCCCCGGCCGACCTGAGGGCCAATTCGCTGATCGCCGGTAATTTGGTCGCAGGCTCGCTGGCGGACTTCGGGACCGGGGTGGACGGCGGCGGCGTGCTGATCGGCTCGAAGATGGCCCAGCAGCTCGGCGTCGGCCCCGGCGACACGCTCTCGCTCACCGGCCCGGCGCCGGAGCAGACGGTGCTGGGCACGGTGCCGGTGCAGAAGGCCTACCGCGTCGCCGGCGTGTTCGAAGTGGGAATGAGCGAGTTCGACACCAGCGTCGTGATCATGTCGCTGGCTCAGGCCCAGCAGCTCTTCGACCGCGCCGCGCCCGACTACATCGCGCTCCGGTTCGACAATCCCGACCAGGCCCCGGCGGCGCGCGGCGCGATCGCCGCGGCGGCCGGCGACGGCGCCGTGGTGAAGGACTGGACCGAGGACAACGCCGACTATTTCAACGCGCTCAGGGTCGAGCACAATGTGATGGCGCTGATCCTGGCGCTGCTGGTGCTGATCGCCTCGCTCAACATCATCTCCGCCCTGGTGATGCTGGTGAAGAACAAGGGCCGCGACATCGCCATCCTGCGCACCATCGGCGCGCGCCAGAGCTCGATCCTGCGGATCTTCTTCCTCTGCGGCGCCATCGTCGGCGCGCTCGGCACCCTCACCGGCGTGCTGGTGGGCGTGGTGTTCTGCCTCAACATCGTCGGCATCCAGCGGGCGGTGGAGTGGGTGTTCCACACCCAGGTGTTCTCCTCGAAGGTCTATTTCCTCTCCCACCTGCCGGAGAAGATCGACCCGGCCGAGGTGATCTGGATCACCGTCTTCTCGCTGCTCTGCTCGTTCCTCGCCACCCTCTACCCGGCCTGGCGCGCCTCGCGGCTCGATCCGGTGGAGGCGCTGCGATATGAGTGAGCCGGTCCTCGTCATCCGGGGACTGACGCGCACCTATGTCTCCGGCGGGCGCACGCTGGAGGTGCTGAAGGGCGCCGACCTGGAGGTGCGGCCGGGCGAACTGGTCGGCCTCGTCGGCCCCTCGGGCTCGGGCAAGTCCTCGCTGCTGCACGCCGCCGGCCTGCTGGAGCATCCCACCGCCGGGACCATCATCATCGACGGCGAGGATTGCTCGCAGCTCTCGGACCGGGCCCGCACCCGCATCCGGCTGAACGAGATCGGCTTCGTCTACCAGTTCCACCACCTGCTGCCCGAGCTCTCGGCGCTCGACAACGTCGCCCTGCCGCTGATGATCGCCGGCAAGCCGCGCCGCGAGGCGGAAGCGCGCGCCACCTCGCTGCTCACCGATCTCGGTCTCGCCGAGCGCCTGACCCACCAGCCGGCGCGGCTCTCCGGCGGTGAGCAGCAACGCGTCGCCGTCGCCCGGGCGCTGGCCAACAGGCCGCGGCTGCTGCTCTGCGACGAACCCACCGGCAACCTCGACCCCACCACCTCGCGCGCCGTGTTCCAGAACCTGCACGACCTCGCCCGCCACGAGGGCGTCGCGGCCCTCGTCGCCACCCACAACCTCGAACTCACCAGCTACATGGATCGGGTTCTGGGGCTGCGGGACGGCCGGCTGGAGCCCCGCGCCGCATGAGCCGCATCCAGGCCGTGGTGTTCGACGTCGGCGAGACGCTGGTCGACGAGACGCGCCACTGGGGCGAGTGGGCGGACTGGCTGGGCGTGCCGCGGCTGACCTTCTTCGCCGCCCTGGGGGCGGTGATCGAGCGCGGCTGGCATCACCGGCGCGTCTTCCAGCTCGTGCGCCCCGGCCTCGATGTCGAAGCCGAGCACCGCCGCCGCGCCGCCGCTGGCTGGACCTATCACATCGAGCCTGGCGACCTTTATCCGGACGCCTTGCTCTGCCTCGCGGGCCTCGCCGCCGCCGGCTATCGCGTCGGCATCTCCGGCAACCAGCCCGAGGCGGCCGAGGCCGCGCTGGCCGCCGTCGGCGTCAGCGCCGATTTCATCGCCTCCTCGGCGCGCTGGGGCGTCGAGAAGCCCGACCCGCGCTTCTTCGCCCGGGTCGCCGAAGCCGCCGCGGCGTCGCCCGCCGCCATCGCCTACGTCGGCGACCGGCTCGACAACGACATCCTGCCGGCCAAGGCCGCCGGCATGGCCGCGGTGTTTATCCGCCGCGGCCCCTGGGGCGTCATCCACGCCGCCGACCCCGAGGCCGCCCGCGCCGACCTGCGGCTGGAGAGCCTGGAAGGACTGGCCGGGCGGTTGGCGGCGCTGGGGTAGGGAAGATCGACGCGAAAAACCGGCTTGACAAACAGAGAACAAAACGAGAAAACACCATTCTGGAACAAACCAGGTACGCGGAGTCTGTCCCCATGATTCGTCTCGGTCGCGAAGGTCTGGCCCTTGCCTCGGTGGTGGGGTTCGTTTGGATGGTCTGTCAGGTCGCCGGGCTCGTGGGTTGAGTCGCGGCCGGGTGGCGTAGGGAGGGATGATGGCGCGGATCGAGGACGGCTTTGTCCACCTTCGCGCGCGCTCGGCCTATTCGCTGCTGGAGGGGGCGATCAAGGCCGACGCGCTGGGCGGCATCGCCCGCGCGGCGGACATGCCG
>Ga0302325_10035949_pt1 | contig 10106 bp, 9 predicted proteins | sample Palsa_T0_2_FD_201948 | JGI IMG/M metagenome (GOLD analysis project Ga0302325, IMG submission 201948) | Peat permafrost microbial communities from Stordalen Mire near Abisko, Sweden - Palsa_T0_2 | ecosystem: Environmental > Terrestrial > Soil > Palsa > Peat permafrost | place: Sweden: Abisko... | reverse complement strand
GGTCCCCATGGTATTGCTTGTCCAACCGAAACCGGGCCAGCGTGGCGTCTTCAGAAGACTCACTCCAGGTTTGCGGACTCATCTTCACCTCAAAGGTTCCCTTTGCGTGTGTCACCATCTGCGTCTCCTTTTAACTCTCGCGTTGTCTTCAGTCGAATGAATCAGAAATATTGCTTTGCCGGCAGCAGGGGCAAGTGTAACTTATTGAGGCGGTTTGATGCGGTCATTTCCAGCGATTAAATGTCCGGCGCGACTTCACTTTACTCTTCTGCTTTGGATGGGTTCCGGGGCCGCGCTACGCTCGTCGATCGCGTCGACCGCCTAGCGGCCTTCACAGCATCCTCTACTGCTCGCTCAACGCGCTTGGCCTGCGCTTCCGGGCTCTGGCACATGAAGATGCCGAGGAGCGTTGTGCGGCGCTGAGTCGGCGTCAGCGCATCCCAGCCCGCGCGAGCAAGCGGCTGACGGCGAAAAGCAACCTGAAGAATCGGAGGCGGAGATTCTTCTCCCTCCATGGTCAGCATGATTCGCTCCATCCATTGCTCGGCCCGGCGTACTCGCGCTTCGGCGGACTTCGGTTCCGCGACCATGTCCGCAATGTATTTGCGAGTGGAGTAGTTCAGCTTCTCGAACCACTTCTTCACGCTGCGGTCAGACTTGAGCAGCTTCGCAAATTCCGGAGGGGGAGTAGTCGCACTGCCATCCAGATCGGGCTCAAGGGCAATCTCGGCAAGACTTCCCACAGAAAGATGCGCGGCCTTTCGCATCTTGCCCGTGACAAGCAGGAAATAGCCACGATCCTGCGAGCGTAGCAGGGAAGTGGCGATAGCGAACGCCCCACCCGCATCATTCGCGGCCCGGATCGAGCCTTTCACGCGCAACTTGGAGCGTACCGGCCAAACCTCGGTGGGATCGAAGGGAATTCGCGCCATAACCGAGGGGAATCCGGTTTCAATCTTCTCCAGAAGGGCCTGAAAGGTCATTTGCATCCGTATGGCACTCGTATTCGTTCGGCAAGAGGATTCTAAGGCATAGCCGCTTCGCATTGGACGCATCCGGCGTCCCGTCGCGCCCTTATGTCTTACACTCGACACAGGCCGCACTCGCGCCAAAGGATTTCCGCATTGAACAGGCTCCATCTTTCACTTTTCGCCGTCGTGCTCATCGCGCCCCTCAGCGCCGCTCCACTACGCGCACAGGCCCTCAAGGTTGACCCGAATGCGGCCGCGGCGCCACAGTCCCTGGAAGACCGGCGCAAAGCGCTCAATCGCCTCTTTGACGAGTATTGGCAGGACAATCTGCGCCACTCGCCGGAGTTCGCTTCTTCGATTGGCGACAAGCGCTACAACGACCAGATCAGCGACTATTCCGTGAAGGCCTACAACGAGGGTTTAGAGCGCGAACAGGGCTACCTGCTGCGGCTGGCCGCGATCGATCCAACAGGTTTTACGCCGCAGGAGGTGATCAGCCGCGATCTGCTGCTGCGCCAATTCACCCAGGATCAGGAGGCCTCTGAGTTCAAGGAATGGGAGATGCCGGTCAACCAGATGGGCGGTATCCATACAACTTACCCAGACCTTGTGCGCCAACTCAGTTTCACCACGGTGAAAGACTATGACGACTGGATCGCTCGCCTACACGCCATTCCAAAGGCCTTCGAGCAGGTTTCTCGCAACATGTCGATCGGCGTCGAGGACCATCGCGTTCCGCCGAAGTTTTTGATGGAAAAGGTCCTCGATCAGGTTAAAGAGCTGGCCCACCAGAAGCCGGAAGACTCGCCGCTGGCGTTGCCGCTCAAGAGCTTTCCCGCAAGCATTCCGGCCACAGAGCGCGACCGCATTCGCACCGAGATGCTGGATGTTATCGGCAAGGAAGTGCTGCCGGCGTATCTGCGCTTCCAGCGTTTTCTAGAAGTGACTTACGTCCCGGCAGGACGCGAACAGCCGGGCATCTGGGCACTGGAAGATGGCGCAAAGTACTATGCCTTCTGCATCCGCCGCGAGACGACAACAGATCTCACCCCGGACCAGATTCATCAGATCGGCCTGGACGAAGTGAAGCGCGACGAAGCTGAAATGCTGGTAATCGCAAAGAAAATGGGGTTCGCCGACCTGAAGTCCTTTCAGGCATCGCTGGCGGCCAATCCCAAGCTGCATCCCGCCTCGGCCGATGCTTTGATAGCTGCGTATCGCGGCTACGTCAATGCGATGCAGGCCAAGCTGCCGTCGCTGTTCGGTCATCTGCCAAAGGCTGTGTTGGAGGTTTCGACCATTCCTGATTATTCGGCCAAGTCAGCGCCTCAGGCCTACTATCAGCAAGGCGCTCCGGATGGCAGCCGGCCAGGGCGGATTACAGTAAACACCTACAACGCGACAGAACGGTCTCTGGTCGACGTTGAGGCAATTGCTTATCACGAGGGGATTCCAGGGCATCACCTGCAGATTTCCATCGGCGAAGAATTGCAGGGCGTGCCGGAGTTCCGCAAATACGGAAGTTACACAGCATTCGTCGAAGGCTGGGCGCTGTATTCGGAGCAGCTTGGGAAGGAAGTCGGATTCTACCAGGATCCCTACTCGGATTACGGTCGTCTTGAGGCGGATATGTGGCGTGCGATCCGGCTGGTGGTCGATACCGGCGTTCATTCGCAGCACTGGACGCGCGATCAGATGATCGACTACTTCAAAGCGCACTCCGGCATGGATGACACGAATATCCAGGCGGAGACGGATCGCTACAGTGCCTGGCCGGGGCAAGCTTTGGCTTACAAGGTCGGGCAATTGAAGATTCTTGAATTGCGTGACCGAGCGAAAAAGGCTCTGGGCGACAAGTTCGATATTCGCGCCTTCCACGATCAGGTACTTGATTCTGGAGCGCTGCCGCTGGACGTTCTGGATCAGCGCGTGAATGACTGGATCGCGACGCAGAAATAGGGTTGGGAGTCAGCATGTGTTGTACGGGCGTTCTGCGAATGTTCCGCGTGAAGCAGTTTCAGCATTGACTCTTATACGGCCCTGCCGTAGTATTGGCGTGTGCGGTACGACTGGGACCCTGAAAAAGATGCTGCGAATCGCCGCAAGCATGATTTAGGCCTTGAAGAAGGCATTCAAGCACTCAATGACCCGAATGGTGAGTACTGGATCGACGATATCAGCGGCCCTGGCGAAATGCGGGATATAACTCTAGGGATGGGCCGATCCGGAATCCTGTTTGTTGTTTCGGTTCTCAGATCGAAGGACCTGACAAGAATCATCTCTGTGCGAAAGGCGGGAAAACATGAAGAGCACTGGTATTATCACGGTCGTCCATGAGTCTGGTGATCCTTTTCCGGAGACAGATACGGATTGGAAGGTTGTCAACTCTAAGACAGAAGAAGAGTTATACGCCGCGGCGCTTGCCGATCCGGATGCTCCTCCACTTGAGGTTGGGATTGCGATGGGCTGGAAAAAGCAGGTGAACCCTAAGAAGCTGCGTGAGCGGTTGGGGTTAACGCAGGAGAAGTTTGCTGCGACTTATCGGATTCCGGTTGGGACATTGCGGGATTGGGAGCAGCGGCGGAAGAATCCGGATGCTACGGCGCGAGCTTACTTGACGGTGATTGATAAGAACCCGGAGGCTGTGGCGGCTTTGCTGAATGCGGCTTAGGGCTGGGGATCACCCTGTAGATATGCCAGATAATCGGCTGGTGATAGCACCGTAACTCCGTTTCGTATAGATTCATGAAAATGCTTCCCGTTTCCTGTTACTAACCAAGCCCCTGCTGCATGTGCCAGGGCGATAAAAGGGAAGTCTTTCGGATCAGGACACAGATAGGGCCATGATGCTGGATCTGGAAGCCGCATGCTTTCTTCAATCAAAGACTCCAGCCAAAGCGGCGGAAACCCGTAACGGTGGAATTTGGCGCGCCGCATAACCTCCCTGTATTCTGTCGCAACTTTGGGGCTGGTCACTACATGAACCATGCCACTGAATATCCAATCCGTAATAATCTTTGCCGGCGGCCCAATAGGAGTGATGCTTGCAGAGACAATAACATTGGTATCGAGGACGACTAAGCGCACTCTTTCTCCTCGCCTTCTGGCGATCTGCGAATACGGTCGATTTCAGCTTCAATCTCTTCTTCGGTTACCAGGTTAGCCCCAGATGCTTCGGCAAGGCGCCATCCCTCGCGGAGGCTTGCCAGGGCCATCGCTCGGCGGAGATCCCGATCCTCTTGAACGACGTCACCGAGCACAGGAACCAAAAAGTAAGCAGGACCATTCTGACCGACGAGCAGGGCAGTTTCTCCGGGGGGAACATCTTGGAGTGCTTTTGCGCCGCGAGTGCGGAATTCTCGGAGTGAAATGTGACGCATGGGGTACCTCTGTGGTTAGTGTAGCCAAAACGGCTACGCATAACAAGCGTCGATTTCACGTATCCGTTTCACTGAATCCTGCGTACGCGATCACGAATCAATGAAGCGACCGAGACTGGAACAGAGGTGAGCGCGATCAGGAGAAGTACTCTGTCGAAAACAGAGGACGGGTCCTCGTAGCTGCACGGATCAAAGTCGACCAGCTTGGGACTGTCTGGCTTTGGCGATTGTTTTGGTAGTTCAGGATGCTCTGCTCTCACTTGATGCGCGCGCATGTACTGGTGGCAGGTTCGCTGAAAAGAAGACACTCGGTATGTGAGGATTGCGGTCGAAATCAACGCAATGGCAAAGTAGACGATTGAGCGTCGCGAAATCATCTATGTCTCCGCCTTGAGAATGTCCGCTGACATGTCAGGAGATTACATGAGTCTCCGCCGGATCATGTCCAGGGCTTGCTGGCTGGCCCAGAGGCGGATGCGGTCGCGGTCGCCACTGAAGTTGCATTCGCGAGATTCTGTTTTGTTACCGTAGCTTACGGCTACGTAGACAAGGCCTACTGGCTTTTCTGCGGTGCCTCCGCCGGGGCCGGCTATTCCGGTGATGCCTACGCCCATGCTGGCGCCGACTCGGCGGCGAATGCCCTGCGCCATGGCTTCGGCTACTTCTGCGCTGACTGCTCCGTGGTTTGCGATGAGTTGCGGCGGGACGCCTGCGAAATCAGCTTTGAGTTCGTTGGAGTAGACTACGGCTCCGCCGAGGAATGAGCGGGAACTGCCGCTGATGCTGGTGATGCGCTGGGCCAGCAGGCCGCCGGTGCAGCTTTCGGCTACGGCGAGGGTTTCCTGCTTGAGTTCGAGGTAGTAGACGACGATCTGTTCGAGGGTTTCGCCAGTGGAAGAAAAGAGATGCTCTTCGAGCGCTTCTTCGAGCTTGCTGGCCAGTTCGTCGACACGGTGCCGGGCGAGTTCGAGCGAGGGTTTGGCGCAAAAGAGCTGGAGCTGGATCTCGGCGTTTCCGGCGAGGATGGTGGTTTCGACGTCTTTGTAAGTCGAGTAGATGGGTGCGAGCAGCGCGTCGGCGGTGGACTCGGGAATCATGGTCGCTTTGAGGACACGCTTGGCGATATGTCGCACCGGAAGAATCTCGCGCAGGCGAGGAATGCACTGGTCGGCAAAGAGCGCCTTGCACTCCTTCGGAGGACCAGGGACGAGCATGACAAGCTTGCGATGGCCGTTGTAGCTGGTGTCGAGCCACAGGCCGGGGGCGGTTCCATTGGCGTTGGGCAGTACGGTTGCGCCCTCGATGATATCGGCCTGCTTGAGATTGTTGTCGGTCATCGGGATGCGGCGCTGGGCGAAGCGCGCAGCGAGGGCTACGACGAGCTGGCCGTCGCGGCGAATTCCGACGCCGAGCGCTTCAGCGACTGCTTCGCGGCTCAGGTCGTCTTCGGTGGGTCCGAGGCCGCCCATGACGGCAACGAGATCGGCGCGGCCTAGTGCAGTGCGCACGGCATTGACGAGGTCGCGTTTGCGGTCTCCGACGATTGTCTTGAAGACTACGCCGACGCCGATCTCATTGAGCTTTTCGGTCAGGTAAAGCGAGTTCGTATCCTGCCGGTAGGGAGTGAGCAACTCGGAACCGACTGCAATGATTTCGGATTTCATGCTCGACCTTTGGTTAGCGCGTTTCCTTCATCGTGGAAGAGCGCTCACTCCTTGAAATTACCAGCCTCGGCTACCAGCCCGGTGTTGGACTCGGCTGGACCCCCGTGTAGGCAGAGCAGCAGGCTTCCTTTACCGGTTTGAACTCCATGAATTCGACGCGGGTTCCGTCGGGGTCGTGCAGGTCCAGTTGCATCTTTCCATCGACGCCGAGGACTTGCGGATTCTTGTTGTCGGCTGGCTTCCAGCCACGCTTTTCGAGGCGCGCCTGCAACTCGGCGACGCTGGTGACGCCAGGCGCGAGGTGATTGGCGCTGCCGAACTGTCCTCGCGACGGCGATGCCGGGAGCAGGAGCATGTATTCGATCCAGTCTGTGCCGTTGGGAACCTGCATCATGACCCAGTTGACCTGTGTGTCGGGATTGCCGCCCTGCCAGTAGAGGTGAAATCCGAGGAGATCTTTGTAGAAATGGTCAAGCGCGGCTCGGTTTCGCACCACATAACCGGCATGCATGATGTGGTTGCTCAGTTCTTCTGAGGCCGACTTGGGTGCAACGGGAGGATGGTGTCCTTCCTGAACAAAAGAGACTTTGTTGCCTTCGGGGTCGCGGACGAGAAAGCTGCGGTCGCCGTTCTTCTCGACAGTGACGGCCTTGGGCACTGCGACGCCGTTGGCTCCGAGGTATTTGCGCAGGGCATCGGCATTCGAGGTGGAAAAGCCCACGCTGTCGAGCCGATTCGCGCCGCCGGGTGTCGCCGGAGTGATCAGTTCGACGTACTGCGCGTGATTCGCGTAGAAGCGGATACCCGATTGCGTGCCGCTGGCGGGGACGGGGTCCCAGCCGAGCAGGTTGGCGTAGAACGGCTTCGATTTTGCGATGTCGTCGGCGAAGAGGGTCAGATGCGAAATACCGGTAATGGCGGGCCGGTTGGCGGGTTGTTGTGCCGGGGCCAGGCTCGGAAGCGAAAGGACGAGCAGGGCGGAAGCGAGGAGGATAGAGTTACGTTTCATTTTTATATTCTCTTAAACCGTGTGGGATTGGATTCCGTAGATCTAGTCGCTGCAGTGGACGTATTTCAAAAGAGTTTTAGCCCTTCCACGCCCAACTCGACATCATAAACGGCTTCGTTGGTGGCCAGCACTGCGGTTCCGAGCGGGGAGAATGCGACGCCGACGAGGTTGTATCCGGCGACAACGAGTTCGGCGTGGCCCCCGGGGGTGACGCGGATCAGTCCGCGATGTCCGCGCAGGGAGGCAGCGACGTAGATGTTGCCGTCGCGGTCCAGGGCGAGGCCCTGCGGACGGCTGAGGCCGCGGAACCAGGCTGAAGTGCTGCCGTCGCGGTCTATGGCCCAGATGCAATCGTTGGGTGAGAGCGATGGCGCGGTGACGAAGAGGGTTCCATCGGCGGCGACGGCGAGATGGTAGGCGGAGACACTGGCCTCCAGTGTCGCGTAAACGAAGATATTGCGTGCGCCATCCGAGTTGCCCGGAGCGATCTTGAAGATGGTGCCGTTGCGGTCGCCGACGAAAAGATTGCCGTCGGCGTCGAAGGCTGCTCCGGTGGCGACGCCCATGCCCTCGGCGTAGACGGTTGCCTCGCCGCCGGCGTCGATGCGGTAGACGGTGCCCTCGGCGCGCGAGGTGACGTAGAGCGTGCCCTCGGGATCGAAGGCGAGGCCGGTCGGGTTGAGGATGCCGCTGACAAACGGTGTTCCGACTCGGTCCGGGCTGACGCGAACGATGGAAACGGGCGTCTGCTTGCCGCGCTGCCCGGAGATGGTGGCGAAGGTCATTCCGGAGCGGCTGACGACCGGGCTGGTGACGGGATGCAGGCCGTCCGAGAGCTCGCGGGCGATGGTTACCGGGAAGGTATTGCTGGCTCCGTCCTGGTTGCGAATTTCGATCAGGCCCGTAGTCGCGCGTTCCGGTACGCGAAAGCAGAGGCGGCTTTCGCTGCTCATGAGAAGGTGAGCGGAAATGCCGTCGATGAGCACAACCGGCGTTGCAAGCGCCTGCGGGCCGAGGTTCCTGCCGCGCACCTCCACGTCGCCGCCGGGCAGGGCTGCCGCCGGGAATACGCTCTCAATTACTGGAGGGAGCGAGGTTTGTTTCGCAAGCCTGGGCATCGGTGTCACGTCCAAAAACTAGATCCAGTGGATCAAATCCATCGGTTCAGCAACAACAGCACTGCCCAAGCATACAACCCGGCGGCCACGTCGTCGAAGACGATTCCCCATCCTTCAGGGAGTTTTTCAAGCTGGCGTACTGGAAATGGCTTGGTGATATCAAAGGCTCGGAAGAGCAGCAGCGCGAGGACGATGTGTTTCCAGTCGGGGTGGTAGACGGCGCCGAGGAGTGTGATCCAGACGCCGGCTACTTCATCGATTACCACGAAGCCGGGGTCTTTGCGGCCGCTTTCGCGGGCTGCGATGGTGGCCGCCGGGACGCCGAGGGCGATCGAAAGAACAATTCCGGAGAGGGTGAGGCCGAGCAGCGATTGCGGGCTGGGATGGAGGAGCAGGGCGGTTGCGGTCCAGATCAGGGTCGCGGCTACGGAACCCCAGGTGCCAGGGCCGGGTTTGCCGAGGCCTGCGCCGAAGAAGGTGGCGATGGCCCATGCCCAGAAGGTTTTCCGTCCAGCGCGGAAGGAGCAGGCCGGTGCTGCTGGCCAGCCGCCCTGAGCGGCATTGAGGCGGGCGTTGGCGACTGCCTCAATTGGGTCGATCGGGTTGACTCTATCGGTCTCGGTCATGGCCTTCCAGGTCTTCAAGCACATCAGGATCGATCACTGGCGAGCTGATCTTGTAGACCCCCATGGCCCATTTGCCGAGGTCGATGCGGCGGCAGCGGTCGCTGCAGAAGGGGAAGTCTTCGTCGGTGGCCTTCACCAGCTTCCTGCAGGTTGGGCAGTGAAGCGCTTTGATTTTGGGAGCCTTGGGCATCAGCTTATCACTTCTTGGATTTGCGACCGTTCCTCACTATTCTCGCAGTGTCGCGGCGATATATCCAGATGCAGCGTTGATCGCGGTATTTTTTCGCGGCGAACGCTGGCCATTTTCCCCAGTTTTTGGGCAAACAAAGTAACGGGTTACCGTGTACCCGGGGGAGGGTGTGTCCAAATCCGATGCAAACTAAACATGTTAAAGGAGTTGGGTGGAAGATTAGGTGCGTGTAACGGCGCATTAGCCGGAGATTTGTGCGTCAAAATGCATATGTTTGCGCGGCGGTTTGGGCGCTTTCCAATTCTGCAGCTTTGCCCTTGTTCTATTGTGCCTGAGTTGGGGGCAATGATCAGCAACGGGTGGGTGTCCGGAGTGCGATTGAGCTTGTTAGTCCCAGGTGTCAGAAGCGAGACCTGGGGCACCCGGCGACTGCACACAAATAGCGGGGATGGCGGAGTTCCATATACGTGGCTCCTATCGAAAACATCGAACGCTGCGTTCGAAATAAAGCGTGCTTCTGATCGACGGAATTCTACTCTATCTGTGTATGATCAATGGCCGAGAATGCGGGCCACAGAGCAGTGAATTGAGTTGGAAAACACGCGGCCTACAATGGCCTCAGAGAAAAAGCTAAAGGAATCTGAATGCAATTCGATCTCGACAAAACTCCCGGCAGCGCTACTTACAAGCTGCTCGTCGGCCTGGTAGCGCCACGGCCCATCGCGCTCATCACCAGCATGGACGAGCACGGCGTTTTGAACGCCGCACCGTTCAGCGCGTACAACTACCTGTGCACCGATCCGCCGATCATCGGCATCGGCGTCACCAACCGCCCCACGGATGTTTTTGTCCCCAAGGACACGGCCCGCAACATCCGCCGCACCGGCGAGTTCGTGGTCAACGTAGTCACCGAGGACATCGCTGAGAAGATGAACATCTGCGCCACCGATTTTCCGGCAGGCATGAGCGAGGTTGAGATGGCGGGATTCACCACCGCGCCTTCGCAAAAGGTCAGGCCGCCGCGCATCGCCGAGGCCCACGCTGCGCTCGAGTGCCACGAGTACACCACCATGGAGATCGGCCGTTCACGAATCATTCTGGGCCGCGTCGTCTGCATTTACGTCGACGACCGTTTTGTCGATCCGGCG
>Ga0302325_10035948_pt1 | contig 10106 bp, 8 predicted proteins | sample Palsa_T0_2_FD_201948 | JGI IMG/M metagenome (GOLD analysis project Ga0302325, IMG submission 201948) | Peat permafrost microbial communities from Stordalen Mire near Abisko, Sweden - Palsa_T0_2 | ecosystem: Environmental > Terrestrial > Soil > Palsa > Peat permafrost | place: Sweden: Abisko... | reverse complement strand
AGTGGGTAGCCTCAAAAATGTATGATTGTGTGGCCTATCTAGCTAGTCAATAGGGCAGTTTGTGTATCAGCAGCCGATATTGCCAACTGCGAGGAAAGAACCTGAATGTGTGTAGAACCTCCCAAGATAAACAAGAGAACAACGCCAAAATGCAGATGCAAATGTAAATGCCAGAAGAAGAAAAACGCAAGACTAAAATGCCAATCCATCCTCTCCTTCAACTCCATGCAATGCTAGATGCCAAACTTAGCGCTCAACACGCCCAGTGGACTTTCTTCTTCGGCTTCGGGCTCGGAGTCAACATAGCTCCGATATTCGTGCTCGCCGGTGCACTCATGGATACTGGAGTTTCAAGCTTCAGACCCGAATCCATCTTCACCTCATCTTCACTCTCCCTCTCCTCTTTGATAGTCCAAATATCCGGGCTTGGCCCCCTCCAAGACTGCGTCCGCCGTGCGGACAAAGACCGAGTCTGGCCTCTCCCCCGACCACTCCGCGATGGAGTAAGCCGGACCTTCGGCCTGCCTCTCATGGCCGACAACTCCGGGATATTAATACCGAGACCCTTCAATGAGTCTTCCGGTCTTGTGCCCGCCCTAGACTTGCGTCCACTTGTGTGTTTTGCGGTGAAATCTTTCAACGTCATGGGCATCGCGAGGCCGAATGTTTCGTCGTCTTCTTCGATGCGCACACGTTGTAGCGTAGATGGAGATACTTCTCGTACTGGTGTATGTGACTCGGGGGTCTCGATGCCAGCAGAAAGGTCCTCGTCGTCGAGGAACTCCTCGATATCTTCGGGAGAGGTCAGGAAGAAGGATATCGGGTCATCGTCGATATTGTCGAGATTCTCTTCCTCCTCATCGCGAAGCCGAATGATAGTTGGAGGCCACGAGTCTCTCCTCTGTAGCTCGTTGTACGGCATCGCGAATCTGGATTCTGTTGTTTTTAATGTGTGTAGTTTGGAGGCCCGGCTCGCGGCCGGTCTATATGATGTGCGTGAATGGGAAAGAGGAATTCCCTTGACAAATGAATAACGAGAGATTGCTTGGTGATCTGATCAGTGTGAAACCTATGGAAGAGAGATCCTGCTTTTGAGGGTATGGGGGGTGAGATAAATAGAAGTCACGCAGAAGCCTTGCGAGAAGGCTGCAGTGTGACTGCCATGCGCCTCCTCTGGAACCGGAATCGTGAATCATAGAACTGAGACACACAACCACCACACACTCGTGGGAACCAAGTCCTAGCAAGGTTATTCAGCACTTTGACCATAGACAGATGAGGAATTGAGAAGGCTAAGAGGGAGTAAGCCCTGCACCGTGACTGCGATTTGTCAGAGGCGTACATCTTTGCAACGCAGGGGCGTAGCTGTCTGCAAATATGGCAGCCTGTCCGGTGACGAGAAACTTCTTGAAGCCACATCAGCCGCATTCTAGGTGTGACTGCAACTGTTGTCCTATAGGACAATCCGGAAGCTCCCCCGCGCGTGGCTTGGAGAGGGTCACCATGGCTTTGGGCGATGTTGGTGATGAATCCGGTGAGACCGACGCGGAATCGGGGTGCGAGGTGTGACCATGCAAGGCACATTTCAGTCACGTGTGGTCCTCGCCCGATTTGGTCATCGACCAACATGATGACAAGAAGGACGGAACTGGGCAAAGGATGCTTGGCCAACTTGTAGCCAGATCTCTCCGCGCATTTAATGGGCAGAGTTTCACACAATTGAAAGTAGTTGCGGATACTCGGTGAAGGCTATAACAAGCTCACCGAAGATGATAGTGAGACACACGGTTCCTCGATCCATAATGAAAGATTTGCAACAAGGCAAATATGAAATCTCGATGTTATTTGCATGCATTTTCAAAGTCTTCCTTGTTGATTATGACTTTCCTCGAGTGATCTTTTATGAAGTTTGAGGTATCCGGGTGATATGCACAATCGGCCCGTGACTCGCTTCGGCTCGGGCCACATGCCGAAAGAGCCTACCTCGCGGTGGACAAAAAAAGCGGCAGTAATTAGCGGCCGCTTCCTCAGTGGCATACTCACCAAAATTCAGGATATAATAACGAATCCCCACTTTACGACCGTATCAGTATAGCGTAACGCCATATAATCCTTTAAAACTCAGTTATATTAATCTAGTGCTTCTATATTATGCGGATATATTTTTGGCTTATTTTTTGAAGTTTATTGTGTTGAACAAGTGCCGGTACAAAACACTGAGTTTTGGTGCGATCGCTAATTACTGCCGCTTTTTTTGTCCACCGCGAGCCTACCTATAATTACAAACGATGTGCAGCCAGAACAGTACTTCAAAACAGTAAATCAAATTCGTGAGCACCCAGAAACTGGCTTAAAATCGTTTGCTATGACAACACATCTTCTCCATATTAGCCATTACCCTAACTACAGGTACAGGTCCTAACAAGAGCCGGGTACATCCTACTTCAGATCTATGAGTGTGTCCAGAAGCGTCAGTCTGAATAATGTTCTTGCAAGATTCGGTTTATCTAAGCTTACCACTGGAAACTTTCATGTCTAAAATTACACTTCTTGGATTGTATCTTGTACATTGGAAGTTTGAGTTGGCTGCACAAGCCCCACATGAAGTAGACAAGCGGGTGGGTAGCCCCTATGTTTAGCGAGGTGGGTTATGGCCAGATGTTTTCTAATATCTACATGAATTGAAAGACTCAGGAGATTGATGGTTTCGGTAATACTCATCAACGGTTACCCTGCTCTGCTCTCACTTCCACGAACACATATCCATAACAGTTGAGTATGCTCAGAACTCCACGGTCATACGTCCTGCAGCACCAACTTCATACGCCATATTCCCATCGAACCCAAGTAGAATCGATTCCCAAGGTTTTAGTCCAGCGACAATGAGTCTCAGCGCATATGGCCGAATATTCACACGGGTCTTTGATCTTGGACGAGAGTAAGACACAGCGGCCAACTAGGAGTCTCCTCGAGAGCCGAGCAGTGATCAACGTTCCGTGAGCCTTGAAACCCTTTCGGTGCAATAGACATATCTTCGTCTCCATGGACCTCGCCAGTTTTTTGCATACGTCGGTTTTATTTTTGATGAATTCACGTTTCTCCAGGAAATTGAAGGTTCCGTAATGGGAAGTCAAGGTCTTAAAGCAACGGAGACTTTCACCGCCAACTTACTTACCTTAGTGCGGCATCCGCCAAGTATGGGGAGGACTTATGCTTCACCTACTTAAGCTTGTCTCACTTACGAGCCCAGGCCGTTGATTAGTGAGACCGTACAGTGTTTTGGGGTCATCGAAGACCCACCGCGGCGCCTCCCGAGCTCTAACGGCCGCCTGGCCTCGAGCCAAATAACTGCCGAAGATTCTTCTCCACACTTCCTCGCCCAATCGAGCATAGTTCTCAAGTCAATCCAAAGTCTCTGGAGTTTTATTAGTCTGTGGCGTAGGGCAGAGGGGTGTGGTATTGCATATCTGCCGGCAGCCTCCCCACTCTTCGTTCTTAATACCGACTGAGAATCGTTGCATTTGATACCACCAAAAGTACTGTGGTACTCGTGTTCTGGATGAGTGCTATCGTAAACTGAGCCTCAGAACGGGTTTGTGCAGACTCCATGGAAGTTCATCGGTACGAAAAAGACTACAATGACACAAACAACTCATGCAACATCGACCCAGCTATGAACAACGGCTGGCCCAGTCTGGGTACATAATTTTGGAGAATTATGAGTGCCTTTAGGAGCTGCTCTTTCCAAAAAAAAAAAACATGGAACAGCTGAATTTGTCAGATCGGCAAACGTTATGCTTGTCAATGTTGTCTCCTCTCACAACGATATTGCCAATGTGAGTAGACAAAATGCAAACAGTTGGGAATGAAGCGCGGTAGAATCACAAAACTAAACCAATTATGCATTAGGTTACATGGAGAGACCTGGTACAAAGTTAAATAGACCTAGTAAAGGGGAGGATTATGTTCTTGTGGTTAAGATCAGGTGCGGAAGAGAGCTCGATCGAATCTGTCTGCTCTGTTCGGCAGAACCCTGAAACCACAGCCGTTGTACCAAACTTACAAGTCACGATATGTCTAGACGTTGATCGCAAACGAGAGGAGATGCTGGCCGTTTCTGATATTTGGGGGGAAAAGTAATTGGCCAGAAGTCAGATCCATCGGCATCGGTTGACAACTTCGACGAGGTGGCATGTGTCGGCATCCTCGCACTTCGAGGAATGAGTTCGACGAAAGCAAGGATTTCTTATCAATTAAATCCTTTCTGTGTAACCAAAGTCTTTGACGTGATCTCTCAAGGAGTAGCATATTACGATGCCTGCCTCTTGAATCCGGTGATCCAGAACAGCAAACCTTGGGGCTCTGAAGTTGATCAATCATAATGCCTACGACGTGAGAATCTGTAGGAATGTCGTGATACAAAAGAAAATATGAGATTTGGAGAAGCAAAGAATGGCGAGATTGATAAGTAATCAGGAGTGTCGTCTCCACGCGAACGCCCTCCACAAGCTGCGGCAAGGACCCCTGAGGCTGCTGAATGCCGGTAACCTTGAAAATCTGAAGGCGCTGGAGGCAATGTGACGCCGCAGAGATCTGAGAGGAGAAGATGAAGAAAAAGACGAGTAATTCGATGCCCTTTCTAACAGCTTCATAATTGGGCCCAGCAATTGACCAAAGCTTTGTGATTTTCAGAAATTGTGTTCTTATAAATCAGCGAAGATCTGGGCTCAAGGCACGCAAGGGCACGTGACACCAAAAACGCCATCGCCCCCGCTCTCTCGTAAAAGAAACTGCGTCTGGGCTCTCCTCATCACCTTCACCTCACTGCGCCACAGTCACCCTGCCAGAACTCTCTCTCTCTCACAACTTCTTGTTAGGCAGTCTGGAATTCCAACTTCAACATCGGTAATACCTTCAGTCTCGATCCCAGCAGGACGGAACAACTGTTCGGCGCCCTGCATAGCAATCCCAGCCGCTCCCACTCAGCATTTGCATTTGCGCCTTGCCGCAGCACAACCTTGTCGGCCACCCGAGCACGCAATCTGGGGCAAAGTGAGATCAGTTTCCTACGACACCAGCCCTGGTCGAACCTCACCCTTCCATCACGACCTGACTGGGAATTGATGAGGTGCTCCCCGTGCTGGCTCCGATTTTGCTTTTCTGTCCGCCCTTCCTGGGCCTGTTGGCGACTTCCGCGCGGCTGACAAGCTCTCTCCTGGTTCGTATGGACAGCAACTATGGCGTCAACTCACACCGACAGATTGGCTGTCCGGCAATCCGTTGAAGTACCAAACGACCTCCCAGAAAACCTCTTTTCGACGGGTCATCCTCGCTGGGACGCAATTGAGACCGCATCAGAGGCTGAAGTAAATATGGCACTCGTGGATCGTATCGAAGCGGGCGTGCCTCCGACGCAAGACAACTGCGACGAAAACCACAATAGCGAGTTCGACCCGCGAATAACGCTCTCATCGACGAGCAAGATGGCGGGTCAAACCGTTGCCCCCTTCCTTGCGAAGCACATTCCCGACCAGTACGCTCCGCTTCCCAAGGTTCAACCAAGTTCAGCTTTGCAGAAGGACCCCAACACAAAGTTCTGCTATCGACATCGGCCTGACGCAAAATGCCGCAGAACTGCTGATGAGCCGACGATGGAGAATTTACAAAGGGTATGTTCATATGGTCGAATCAGTGAGCAAGACTGACAACATGGCAGGATCTTCAAGCATTGTCGCAAGCAGATCAGCAAGGCATCTCTCACGTATGGGCTCTCTTCTCTGCTGCACCAGCGAAGCAGAGAAGCCTTATGCTCCAAGGCATTCTCACACAATGTTGTTTTCCGCAATTATCCTACCTCTCCAATGCCGTCAAGGATCTCATTCGCATCGACTTTCTCGCCGCTCTTCCCTCTGAGGTCTCGTTCAAGATTCTATGCCATCTCGACACAACGTCACTATGTAAGGCCGCACAGGTCAGTCGCCGGTGGCGCATGTTGGCAGATGATGATGTCGTTTGGCACAGGATGTGTGAGCAACATATCGACCGAAAGTGTACAAGTTGCGGTTGGGGATTGCCACTTCTGGAACGAAGACAACTGAGGGACTGGAAGCGACAGCAACAACTGCGAGGAGCTGGCAGAGGTCTCAATGAATGGTCACCCAAGCTGACTCCGATTCCTGATGAGTATATTGGCAACGAATCAGTCACATTGAAAGGTTCATCGAAGAGGAGTGTTGATTCGTTTACATCCGACGGCCTCGTAGCTACTTCCCCTGAAGCAAGCAAACGGCAATGTACTGCACCGGATGATTCGTATTTCGCAACGAAAAAGTTTCGACCATGGAAGGATGTCTACAAGGATCGATTTAAGGTCGGCACAAACTGGAAGTATGGCCGCTGTTCTATGAAGATCTTCAGAGGTCACACCAATGGCATTGTTTGTCTGCAGTTCGACGACACTATCCTAGCAACCGGCTCGTATGACACAACTATCAAAATCTGGGATATCGCTACTCAAAAATGCATACGAACATTAAAAGGGCATACATCAGGTGTTCGCTCTCTTCAATTTGACGACACAAAGTTGATCAGTGGGAGTTTGGACAAGACTATAAAAGTATGGAATTGGCGTACAGGCGAATGCCTTTCGACATTCCCGGGTCATTCCGAAGGCGTTATAGGTCTCCACTTTGAAGGAAACATTCTAGCATCTGGATCCATCGACCGGTCCGTGAAGATCTGGAACTTCGTCGACAAGTCTACGAATCTTCTTCGAGGCCACAAAGACTGGGTCAACGATGTCAAAGTAGATGCCCAATCTCGAACTGTGTTTTCGGCCTCCGATGACTGCACTGTTCGTCTTTGGGATCTGGATACCATGAAGACGATCAAAACTTTCGAGGGACACGTTGGCCAAGTGCAACAAGTCACGTTGCTCCCGGCAGAATACGAACCTGATGATGTGGAGACCGAAGACACGGATGATGGAACTAGCAGCACCTCTAGTTTTACCGATCTGAATATCCCTGATGAGTTCTCAGCATCTGTCTTTGAGTCCTGGCCCAAGAATCGTCCATTACCCCCAAAATACATGCTGACTGGAGCTCTGGATTCTACAATTCGCCTCTGGGACGTTATATCTGGTCGATGTCTTAAGACCTTCTTTGGTCATGTCGAAGGTGTTTGGGCTTTGGCAGGTGATACGCTGAGAGTCGTATCGGGGGCTGAAGACCGCATGGTTAAAGTCTGGGATGCCAGGACTGGCAAGTGCGAGAAGACCTTTTCTGGTCACACTGGAGCTGTATCATGTATCGGTCTCAGCGATAGCAGGATGTGCACTGGCAGCATCGATTGCGAGGCTCGCATGTACAGCTTCAAAAATGAGAATGCAGCAGGAGACCAGATCGAGGGGGAGGGGCGGACGGCTAGCACGCCATTGTAGTTGGAGAGAGAGGGCAAGGTGCTATTTTGATGCTCGAGCGATACTTAGGGATTGACTGGACTGCTTTTGCTAAATGTGTAGCATATGCTGCGATTGAGCGAATGTTCTTTGGAATGCAAGCATGGTGCATGGCGTTTTGGGCCCAAAATAAAGAGATTGGGAGGCGCATATGTTAGATTGGAGATATCATGGATTAGGTCAATTGAATGAGAAGAAGACCAGTCTTCATAATCTAACATCCATAGCATTGAGGGAGAAAGCCAGACCACAGTTACACCGCTGACGATTCAGCTGCAAGTGGTGAAATCTTTTGATCGCTAGCTAGTCGCGTTATCCATCGTCTGGTTGCTGTGCAACGGTGAGCGACAGTGCTGCAAGAGGGGCGTAGCCCACGAGGGCATCGAAGGTGCTCGGTTGCGGATTCAGGGGGCTGGAGTTTGCGGATCACCTGACTGGGGTGAAAGCAAAGTCTAAAATGCCCTCAAACGCCTCGACTCTTCCCGTAAATTAGAATTATTAGGTGTGATGACGGGACTTCTAAGCGCTCTCTTGATGACCCTGACTAAAAGTGTGGTCCAATTTTCGTCCTGACGTCTGGGCGAGGGTCTCCCGCTCTCGAGTGGCCCTGGCCCAACGATTCACCTCCTCATACTGCGCGGTATTGAGGGCTGCTTGGTCTTCATCGTCATCATCTACCACAGCTTTCTTTCTGTCGAGCGCTGCGAGTAGCATTTCTCTGTCAAATCGTGTAGATAAGGAGGGAATAACCACGTTAGTGTTCTCAGACTTCAATCCTATCTTTACAGACTTGATAGATTTGTCTGATAGAGGAAGCGGATGTTCGGAAGCGGTATCGATTGGATATAGTCTGCCGATGACACTCGCGTGGATATTGATGACAGATTCGTCCTGGTGGTGCTGGATGCGACAGACAATGTATGTTGTTGAAAAGGGCATCCTGTACACTCCGTCCCCAGATCGAGCACCACCATGTAATAACGCTATCACGAATCCATTGTTATCCCTTCTGTTTGACACCGAGAGGCAGTTTATTCCCATATACTCCGATTCACCAAAAAAGAGGTCCTTGTTTGGTGCCCGTAAAAGGACAAATTGAATTGGCGATGCGTGCTCTCCACGTTGGCTTGTGTACAAAACTTGGTCGACTATTGCGCAATCTTGCAATGAGTCACAGAAACTATCCTCATTGCATCGGAGACGAGAAACTCGTTGAATCTCCTTCTGTGTCAGTTTGAAAGCGAGCTTTAGCATCGCAGAAACTTCGACGGCTCTAGCCTGATAACATGATGCTACATCAAACAACAAGTCTGCAGAAGACTTGTCGTAGTCTGGAATTGGCAAGCTAGAGCGATTTGAGGAGAGATTGAGTAACGCATAAACCTTGTCGCGTAAATCGGTACATTCCGCCTCCGTGGTACTTTCGAGCAGATCGAGGAGGTCCGACTCGGTTTGAGTGTTGAAGATCAGAGCCCGGGTATATTGTAAGAGAGAACATCTCGAAATCACTTGCTCTGCGTCAAAATCCCAACCTATCTCGGCACCCTTTTTCATTCGAGGCATCCGCTGCAATCCATTGGCCTCCTCTTCTATCTCACCACCATACTTCAACGCGAAGTTCGCCACCATTGCGCAAAATCGTCTGAACAAGGACCATTCCATGTCAAATGAGCCAAAATAAACTGTTTTAGCTTTTGAAAGGGCGATTTCTTGTATTATCCAAGTTCTGGTCCAGTATGAGCGCTCGCAGACACCAAGGATTGCACTGCAGAGTTCGATCACCACAGAACGTAGAGCTTCCTCCGCCTTGCATATTAGTGCGAGCACGTCCTCCACCCCCATTCGCCGCACAACATTTCCCATCGCATCGCGCTGAATGAAGCCGCAAACCAAGACTGTCGCAAAGTCTAGTCCTTGGTGTTTGAATATCTCGTTAATAGCCATGAGCGGGCTCTTGAGCTTGCTGTCCTTCGCCCCTAACCAGATAAGGGTTGAGTCTGCTCTGTTGTAGATCTCACCCATCAAGGATACCTGCGCTCCACGTTCAGTCTTATTATCTTGGTTGATGCAGACAGCGTCAACCCAAACGACCTTTGGAGTGTCTGTATCTCGGAGATGCATGAGAAAGGTCCACAAATTCGGACGGATACCGAAAGGTTTGTCGTTGAGGATGATGGTCACATATACCTCAGACGTTCCCCATTCGTAAGATATTGCAGAGTAGGTTGGCACTGCAGACAAGCTAGCTTCGATCAATCTGCATCTAAGCGGCTCTGGCGGAGTACCCGGTTGAATCTCGAGGAGGCGGATTGTATCGCCGGTAAGGGGGCCAGTGGAGGGGTATACGTATGGATGATTGACAAGAGGACTACTCTGATGCACTAGGATCATCCTCAAGCCAAGGTATGTGAAAGGGCTGAAAGGGCGGAGGCCGCGGAGGGAGATGCTGCACACCTTCCTCCAGCGCTCGGGTTCGCTGATGGTGTCGAGTCTCATATCGCACTTCGATCGCGGCAAGAGAGGAAGCAGGGAATATGTCTGATCAGATAGCTTGAAGAGCTGAAGAGCCACATACCAGGACTGAATAAGAGAGCGTACCTGTGGGTGCTGGCGCAAGATGAGGCTGAAGCTTTAGGCTCGGGGAGAC
>Ga0302325_10035945_pt1 | contig 10106 bp, 5 predicted proteins | sample Palsa_T0_2_FD_201948 | JGI IMG/M metagenome (GOLD analysis project Ga0302325, IMG submission 201948) | Peat permafrost microbial communities from Stordalen Mire near Abisko, Sweden - Palsa_T0_2 | ecosystem: Environmental > Terrestrial > Soil > Palsa > Peat permafrost | place: Sweden: Abisko... | reverse complement strand
CATCCGGCAACTTTTGGGGGATTCGGGCAAGGTATAGGCGGAGCGCCAATATGCGCTAGATAGTGATCCCGGCTAAGTATCAGATCCGTCGATCGGCGCTCGGTTCCCAGATCGTTAACCAGGCCAAACGTTCTGTGTGCAGATGAGGGATTCTGTTGTTGTGGACGACCGTTACCGGGAGCCCCCTTCGGGCCCGCTTGTTGGAGCACCAACCGATTGAGGAAAGCTCGGGGCCCCCATTCCCTCTCTTCCACGACCCACCAGCTCCGATACTCATCCCTGGCCGTGGCTCTGTTGCAGCTTGTAGCCAGGTATGACACCATGCGAGTGATTTGTCGGTTTCCACTCGGGGAGGGTGTCATGAGCCAGCTGGACAGGCTTTCCATGGCGGCCACGTGCGTCATCGTCCTCGCACTCGGCCTGAGCGTCGTTCCTGTGACCGCCTATGCTCAAACCCCCACCACCATCGCCGTCGTCGGCTCAGGCACAGGGACGTTCGACTACACTCCGTTCAACTATTCCGACCAGTTTCAGATTTCGGGTGCGTATGCGGGTACGTCGGTCGAGGCGCCAGTAGGAGGCTTCACCTTGTATGTCAACCAAGGCCCAACTCTGGATATAGCGGAACTCATTACCGGTTTAGGGATCTACTGCAGCACGCTGCCCGGCGTTGTGGGCCCCGGATCGAGTCTCACCTTCTCCGGGGGGGGATCGTGTGGAGGTGTAGGGGATTTCACGGGCACAGTGCAACTGGTCGACACAACTCCGTGCCCCGCACTCGACAACAACTCAATCGCCGACGAGCTCGATCCCGCGTGCTTTGATCCATCCAGTATCGATGTTGTGGCTGTGGGAAACCTGTCCTTGGAGACCTAAAGTTAGAGACGGCACCGTCGAGATGGGATTCGTTCCGCAGTCCCCGTTCGATTCCGTGCCAGGAGTGTGGAGTCCCTACCCGACACCTTCAGCACCCGAGATGGGATTGAAATCCTGTTGCATCGTGTCCCAGCCGAGCAGGACACATCGACGTGGGAGTCGCTTCTCGCCGACACCTGATGCCGAATCGGTATGGGCGCATCTCACCCCCGGCTGATGTCGAGCAGGTTGGGGTCCTGCCACACGTCCTCGTAGCCAGGAGCGATCAGGAATCTCCATCCGGGCGGAAGCTCCAGATACGGCAGCACGGCTGGGCACCACTCGGCGAGGTGCGCAACGTGGAGCCGCACGAAGAAGCCGGCGTCCTCGGAGAACTGTTCCCCGGCCCAGATGAACCATCCGGTCGTGCCGTCTTCTGGCAGATGGCGCAGGCCGTTAACTGGCTGAAGTCCAGTGCGCACATTGCTGGCTATGCCCACCTTCAAATCAGGCGGCACCAGGAGTGGTTCCACGCCCATCCGACGGCAGACGTCGCTCACAACGGCCAACGGTAGATCCGACAGGCGCCCAAAACACGCGCTCGCGCTCTTCAGTTGTAGGTTGGTTCGACTATCGCGACCGATTCGACCGTTCCGGAGCAACACCCGGGCGCCGCAACTTGGGAGTGTCGCTGTGGTCCGATCGAGCATCCTTGCTGAATGGGCGACTGGGAGCGACACGGCGGTACTGGATCGAGTTCGAAGTTCATTGGCGCGACACCCGAAGAACCCAACGCCGAGATCGCCGCTCAGCGATAACATCAGGACAAGACGTGTTCACGCACGCCAGATCAGGGGGTTCGGCGTGCCCTCATCATGACAAGGCCGACCCACTTGACAGATACCGATTCGGCGGTGGGCGCGGGCGGCATCCGTCCGAAGTCTGCGACCCCAGCGACAGAACGCTCAGGCAGACAAAGGTGTCGCCTACCGAGCCCCACGCGGGGTAGTACCGAACTCGGGGCGATGCCAACGGTTGATGGACTTAGGTTGAGCGCCCGGTCCCGGAGATCGGCGAACACATTCCGACCAGCAGGTTCCCCCTCGGCCCCTTGACCGGAATCCACCGATCAAGGCTAACCATCCAGCCGACCGGCTACCTGTCCCCGAACATTCCGTCGTGCGCCCTCCGATCGGACACACTGGGTTCCAGACGTCGCGACCGAGTCGGCGTTCGGGAACACCTGCTGGAACCAACTTGAGCCCGCTGGCAGTGAGCATAATGTTCGGCGCCGCCTTGGTAGCGCTGGCCGAGATTATGCGTCCACCGGAACCGAGCAGCTGGCCACGGGCAGGCTACGCCTAACGCCGAATACGCGCTCCTTGGGATGAACTGATTGCCCTTGCTATTGGGTCGTTCTGTGCGGGTCTCTAGAAGCGATCGCCGGCCGGACCCTCCGCAGTTTTCAGCCGGTGTGTTAGGGGGGCGCACGCAGGTCTCGCCGGCAACAACGACCGCTTGGCGGAGGCACTCGGGGCGTGACATCGTTCTGAGGTTGTTGGCGAGATGCGCGGCCCGGTGGTGGTTCTGGTGAAACTCCTCTCCCTTGATTCTGTTTCGCGGCACAACGCTCGACGTCGGCCTTGTCTCCAAGTCCGTACTCCGGGAGGTGGCTAGACCAGACCGCGGACCCAAGGCACGAGGACGGTTTGTAGCGATTAGGTGTGGTTGCAACCGGGCGTTTCGAGGATCGATATAGAGCCTGACGTCGAGCCTGGCTGTGTCACATAGACCGTGTTGTTGTCCGGGTCCACGACCGGCTGTGCCGGACTCGAGCCGACAGCGATCTCTTCGACAGCGGTCCCGCAGCCGCGTGTCGCCGTGGCGTTGCATCTCGATCCGTATAAGACCGATACCGTTGCGTCCTCCGAATCGGTGATATAGACCACGCCGGTGGCGGGATCTACCGTGGCGAGTTCCGGGCCGCGGCCGACGCCAACCGTGGGTACCGGTCCGCTACAGCCATCGGTGTCCGAGCTGTTGCAGGTAGCGCTGTTGATCATCGACACGGTGCCGGGCGAGTCGCCGTCGTCGTTTGCCACATAGACCGTGTGCGTGACGTCGTCCACGGCGACCCCGAGCGGAAAGGCACCGACATTGACGGTGGCGGCGAGCGTTTTGCATCCTGAGTGGTCGGTGCCGTTGCAGGTGGCCCCGTTGATCACCGCCATGGTGTTGTTGGCAACGCTCGGTGCGTAGACCGTGTCGGTCTTGGCGCTGACCGCCACGGAGAATGTGTCCGGGCCGACGGTGACCCTGCCCGGCTTCTGGGTGGCGCAGCCCGCAGGGTCTTCCGCATTGCAAGTGGCCGTGTTCACCACCGCGACCTTGTTGAAGTGTGGGGCCGAGCCATAAGGAAGGTAAAGGGTCCGGGTGACGGGGTCGAGTGCCGGTGAGCCCGGGAATGGGCCGACGGTGATCGTCGGTGCGACGGTGCTGCAACCTTTGGTGTGAGCAGCGTTGCATGTGGCGGTGTTGATCACCGAGACGGTGTCGGAGTACGGGTCAGCCGCGTAGAGGGTGTGGGTGGCGTCATCGACGGCTCCCACGTTGGCCTCGGGATCTGCCATCGGGATCTCCGCGACTGGAGCGCAGCCGGAAAGGTCCCTGGCGTTGCAGGTCGCTCCGTTCAGCACGTCGATTTCTGGCAGCGTGTTGTTGCCGGCATAGATGGTGTTGGTGGCCGGATCGACCGACGCCAGGAAGTCGTTGTCCGCCACCGTGGGTGCCGGGTGCCGGCAGCCGGAGGTGTCGGTGGCGTCGCACCAGGCGGTGGCGATGACAGAGACGTCGTTGTCGATCCCGTTGGTCACATACAAGGTGTGAGTGGCCGGGTCGACCGCGGCCCCGTTCGGCCCTTCACCGGCCTGCACGGTGGGTGGTATCAGTCCGCTGCAGGCAGCCATGTGCTGCCCGTTGCAGACGTCGGTGGCGATGACCGAGACGGTGTCGTCGCCGGTGTTCACGACATACAGGCTGTCCGCCGGGCCGTCCCATACCGCCCACACCGGTCCGCTGCCCACCGTCACGGCGGCGACAGCCGCTGCTGCGCACCCGGCCAGGTCGACGGCGTCGCAAGTCCGTCCGTCGAGCACCGACACGGTGTTGGAAGGCTCGTTGGCTGTGTACAGGCTGTTGGTGGCGGTGTCGATGGCTATCGAGAAGGGGCCGACACCGACCGTGGCAGTGCCTTGGTTGTGGCAGCCAGCTTGGGTAGTGGCGTTGCAGGTCGACGCGTCGAAGGCCGACAGCGTGTCGCCATCGTTATTGCCGGTTTCGACGTCGTCGTTAGCCACATACACCGTGTGGGTGGCCGGGTTGACCGCCACCGCGATCGGGCCGACCCCGACCCCCACCGTCGGGGGGGACTGCATCGCACAGCCGCCCAGATCCGACGCGTTGCATGTTGAAGTGTCGATCATCGACACCGTGTTGTCCGCCCCGTTGGCCACATATGCGGTGTGGGTGGCGTCATCGACGGCCACCGACTGCGGGTTGGCGCCCACGCTCACCGTCGGTGGGGACTGTGAGCACCCGGCGTGGATGTGGGCGTTGCAGGTGGCCCCGTCGATGACCGAGACGGTGTTGTCGTTGCCATTGGCGACATAGACCGTGTCGGTGGTCTCATCGACGGCCACCGCCATAGGGTCGTTGCCGACCGTCACCGTTGGAGAGGTGCGCATGCACCGGGAGATGTCGGCGGCCTGACACGTTCGCCCGTCGATCACCGAGATGGTGTCCCCGCCCGTGAAATTCTCCGAATCGGCCACATAGATCGTGTCGGTAGCCACATCCGACGCCTCCAACCCCGGCCCTATACCCACCGGCGTCGATGCTACCGTCGCCGCCGAGAGAGGTCTCGGCCTCCAGTCCTCCACCCGCCGGCCGCCTGCCGCCAGCCCCGCTCGGGCGGCCCCGCCCCCCCCCTGCCAAACCAGCCCCGCCCGGCCCGCCAAAGCCCTCGTCTCCGCCGGTACGGCCCGGGTCACTGACGCCGGCTGGGCCGCATACGCACCCGGAACGAACATCGCTGTCAGCGACACCACCAGCACCCCGGCACACCCAACTACCGACAAACGCCGCAGAAGGCTAGACAACATGCCGCAACCCCCTAACAGTTGGCGCCCCGTAAATGGCGCCCCTTGATAGGAACTGTAAACCTATTCAGGCGACCGGACAACGCCACGTTCAGGTGGAGACAGCCCGGCCCGAACAGCGCCCCAACCACCGGGGCCCCAACCTGACCGCTAAGTCTCAACCTGCCACCGACCTGCCGAACAGGGGCCCATCCGCACACAGATCGCCACCTCCGAATACCGACCCGTCCGTGCATCACGGGAGCTAGAGATATCGACGGATCAGGCGTCGGCCTCCCGGTTGGCTCCACGTCCAGAAGAGGCGCCCAGAACGTCCCGGCTGGTTCACGCGGGCGCGCCCGGGGTGGGACCCGGCGCTACATGCCCATGGTGATCTGTGGCGGTTCTGGCATCGGGTGCATCTCTGGCGGAGCCATGTGGGGCTGGTGGTGGATGGTCCGTACTGCGGGACGGGGTGCTGGCGGTTGGATGTCGTCGAGGCCGTCTTGGTAGGCGCGAAGGACGCGGGACAGGTCGCGGGTCTCATGGCTGCGTTCGATCATCGTGTCGACTGTCGTCCGGTAGGCGACTCGTTGCTTTTCGGCCCTGGAGACGATCTCAGCGAAGGTTTTCTCGCACCGCTGAATGTCGGCGTCCAAGCGGGCGGCTTCGGGCGCCACATACATCTGGCACCGGTCGAGGGCGTCCGCGTGAAGTTCGGTCCAGGTGGCGGCTTGTTTGGCGGCGGCCCGGCGTTCCCGCCACCGGGGCGCGTGTTCGGCCTCCCAGCGAGCCCGCTCGGCGCCGGCTTGGGCGACGTGGAGGTCCCGTACGGCTCGGCCGGCATCTGTCTGGTGATAGACGCCGTCGCCGGTGTCGAGATCGGCTCGGGCCTCTCGGGCCCGCTGCAACTCCATGCCGGCTTCCTCGACGGCCTCTTCGAGCCGGGGTCGGCGGACCTTCTCGAGCGCAGCCACCGCAATCTGGGCTTGAGCCCGGGACACGGCGACCTGGCGGACTTGGTTCTCGACCGATGAGGAGGCGGCCCGCTCGGGCTGCTCGGGCTGCTCGGTCTGGATGGGCTGTCCGGTGTCGATGGCCCAGGTCGGGCTGCGCCGGTCGGTCCAGTCCCGGCGCAGGTCGTCGACGGCCTGGTCCTGGTCGTCGGCGACGGCCCAGATGTGGGTCGATTGCCGGGCCCGGCTCATGGCCACATAAGCCAACTCCCGGCCGCCGCCGTCGGCGAAGAGATGGGCCCGGCCTACCGTGGCACCTTGGGAGCGGTGAACCGTGGTCGCATACGAGTACCCGAGTCGCTCTACGTCGGCTTCCTCGCCGACCAGGCGGGCCAGCCGACCGTCCTCGGCACGCAGCATCAGCGCCCCGACGTCGGGGTCGACGGCTTCGACGGTGGCCCGCTGCGAGGTGACCATGCTGCCGTCCGGGCCGGGGGCCAGGGTGACCACCTGGTCACCGGCCCGGAAGGCCAGACCGCCCGGACAGACCACTTCGGGGCCCGACAGCCGCCCGGAGGTCTCCATCCATTCCCGGGCGGCCTGGTTGAGGGCGGCCACATTCGCTCGCCGCCAGGCGAACAGTGCCGCCTGGTGGCCGGCGGCGACGTCGACGGCCCAGGCGTCCACTGCCGCTCGTACCGTCTGGTCTCGGTTGTCGATGGCGTGGATCCGACCGTGTGTCTCATACCAAGACACCGCCGCGCCGACGTCTCCGTCGCGCAGCTCGGCCAGGGTGGCGCGCTCTTCGGGGTCGTTTTGGCGGCGGTTCTCCATCAAATAGTGCACCGTGTCGGGATGGCGGGCGACGAGGGCTTGCAGTGAGCCGCCCGGGCCTACTGCGCCCAGCTGACGGTGATCCCCGATGAGCACCAGTTTCGCCCCGGCCGCTTCGGCGTGGGCGGCGAGACGGACCAGGTCGACATCGTCAGTCATGCCCACCTCATCGCACAGGATCACGGAGCGGTCGTCGAGGCGTAGCCGGCCTTTCTCGAGCCGCCAGATCAGACTGGCCAACGTCGCCGACTGGGCCAGTTCGGCCTCGCGGCCCAGGTTTTGGGCCGCCTGTCCGGATGTGGCGGTGCCGATCACCTGGTAGCCGGAGGATTCGAAGGCGGCTGATACCACCCGGAGCATGGTGGTTTTACCGGCCCCGGCCACCCCCACCACGATCTCGGCTCCTCGTCCCGACGTGCAGACCGCCACCGCGGCCGTCGCCTGCTCTTCCGACAGATGCGAGCCCAGGCCGACCTCGACTTCGGTGATGGCTGCTGTCACTGCGGTGTTGGGGGTGGCGGGGGCGTCGCTGCGGTCGGCCTGGCGGCCCAGGCTCTCCGCTATGGCTGTCTCCCTGGCTATGACAGACGCCAGGGAGTGGGCTTGCTGGCGGGCGCCGGCCACACCGACCAGCGGGATCACTTCGGGGTCGGCCAGCGCCCGGTCCACCAACACCTCCAACAACACCGGGTCCTGGCCGTACAGGTGCGGGGCGACGGCGACGATCACATCCCGACCGCAGAACACCTTCCTGCGGGCCAGGTCGCCGTCCGGTCCCAATATTTCGGACAGGATCTCCCGGGCCTGAGCGAGAGTGAGACGCCGGACCGGGCTACTGCATTGGGCGACGGCGTCGATCGCCGCGGCCAGGCGGTCGGCCGGCCAGCCCACGTCGAGCAGCTCCCCTTGCCACCGCTCCACCAGGTCCGCCTCGCTAGGCCCTTCCTTGAACGAACGCGTGGTGCGGGCCGCGACCCCCCGGGACTGGTAGGACGTTTGGCCGCGCCGGGCGCACTCGGCGTCGATCTCCGCCGCCCGCTTGGAGTGCACCGCCATCACCTCGGCGGGCACCCCGGCGAGACGCCAATGTCCGAGCTTCCCCGACGGCCCCGGATCGGCCTCGATCCCATAACCCAACTGCACGGCTATCCGGGCGGCGGCCACCCGGCCGGCCATGGTGGCAGCGTGAAGATGCTCCCGCCATAGCGCGGTGTCCGCCGCTTTCCAGCCACCCCGCTGGTCGGCCATTTCGACCAGATTGGCCACCAGCACATGATCGTGAGGGCAGGGATCGCCGGCCCGCGAAGTGGCGTGACGGGTGTGGGCGTAGATCAGCCCGCCGGTCGGCGTGGCGACGGCGGCCTCGCCTCGCCGGCCGCCCATCTGGCGGGTCACCCGGTCCAGATAGCCGAGGGTGGCATCGCGCTCGGCGTCCATGATCTTGTGCATGTCCTCGGCCCGGCAGATCACCCCCAGCTCTGCCACGCTCTTATGCGCTGAGATCACCAGTTCCAGGCCCGGCCTACGGGTGTTCACCAGCCGCTCGCCGCTCACCGGGTGGCGGGCCCCGCCCGGGCCGTAGACCGCCTCGTACTCTTCGGTGGTGACCGTGCCGGCCAGGCCGAGCGTGCCGGCGCTGCTGCCACCCCACACCAGCGGCGTCTCGCCCCTAGACGCGTAATACGCCAGTGCCCGGCCGGGATAGTCGTCGCCGCGCTCGACCACCGTCTTGCGGTGGTACTCGACCGACGCACTCCCCATCATCCTCATCCACGCCACGCTCTCTCGCTCACCTCCCCGACTGACGCTCATCCGATTGCAAGCCAGAGGCTTGCAATCGTGTTGGGCAAGTCGCAGCGGGCCATGATCGAGGCGCTCATCGCCGGCGAGCGCGACCCGGCGGTGCTGGCCGGGATGGCGTTGGGGCGGATGCGGCCCAAGATCCCGGCGCTGTCGGAGGCGCTGGTTGGCCGGTTCGCCGCCCACCACGCAGTAGTAGCCCGGGCCATCTTGGACCACATCGACTTTCTGGACCGGACCATCGCCCGATTGGACGAGCAGGTCGCCCAGCGGCTCGGCCCGTTTCTAGCAGCCGTAGCTCTGCTCAAGACCATCCCCGGTGTCGGCCAGGCCACCGCGGAAGTGATCGTGGCCGAGACCGGCGCCGACATGAGCCGCTTCCCGACCGCCGGCCACCTGGCCGCCTGGCCAGGGGTCGCTCCCGCCAACCACGAGTCCGCCGGCAAACGCCGCCCCGCCGGCACCCGCCACGGGGGCGCCTGGCTCAAACGAGCCTTGGTCGAAGCGGCCAAAGCCGCAGCCCGGACCAAAGGCAGCTACTTCGGCGCCCACTACGGCCAGATCGCCCCACCGCGAGGGCCGAACCGGGCCACCATGGCCGTGGCCCACTCCATACTCGTTGTCGCCTGGCACATGCTCTCCACCGGTGCCACCTACCAAGACCTCGGCGGCGACTACTTCGCCCGCCGCCGCGCCCCCGAACTCGAGACCCGCCGACTCGTTGCCCGCCTCGAAGCACTCGGCCACACCGTCACCCTCACACCCGCCGCCTAAACAAACTCCACCCAGCAACCACAAAACCGTGCGGGGCTTCGCCCCGCCCCTGACGCGCCCACACCCGCGGTGAGCTACAGAAGCATTTCAACCCAAGGCCCTTATTTAGAAAGGGATAGTCCTTGTGACAGCGCCGCTGATTGCTCCTGCCGGTCCGCCCACGATGGCTGCCGACTGGGGACGTCCTGCTCTCCGACCGGGATCCTGCTGCTCGCTCAGAAGGCCTCGGGTGGCGGCCGCCTGGGGTGTCAATCGAGAACGCCCGTGACCGACGTCAGCCGCCCCGGGCCAGAGGCTGTGGATGTAGGTGTGGCCGCTGGTCCTAAGGCCGCCCATCTACGAGATGCCGAAAGTGACACCGACGGTCCCTAGGTGATTGAAAACCCCCGAGGGAGAGGACTGCGTTGAACCACCGAACCGAGTTTCCGACAATCGACAAGGAGAGCGAGGTGCCAGACGTCCGGTCCGCTGTTGCCGGTACCGGCAATGACACTTACTCGGAGAAGAGTGAGATGACCCCATCGTCTGTAAAGCCACAGCCGTGAACAACACGGACGGGCCGATGCTCGTCATCGGGCCCGAGAGCCAGCAGTCGAGACGCAAACTCGGAGCCCTGGCGTGGGCAGCGCTCGAACACCTGGCCCTTTCCGCCCGCCAAGACGAACACGGATGGGCGGCCCCCGTCGGCGTCCGGGACGTCGCCACTGCCATTGGCGTCACCAAAGACACCGCGGCCCGAGCTGTCGCCACC
>Ga0302325_10035944_pt1 | contig 10106 bp, 12 predicted proteins | sample Palsa_T0_2_FD_201948 | JGI IMG/M metagenome (GOLD analysis project Ga0302325, IMG submission 201948) | Peat permafrost microbial communities from Stordalen Mire near Abisko, Sweden - Palsa_T0_2 | ecosystem: Environmental > Terrestrial > Soil > Palsa > Peat permafrost | place: Sweden: Abisko... | reverse complement strand
CACCAGAGCGTCGAGCGAAAACCACCCCGCGCCGAAGATAAGCACCACCAGGGAAGCGACCAAGAACGTGAAGGGAGCGGCCGCAGTGAACTTGTCGGGATCGGAGATGACCGAGAACAAGGCCTCACGATCCGCCGTAATGTAGGCGACGACCATGTCGATGACTAGGGGCAGCGCAATGAGTCGCGAACCGAGCCCGACGAGGAGAAGCAGACCGCCTCCGAATTCAAGCGCCGAGACAAAATAAGCGTTCAAGACCGGCGCGGGTATGCCTAGATCGGTAAAGAAGTGTATGACCTTACCGATATCAGTCAGCTTTCCCCAGCCGGTTTGCGTGAACTGCCATCCCCAATACAGCCGCACCGCGAGCAGGAAGGGAGATGCAAGGCTCGACGACGCACGATTCAACAGGCGATAGTACTTTTCGAAGTATTCGATCATGTGGTTACTCTCGCTTTCTTGACTCTCGCTGGCGGGCACAACCAGCCCAACTCTGCCCACGCAGCAAACCATGTCTCCAGCAGCCGCTGCTGTTCATCGAGCGACGCGGTGCTGTTCTCGAATCCGTACTGAATGGCATGCCCGACGGGCTGCCCTTCACGAAGCGCGTTGAGAATCCGAAACTCTTCAGCGGCGATCCTGCGGTAGTAGACGGTGAAGTCCATCCGATGCACGGCAAGATGGGTGCGCTCACGTTTCAAATGGATCGCCCGCCGCGTCAGGCCGTCATGCTTTTGTTTTAGAACGGCATTGCTCGCCTCTTCGTGCTCTTCGGAGGCGCGATTCACCTGAATAAGCAGCTTGTCAACCGGATATTCGAATTCGAGCAGCCGGATGTAGGGCTGCAACCCGGCGCGGAGGTCCGGACCAAGCTCGATCAAATCTTCGGGCCCAAGCGCCTTCTCGGCGGCGCTGTCGAAAGCCTCGATATGCGCCCATTCCAGACGCACCATGTCGAGCGCTAAGGCATGCCGTCTTCCTGCATACCGCGGGTTGCGTTGCAGCCAACCCGCGAGGCGTTCGCCCAGATTACGCAGGGTGAACGAGCGCGAAGGGCACTCGGCGAGATAGGCTCGGGAAAGACGCTGGAAGGCTTGCGGGCCGAGTACGGCGCGCACCCCTGGGAAGTCGTCATAGAGAGAATCCAGAGCTCGATACCAATAGCTTCGGCTGTAGATTTCCAGGCGCTCCAGGGAAGTGAGCCGGCTGTTCGGCGTGATGAATTCAGCGGCCTCGATTTTCATTGGCCGCCCGTCCTCCGTTTTCGGGGCTATTCGATCGGAACTCGTAAGTGGCTGCATGACCGCCTTCATCATTCGCCGTTGTAATTCGAGGAGCGTCATAAGCCTGCCGTCGCGGGAGCTTGAATGTACTTTTCGGCCTTGAGCGCCTCCGCGTGTACCTCATCAAATGACGGAATGCTGTCGTCCCACTCCAGCAAAGTCGCCGTCGGGCCGATTCGGCGGATCGCATGCTCATACAATTTCCAGACCGGATCGATCACGGGATGATCATGCGTGTCGAGGATGTATTTCTGAAATTTCGAGTGACCGGCGATGTGAATTTGCGCCACCCGCTCGGCTGGAATGCTGTTGAGATAGTCGTAGGGATCGAAGTCGTGATTCCGGGATGACACATAGATGTTGTTCACATCCAGAAGAATCCCGCAGTCCGCGCGCTCGACCACTTCGTTGAGGAATTCCCACTCGGTCATCTCGGACATGTGGAACTCGGCGTAGCTGCTCACGTTCTCGACGGCGATGGGCACTTCCAGAAAGTCGCGGGCTTCGCGAACTTTGCGTGCCGTGATCTCGGCGGCTTCGAACGTGTACGGCATGGGAAGCAGATCGTGACTGTACGTGCCGTCCACGCTGCCCCAGCACAGATGATCGGTCAGCCAGGGGGTTTTGGTGCGTTTGACCAGAGCCTTGAGGCGGCGTAAATGCTCCCGGTTCAGGGGCTCCGCCGAGCCGAAATAGGTTGAAACGCCATGCTGGACGACGCGGTAACGTTCAAGGATCTGGTCGAGAGTCGCCAGCGGACGACCGCCATCGACCATGTAATTTTCCGAGATGATCTCGAACCAGTCGACCCCTGGCTTCTTTTCGAAGATGTGGGCGTAATGGGGAATCCGCAGACCAATGCCGATCCCGTAATCCGTGAAACCGTTAAATCGATTGGCTGGCATATGTTTGAGAAAAAGGGGCCGACGCACGCTGGCGACAGCCCCCGGGAGGGCTTGTTACTGGGTTGGCGGCTTGGAGCCGTCGGTGGCGCAGCCACCCTTTCCCTTGCAGGAGTTCTTGCCCCACTCCTTCTTGGACCCGCCGCCATTACCCTTGCACGAGTTCAATCCCTTGCAAGCGTGCTTTTCGATATCCTTTTTGTCCGAGCTGTCCGCTGCGTGCAGCACGGCGGAGAGCGATGAGCCGGCTGCCGGAGCCGCGTTCAAACGGGCCATTGTGCCGCCCAGCAAGCCGGTGAAGGCAGCCGTGAGCACGAGAGAGTTCTTGTTGATCTTCATTGAATTTTCTCCTTGTGTCTGGATTCTGACTTGATCGGCGGTTGGCCTACGACCTCACGTTCCATCGACGTTCGATTGCCAGGTTGATCACACCGTCACTTGGTACTTCGCGATTCGCGCCCCGGAGTTACGGCCTTATACAAGCAAAAGACCGGGAAGATTGCTCCCCGGTCTTTGTTCGCGACGTCACAAAGGAGATAAACCGCGGACAGGTCAGACAACCAGTGAGCGGGTACGTCGCGAATCTGTGTCGGTGCCAGCACCGCGTCGCGATCAGACGGTCGCCGTGAAGCGAATTCCCGGCTATGCTGCGTCTGAGAACGATGGCGCGATACTTTCGAGGACACTTTCTTCACCAAGATCGGCGGCTTCCTGGCATGCGATGCACAACGGAGCCCACGGCACCGCTGCCAGCCGCCGTTTGCTGATTTCGTCGCCACAATGCAGACAGATTCCGAATGAACCGTCCTGAAGTCGGATCAGCGCTGACTCGACGCTGCGTCGAACCGACGATTCACGGTTCAAGCCGGCGAACGCCAGTTCCCTGGCAGTCTTGTAGTCTGCCTCCTCCAGTTCATCAGCGCTTCTCTCGATCGCGATGCTATCCACGCGTCGCGTTTTGGTAAGTTCGGCCTGCTTGGTTCTTAAGGCTTCCCGAAAACCGGCCAGATTCGTCTGTGTCATAGAGTTCTTCGTCTCCCACAATCTCTTTCGTGTTATCTCGGGGAATGTCACGCTTTGAAAGAAGCCCCGTCGGCGTGACTTTCTCGGGCGGGCAGCGAAGATACCGAAAGGTTGGGGGCGTGATCTTACACCTGGACGGGTCTTGTGTCCGCACGGGCCCCGACGGAGAGCAGACCTAACTCGCTTTGCAGTGAATAGGAGACGATAAGATGTTGACAACTTGTCGGACACACTCGCGATGAAATCGTACAAGCATGTTGCGCTGGATTTTATCCGTATGCCGCCATCTGAGCAGTTGCGCGCTTCACGCGAATTCGCGGAGCGGATGGCGAAGCGTCGCTCGGTGCGTTTCATTTCTTCGGAGCCAGTCGCATTCGAACTAGTCGAGAACGCCATTCGTTGCGCGTCGCTCGCCCCGAGCGACGCAAATCAGCAGCCGTGGAAGTTCGTCGTCGTGAAGGGCGCGGGAATCAAGCGCCAGATCCGCGAGGCGGCGGAGGAAGAAGAGCGCGACAGTTACGAGCACCGGATGCCCGCGGATTGGCTGGAGGAACTGGCTCTATTGGGCACGAACTGGCACAAGGAGTTCCTCGAGACCGCTCCGTACCTGATTGTAGTCTTTCGGATAGATTTCGGCCTTTCGCGGACGGCCGAGAGCGAGACGAAGCTAAAACATTACTACGTGCAGGAGTCCGTCGGAATCGCAATGGGATTTCTCCTTGCCGCGTTACGCATGAGTGGCCTGGCGACCCTGACTCACACTCCGAGTCCGATGGGATTCCTTTCGAAGGGTGAAAACAAGTATTCCTGCCAAGAAGACGCGCGGAGGGGAAAAATGAAAATCTCTTTGTAAACTCTCGAAGAGGCCATGAAGAATCCGTGTACGCTCCTCCGCGCGCAGAAGAAACCTACAACTGACTTTCGGTACAGTCGCTACCTGGTGCTCCGGGGCGTCGCACTGGCATACCATGCTCAAAACGATCTCGGGATCTCCGAAGCCCTTCTTGAAACTCGGCTAGCTCAGAAGCTTAAAGCGACAAAGGGGAACGATAAGTGTCTGGAGGAGCTGCGCGAAGATTTCGCGGAATTAACGGCTCTTGCACCACTGTTGCAAAAGTTCGCAACAGAGTGAAGGTGGCTCTGCCGGAGGAATATAAGGGGTATGCAATCACGGGAGAGGTAGCCCGACTCGACCTTCATCCGGCGGGTGGGTATCAAGCTTGGCTATTTTCAAACCGCACCGATGCTTGGGCCGACGAGATTCGCTTCGCATTACTCCAGGGGGCGTGCGCGGCACAACTAAAGGTTGATGTCGATGAGGTCGTGCCAATTATTTACGATTTTTCGGCGAACTCATACACGGAGGTTCGGTCAGGCAAGAAGGACATTCTCGCTGCGGGACGAAATCTCACAAAGTTCCTGGATGAATTGAAGCGGATCCGCTGAAGAACTGGCGCGAGGCCCATCCTTGAAGGACTGAGAAAAGGCGAAACGGAACAGAAGTTTTGGAAGTCCTTCACGCGGGAGCATTGCAGGCTCAAGGCAGAGCCTTTACCGGCGTCGGCGCCGTATTCGTCATGACGAACAACGCCGAAAGGAATGAAGTCATTGCCTGCGGCAGAGACCCATCTGGAATGCCTAGTGTGCCAAGATGACTTGATCGGCGGTTTCCCCGTGCAGCTAACTTTGAATTGCGGTACCAGGATGCATTAAGCTTAGAGATCTAAGCAATGCGTTCTTGATACCACACTTGGATTTCACCTTTCTTCCGGCCGGAGGCCCCTCAAGAGTATACTCGTCCAAAGATGCCACGGGCGTTCACATTAGATGTCTACCACCGCGTAAGATGTTTGCGGCCGCGTTCCGTCCTAGATCTGCGCCATACCACCATCGACGCAAATTTCGCTGCCGTTCACGAAGGAAGAGTCGTTGGAGGCGAGAAATAGCGCCACCGTCGCGATCTCTTCTGAGCGCCCAAGCTCCTTTCGTGGAATGGCCGACCGGAAGTTCTCCTTCGCCTCTGGAGGAAGGTTTGCAAAAATGGCGGTAGCGATCGGCCCTGGGCTGAGTATGTTCACGCGAATATTGCGCTCTGCAAGTTCCACTACCCATGATCGTGCAAACGACCGAAGCGCCGCCTTGCTGCCGGCATAAACGCTCAGTCCTGGCATGCCTTTGAGGTGAGCTATCGAACCATTCAAAATGATTGATCCACCGTCGCGTATCATCGGCAGTGCCTTCTGCACTGTAAAGAGTGTACCGCGGGCATTCAGAGAGAAGATGGTGTCGAACTGTTCTTCCGTGATGGTCCCCAAGGGAGCGCGGCCGCCCTGACCGGCGCTTGCAAACACTACATCCACATAGCCCTTTTCCCGCGAGACCGCCTCGTAGAGCCGGTCGAGATCATCGAGCTTCGCCGAATCCCCTCGCACTCCGGTCACATTCCGCCCAATCGCCTTGACCGCTTCGTCCAGATTTTGTTGCCTCCGGCCTGTAATGAACACGTACGCTCCTTCTTCGACAAACAGCTTAGCCGAAGCTAGGGCCATTCCGGAGGTTGCCCCGGTGATCACCGCCACTTTACCGTCCAACTTACCCATAACGATTCCTTTCTTAATACTTGCAAGAACTGTCGAAAGCAGATTTGTGCAGTCGGCCCACGGACCAAAAAGACCAGCATGCGCCTTTTGGTGCCATGATCGATTTGAGATCCTGAGTTCGACCGCTCTGGTCCGTTGCGGAAAACGCGGGAACCTGTCGGCCCACCTCCGGGCCGGTCTTGATGCTCTGCGCGCAAAGCTCGGCCATCGGCAGGGCTAACAAGCACAGCAGCTTCAACAGTTCGCCTCTGCTTCTGATATCAGCTCCTAAAGCGTGAAGGTATCTATTTCGCGATCATGATCACTGGAGGTCCACCCGACGAGATTTTCACCGCGTGGGCCAAGGTTTCCTTACCGCAGGCAGATTCCGCGCATCCCTGAAGCGCTTCCATCGAAGGAAAATGAACCTCGGCGATGCGATAGAATGGCGGCGCGCCCTGAGGGGACTGCAACACCTTGGTTGCGACGATCCTCGTTTTTCCAGCCAGTTTGGCCACCGCCAGGGGGACGTGCTCTTTTTCATAGACCGCATCAAAAACCTCGGCGTCCTTGGGTTGTGGATACGCCACAATTAATTTTGCACTTGCCATAGCAGTGTGTTCGCGAACGCGGCAGGGGAAGTTACGGTCGAAGGATCAGTTTGCGGTTTCCACTGCCCCCCCACAAGAAGACCGACCACGGCGCCGCCACCGCGACGCCGAGGTGCGATGCCAGGATGTGCCACGCGTCCAGGTTCGGGCAGTGAATCTCCAAAGCGGTGGTGCCGGCCAGACCCGCGAGTAGCCCAGTTGCTGCTCCAGTCATGATCGGAGAGAGAATCGCGCCCCGACGCAGCACTAGCCATAAGGGGACCGCCGCGAAGGCTGCAACAGGCGTGCCCCCTCGGATGCATACCCACGCGCTGAACCAGAAGCTTCGTTCCTCTTGAAACGGAAACAGGACTGCGACCGAAACCATGAGCAAGATCATAATGACGAGGGGCACCCTACCTAGAGGAACGCGGTACCGGCTTCCGGGGACCATCTGATTCACGAGCGAGTACGCCAGCAGTCCCGCGCTGATCGCCAAGGCTCCAAAAATAGCGCCCATCTGAAGCGGCGTCATGGCAGCGATGGCGAAGGCTCCGATGCGAGAAAGACCCAGAACAGCGGTCACGGCGAAGATCGCCATCATGGACACGAAAATGTAGCGCTTCGGCGCGATCGGGCGCACCGGGCGCAGATTCGCAACGAGCCCTTTTTCGATCTCGCGTAAAACCATTGGCGAAGGCACGTCCGCGGGAGCGCGCAGCTTGAGCGCTGCTACCAGCTCCCGGCAGCGGGCGCAGGTTCGCAGATGCTCCTCCGCTTCCGGCGGCAACGGCGAAGCCGATCCCTCGACGATCGCCTGATTAATGTCCCGACAATTCATTGACCACCTCCCACCGCAGCCACATAGCTCCGAAGCAGTTTTCGGAGTCGGTCGTATCCACGGTGCGCTTTCTGTTTCAGCGCGCCAGCAGTCGATGATGTGGTGCGCGCGACTTCTTCCAAACTCGGTCCTCCCACTTTCAACATCGTGATGACTTCCCGCCGCGCCTCGGGTAGCGCGGCCACCAGTACTTCAAAAACCGGAAGCGCGTGTTGAGGCTCACCCTCGGCAGTCCGCTTGGGCAGCACCTCCATCGCCGTCTCGTGACTGTCGATCCTTCGGCCCCGCAGGTAGCCGTCTACGCGGACGCGGCGGGCAAGGGCATAGATCCACGGCAACACGGGCTCGCCCGGGCGGTAAGTGTGCCGTACACGGTGAATTCTCAACCACGTGTCTTGCAGCAGGTCTTCTGCCTGCCCCGGCGTCGCCGATTGGCTCCGGAAAAATCTCAGCAAGGCGGGGCTGAGCGCGGAGACCAGGACGGCCGGCGCCTCTGGATCGGCTTGCTGGTAACGCTCCATCCAGCGATCCAGTTCCGCACAAGCCCGTCCGACCTCACGGTTCTCTCGCAAGCTGTACTCCACTTGAGTCTGTTCGCAACCACGGAGCGACAAGTAACGCTAGTCATAGAATTCTAAAAAAGATCCGCAATCTGATCAATCCGCGCTACCACCCGTACGGCGGATTCCAACATTTCGGACGAGCAAGTTCTTTTGGTTATAAGGTTTGTAGGTGCAACCGAGTCACGTGCTCATCGACAGGCCCGTTGAGAAAGGCGGCACGGATATGGGGCGCGTTCCGAGTATCACGTTGCAGTGGAAGGTAACTGCCCTCGCGCGGATTGGACTGTCGGCGTGTGGGCAAAGCGTCGCCTCATCGGCAATGGACTACCCGACAGAGGCGGACCAGCGTCAGTACCGGATCGGCCGCGAGCGCATTATCTCCTATAGGAAGCGACCGCCGGACCCAGTGCCGACAGCGGGGTGAGTTACTCCGGAGCCAGTGCGCATCCGCTACGGCTGGACTATACCCGGCTGAAGCAGCGCCTGGATGGCGCCAGCGATAAATTCCCGCCCACAGTCAACGGCGCCGTGTGGCGAGGCCCTACAAGTTCTGGTTGTTCGCCGTAACACCCGCGGCAGCCATGTCCAGGCCAGCGAGTCACTGGTGAGTGGTATGCGGCAAGTCCCACGCGAGACTGAGGGGGTGGATGGTGGTCACGAGTTGCACCATGACCGCCCGGTTCGTCTGTCCTGACAGGTCGTCGTGCTGGATCTCGTAGCTTAACTTGATGATCTGGTGCGTATTGGGCCGAAAGCCGGCCGCCACCTCGTAACTTTCGGCCAAGTCTCTGTTCATAGTGAGATACCCCGTGCGCGCCGCGGCGTACCAGCGCGGAGCCAAGCCGCGCTTGACCTCGACATAAGATCCTTCGCGGCGTGTGAACGGGATGGCGTGGTATGACATCAGCATCCAGTCCCACTCCCCGTGGACATCCCAGTGACCATACCCAAACTCCACGTCAGCGGCGGCGCTACTGCCGGGCAGCACGTTGGGATTGGCTTCCCCCCGAACGTAGAAGGGCCAATGCCGGTCGAGGTAGGGACCGCGTCCTGCGGAAGCGCCTACGCGGAGGCCTTGCAAGATGGTATACCCCACGTCGCCCACCCAGTTGCCATATTGATCGCGGTCGAATACGCTACGCGGATTCATCATCGAGGAATTCACGAACTGCGCGTGGGCGTCCCAGTTCCGGTCGGTGACGTCGGCCTCCACACCAGCCACCCCCATCGGCGAAATTTTGGCGTAATAGCCATACAGAATCGGCATATCGATGAGCGGATTCACGGCGTCGTCGTATCGCAGGTTGAAGTCGCCCATTACCGACCCCAGTTGTCCGGCGCGAACAGTGAGCGCGAGCGCATTCCAAGTTTGCTTATAACCCAGGGAGGCCCGCAGGATCTGGGTCGTCACGCTGTGTCCGGGCGCGCTGAAATCTTCGGTGAAAAAAGGCGCGGAGTCAAACTGCACAGCGCCGTCGAGCCACCAATGGCGGTTTAGCTTGATCAGGGGATATACCACCGCCCGGAATGCCCCATCGAGCGCCGTCCCGTTTCGCGGACTCTCCGTAAGTTGACGAGAATAAATCCCTTCTCCGCTTATCGTGGCCCGGATGTCGATTCCCGCTTCGGCTTCCTGTCCCACTTGGGCGGCCAAAGGCATCGACAACAACAGGAAGTACCCAAAGAGGTGTCGCATAAACCCGCAATGAATAACTTAGAGGCAGTTCGGGCCGGTTTATCTACACAATTTTGAGCGAAGATCGAGTCAGTCCGTTTGCTAGGGCATTGCCCCCGATGAACCCCTCCGGCGCAGAACGCCATGGGATCGTAACCGGCCTAAGGATACACTCGTCTGCGGTGAAGCTTGGACCGGTTTCCAGCCGCCGGAAACTGCGCCGGGGCGCAGGACCAGCTTTCGAGTGTACGGCTGGCTTATTAACGCCACGACCTAATCCTTTCGCGATTGTTGACTAAGATTAAAGACGGGGAAGCGCTTCCGGATCTAAGTTATCTCCCCCCACGCCTCACCCCAGCAAGATCGGAAGCAGCACGCCGAGCCCCACCGCCCAGAACCATAACGCGGGCGCCGCGGTTCCGACCGGTCTGACGCGCCGCGCCCTTTCCGCGGCGATCCTCGGATCGGCCAGCAGTCGGCGCATTCGCCTGCGTTCAAAGGCGAAAAACGCGAGCGCGGTTACTCCGCCGTAGACAAGGTGTCCTAACAGCGAAGGAAGTAATTGGGATGCGGCGTCGTTCGACCAGTCGCACTCACCGGTCAGCAACAACGGCAGCAAAGTCATGGGGCCCAGATACCACCATATAGTG
>Ga0302325_10035943_pt1 | contig 10106 bp, 4 predicted proteins | sample Palsa_T0_2_FD_201948 | JGI IMG/M metagenome (GOLD analysis project Ga0302325, IMG submission 201948) | Peat permafrost microbial communities from Stordalen Mire near Abisko, Sweden - Palsa_T0_2 | ecosystem: Environmental > Terrestrial > Soil > Palsa > Peat permafrost | place: Sweden: Abisko... | reverse complement strand
TTGTTGCCGCCGAGGAACAAGGCGTGCCGCCGGAGAAATTGTCGGGCACCATCCAGAACGACATCCTCAAAGAATTTATGGTGCGCAACACCTACATCTATCCGCCCAAGCCGTCGCTGCGCATCATCTCCGATATTTTCGCTTACACCTCGGCGCATATGCCGAAATTCAACTCGATCTCGATTTCGGGCTACCACATGCAGGAAGCCGGCGCGACGGCCGACCTCGAACTCGCTTACACGCTCGCCGACGGCGTCGAATACGTGCGCGCCGGCGTCGCGGCGGGGCTCGATATCGACCGCTTCGCGCCGCGGCTGTCGTTCTTCTTCGGCATCGGCATGAATTTTTTCATGGAGGTGGCGAAGTTACGCGCCGCGCGCGTGTTGTGGGCGAAGCTGATGAAGGAGTTCAATCCGCAAGACCCGCGCTCCTTCTCCTTGCGCACCCACTGCCAAACCTCGGGCTGGTCGCTGGCCGCGCAGGACGTGTTCAACAATGTCGTGCGCACCGCGGTCGAAGCGATGGCGGCGACCGAAGGCGGGACGCAATCGCTGCACACCAATGCGCTCGATGAAGCGCTCGCCTTGCCGACCGACTTTTCCGCCCGTATCGCGCGCAATACGCAAATCGTGTTGCAGCGCGAGAGCGGATTGACCCGGATGATCGATCCCTGGGGCGGCTCGTTCTATGTCGAGCGGCTCACCCATGAGCTCGCCGGCAGAGCCTGGACGCATATCCGCGAGGTCGAGGAACTGGGCGGCATGACGCGGGCGATCGAGGCGTCGCTGCCGAAGCTGCGCATTGAGGAGGCCGCGGCGCGCACCCAGGCGCGGATCGATTCCGGCGCGCAGGCCGTGATCGGCGTCAACAAATTCAAACCGCTCGACGAGAAGCCCATTGATATTCTCAAAGTCGATAACGCCGCGGTGCGGCAGCTGCAGATCGAGAAGCTCAACCGCCTCAAACACGAACGCGATCCGAAGGCGGTGAGCGCGGCGCTCGACGCGCTCACCCGCAGCGCCGGCGGCGGCAATGGCAATCTGTTGGCGCTTGCCGTCGACGCTGCGCGCGCCAAAGCGACCGTGGGCGAGATTTCATTGGCGCTGGAAAAAGCCTTTGGGCGCCATCGGGCGGAGATCAAATCGATCTCCGGCGTTTACAGGCGGGAGGCCGGCATGTCCGACGCCGTCGAACGGGTCCAGAAACGCGTCGCGCTTTTCGAGGAGAATGAAGGCCGCCGCCCGCGCATCCTGGTCGCCAAAATCGGTCAGGACGGTCATGATCGCGGCCAGAAGGTCATCGCCTCGGCCTTTGCCGACCTCGGCTTTGACGTCGACATCGGGCCGTTATTCGCAACGCCGGACGAGGCCGCGCGGCAAGCCGTCGAGAACGACGTCCATATCCTCGGCATATCTTCTCTCGCCGGCGCCCATCTGACACTGGTCCCCGAACTGAAGGCCGAACTTGCGCGCAACGGCCGGCCCGACATTATGCTTGTGGTCGGCGGCGTCGTACCGCCGCAGGATTACGATGCGCTCAAAGCCGCCGGCGCCGAGGCGATTTTCCCGCCCGGCACCGTGATTGCCGAAGCGGCCGAGGGCCTGCTCGACGCGCTCAACAAGCGGCTCGGGCATGCAAAGGCGGCGGCGGAATAAGCGTCACCTCTTTCGCTGCGATCATTTTAATTGGCGTGAGCGCCAAAACCGGTTCTGCGGCGTTGATGATATCATCTGCGAAATCATCGCCCTCGCCCCCGGAGAACGACATGGACAAGCTTTCAATTCCCCACGGCGCGGTCGTCTTTGTCGGCGATGGCCGCAAAGCCCTGTTCCTGCGCAACGACGGTGACGAGAAGTTTCCCAGCCTGAAGACCGAGCGCGTGTTCGCCGAGGACAACCCGCTCACGCATGATCAGGGCGCCGACCGGCCCGGGCGCAGCGTTGAAAGCGCGGGCACGCAACGCCGCGGCGCGGTCGAGCAGACCGACTGGCATCGTCTGGAAGAGGATCGCTTCGTCGGGCGCGTCGCCGCCGCGCTGGAAGAGTTGGTGCGCAGCCGGAAAATCCCGGCGCTGGTCGTGGTCGCCCCGCCGCATACCCTGGCCGATCTGCGGCGGGATTTGCATCCTGACGTCAAGCAGCGGATCGTCGCCGAAATCAACAAGGATTTGACCAACCATCCGGTCGCCGAGATCGAAACCCACCTGCTACGCAGCGGCTAAGGGGCGTTGTCGCGACGCGCTACTGCGCCATCGCCTCTTGTGGATCGCCGATCGGCGAAGCGACATGCGCTGCCCGGGCCCGATCATTGCGGATCGAGGTGAGGAAGGCGTTGAAGACGCTGCTGGTCTTGAGCGCATCGCGACCAGCGGCAATCGCGAGTTCGACCTGGCCCGGCGACAGCTTGAACGCCGTCTCTATCGCATTGAGTTGCGCGGCGCGCTGCGGGCCCAATTGATCGAACGCGAGGCGGCCGAGGAAAATCTTCACGTCGCGGCAACTCCATCCCGCCGGCGCGCCGAGATTGTGGCGCTCGGCGGCCGACAATTTGCACCGCCAGTTGATCAGCGCCTCTTGCCAATCGGCCATCGCGTCCTGGAAAGCCGAATAACTGCCGACCGCGCCGGATTCCGTCGCGGTGTCGGAGGCCGCCGTAATCAAATTGACGCCGGAAGGGCCCTCGACGGTCTGCGCCCACGCGCCCGACGGCGCCCGCCCGGAATCGGCGACCACGAATAACAGCCGGCGCAGCCGCACCGCCTGCTGCGGCTCGAGCGGGCCATAGGGCGTGGTCGAAAGCAGGCGCGCAATGGTGAAGCCGGCAAGGCCGTAATTGTCCACCATGCCGCCGTCGAGCAGCTTGACGTAGCGAACTTCGCCGGAGTGATAGCGCGCCATGGCGTTGGCGAAGAGCCGCAGCAGCGGCGCCGCATCGGGGTTGGCGCGCACGCGATCCACCCATGGCGGCAGCGGGATCGGGCAGTGCCCCGGATAGCCCTCGATGACCACCGGCGCGAAAATAACCGGCACCGCCGCCGAGGCCGCCACCGCCGTCGAAATCGGATAGCTCGACAGATCGCTGCACAACGCCCCGAAGGTGACGCGGCCGAAAATAAACGGCGTCCGATTGTAAACGTCGGAGGCGTTGATCCAGATATACGGCCGGCGCTGCTGCAGCAGCGTCTTGAAGGTCGCGTGCTCGAACAGATTGTCGTCGAGCCAGCGCGGAAACACCGTCGGATCGTTGACGCCGCCCTGCAAGCCCTTGGCAATGTTGAGCAGGCTCAAATTCATTTGCAGGTTTTCTTCGGCGTTGCGCAGAAGAAAGCGCTGCTTGAAATCGGCCAGCGCCTTGCGCTTCTTCAAGCCGTAATAAGCCGCAAGCACGGAGCCGCCGGACACGCCAGTGACGAAGTCGACCCGGTCGAGCAGAGAGCTGCCAGGCGCGACGCCCGGCGCCGGCGTCTCCTCAAGGCCGTTCAAAACACCGAAGGCAAAGGCGGCAGCTCGCGTGCCGCCGCCGGAAAACGACAGCGCAATGATCGTGTCGTCAGTGTTGACGTCGGCGGTGCCGCTGCCAAGTTCGGCGGCCAGCGGCGCACCGGGCACGAGTGGCTGGTTGATCGGCTCGTTATGGATGACTTGGGCGCAGGCGACCAAAAGCGACGCGCACGCAATGACGCGCCCAGCACGCACACAACGCTGCCACCAGCCCCACACCATCAAACTTATCGACGCATCGATCTGGCCCCGTCAAGCAAAGGTCATTGCCGGAAAAATGAGGTTTCTTTTTGAGGTTAACGATTTTGACGAAGCACCCCGCCCGCACCCTGCCCGGTATCTCGCCCAGAGGCGTTCGCGCTCAGCGGGCTTCGATTCCAAAGCGGTGGGCGCGCTGGAAGCGCATTTACGTCGTTGGTCGCAAGCGCATGGGCGAGAAAGTATTGCCGCTTCAAGGCGCTAGAGGATGGGCGCCAACGGCGATCGGCAGAAAGCGGCGATTTTTCTGGGAGTCTCACTCAGAATCAGCAGGAAAGGCCCGTCGTTGCGTGACAGACGCATGAAGGCACGGAAATGAGCGGCCCGCCGCGTAGCCACAATGAGCGAAAGGCCGAGTCGCTTTCTTGTCTTGCCGAGGCCGGGTGTGGCCCGCGAGCAACGAAAAAATCGCCGCTGCCCCAATCGGCGGCTTTCGAATCCGGCCCAGATATCCGATACTTATGCGTCCCCCTCACGATTCGTCCCCGCAATCCCCACATTTAGTGGATGATTCAGATTTTCGTACTAGGTCTTGACGGGCGCGATCTGGTTGGCCTAGCTTTCTAACCGTTCGGCGCGCGGGTAACGAAGTCCGCCGGGCTCTCCAAAAAGGGTTTGCGGGACTCGTTCCGCGCCGCCGATGGCGCGGATGCAGGCTTCGTCTGTGCAAGTCGTGCACGGGCGCACGGCAAACCGGAGTCTGAGTGAGAAGGAGCCGCGCGGGGACGGCAAGCAGAGTCTAGGGGCCATCGCAGAAACGCGCCGAAACGTCTTCGGATTTGTCTTGAGAGTTTTTCTTGGGAGTTTTCTTGGGATTTGTTTTGGCGCGTCGCGAGTCAAAGGTCGGGGTCTTATATTAAGCGGGCGCTCCGCAAGACCGCCGGCGTGAAGAAAACGAGAGTGAAAAAGGGGCTAAGAAATGCGGATTGAGCGGCGCTACACCAAAGAGGCACAGTCACCGTATGCGGACATCGCGTTCCGCCTGACGACCAGCGAAATCCGCAATCCGGACGGCTCCGTTGTCTTTCATGCCGACAACGTCGAGGTGCCGGAGGCTTGGTCGCAGGTCGCCGCCGATGTGTTGGCGCAAAAATATTTCCGCAAAGCCGGCGTCCCCGCGCGCCTGAAAAAGGTCGAGGAGGAAACCGTCCCGTCTTGGCTGTGGCGGAGCGTCGCCGACGAGGATGCCCTAAAGGAATTGCCGGAAAACGATCGCTTTGTCGGCGAGACTTCATGCAAGCAGGTCTTCGACCGGCTGGCCGGCACCTGGACCTATTGGGGCTGGAAGGGCGGCTACTTCACGTCGGAGGAAGACGCGCAAGCCTTCTTCGACGAGCACCGTTACATGCTGACCAAGCAGATGGCGGCGCCGAATTCGCCGCAATGGTTCAACACCGGGCTGCATTGGGCCTACGGCATCGACGGCCCGAGCCAGGGACATTTCTACGTCGACTATAAAACCGGCGAGCTGGTGCAATCCGCCACCGCTTACGAGCATCCGCAGCCGCACGCCTGCTTCATCCAGTCGATCGCCGACGATCTCGTCAACGAAGGCGGCATTATGGACCTGTGGGTGCGCGAGGCGCGGCTATTCAAATACGGCTCCGGCACCGGCACGAATTTCTCCAGCCTCCGCGGCGAAAACGAAAAGCTAAGCGGCGGCGGCAAGTCCTCCGGCCTCATGAGCTTTTTGAAGATCGGCGACCGCGCGGCCGGCGCCATCAAGTCGGGCGGCACCACGCGCCGCGCGGCGAAAATGGTGATCCTCAACGCCGACCACCCCGACGTCGAGGCTTTCGTCGACTGGAAGGTGATCGAGGAGCAGAAAGTCGCCAACCTCGTCACCGGCTCGAAAATCAACCAGCGTCACCTGCGCGCCATTCTCAAGGCGTGCGTGAACTGCGAGGGCTCGGGCGACGATTGCTTCACGCCCGACAAGAACCCGGTGCTGCGCCGCGAGGTCAAAGCCGCGCGGAGAAACCACGTGCCGGACAATTACATCCGCCGCGTCATTCAGTTCGCCAAGCAGGGCTACACCGATATTCACTTCCCGGTTTACGACACCGACTGGGATTCCGAGGCCTATCTCACCGTCTCCGGGCAGAATTCCAACAATTCGGTGCGCGTCACCGACGACTTCCTCAAAGCCGTCGAGGCCGACCGCGATTGGGATCTGTTCTTGCGCACCAAGCCCGGTAAGATCGCCAAGACGTTGAAGGCGCGCGACTTGTGGGAGAAGATCGGCCACGCCGCCTGGGCGAGCGCCGATCCGGGCCTGCAATTCCACACCACCATCAACGACTGGCACACCTGCCCGGCCTCGGGCCCGATCGTCGCGTCCAATCCGTGCTCGGAATACATGTTCCTCGACGACACCGCGTGCAATTTGGCGTCGTTGAATTTGCTGGCGTTCCAAAGTTCACCCTCCCCTGCAGGGGGAGGGTCGGCGAGCGAAGCGAGCCGGGGTGGGGTGAGCGGCGCTGCAGTCACCCCCTCCCGCCGGGCTACGCCCGGCGACCTCCCCCCTCCAGGGGGAGGTGAAAAAACCTTCGACGTCGAAGGTTACGAGCACGCGGTGCGGCTGTGGACCATCGTGCTCGAAATCTCGGTGCTGATGGCGCAGTTTCCCTCGCGCGAAATCGCGCAGCGCTCCTATGACTTCCGCACGCTCGGTCTCGGCTACGCCAATGTCGGCGGGCTCTTGATGTCGTCGGGCATTCCGTACGATTCCGAGGCCGGCCGCGCTATTTGCGGTTCGCTCTCGGCCATCATGACCGGCGTGTCGTATGCCGCGTCGGCGGAAATGGCGGCCGAGCTTGGCCCGTTCCCGCGCTATGCCGAAAACCGCGACGCGATGCTGCGCGTCATTCGCAATCACTGCCGCGCCGCTTACGGCGAGCGCACCGGTTATGAACAGGTGACGACGCCGCCGGTGCCGCTCGACCACAAGGCCAATCCGGACCAACGGCTGGCGCAGCATGCCAAGCTCGCCTGGAATCGCGCGGTCACGCTCGGCGAAGCGCACGGCTATCGCAACGCGCAAGCCAGCGTGGTCGCGCCGACCGGCACCATCGGGCTGGTGATGGACTGCGACACCACCGGCATCGAGCCCGATTTCGCGCTGGTGAAATTCAAGAAGCTCGCCGGCGGCGGCTATTTCAAGATCATCAACCGCGCGGTGCCCGAGGCATTGCGCGTGCTCGGCTATGGCGAAAGCGACATCGCCGAGATCATCGCTTACGCCGTCGGTCACGGTTCGCTCGGCAATAGTTCACTTAAGGATGCGCCGGCCATCAATCACACCACGCTCAAGGCCAAGGGCTTCACCGACGAAGCGGTCGCCAGCGCCGAAAAGGCGCTCGCCACCGCCTTCGACATCAAGTTCGCGTTCAACAAGTGGACGCTCGGCGCCGAATTTCTGCGCGACACGCTTGGCGTATCCGCCGAAGACCTTGCCGCGCCGAGTTTCGATCTGCTCGCGCATCTCGGCTTCACCAAGCGCGAGATCGACGCCGCCAACGTCCATGTCTGCGGCGCCATGACCATTGAAGGCGCGCCGCACTTAAAGCCCGAGCATTATGCCGTGTTCGACTGCGCCAATCCGTGCGGCCGCACCGGCAAGCGTTATCTGTCAGTTCAAAGCCACATCCGCATGATGGCGGCGGCGCAGCCGTTTATCTCCGGCGCCATTTCCAAGACCATCAACATGCCCAACGAGGCCACGGTCGAGGATTGCAAGGGAGCCTACATGCTGTCGTGGCGGCTCGGCATCAAAGCGAACGCGCTCTACCGCGACGGCTCGAAACTGTCGCAACCGCTGCAAAGTCAGCTCATCGCCGACGAGGAAGAAGACGACGACGTCATCGAGGCTTTCCTCGACAAGCCCGCGACTTCACGTGCTGCGGCGCTGGCCGAGAAGGTGGTGGAGAAAGTCGTCGAGCGCATTGTGGTGATGCGCGAGCGCGAGCGCATGCCCGACCGCAGGAAGGGTTATACCCAGAAGGCCGTGGTCGGCGGGCATAAGGTGTATTTGCGCACCGGCGAATACGACGACGGCCGGCTCGGCGAAATCTTTATCGACATGCACAAGGAAGGCGCGGCGCTCCGCTCGCTCCTGAACAACTTCGCCATCGCCGTGTCGCTCGGCCTGCAATACGGCGTGCCGCTCGACGAATATGTCGATGCCTTTACCTTCACCCGCTTCGAGCCGTCCGGCCCGGTGCAGGGCAACGACTCCATCAAATACGCCACCTCGATTCTCGATTACGTGTTCCGCGAGCTGGCGGTGAGTTATCTGGAGCGCTTCGACCTCGCCCACGTCGATCCGTCCGGCGAAGGTTTTGATGCGCTCGGCAAGGGCGTCGCCGAAGGCAAGCCGTCCTCCGACGCCCGCTATGTGTCGAAGGGTTTGACACGCTCGCGCACCGACCGGCTGAAAATCATGCAAGGTGGTGTTGATCGCGGCGCCGATCACGCACAGAGCGAGGTTGCCCAACCCTCCCCTGGAGGGGGAGGGTCGGCCGGTGAAACCGGCCGGGGTGGGGTGATGTCCTCCAACGTCACGGCGTTGACGCCGCGCGCCGAAGTCGCCGGCTCGACTGCGCTGAAGTCCGAGCCCGAGCAAAAACTGTCGCCGGCGCAGGCGCTCGAGCAACTGCAATGGACCAAAGCCGACGCCCGCGCCCAGGCGGCGGAGAAACGCGCCGAAGCCAAAGCCAAAGGCTACGAAGGCGAAGCCTGCGGCGAATGCGGCAACTTCACCCTCCTGCGCAACGGCACCTGTATGAAGTGCGATACGTGCGGATCAACGACGGGGTGTTCGTAATAGTTTCGCTCCCTGTTTTTGTTGCGACTACTGTTAGCCAACTGAACCGTTTTCAGAACGTTTTTGGGGAAAGGACGATCAATCTGTCACGGAGTAACCATGTATGTCCATCGACAAACGCGTGCCAGCAAGGTCCGATGCAGAACTGCGGAGGATCGCAGAACGTACGAAGGCCGAGTCTGGAGTTTCCCGACGTCGGCCAGTTAATATATTGCGTTGCCTGCAATCAGGATCGGTGCTGACTCTTTACGGAAGGAAGAAGCTTGTTTTCCTGGTCGTTGAGGACTCGGAACTTGAAGGCGCTGACGCCAAGACTGAGTTTTCCAAAGGTATCGTGACCATCACCTGTCGCCGATCGGTCTGCGATCGGGCGATGATGGGCGTTGGGCGAGACCGAATGACTCTCGCGCATGAACTTGCTCACGCTGTACTGCACCATAGCGTACCTTTATTTCGGCTTGTCGGTGCCGCCGGCGCCAGCGATCTCGCACAGGAAGGGGCGCACACTTCGGCGGAGCATCAAGCAAAAGTCTTTGCTGCGGCGTTTCTAATTCACGACGAAGACGCTGCTAAAATGTCGAGTGCGCAGGAAATTTCGGAAGAATTTGGAGTCAGCTTGCAGGCCGCAGAAATATGCTTCGAACGACTTAACCGCGAAGCAGAACGGCGGCGATCCGCCGAGCGTGTGCGAAAGAGCGCGGATGAAGCAATCGCGATACTTAAGGGAAAGCCTGCGGACCAAAGCCAAAAAACGTACCTTAATGATTCTTGCGTAAGTTGTCATGCGAATGCACTCATTCCGCTTGGCATCAAAGTCCTTTGTGACAATTGCGGCTTCGTCGGCGACAGATATCAGGACGGCGACAACGAAGAGTAATCTATCCCAACGAGCGAAATGCGGACTGACGCGAAGCGCGCCAGCTCACCGTCCCTCTGCGGCTTTTTCGCTCCATCCGAGATAGCGCTTAGGGGATTAGCGACGCGTAATCCGCCGATTCTGGGAGTTGTCACTCACAAAGACGGCTGGTAAGGCCGCTCCGCACCTAATCCAAAGGAATTTCCAGAATTGGAGAACGCGCAAAGACGGGCAAATCGAAGCTGATCGGTGCTCAAAATGTCAAATCTTGACCAGTACCAAAAAGATGTTGACCGCCTGTGCGAGGACGGAAACAAACTCCTAAACTCAATGATAGCGGTGGAGACACCCGACCAGATAGACCGACAAAAAATTCCGGTCGAATATATAAAATCACTACCTGATTTTCGCAGCACTTATCAGCAATGGTATTCTGAGGCTCTCGCGTGCATTTCCGTCGTTTTGCCGCAGCGAGCGATCGATTTTGTTTCGCTCTACAAGCCAGACAAGCCCCGCAAAGAAATCTCTTATGCAAACTACACACAATATCAGATTATTTGAGAGGGGTAACTCGAACAGCCTACGATGGAACAACGGTCGTCAGCACAAACGCTGCCCTCCCTCCCATGCAACAGCAGCTGACCATTGTCGCTGCCGCTAAGCAAAG
>Ga0302325_10035941_pt1 | contig 10107 bp, 9 predicted proteins | sample Palsa_T0_2_FD_201948 | JGI IMG/M metagenome (GOLD analysis project Ga0302325, IMG submission 201948) | Peat permafrost microbial communities from Stordalen Mire near Abisko, Sweden - Palsa_T0_2 | ecosystem: Environmental > Terrestrial > Soil > Palsa > Peat permafrost | place: Sweden: Abisko... | reverse complement strand
ACCGTTGTTCTTGCAGGTAGGACATTCGAATACATCTGCACGATAGCCGAACCCATCAATGCGATACCCAACGAACAGCATGGGGGCCGGCGGGTAGTCGCAACGGCACAACTTATACCCAAGGGATTGAGTGATCTGCGCCTCCGGGAGCTGCATTTGGCGTTCCGCCCGGGATAAGCGCGTCGCCCATAGCGTCCTTCTTTTCGCCGGCCGGCAGGACCCCTTGCACGTCCTTCGCCAATCCGATCGCGGAGCGTAGCAGATCAAAGCCGGATTTCGCGTATGCCAGACTTTCGGCAAGGTCCACGTTAGGCCGCCTTGTTATCCGTGCTGTTATCCGCGGAAGGGATTGTCCGAACGGCGCAGCGCTAAACCTTTGATTTATTGGCGCGCCCGGAGAGACTCGAACTCCCAGCCCCCAGATTCGTAGTCTGGTGCTCTATCCAATTGAGCTACGGGCGCAGCCAGGGGCGGGGGTGTAGCGGAACACCTCCGAGGCGGCAAGGGTAAGACGCCCACGCGACCGGAGCCGCGCGACCGGAGTCATCTGGGCAGCCGACAGAACGTGTCCGGCGCTGCGCCTGCGGCCGATGCAGATTTGGCAAGCCCCGATGCGTTCGGGCCGCGGCTGCTCCCCACCCTCCGGCCGCCAACTTGTGCGCGGAGGGACCGGCTCTTGCGGCACCCGGGCGCAGGTGTTAGTGCCCGGCCGCCTGTGTTGGTGAGGCTTTGGTCGATGTCGTCGACGTTCGATACGGTTGCGGGGATCATTTCCGAGACCTGTGATATTCCGCGTGAGAAGATTACGCTGGAGAGTCACGCGATCAACGACCTGGGCATCGACAGCCTGGATTTCCTTGATGTTGCCTTCGCCATCGACAAGGCGTTCGGTATCAAGATGCCGCTTGAGCAATGGACGCAGGACGTGAACGAGGGGAAGGTCTCCGGCGACCAGTACTTCGTGATGCAGGGCCTGTGCGCCAACATCGATGCGCTGGTGGCGGCGAAGCCAGCCTGATCGCCCGACATGCGTCTTGAATATTTCCAGATGGTGGACCGGATCACCCTGCTCGACCCGGCGGCGCGGATCGCCCGCGCGGACTGTCGTGTGCCCGACGAAAGCCCGGTGTTCGAGGGGCATTTTCCCGGCCACCCGCTGGTGCCCGGCGTGCTGCTGATTGAGACAATGGCACAGATCGGCGGCTGGTTGGTGCTGGCGACGCTGCATTTCACCCGCATGCCGTTCCTGGTCCAGGTGAAGGACGCGAAGCTGCGGGCATTCGTGGTTCCCGGCCAGGCTCTGCAGGCCGAAGCGACACTGCTGCACGATGGTTCGGGATTTGCCGTGGTCGAGGGGCGGATCACCTCGGACGGCAAGCCGGTGGCCGCGGCGCAAATCACCTATCGGGTTGTGCCGTTTCCCAATGAGACACTGCGCGGCGAGATGCTGAAGACCGCACGACGCATCGCGATGCCCGAGGCGTTTTTCGATGCCGCCTGAGCACAACGGGGCGGTCGACGGCACGCGGAGCGTGGTGACCGATGATGCGCGACGTGCGCTGGTCGATGGGCCGCGCGACGCGCTGATCACCGGGATCGGCCTGGTCTCTTCGCTGGGCGACGGCGCGGCGGCGCATTGGGCGGCACTGGATGCCTCCATTGGCTTCCACACGGTTTTGGACACCGAGCAATTCGCACCGTGGATGGTGCATCCAATGGTGCCGCTCGCGCTGGACAGTCAGATCCCCAAGCGCGGTGACCAGCGGCAGATGGAACCGTGGCAGCGCATCGGCGTGTATGCCGCCGGGCGGGCGCTGGAGGCGGCAGGCGTGAAGGGCGATGCCGCGCTGCTCGGCGCGATGGACATGATCGTCGCCGCCGGCGGAGGCGAGCGTGACTACGCAGCGGAGACCGTGATCCTTTCGGCGCTGCAAGGCGCGGCCGATCCGGGCACACTGCTGAACGAGCGTCTGCTGAACGACCTGCGCCCGACGCTGTTCCTGGCACAGTTGTCCAATCTGCTGGCAGGCAACATATCGCTCGTGCACGGCGTGGTCGGGTCCTCGCGAACGCTGATGGGTGATGAGCCCTGCGGCGCCGATGCGGTGCATGTGGCCTGCGCCCGGATCGCTGCGGGCCAGGGCGACCTGATGTTGGTCGGTGGATCGTACAACGCCGAGCGGCCGGACCTGTTGCTTCACTATGAGATGGGTGGGTTGAATCGCAGGCAGCCTTGGGACGGGATTTGGGGACGGCAGGTGGCCGGCGGTGGGTTGGTGTTCGGATCAGTCGGCTGCTTCCTGGTGATCGAGAGCCGCGCGCATGCGGCGGCGCGCGGTGCGGTGCCGGTGGCGCGCATCGCCGGGGTAGCAACGGATCGCTGCCGGCGCCAGCCGGGACAGGCGACGGGGAACGCGGCGCGGCAGCTTGCGGGTTTCTCGGGGGCGCTGGATCGCGAATCGGCCGCGGTGCTGTCCGGAGCGTCGGGTGCGCCATTGCCGACCGAGGAAGAGAGAGCTTGGCTGCACGCGCTTGGCCTTCCGGTGCGTGCGGTGGCAACGGCACTTGGCCACTCACTCGAGGCGGCGTTTCCAACCGGACTCGCGCTGGCGGCAATGGCAGTGTCCAGAGGGCGTCTGTTCGCGCCGCTGGAGGCGGTCGAGGCGCCGATGACCGGGACACTGCGCCAGGCACTGGTCACCGGCTGGGGCCATTGGCGCGGCGAGGCCTTGGCCTTAGTGACCCAGGCTTGAGGCGACGACTCTGCTGAGGGGATGTCGCCTGATGGATTTTGAATGGGTGATCGAGACATGGATTATCGTGATGGGCACGGCCGGCCGACGGTGGTCGTCACCGGAATGGGGGTACTCACCTCGCTCGGCCAGGGCCAGGCGGACAACTGGCGCGCGCTGACCGCTGGCGTGTCGGGGATTCGGCGGATCAGCCGGTTTCCGATCGGCGGGTTGAAAACCACCGTTGCCGGCACCGTCGATTTCGTGACGGTACCCGAGATATCCGCCCCCGCCCTGTCCGAGCGGATTGCCGAACTGGTGATCGAGGAGGCGTTGGCCGAGGCGGCAATCGGGCAGCAGGCGGGCGCCTCTGGGAGCGATTTCCCAGGCCCGCTGTTCCTCGCCTTCCCGCCGGTCGAAATGGAATGGGCGCAGCGGATCGCGTTGGTCGCGGCGTCCGGCGCCAATGAGACCGTCACCTACGATGACATGCTGCGTGCGGCGGGGACCGGCCAATTCAAGCGGTTTTATGAACGCTTCCTGTTCGGCTCGATTTTGGAGCACCTGGCCGACCGATTCGGCACCAAGGGTTCGCCCATCGGCACCAACACCGCCTGTGCCTCGGGCGGCACGGCGATCCAGCTTGGCGTCGAAGCGATCCGCCGCGGTGAGTGCGAGGCCGCGCTGTGCGTCGGCACCGATGCCTCAATCAATCCGGAGAGCCTGATCCGATTTTCGCTGCTATCGGCGCTGTCCACCCGCAACGATCCGCCGGAGAGCGCGGCACGGCCGTTCAGCAAGGACCGCGACGGCTTCGTGATGGCCGAAGGCGGCGGCGCGCTGGTGATCGAGAGCCTCGCGCATGCAACGGCGCGCGGGGCGGCGGTGCTGGGCGTGCTTGAGGGTTGCGGCGAGCGGGCGGACAATTTCCATCGCACCCGCTCCTCGCCCGACGGCAAGCCGATCATCGCCTGCATGCAGCATGCGCTGGCCGACGCGGGGATCGCCCCGGAGCAGGTGGACTACATCAACGCGCACGGCACCGGTACGCCGGAGAACGACAAGATGGAGTGGCTGGGCGTGTCGGCGGTGTTCGGCGAGCGGGCGGGCGCCATCCCGATCTCGTCGAACAAGTCGATGATCGGCCATACGCTGACGGCGGCCGGCGCGGTGGAGGCGATCTTCTCGCTGCTGACGATCCGGCATGGGCGATTGCCGCCGACCATCAACTACGACACGCCCGATCCCGCGCTGCCGGTGGATTGCGTGCCGAACGTGGCTCGGGATGCACAGGTGACGCATGCGATATCGAACTCGTTCGGGTTCGGAGGGCAGAACGTCTGCCTGGTGCTTGGTGCGCCGGGCTGAAACCGGGGGGTGGGAGAGGGATGGGCCAGCCCGCGAATGGGCTGGCCCGCCTCCTACCTACGGGTGATGGAGATCTTGACGCTGATGCGCAAGATCACCAGTATCCGTGGCCAGAGGGTGCGATGGTTGCTCATCGTAACCTCCTTGGAACGCCGGTCGGGGGTATTCCCGGCCGGCGTCCGCATTTTCGCGCCATGATCGTTAACAAGAGGCCCGCAAGATCTTGGTCATGATCCGCGCCCTGCAGTTGCTCGCCGACCGGGAAATTGCCGTGGTGGAGCGCGATGAACCGCCGCCCCCCGGCCCCGGGGACGTGCGCCTGAGGGTGCGAACGGTCGGGCTGAACCACATCGACGTGTGGGGCTTCCGCGGCATGGCGTTCGCCAAGCGGCTATTGCCATTGACCATCGGCGCCGAGGCGGCGTGCGAGGTCGTCGCGGTCGGCGACGGTGTCGAGACACTTGTGCCGGGCGACCACGTCGTGCCGTTCGCGGCACTGACCTGCGGCACCTGCCGGTTCTGCGCGCGCGGGCAGGACAACCTGTGCGCCAATGTCGCCGGCGTGCGCGGCTTCCATATCGACGGCTTTGCCCAGGAGATCACCAACCATCCGGCGCGGCTGTCGGTGAAAATCCCCGTTGGCGTGGCCCTGCACGACGCGGCCTGCGTCGCGGTCGCTTACGCAACGGTCGAGCACATGCTGTTCGACAACGCGCGGCTTGAGCCGGGCGAGTGGGTGCTGGTGCACGCCGGCGGCTCGGGCATCGGGTCGATCGCCATCAAGGTTGCGAAGTCGATCGGTTGCACTGTCATCACCACGGTCGGCAGCGCCGACAAGGTCGCGAAAGCGAAGGCGCTCGGCGCGGATCACGTGATCAACTACCGCGAGGACCGGTTCGAGGGCGTGGTCCGCAAGCTGACCCGCAAGCAAGGCGTCGATGTGGTGTTCGAGCACGTCGGCGCCGACACCTGGGCGGGCTCGCTGCTGTCGCTGCGCAGGGGCGGGCGGTTGGTTACGTGCGGCGCGACCTCGGGCCCCTCGGGCAGCATCAATCTGATGCAATTGTTTCAGCAGCAGTATCGCATTATTGGCAGTTTTGGATCGCCGATCTCGGCGATTGGCCGCGCGCTTGATCGGATCGCCGCCGGTGTGACGCCGGTGATCGACACTGTTTACCCGCTGCAGGAGGTCCGCACCGGGCTGGCGCGGCTGGAGCACCGTGACGTGTTTGGCAAGCTGCTGGTTGATCTCTAACGCGATGTGCGGGCTATCGCGCGATGGGTAGGCAGTCGCGCATGCGTGGCCAGCTGGCGCTGTATTGGGACCGTATCCTTGGGCGTCTGGTCAAATACCTGATCGCGCTGACGCGCCGCGCCGACCCGGACCGCGCATCGGATTTCTGTGGCGCGGTGGCACGTCGCATTGGGCCGCTGCTGCCGGCGCACCGCATCGGGCGTGCCAATCTGCGCGCCGCCTACCCCGACAAGGACGCCGCCTGGATCGAGGCCACACTGCGCGGCGCGTGGGACAATCTCGGCCGCGTTGCCGGCGAGTACGTGCATCTTGACCGGCTGTGGGACTTTGATGCCGACCATCCAACAAACGGGCGTTTCGAGATCGACGACATTGCGCTGTTCAACGAAATGCAGGAGGACGGCAAACCCGCGCTATGCTTCGCCGCCCATCTCGGCAACTGGGAACTGCCGGCGCTTGCGGTGCACGCGCATGGGATGAAGTCGGCCGTGGTCTACCGAATGCCGAACAACAAGGCCGTGGCGAAACAGATCGTCGCGATCCGCGCATCCCTGATGGGACGACTGATCCGCAGCCGTGCCGAGGCGGCATTCGAGATGGCGGGGTCGCTGGACCGCGGCGAACACCTCGGCATGCTGGTGGATCAGCACTGGTCGCGCGGCGTCGACATCACGTTCTTTGGCCGGCGCTGCAAGGCGAACCCCACTCTGGCGCGCCTGGCGCGGCAGTTTGACTGCCCGGTGGTCGGTGTCCGGGTGATCCGCCTGCCCGGTCACCGCTTCCGGCTTGAGGGGACCGGGCCGATCACACTGCCGCGAGATGACCACGGTGTCATCGATGTGCCAGCGGCCACACAATTGATCAACGGTATTGTCGAGGGCTGGATTCGCGAGCATCCGGACCAATGGCTATGGTTCCACAGGCGTTGGCGATAGGCGGCGTTTCCGCACAAAATTGGCGTTTTATCGCCACAATGCCGAGATTTCTGCCCGTCAGCACCGATGAGAGGAGACAATGAGATGCGTAAGTTCACCCTGCCCTGTGCGTTGCTGTTCGCCCTGGGGTCTGGCGTCGCGCTGGCGCAGACCGGTGTGCCTCTGACGCCGCAAGGCGTGCCGCCGGGGGCCAACCCGGTCACCGGCGCGCGCCCGGGCAACGACATCGGCACCGGTATGTCGCTGCCAATGGGCGACAATGCCAGCAACATCGGCCCAGCCGATACCAATTCGCCGATCGCGCCAAACCTGCCGTCGCCGGATGTCGGGGAGGGTGCCTCGGCGCAGGCCTATCTGATCGCCGCGCGGAACTCGCTGGCCGCCGGTAATACCGGGGTGGCGCAGCAATCGCTCGAGATGGCGGAGACCAGGCTGCTCGACCGGTCGGTGCCGCTGTTCCAGACCAATTCGCCGAGCGGCAATCCGGTGGTGTCGCAGATCTCGCAGGCGCTACATGCGCTAGCGGCGGGCGACAAGCCGCGCAGCATGGCGCTGATCGAGGCGGCGATTCCGAACGCGCGGATGGCTGAGTCGGCGTCGAACTAACGGCAGGGTTCGGGACGCCCGGTATACCGGGCGTCGGGTGGTTGGCGAGGCTCGTCACCACAGAGACGCGGAGGAACGGAGAGGGGAGCCGCCGAGGTGTCCCTCGAGATGGCTCTGTTTCTCGCCGCCTCTGCGCCTTTGTGGATCCCTTTGCTTGATTATTCCGCTGCCGCGCGCGCCGGGGCGCCGATGGCACCCGACGCCTCGATCTCGGCGATGCGGGTCGGATCGAAGCGCAGCACGTCGCGCAGGATCTCCGAGGTGTGCTCGCCCAGCAACGGCGAGCGTTTCACCTCGGACACGCTGGCGGACATCTTGATCGGGTTGCCGACGGTGAGATAGGGCCCGCGCGTCGGGTGATCGACCTCGACCACCGTGCCGGTGTCGCGCAGCGATTGTTCCTCGGCGATCTCCTTCATCGACAGGATCGGCCCGCAGGGGATGTCGTATTTATTGAGGATGTCCATGGCCTCGAACTTCGTCTTGGTCATGGTCCATTGCTCGATCGTGTCGAAGATGTGCTTCAGTCGCGGCAGCCGCGCCGGCGGCTTGGCATAATCGGGGTCGGTCTTCCATTCCGGTTTGCCAATCACGTCACAGATCGGCTCCCACACCGGGGCCTGGCAGATGAAGTAGATATAGGCGTTGGGATCGGTCTCCCAGCCCTTGCACTTCAGGATCCAGCCGGGTTGGCCGCCACCCGAGGCATTGCCCGAACGCGGCACCGCGTCGCCGAACTTGCCATGCGGGTACTGCGGAAATTCCGTCAGCGGCCCGTGCGCCAGGCGCTGCTGGTCGCGCAGCTTGACGCGGCAGAGGTTCAGCACGCCGTCCTGCATGGCGACCGAGACCTTTTGCCCGACGCCGGTGGCATTGCGCTGGAACAGCGCGCAGACGATGCCGAGGGCGAGGTGTAGGCCGGTGCCGGAATCGCCGATCTGCGCGCCGGTTACCATCGGCGGCCCGTCATCGAAGCCGGTGGTGGAGGCCGACCCGCCGGCGCACTGCGCGACGTTCTCGTAGACCTTGCAATCCTCGTACGGGCCCGGACCGAAACCCTTGATCGAGGCGAGCACCATCCGCGGGTTCAGCGCGTGCACGCGTTCCCAGGTGAAGCCCATGCGATCGAGCGCACCTGGCGCGAAGTTCTCGACCAGCACATCGCAGGTCTGGATCAGCGCCTCGATGACTTCCTTGCCCTTGGCGTTCTTGCTGTCGACCGTGATCGAGCGCTTGTTGTGGTTCAGCATGGTGAAATACAGGCTGTCCACCTTGGGGATGTCCTGCAATTGCCCGCGCGTGATGTCGCCCACGCCGGGTCGTTCCACCTTGATGACATCCGCGCCGAACCACGCCAGAAGCTGCGTGCAGGTCGGGCCGGATTGCACATGGGTGAAGTCAAGAATGCGAACGCCGTCGAGTGCTTTCGACATCTTATGCTGCTCCTTTCTTCGATAAGGCGCTTTTCGGGTTGAGATTGCCGATGTTGCCACTCTCGCTGCCCGCCGCCGGGTCGATCACCGCGTTGATGAGCGTGGGCTTGCCGGAGTCCATGGCCGCGTCGACGGCACGCTTCAGTTCGTCCGGCGTGGTCGCGTTGACGCCGACGCCGCCGAACCCCTCGATCATCTTGTCGTAGCGGGCACCTTTGACGAACCCGGTCGTTGCGGCGTCGGTGCCACCGCTCAGGTTGACGTCGGTGCCGCGATAGATGCCGTCGTTGTTGAACACGACGATGCAGACCGGCAGGTTGTAGCGGCAAACCGTTTCGACCTCCATGCCGGAGAAGCCGAACGCGCTGTCGCCCTCGATGGCGAGCACCGGCTTGCCGGTCTCGATCGCCGCGGCGATGGCAAAGCCCATGCCGATGCCCATCACGCCCCAGGTGCCGACGTCGAGGCGCTTGCGCGGCTGATACATATCGATCACGCCGCGGGCCTGGTCGAGCGTGTTCGCACCCTCGTTCACCAGGATCGCGTCCGGCCGTTCCTTGATCACATCGCGCAGCACGCGCAGTGCGGAATGGTAGTCCATCGGGATCGAGTTCTTGCCGAGCCTGGTCGCCATCCTGGCGATGTTGGTCTCTTTCTTTGCGTTGATCGCTCCGGTCCATTCCGCCGGCGGCTGCTTCCAGTCGTCACCCATGCCGCGCAGCAGCGCGGTCACGCAGGAGCCGATATCGCCCACCAGCGGCGCGGCGATCTCGACGTTGCTGTCCATCTCGCGCGGTTCGATGTCGATCTGGATGAATTTTTTCGAGCCCAGCGGCCCCCACTGCTTGCCTTTGCCATGACTGAGCAGCCAGTTGAGCCGTGCACCGATCATCATCACGACGTCGCTGTCGGCCAGCACGGTCGAGCGTGCGGCGGCGGCGGATTGCGGATGGGTGTCGGGCAGCAGGCCCTTGGCCATGCTCATGGGAATGTAGGGGATGCCGCTCTTCTCGACCAGGGTGCGGATGTCGCTGTCGGCCTGCGCATAGGCGGCGCCCTTGCCGAGGATGATCAACGGACGCTTGGCACCGCGCAGCACATCGAGCGCGCGATCGACGGCGGACTGTGCCGGGATTTGCGCCGGCGCCGGATCGATCACCTTGACGAGCGAGCGGCGGCCGGCCTCGGCTTCCATTACCTGACCGAACAGTTTTGCCGGTAGGTCGAGATAGACGCCGCCCGGGCGGCCTGAGGCAGCCGCGCGGATGGCGCGCGCGACGCCGATGCCGATGTCGGCTGCGTGCAGCACGCGGAACGCTGCCTTGCACAGCGTCTTGGCTACGGCGAGCTGGTCCATCTCCTCGTAGTCGCCCTGCTGCAGGTCGACGACCTCACGTTCGGATGAGCCGCTGATCAGGATCATCGGAAAGCAGTTCGTTGTCGCATTGGCGAGCGCGATCAGGCCGTTCAGGAAGCCCGGCGCCGAGACCGTGAGGCACACGCCCGGCGCCTTTGTCAGGAAGCCTGCGATGGCCGCCGCATTGCCGGCGTTCTGCTCGTGGCGGAACGAGATGACCCGCATCCCCGCGGCTTGGGCCAAACGGCCGAGATCGGTGATCGGGATGCCCGGGACGCCGTAGATCGTCTTGAGGCCGTTCAGCTTCAGCGCGTCGATGACCAGGTGGAACCCGTCGGTCAGTTCGACTTCCGTTTCGCCGGCACTTTGTTCGATGACTGCAGACATTAGCCCCTCCGCGCCGTAGGATGTGCGCTGCACA
>Ga0302325_10035939_pt1 | contig 10108 bp, 13 predicted proteins | sample Palsa_T0_2_FD_201948 | JGI IMG/M metagenome (GOLD analysis project Ga0302325, IMG submission 201948) | Peat permafrost microbial communities from Stordalen Mire near Abisko, Sweden - Palsa_T0_2 | ecosystem: Environmental > Terrestrial > Soil > Palsa > Peat permafrost | place: Sweden: Abisko... | reverse complement strand
GTTGCATCATCTATCATCTGCAACATCATCATTGGGCCCCCGTACTGACCTCAAATCATTTTAGCTTTAAATATCCACGTCATTGTGGAATCAAACTCGAATCATTATCTAGACTCTAACGTTTTCACATTATATTTTAGGTATACATGACTCTATTGTAAAGTGCGCATCTTCTCCAACACGATTTTGTAAGCTTTGCGCTGTTTTGATTTTCTCGTGACCGCAGCCTTCAACCAGCCCAAGTACTTCGCAAGTCTCGGCAACAAGTAATTCTCTGATGCCCATGCCGAGGCAATGTATCCAATTCCCAATATGAGGATAAACGACTTGAAGTCCCAGCTCATCTTTGTTAATTGCATGAACTTCGCAACGGACTCCGAGGGGTCGAACAGCATGTATGAGGAGAACAGGAGTGCCACTACGATCGTTACCACAAATGGTACTATACCATGGTTAGCTAGGTCCGAGCGGGAGAAATGAGCTTTTCAGAAACGTACAATTGTGTGCCATTGACTGACGAAATGGCGGTCCAACGCTCAAGACGATGCCGGACAGGATATACTCATAACAAGAAACCAGGAATAATGTTGTATTTTCCGAGTTCTCGATGTTTGACTTCTCCCGATCTAAGTGAGGAGGCAGAAACCTATACTTTGGATCAGTGTTGAATGGAATTTATCTTGAATTTCAATACTCACCAAGGCTGCCTCCGAACAGCCTGAAAGCCCACAGCTTGTATCAGGATGCAAATAGCTATTTGACCCAGGAGAGGCGTCAAAACTTTTCGTGAGACCAGATTTGCTGTTGGCCGTTTCCGGCAAAGCACTGGGAACGGCCCAGTCCAACCCACTATATATGTAAGCGTCGCCTCGTTGCCTTGCTGAATTGGATTTCAACTTACTGAAGATGGCAATGGGGAGAATCAAGACCAGATCAATGAACAGAAACTATGGCGAACGTCAGTGGAAGGATGGAGTCGCTTGAGATGTTCTACTAACCTGAAAGTCTCCTAGATTGGATGCAGATGCATAGAGGAAGCTGACGGACGTAAATTGGATTGCCGAGTAAAGACTCATATACTTGAAACAGCTAAAACTAGTTACCAAGGCAGCACGTCCCTCGCTGCAATGAAAATTTTAGTAAGTGATGGTAAAAGGTTGAGTAAGAAGCATACCGAATGACTTCTGGAACGCAAGTGATGTCGAAAACACGGCTTGTAAAAGGAGCGGCAACAGATGCCTCAGCCTCAGAAAGTGAGATGCCCACATCTGCAGCTTTCAAGGCGCCACAGTCATTAGCTCCATCCCCGCAAAATCCACAACAGTAGTCTATGCTTTGTAGTTTTTCGACGAGTTCGTGTTTCTCATCAGGCGACATGCGAGCAAAGACTTGACCACAAACAAGCATCTGCATTGCGTCAATAATACTCTTACTGATGTAGGAGTAGACTTACCCTTTGAAGGACTTCTGGTTGGGCGAAGTCAATGATCCATCGGAAGACATCTCCACTGACCGCAAGAGAGTAGTTTCGGAGGTTAGAGATATCGTAAGGTAGCGATGCATCTCCTTCTACCGGCGGCGGTAAAGGCTGGCGGCTATCTTAGCAGAGAACATAAAATTCGTAAGAAGCCACAAACTGTGAGAGTGTCCTCATCAAGGGTGTAGATATTGTTATCTATGCTTTCCCATGATAGGCGAGCTTTTGGGTCCTGAAAGTCTCCTGTAATCTTATTAGCATTGTCAAACGGCCCCCGATTTTCAATGTTACCTTCGGCAAAATGAGGAACAAAACAGTGTGCACTCTTGTCAATGAGATTGCACTCTCGTGCTACACTGATGGCAGTTAAAATATTATCTCCAGTACACATGACCTTTCGGATGCCTGCTTCGGAGAGCTCGTCCAGTACGCCTGCTGTGCTGGGCTTCAATTTGTTCTCAAAAATGATGAATCCGATGAAGTCAAGCCCAGATTCGGCCTCCTCACGTTTCATCTTTTGAACCTTCACCCAATTCAGCTTGGCAATATGCTTTGTGGCACATGCGATGACTCGAAAACCTCGGTGAGTATAATACGCAAGAAGTTCTTCGTAGTCGCTAGGAACTGTATGATTGTGAGCAAAAAGTGCCGGAAGGCAATGCCACATCGGTTGGGTAGACTCTTACAGCTTTCAGCTCTGCATATATCCTTCATGCACTCGGGTGCGCCTTTGACATAGACATCGCAGCCAGGAGATCCAAAATTTCGAACGATGACGCTTGCCCTTCGAAGCTGAGACATAAATTCGAATGACTTCAAGACACCGAGTTCAATAGGTGACCGCTATCGGATGATGTGAGAAAGAGCTTGAACCATTTCGCGTGTGTGGATGATCAAAACTTACGCCGGTGCTTTGTGGATCATCGTTATCATCTAGATCATATTCCATCCCGGCAGGAGGTCTAGCAATTGAAGGCGACAAGCCGCCTTGCTCCTCATCCTCGGCATCACCGCCGCGCTGCTCCCCTTCTTCAAAGGACCAGCCAGTAAATTCAAACATTTTTACATCGAGTGGATCTCCGACAAGCTCGCCATCGACAACCCGAAGAGAATGGCAGGTGGCCATAGTGTAAAGCGAAGCTTTGTGGTGATCATATTCAACCGTGGGATCGCGCTCATAAGCTGCGCCAGGAAGCAGTGATAGCGCATCTGGAAGTATGTCGCTGAACCGATTTGAGGGTCTTTGTGCTACACGAAGGCCAAGGACGTCCAGGCCATCCTCTGTAAGTGTTCCTGTTTTATCGAAGCATATGATATCGAGCTTTCCTCCCACATTTACTCTCTGTGGACTGATGCAGAAAATCTGCTTCTTTCTTAGGCGTGAAAGTGCGAAATTCGTTCCAATCGACAGCGTAGCCGGAAGAGCGGGTGGGACAACAATGGTGATCAAATCCAAAGCTCTGACAATGATCAAATGCCAGGCCAACTCCAGGCGAACAAAGTTGACGAATGATGCAACGAAACCCAACATGGCAATTCCACCCATGACGGAAATGTATCTAAAAGAGTCTCTGTAAAACTTGAAACCCGAGGGCTTAGGGAAGAGCATGGACCGGACCAAAGCTCCTTTGGTAGTATTAAAGCCTGTTCTCACAGCCATGGCAAGCGCAACAGCCTCATCATCTTTGTCATCTTGTGGACGTCTGGCTCGGATGATCTTGGTTCCGCAGAACAGGAAATGTCTTGCGAGTTCAGGAGCAATGGACGAAGCTGCTAAGTTGAGCAGTCGGAGAGACTCGTCATTTGCTGGGACTTTGGACACCGGTACAGATTCGCCTACAACAATTAAACTTTATAGAAGAGTGCGAGATGATAGCTCATACCAGTCAGCATACTTTCATTGACGATGCAATCACCTGCAAGTAGAATGCTATCACATGGAAATTGAGTCAAAGCATGGTCTGTAACTTCGTAGACATCCCCAGGAACAAGTTCGCTCGACGGCACATATCGCCCTGAGATATACGTTAAAATTTGGGCATGGGACTGGGAGAAAAATCCTTACAGAAAGAGTTGCGTAGTACTCGGACGTCACATTCGAACCGGGAAATTTCCCGAAGTCTTTTCATTGTCTAGAGCATTACATCAGTGCGGTGTTACAGCTACAAAGAATATAGCACTTACTGATCGTGTTTCGATGAGCGTTGTGGTGATACTCACTACAGAGGTGAGAAAAATACAGGCGGCGTAGTAGTAATATTGATCGAGAGACCAGAGAATAAGACTAGCAATCTGAAAGACGTAGAAAGGATGAAAAGCCTGATGTGGTGAGTAGAGCTCAGTTTTATGTAGTGAGAGTACAAACCTCGTCTATCAGCAGCTGTGGAATAGTCTTTTGCTTTATATCGATGAGATTCTTTCCGAAGATAAGCTCACGGTTTTCTTTCTCATCTCCGTCGATACCAGCTCGAATGGTTTTTACATCAGTCCACGTTGGATCCTTCCAACTGTTGCTGAGCACGAACCTGTCCTTTACTGGATGGAAAGAGAAGCGCATATATCGATAGTCAAGTATGCGAAGGTCTTCGAGAACGGGGTCATCATCCTCGTCGTCTAAGACAGCATAATGCTTTTCCGATGCACCGAAAACTGTCGACAAAACCCTCCCGTACTCTTTCGATTCAATATCTTGAACCACCATTTCTCCCCATTGGTTCTACGAAAATTAGCAGGGTTCACGATGCACATAGCTGCCGCTATTCACAACGTTTAAAACAATAAATTGCAATCGTTGAGGGAAAGTTTGGGCACTGACCTCTATGACAACCCAACTGCAACTACGCAATGGACATGGCGTACCAATTATACGCACTTCCCAACGAGGCAGCCAGCGGAAGAGAAGATATCCAAGTCCGAATGTGAGAACACAAATGGTTGCGTAGAAGGCAAACCCTAAAGTAGACGTCCGAAATCCAGCCACCACAATAGTAAGATCCTCCGTGATGATATATATCTTCTGGTTGGTTCGATGCCCACGGCCAAGATTGCTCCCATCAGTTCTCATGCTATCACTTCGAAGCAGGCGGTCATGTGCTGAGGCTCTCGAGTGTCCCGAAGACGTCCTCCTCATTGTAGACAGCTCGCCAGCTTCCAGGTCGGCATCCTCCTCCTCATCAAAGTGTAGCTCAGATTCATCGTCTAGGATTGCACTGTCATCCTCTGATGGCGGCAATTGCTCCTCGTCTTGGTTATTGTCGTAAAATGTAAAACTGGCTGTGGAGTCGGCTCTGCTCCTTCGATGAGCAAAAGAAGACACGCTTGTTGGCACACTCTCGCCCATGGGACCAGCAAATACTTCATCCTGAGCCATTTCGACCTCGTCAAGAAAAGAGCTTGTCGATAAGTTCGAGTCTCTCCTGTATATTAGGCCATGATGTCTTGTTCGAGAGCTGCTCCGCCGCCCACGATTGATGGGTATGCCGTTAGATTCATCCATCTTGACCGTATTGATGACACGCCTTACGCGTGCCCAAACATTAGCTAAGGCAAAGAGTGATCATGGCAGAATTGATGCACGGTTGAAGTTGTTCTACAATGTTTGGAACATGTATTTGCAAGGTCTTATCGATACGCCACAGAGCCGAATTCACGCTAATCTGGTTGGGGTTCGACGTTTTCTCAACCCCGAGCCAACTAAAGTCAAAGTCCATCTTCTCACATCCACCAAAATTCTTTGACTTCATCGTCATCACGACGCGTAAGGTCAAATCCATCCTCCATTCCAAAGGCCCAAACAAGTCTCCACGACTTGACCACCACCCGGCAAGATGTCTGAAATACCAAAGAAACAGACCCAGACCGCACCGTAAGCCAACAACAAACATGACAAGACCAAGAATGGGAAGACCTGACTTCTTTTTCCAGTACTCCACAAAACACTCCTGCAAACAATGCTCCTATCTCTTCGCATGCTCAACAGCCCGGTGTTGCTTCTATCAAAGAAGGTGAGGTTTTTTTTATATTTTTTTTCTGGGAGTTGCTCACCTTTGCCCCTCACCGTAAATTTACTTGCAAGACGCTAACTATGAAAAGAGGATCTTGACAGGGCCGCGGCAGCATCTATCTTCGCCCAGAACCCTAAGTTGGTTCAGATGATTCAAGGCAAACTTGGTTCGCTTGTTGGTCGATCATCTGGATACGTTGAGAGCCTACCAACATTGGTCCGCCGTCGCGTGGCTGGCTTGAAAGGCGTGCAAAAGGAGCACTCAAAATTGGAGGCCGAGTTTCAGGAAGAGGTTTTGGAGTTGGAGAAGAAATACTTCGCCAAGTTTACTCCTCTATATCAAAAGCGAGCTACCATCGTTAATGGTGTTGCTGAACCGACGGCTGAGGAGATCAAGGCTGGCGAGGAAGATGAGGAGGAGCAGGGTGACGCCGAGCCGACTGAGACATCAGAGGAGCCATCTGATGTCAAGGGTATTCCTGAATTCTGGCTGTCTGCGATGAAGAACCAGGTCTCCTTGGCAGAGATGATCACCGACAGAGATGAGGCCGCCCTCAAGGACTTGACCGATGTTAGAATGGAGTATCTTGATAAGCCAGGATTCCGTCTTATCTTTGAATTCGCTGAGAACGACTTCTTCACCAACAAGACCATTACAAAGACGTACTTCTACCAAAATGAGAGCGGCTATGGTGGAGATTTTATTTATGATCACGCTGAGGGTGACAAGATCGATTGGAAGACTGGCAAGGACTTGACAGTACGGATTGAGAGCAAGAAGCAACGTAACAAGAGTAAGTTGTTTTGCCTCTACTGCTGTTGGGTTGCGCTAACAAATGTTTCAGACACAAAGCAAACACGTGTTGTTAAGAAGACTGTCCCAACAGAATCCTTCTTCAACTTCTTCTCCCCACCGAAGGCACCAACAGACGAGGATGATGATGATGCTGCATCTGATATTGAGGAACGTCTTGAACTCGACTACCAGTTGGGAGAGGATATCAAAGAGAAGCTCATTCCCCGTGCGATTGATTGGTTCACTGGTGAGGCTCTTCAATTTGAGGAGTTGGACGATGAGATGGAGGAAGGTGACTTCGAAGATGAAGTAAGTTTTTTTCCACCTTCATAATTTTAGTTGTGACAAGTATCTAACAAGTGTGAATCTAGGATGATGAAGAAGACGATCTCTCCGAAAATGACGACGAAGAGGAGTCAGATGATGATGTAAATATTTTCATTCCTATTTTATGAAAAGTTGATGCTAATCCTAATAGGATGACGCCGCGAAACCAAAGCAAGAGGCTGCTGAGTGCAAGCAAAGCTAAATATTTTTTTGAATTTTGGCTTTTCGAGCACATCCCGTGGCTTGCCACCCTGTTGACTTGTCAAAACCCCGCTTTCGCCTTCATCTACACATCGAATGCCTTGAACCATTGGGGGAGAAATTGCAGGGCATAGGTGTTTTCACATGCATTATGTCTTTCCCAGTCCTTTAGACTAGCTAATCAGCCGTTCAGGCTACTCTTTATTTATGATTGTACTGGATCAGTTCGTTCATGCAAATATCGCCGAGGCGTTCTCCGTAGATGACGAATCAGAAAAGTTGACGGAATTTAATCGTACCCTTTCATGTGCAAATGATATTAAAATCAACGTTGACAGGCTCTTGTGGGACAATTTTTTATTCTGAATCTATTTTCTCTCCTTGTGCTACGAGTACCGTCTCCGCAAAAGTCTATGGCTCCGAATTGATTGACAAGGCTGAGGTGGCTAAAACCCTGCATAAAAACTCTTCCCAGCCTCGGGCTTGCGAATGACGCGACGGCCGACCCAAATAAATTCGAGAAACTGACTCACCCAAATCCCATTCCTTTAGAAACAAACACAAAATCATGGCTGCTCAAGCACAAGATATCGTCGGGTCTCCGAATCGACTTGCGAGAACAGTTTCACACAGTTTCAGCATATCTCCGACTGCCACTTTCCATTCCCCGCCATCCAGCTTTGGCGGGGCACAACTGACTCGAACCCTCACAGCGCCAAAGAGTTTGAAGCCCTTCGACACGCAAGACATTAAGATCTTGCTCTTGGAGAATATCAATCAGAGCGGTCGCGATATTTTGGCCTCCCAAGGCTATCAAGTTGAGGCTTTGAAGACTTCGCTGCCGGAAGATCAACTAATTGAGAAGATTCGGTGGGGCAATTCTGTCCCTTGTCGATATTGGAGAGCAATAGCTAATTGCGTTACAATAGTCAAGTTCATGTCATCGGAATTAGATCAAAAACAAAGCTCACTGAGAGAGTCCTGCGTGAAGCAAAGAATTTGATTGTTGTTGGGTGTTTCTGCATTGGTACTAACCAGGTCGACCTTGAATATGCCGCAAGGCACGGTATTGCCGTTTTCAACTCTCCTTTTGCGAACTCGAGAAGTGTCGCAGAGTTGGTCATAGCTGAGATCATTGCCCTTGCTCGTCAACTTGGTGATCGGTCAAATGAGCTACATAGAGGGACGTGGAATAAAGTTAGTTCGAAATGCTGGGAAGTTCGAGGGAAGACTCTTGGTTTGCCACCCCAAAAATAGATGAATTTGTCGAGACTGATATGTTTGTGCAGGCATAATTGGTTATGGTCACATCGGCTCTCAACTGTCAGTACTCGCAGAGGCAATGGGAATGTCAGTGATTTATTACGACGTCCTGAACCTTATGGCTTTGGGAACGGCAAAGCAGATGCCTACACTTGCTGCCCTCCTCCACGATGCAGATTTCGTCACCTGCCACGTCCCTGAGCTACCTGAAACAAAGAACATGATCGGAGCAGCGCAGTTTGCTCAGATGAAGCAGGGAAGCTATCTGATTAATGCTTCTCGGGGTACAGTGGTCAATATTCTAGATCTGATCAACGCTTCACGTAACGGCAAGATTGCAGGTGCAGCCCTTGATGTGTATCCAAGTGAGCCAGGTGGAAATGGCGACTACTTTACCAATGACTTGAATTCTTGGGCAGAAGATCTTCGCAGCCTCAAAAATATAATCCTCACACCTCACATTGGAGGTAGTACTGAGGAGGCCCAACGGGCTATCGGAATCGAGGGTAGGTCAAGGCTCTACAACGCATATTTCATTGTGCTGATAATCATGCAGTTGGTGAGGCTTTGGTGAGATATGTCAATTCAGGCGTAACACTCGGCTCTGTAAACCTTCCCGAGGTCAATCTTCGTTCCCTCACAACAGAAGAGGACAAGCACGCCAGAGTAAGTTTGTTTCTACACTGCTGCCATACTATAACTTACCCTCTCAGGTTATTTATATCCACCACAACGTGCCAGGTGTTCTGAGAAAAGGTGAAATCCATCCTTAAACTGCCCCTGAAGGTGATGCTAACTTCGCCAGTCAATGAAATTCTCGGAGACCACAATGTTGACAAGCAGATCACTGATAACAAGGGAGATGTAAGGCACAAAACTCTTGATTTGACTGCGGATATTGACCCAATACAGGTTGCCTACCTCATGGCCGACATCAGCAACGTCAAGCCTAGCGAGATCAAGGAGATCTCTGATAGCTTGGAGGCTTTAAGTTGTAAGTTCAGTGCGCTGTTTAAAGTTTTCGGGATCCTAATGAAGCCCAGCTCGAATCATGACGCGTATACTCTATTAGTTGGTCAGATTTTCTTAAGAAAGTGGAAAATAGGGTTGCATTCAACAGGAGTGGAAGGCGTTTTGGGATCGAATCAATCCCTTCAACAAAATAAGATCATTTGATAAATGATTATACAAAATTGCATGAGCAAACGGAGGATGTAAAAGCATAGAAAATAAGGTCAATGAAATTGCATGAGTGAAATCTTGTGCCAGGCAGCTTGTCCTAGTAGTGGATGACTGTGGATTAACGATCAAAACTCGTCAAATTTATCCAGAACAAGTTGAGATTCAAATGCACCACGCCCAGAATGTTTTGCGACAGTTTACCCAGCCATCAGATGGAGTGTGCAAGGTCGAAACAGTCAGAATTGCTGAATGCGGGCAGGCTTGGACCTCCCAACGCCACGAAGCTTGTGAGTTCCTGAAACATAACCGTGGGCGGTGTGATGGATGACTGTGGTGGAGCAGCACAATCAAGCAAACAAAATGGGTGTAACCGCGCGGATATATTGATATGGGCGTGAATCGCACAATCTACAAAGATAAGACGTCCGCACATTCACTCCCATCATCAAATAAATATCGACCTACTGTAGGCAAATTCTCCCTCCCATGTGAAGTTGTTCTGCGCTGCGCTACCTAATTTGCGCCAGCCTGCAGCGCTCAGCACGGAGCCACGGGGCACTAAATCGGTAGCAAATAGGGGTTGGGAGCTGACTTTTACGCTACTGTAGCTACGAAGTTAGTTGGCTGGGCTAAAGCCATCCTTGCACGTCGCGACCTCAGCAATCCACACGTACCCGTTACGTACCGCTCTCCTGTTTTCTAGATGAATTTTGTCCTTGAAAACCACCAACGACCGCGAGCCCCCCGAAGAGGCCATTCCTCACCTCACTAATCGCTCCTTCTGTGCTTCCCTTCCTCCATCGCGTCTTGTTCATGCAGGCTGAACCTGCACCTCTCGCTCCCAATTTATTCTGCCAGT
>Ga0302325_10035937_pt1 | contig 10108 bp, 9 predicted proteins | sample Palsa_T0_2_FD_201948 | JGI IMG/M metagenome (GOLD analysis project Ga0302325, IMG submission 201948) | Peat permafrost microbial communities from Stordalen Mire near Abisko, Sweden - Palsa_T0_2 | ecosystem: Environmental > Terrestrial > Soil > Palsa > Peat permafrost | place: Sweden: Abisko... | reverse complement strand
CCAGTCCCTGCCGCGCGCGCGCCACCAGTAGATGCACAATCCGAGCAGCGACAGCGTGAAAGTCAGAAACACATTGATTGAATACAGCACGACCAACAGGTCGACGCTGCCGCGGCTCCACAGGACAATGACCAGCGCCGCGAGGCCCATGATCACGATTCCGTTCTGGGTAACGAGCCGCGCCGACAGATGGCGGAACTGGTGCGGGAGCCAGGAATCGCCAGCCATGTTCGATAGCACCTGGGGACCACCAAGGAAGCCGGTGTTCGCAGCGACAAACAAGAGCCCCGCTTCGAACACCAGGACGACTAACAGCGCAGCGTGGCTCAACCCCGTGCTCAATCCCAGACTGTCGATGATGCTGCCGAACACGACGGCGTTGAGCGTCTGTCCCTCGACCGGCTGGGCCTTCCACAAGAGGTAGAGCAGGATGATCCCGCCCGCAGTGAATGCGAGCGAGGCTGCCATGTAGAACATGGTCAGCTTGCCGGTGTGCACACGTGGCTCGCGCAGGGTCTGCACGTTATTCGACACCGCCTCGATGCCGGTGTAGGTGCCACCGCCGAGCGAGTAGGCTCGAAGAAACAGCGACACGGCGGCGACCCAGCCGATGTCATGTGCGAGCCTGCGCGTGTCCTCGACCGCGTCGGGTATCACGACCGTCAGCCCTTGCGAGTGACCGAGGATGCCGTAGGTAATGAGCAGGACGTGGGTGATGAAAAAGCCGAGAAAGATCGGCAGCAGGATCGTGATGGACTCCCTCATCCCGCGCAGGTTCATCACCAACAGCAGCGCCACCAGCCCCAGTTCCGTCCAGAGCTTGAACACGCCGGCGGCGGCAGGCAGCAGGCTAAACAGCGCATCGACGCCGCTGGCGACCGAAATCGCGATCGTCAGCACATAATCGACAATCAGGCCGGCACCCGAGACGAGGCCTGCGCGCGGGCCGATCAGGCTGGTCGCGACCCGATAGCCTCCGCCACCGGTCGGAAACAGCTCGATAACCTGGTTGTAGGCGAGCGAAATGATGAACACCGTCGCCGCCGTGGCGACCGCCATGAACAGACCGAGGTGGGTGTGCACACCCAGCGCGCGGAACGCTTCTTCGGGTCCGTATGCTGAAGACGAGAGCCCATCCGCGCCGAGGCCGACCCAGGCGAGAAAGGCAGCCAGGGCGATGTGCTGACGGGTCTTCTGACTTAGCGGATCGAGAGGCGCGCCGATGACCAGCTGACGCAATTTCTCGTAGGCCGTCATGATTGCTATGCCGCTGCGTGCCGAATCGGGCGTTTGCCCTGTGCGGCGCAGGTCAACGGATCACGCGCACGAAAAGATTGGAGTGATAAAGCGGGCGGAAGACGAGGACAGCGCCGGTTGCTGCGCCGCAACACGGCCGTACTCTACTCTCGGCCAAGCTGCTTGGCAAGGCGGCGGGCGAAAACCTGCATCTCTTTCATGGCCTGCTTGTCGCCACGGCGTTCCGCCGCGGCGACGCCATCGCGCCAGGCTTCCAACGCCGCCTCCTCACAGTGCGCAGCGGCGAGCGCTTTGCCGAGCAGCTTCCACGCTGCGGAATACGTTGGATCGATGACCACTGCGCGCTGCAGATGAACGATAGCAGCATTGGCGTCGCCGCCTTTGAGATATTCGTTGCCGAGGCCAAAGCGCAGCAGCGCGCCATCCTTGCCCGTGGCGAGCAAGCGCTCCAGGTTGCGCAGCGCTTGGCTTGACTCGGTTGCCTCGGCCACGTTTACCCTTTCACGGACTCGCCGGTCGCGCAGTCGACATGATGCATCGGGTAGATAACCTCATTGTCCTTGCCGTCCACCTTGCCGCCTACCCCTGCGAACAGCTCCCCCGATTCGGTGCGACGGTAGACGATTCGCTGCGGAAACGAATCGCCCGGGCTGGTGAACGTAAAACCGATCACGCCCTTGTCATTGGCGACGCCGGTGAGCTTGAAGTCCATTTCCTTTTTCCCGGAAGGAACCGCAATGTAATACACCCCGTCGCTGCGTGCTTCCAAGCGCAGATACGTATAATCTTCCGTGCGCACCTCCGCGGAATTCTTGCGCTGTACGACGGTGTGGCTGACGCCGACCATCATGTCAGCACGCGGCGGGAGCCACTGCTCGATGAAGTCTCGCCGGTTGACGTTACCGGCCCAGCAACCGCGCAACCAGGCAAGCTGGGCGAGTGACGCAGCCGCAGCCGGCGGCGGGGCGGGCGGTTCCGGCGCAGCCGGACCCGGGGCGGGAACTCGCGTCGGGGCCTGCGCGTTCGCGCCGAAGCAGGTTGCGCTCACCACGGCACAGGCCAAGGCAACACGCACGAAATGTGTCGATCGGTTCATAGTCATTCATTCCTCGTTACGGCCGCGTGAGCGGCAGGTTCAACAACAGATTCCGCGGTTCGAGCTTGAGCCGGTGCTCGCCTCAGGACGGCGAGAATCAGGCATCGGATTCTCCGGGCGGCGCCACCGCTTTGCAACTCACCGGGCCGGGGATAGCATCCTCGTCTGCAACCTCGACGTCCCGCAGTGTGGCATCGCCGCGACGACGTGCCGAAAGCGATGCCACCGCGTCGGCCGCGACAACGCATCCGGCGATCATATTAGCAGGCGCAATGCGTTGCAGCTCGGCCGCGCGGGTTGCTGGCGCGAAAGGATGGCGATGCCCGAACACATCATTACCGAGGCCCGCGACCGTGTGCAGCGCATCGAGCTCCACCGTCCGGACAAAAGGAATGCCATCACGGTGGCAATGTACGAGGCTATGGCGTCTGCGTTGGCGCGCGCTGGAGAAGATCCCGACGTCCGTGTGATACTGATCCACGGGCAGCCTGATGTGTTCACGAGCGGCAATGATATCGCCGAATTTCTCAACCTGCCTCCAGCCGGTGCGGACAGTCCGGTGGTTCGCTTCCTCAAGCAGATCAGCCAATGCAGCAAGCCCGTGGTCGCCGCGGTGACCGGTGCAGCCGTGGGAATCGGCACGACTCTGTTGCTGCATTGTGATTACGTCGTCGCCGGCGAAAGCGCCAAGCTGTCGGTGCCTTTCGTCAATCTCGGCCTGTGCCCCGAGGGGGCCTCGAGCCTGCTCTTGCCGCTCGCGGTCGGGTACCAGCGTGCCGCCGAGCTGCTGCTGTTCGGCGAAGCAATCGATGCGGCGCAGGCACGTGAATGGGGACTGGTCAATCGCGTCGTCCCCGACGAACAGGCGATCCCACAGGCGCAGGCGCGAGCACTCGTCCTCGCCGCCAAGCCGCCGGCGGCACTGCGCACGGCGAAGTCTCTGCTCAAGCGCCGCCTCGCGTCCTTGATCCTGCATACCATCGATGAGGAAGTCGCGAGCTTCAGCGAGCTTCTGGGCAGCCCTGAAGCGAAGGAAGCGCTGTCCGCTTTTGTGGCCAAGCGCCGGCCGGATTTCTCGCGCTTCTGAAACGCTCGGCAAATTAGGGGAGGGCTATGCTGGTCACGGAAGTTCTGTCTGCCGATCTGTTCCAAGGCAAGACCGTTTTCGTCACTGGCGGCGGCAGCGGCATCAATCTGGGCGTCGCGCGCAACTTCGCTGCGCTCGGCGCGCACGTGGCCATCTGCGGCCGTACCCAGGACAAGCTCGACCACGCGGTAAGCGAACTGTCGACGTTCAATGCCCGCGCCGGCGGCAAGACGCTCTCGGTCGTCGCTGACGTGCGCGATCCGGTCGCTCTCGCTGCGGCCTTTGGCCGCACGCAGAGCGAGCTCGGCCCGATCGACGTACTCGTCGCCGGAGCCGCCGGCAACTTCCTCTGCCCGGCCGAGGCGCTCTCCCCGAACGGCTTCAAGACCGTCGTCGATATCGATCTGCTGGGCGCCTTCCACGCGGCGCGCGAAGCGTTCGAGCAACTCAAGGCGACCCGTGGCTGCATCATTTTCATCTCTGCCGGCCAGGCGTTCGCGCCACACGCGTACCAGGTGCACGTCGGCGCCGCCAAGGCCGGCATCGATAACATGATGAAAAATCTGGCACTCGAATGGGGCAGGTACGGCATTCGCGCGAACAGCATCGTTCCCGGCCCGATCGAGGGCACCGAGGGCATGCGCCGCCTGTCGACACCGGATAACGACACCCGCAACAAGCAGGCGATTCCCTTGCTCAGGTACGGTCAGACCGACGATATCGGGCAGGCCGCGGTCTTTCTGGCATCACCGCTGGCTGCCTACATCACTGGCACCGTGCTCTGCGTCGATGGCGGCTCGAATCTGATCGGCTCGGCATTATGGAACCAGGCGGTCGAGCACATGGATGTGCGGCGAAAATAGCGCGGTAGCGCGCCTGCCTAACGCGTAGCCGCCATGGGACAAATCCTCCTGGTTCGCCACGCGCAGGCATCCTTCGGCAGCGCCGACTATGATCGACTGTCCGACCTCGGTATCGAACAGGCGCAGTTGCTCGGAGCCTGGATTGCGCGCCGGGCCACGCGCGTTGATCTGACGGTGAGCGGTAGCCTGAGGCGCCACCGCGACACAGCGGAGGCCTGCTGCGCCGTGCTGCCTACTGCGCTCAAGCCCCCTCTCGCCTTTCGCTCCGAGCCAGATTTTGACGAATACGACGCCGACGAAATCGTCGCGCGCCACCGGCCAGAATTCGCCGATCTGATGACCCTGCAACGCTACCTTGCGCAGGGCGACCGCCCCGGTCTCGCCTTCCACGAGCTTTTCTGCGCCGCGATGATGCGCTGGATGCAGGGCGGCCACGATGCCGAATACCGCGAGTCATGGAAGTGCTTCCGCGGCCGCTGCATCAGCGCGCTCAACCGGTTTATCGCCGAGGTCGGTCCGTCGCGCACCGGCATCGTGTTCACTTCGGGCGGCCCAATTACCGCAATCTGCCAGAGCCTGCTCGAATTGCCCGATCATCGCGCCCTGGATCTCAATCTGGCGCTCGCCAACGGCGGGGTTACGGGCCTGCTCTACCAGCCCGGCAGGGTCAGCGTCAGCTATATCAACAGCTTTGCCTATCTCGAGCAGACAGGCGACGCGCGCTTGATCACTTATCGCTAGAGCGAAGCCCCGCAGGCAGAGGAATCGTGGCATGAATGAACAATTCGTCGGCACCATGCCGGTACAGGAGAAGCATCGGTTCGACCCGGCGCGGCTTGAACCTTACTTGCGTGAGCGCATCGAAGGCTTCGTGGGCCCCCTCGTCGTCGAACAGTTCAAGGGAGGCCAGTCCAACCCCACGTATCGACTTAGCGCCGGTGGGAAAAGCTATGTGCTGCGGCGCAAACCTCCGGGCAAGCTGTTGCCTTCGGCGCATGCCGTCGATCGCGAATACCGCGTACTGACCGCACTGCGGGACAGCGACGTGCCGGTACCGCGAACCTACTGCCTGTGTGAAGACGAGACCCTGGTCGGCACAGCGTTCTTCGTCATGGATTGCGTCGCCGGAAGGGTTTTCTGGGACCCGTCGCTGCCGACGCTCGACGCGGCCGGGCGGCGCGCGCTATACGAAGACATGAATCGGGTGATCGCCGCACTGCACCGGATTGATTACCGGGCGGTCGGCCTCGCGGATTTTGGCAAGCCGGGCAATTATCTCGGGCGCCAGATCGCGCGCTGGACCAAGCAATACCGCGCCTCGGAGACTGAGCGCATCGACGCGATGGACCGGCTCATCGCGTGGCTGCCGGAGAACCTACCCGCCTCTGAGGAGACCGCGATCGTCCACGGCGACTATCGACTCGACAACCTGATTTTCCATCCCACTGAGCCACGGGTTGTCGCAGTTCTCGACTGGGAGCTGTCCACGCTCGGTCATCCACTCGCCGACTTTGCCTATCACTGCATGAGCTGGCATGTGCCGCCCGGGCCGTTTAGAGGCCTGGGCGGGGTCGATCTGGCCGCGCTCGGCATTCCCGACGAACGCGACTACATCGCCCTCTACTGCCGGCACGCAGGTCGCGAGTCGATCGACGCCGACCACTGGGATTTCTACATCGCCTACAACATGTTCCGCGCCGCCGGCATTGCGCAGGGCATCATGGGTCGCGTCGTCGATGGCACTGCGGCCAGTCAGCACGCCGTGGAGGTGGGACGGTGGGCACGGGTAATGTCCGAGCTCGGATGGAGCCAGGTCGAGCGCATCGTGACGCGGCGCGCGGGCGCGCGTACGCCGTCGTCGTAAACAGGGAGAACCGTGTGGATTTCGAGTATTCAGAAAAAACCAGGGGCTTGCTCTCGCGCCTTGGCGCGTTCATGGACGAGCACGTCTACCCCAACGAGAAACGGTTCCGGGAGGAGGTCGCAACAGGCGATCGCTGGCAGCCGGTGCCCCTGCTCGATACATTGAAAAAGGAGGCCAGGGCACAGGGGCTGTGGAACCTGTTTCTGCCGGACTCGGAGTACGGTGCCGGCCTCACCAACACGGATTACGCGCCACTGTGCGAGATCATGGGCCGCGTGCCGTGGGCGCCGGAAGTGTTCAATTGCTCGGCGCCAGACACCGGCAACATGGAGACACTGGCGCGCTACGGCACTGCCGAACAGAAAAAGCGCTGGCTTGAACCGCTGCTCGAAGGCAGCATCCGCTCCTGCTTTGCGATGACCGAGCCGGCAGTCGCATCCAGCGACGCAGCGAACATCGAAAGCTCGATCGCGCGTGATGGCGACTCCTATGTAGTCAATGGCCGCAAGTGGTGGTCTTCAGGAGCCGTCGATCCGCGCTGCAAGCTGTTCATCTTCATGGGCCAGACCGACCCGGACAACGCCAACCGGCACAAGCGGCAATCGATGATCCTCGTCGCGCGCGATACGCCGGGCGTGACGGTGCTGCGTTACCTGCCGGTGTTCGGGTACGATGACGCGCCACATGGACACGCCGAGGTCGCGTTCGAAAACGTTCGTGTGCCGGCCTCCAACCTGTTGTTGGGCGAGGGCCGCGGCTTCGAGATTGCGCAGGGAAGGCTCGGCCCGGGTCGTATCCACCACTGCATGCGCACCATCGGTCTGGCCGAACGCGCGCTCGAAGACATGTGCAAGCGGGCTCTATCCCGGATCGCGTTCGGCAAGCCGATTGCCGAGCAGACGGTGACACTGGAGCGCATCGCCGAGTCGCGTATCCTCATCGACCAGGCGCGTTTGCTCGTGCTCAACGCCGCGCACATGATGGATACCGTGGGCAACAAGGCTGCGGCGAAGCAGATCGCGATGATAAAAGTCGCCGCGCCGAACATGGCCTGCAAAGTGATCGATTGGGCGATCCAGGCGCACGGCGGCGCCGGACTGTGCGACGATTTCACGCTCGCCTACCACTACGCCCATGTGCGCACGTTGCGCCTGGCCGACGGACCGGACGAGGTGCATCGCAACCAGATCGGGAAGATGGAGCTCTCGCGCTACAAGTGACCTGCAGCACAAGAGGGGGCCGGAGCGAACGCGCTACCCGCCAAGCAGCGCCTTCTTCAGGTCGCCCTGCACGGGTTTGTCGCCGATCCAGATTTTCGTCAACGCCTGGTTGAACGCCGTGCCCGCAATGGTCCCCTTGCCTTCGCCGTTCCAACTCACCTTGGTCGCGCCGTCGACGAAATCGAGCGTGACCACGTCCTTTTCCTTGACCTCCTTGAAGGCCTTCATGATGGCCAGAAGCTGATCGGCCTGCGCTTTGGTCGCCGCCACGTCGGCGGCCGTGTTGGCCTCGACCAGGCTGTCGTTCAAGGCCTCTGCGAGCTGGTCGGCGGAAAGCGTACGCAAGAGGTTCAACTGGATGCGGCGCGGGCTCTTCGCCAGCACGCCCTGCAGATCGCCCGCCTTCTGCGGCAAATACAGGCTCGCCACATAGACTTTGATAATCACCCGCGTGCGGATGCCCGCGCCGTTCAGCACGAGCTCCTGCCCGGAAACTGTCGTCTTGTCCGCGAGCGCAACCCCGCCAACTTCGGTCGCCATCGCGGCGCCGGAGGTCAACAGTGCCAGCCCACCGACACCGCTAAGCCAAAGCAACGCTTTCATTGCGCCCCCGATCAAACGGATTCGAAAATACCGGCCGCACCCATGCCGGTCCCCACGCACATTGTGACCATGCCGTATTTCTGCCCCCGACGCTTCAGGCCATGAACGATGGTCGCCGTTCGCACCGCGCCGGTCGCTCCCAGCGGATGACCTAGCGCAATGGCTCCACCCAGCGGATTCACCTTCGCCGGGTCGAGATCAAGCTCCTTGATGACCGCGAGGCTCTGCGCGGCGAACGCCTCGTTCAGTTCGATCCAGTCGATCTGGTCCTGGCGAATGCCGGTACTGCGCAGGACCTTGGGAATTGCGGCCAGCGGGCCCACGCCCATCACCTCGGGCGCGACACCACCGACCGCGAAGCCGACCCAGCGCGCGAGCGGCGAGAGACGGAGCTCCTGCAGCACCCTTTCGCTGACGACTATGGCCGCTCCGGCGCCGTCTGACGTCTGCGAGCTGTTTCCCGCAGTCACAGAGCCCTTCGCCGCGAACACCGGCCTCAGCTTGGCGAGACCCTCGCTGCTGGTGTCGCTGCGTGGGCCCTCGTCGCGATCGAAGCTGCGTTCGCGCGCGACGACCTTGCCCGAGGCGAGATCGGGAACGCTTTCGCGAATCGGATACGGCGAAATCTCGGCGCTGAACTCGCCAGACGCCTGCGCGGCGAGCGCCTTGTGGTGGCTCGCGACGGCAAAAGCATCCTGCTCTTCGCGCGAGACCTTCCAACCCGTGGCGACCCTTTCCGCGGTGAGTCCCATGCCGTAGGCGATGCCAAGGTTCTCGTCCTTGGCGAACACTTCGATATTGAGCGCGAGCCGCCCGAGCATCGGGATCATGCTCATGCTCTCGGTGCCGCCCGCGATAACGATGTCGGCCTCGCCGGTGCGGATACGGTCGGCCGCGATCGAAACCGCGTTGAGCCCTGACGAACAAAAACGATTGATCGTCATACCCGCCACGGTGTTCGGCAACCCGGCAAGAAGCAAACCGATGCGGGCGACGTTCATGCCCTGTTCGTACTCCGGCATGGCACAGCCGACGATCACGTCCTCGACGCGTTTGGGGTCGATGGCCGGCACTTGCATCAGCACGCTCTTGAGCACGTGCGCCAACAGCGAGTCAGGCCGGCTGTGGCGCAGTGCACCCCGCGGTGCCTTTCCAACCGGCGTTCGGGTCGCGGCGACGATGTACGCTTCCTGCAACTGCTTGGCCATGCGCCCTCCGTGGGGATCAATTCCTCAGTGGCTTGCCGGTCTTTAGCGTATGTACGACACGCTCCTGGGTCTTGGGGTTCTTGAGCAGCCTCATGAACTCGCGGCGTTCAAGGTCGAGCAGCCACTTCTCGTCGACCAAGCTACCCGGCTCCAGCTCGCCGCCGCACATCACCCGTGCGATGGCGAGGGCCACTTCAAAGTCGTAGGCGGAGATAAAGCCGCCGTCGCGCATATTGACCAGCATCATCTCGAGCGTCGCGATACCCGTCTTGCCCGCAACCGGGATCGCAGTAAGCGGGAGCGGCGGACGATAAGCGCTCTCCGACAGGGCCCGCACCTGCGCCTTGGCGACCCATAACAGCTCGTAGGGATTGAAGATGACCACGTCGGCAGGGCGCAAATAACCGAGATCCTTGGCCTCGAGCGCGCTTTTGGATACGGTGGCCATGGCGACCTGCTGAAAGTACGTGCGCAGGAACGGGAACTGGTCGAGCTGGCTGCCGTTGGCACCGCGAACGACCTCCTGTGCGGCCCGGGCGGTAAGCTCCTTGCAGCCACCACCGGCGGGCAGGATACCGACGCCCGCTTCGACCAGGCCGATGTACGACTCCAGCGCGGCGACGGCGCGGTCGCAATGCATGATCAATTCGCAGGCCCCGCCCAGCGCCATGCCGCGCACCGCAGCAACGGTGGGTATAAGGCTGTAGCGCAGGCGCTGCGAGGTCTGCTGGAACTTGGCGACCACTGCCTCGACGCTGTCCCACAGTGCGGCTTGCACCGTCGGGCCGAGCGATGCCAAGTCCGCACCGAGCGAAAACGGCTCGCTGGTCTGCCAGATGACGAGCCCGCGCCAGTTGCGCTCCGCTTCGGCGATCGCGCTTTGCAGCCCGTCGAGCACGGCGGCGCTGAT
>Ga0302325_10035936_pt1 | contig 10108 bp, 9 predicted proteins | sample Palsa_T0_2_FD_201948 | JGI IMG/M metagenome (GOLD analysis project Ga0302325, IMG submission 201948) | Peat permafrost microbial communities from Stordalen Mire near Abisko, Sweden - Palsa_T0_2 | ecosystem: Environmental > Terrestrial > Soil > Palsa > Peat permafrost | place: Sweden: Abisko... | reverse complement strand
TAGCGTGCGATCCGCTGAGGGCCAGTTTGTCGCGGGGCTTGGCCGCGATGATTTCGAAATCCTTGAAGACGGGGTTGCTCAAAGGATTCAGTTCTTCGCCCGTCAGTCTGAATTGCCGTTGAGCATTGGCTTGATTGTCGATGCCAGCGGCAGCCAAAGCAAGTTCATTGAGCGCCATGTCCAGGACATCCAAACGTTTCTAGAAGGCGTCCTGCGTCCCTCGGATCGGGCCTTTCGCGCTGTGCTTTGGCAATCATCTCCGACTGGTGAGCGATTTCACATCTTCGCCCGCTGCCATTCTCGATGGCCTAGCGCGGTTCGAACACGGATCGCGCGGAATGCCGGAACTTGGACCCATGCTGGATCGCGACCTTGGCACGGCCCTCTACGATGCAGTCTATTGAGAAGATGACCGGTGGCGACCAGCGGCGGCGTGCGCTCATTATTTTCAGCGACGGCGAGGAAAACTCAAGCGAACGCGATCTGTTGGAAGCCATCCGGGCCGCTCAAAACGCCGATACGGTGCTGTTCGGCATCCGCTATACGCGAATGGAACACAACCACCTCACTGCGCGTAACAAAAATGGCATCCGCGCGATGGATCATTTCGCGGAAGAAACCGGGGCCGCTACTTTTGATGCGTTGCAGACCGATACGGACAAAGCGTTCGAACAGATCGACGCGCAATTGCGAACGATGTATGAACTCGTTTCGCATCGACCAATCCGGCCCACGATGGTTCGTACCGCAAGCTGACGATTCGGCTAAAACAACCGGGCCTGACGGTCCGCGCCAAGAGCGGCTACTTCGCAGCCAACTGAGGCCGTGGCTCCTTCTTGGAAGGTGGAACAGGAATCCTGTGCCACGAGCCTGATGGCGTCACGATGTAATAATGGCCAGCCTCCAGATTGCGGACGACAACTCCGTTTGCAGCCTTGCCGACAGAGAAAGCTTTGATCGGTGAATTGTCGTAGAGTCCCGGCAGCAGCCAGTAATCGACCGTTCCGTCTAAAAGGCTTTGTGCGGAACAGCGGGGCCCCTAGTTTTTTGTGGGTCCTCCTTTGAAAGCCCCCCGGCACCTTCGAGTCGCTTGGGCCCGTGTGATGAGGAAGCTAAGGCTTTCGCCAAAAGGCCAACCGGGCTGGTGAGTTTCTGTTCTTCAGGATTCGGCACGGTTGAGATGACGCGCTTGCGGGCAACTCTGTATTGATTGGCTGAATGCGGCAGCGTAAGAACGTATAAGACTGCGAGAGCGAACGAACTCAACCAGAGAGCGACGAAGATGCTGATGTCGCCGGTCTCGTTGGATGCTGGACGTTTGGGCTGAGGGCGTTTAGCGTTCCGATATTTGACCAGCACCTTGGAACGCGATTCCAATTGGCCGACTGGCCTTTCAATGCGGACTAGGTCGAACGAAGAGGGTAGCTGCTTTGTCGGGGACCTAACCGGCGTGGTTTCTGGTGGGGACTTCGCATCTCCATCTGCGATGCACTTTAAACACTTGTCGATACGCGGTTGGTCATCGGGCTCCCGCGCCGGGGCGATGGCGCTCGTGCTCATGACAATGGTTTTTTGCCGGTGAAAACTCGGCCTGACAACGAAGAATCTACTCAACTGAAAGGGTGTCTTGAAGTGGCAAGGATTCTCTTACTTTGCGGGAAGCGGAAAGAAGCCGAAAATGGCGCTTTCGCCGCGATCTTTACCCGTCGTTCGCACCACTCTCATATGAAAGCGTTGGAGAGAGACCGGCTGAAGGGGCGTGCTGATGCGACTGCATCTCCTCCTGTCCAGATGCAACCGCCGCCGCATCATCCCGTTGATCGCCTTCTACCGCAAAGCAGTTTGCAGCGGATGAAACGCCTGCTTGAAAGTGGGGAGGGCGCGGAGGCGAAAGTCCACTGGTCGAGGCAGACGACTGGGTGAGGATCAAATCAGGCCGTCTTGCGCTTCCTGCGCAGCAGTCTCACTACCGCCGCACCGGCACCCGTCAAGAGCAGCGGAAGAGACGTGGGTTCCGGAGCAGCAAGGGTTAAATTCCCACTGAAAAGTGGCGGGTCGGCCCTTTGAAAAAGCAAACCCGATTCGTTTCCCTCGCAGACGAAAGTCTCACTACAAAGCGGACCGCCGCTATAGCCGTGGAGGTTTGAGCTGTCTCCCAGAAAGATCCCAGGATAGATTTCTGGCGCTCCGCCATTCGTGTCAAATCTCACTTGCCAATAGTCGGGAGAATAGAATTGAGGCTCACTACTGAGCCCTAGGTCATAGGTTAAGCCGCTGGAAACAACAATGAGATTGCCGCCAGTGACCCCGCCGTTCCCCACCGTGTCAATGTCGATCGTACCGCTGAGGGTTGCACCGCCTTCATAGGTTCCGGAAACATCGAAAACCGTGGAGTTCGAGCTAGGCGTTATGCTGATCGCGTACGCGCTGACGGCGAGAATAGAAAGTGAGCCTATCTTCAGTCCGGGTCGCACAGCCTGTTTGAGGAACTGCCTGGCACGTTCCATTTTGTTCATGTCTTGAGGACCCTCCGTAATGTTGTTGCCAAAAAAAAACGTAAGGGAATGCTTTTTGAAATGCAGTGCAGACCCACGGTCAACGGTTAGTTTACATCTTAAGGGGGGAATTGCAACTCCTAAAAGTACTGCGCGCTTAGCACTGTGGTACTACGTACGGTCGGCTACATCTGAGTTTGCGATGCGACGGCGCAAACAGACGACAATTTTGCAATAGCTTATTGCAAATGACCGTGGCCAGTGCTACTGCCGCCCGAAATGCCGTTCGGGAAGTTGCGGCGACGGCAGGGAGCGATGTGACGTCAACCGTCGCTACCAGCAAAGCGAACCGGTCAGCAGTCACATCGCTATATGGCACGCGCCGCCATATCCCGTGACATATCAAGGTTCCGCGCCGACAATTCGGCGGCACCGCCGCGCCGCCGACCGTGCCCTTGCACGATCCGCGGTTGCCACTGGTCTGGATTGATCCGTTCCCGACGAATGGTAGGTTGCATTCAACGGATACATCTTTACGGTTTCCCTCTACCTGCGAAAACCTGTTGGGAATCGGGATGCGAGACGTCGAAATCTGTGGGAACCGCCTGCACTTAAACAGACCGGGAGCGGCCTCAGGTTTTTGCGCTTTGGCACCTTGGCGGCGGGACTCGCCGGACGCTTAGGGACCGACACCAGTGTTGATGCAGTCAAGCACTGGGAAGGCGGGCGACGTACACCGGAGGCATCCACGCGCGCTTTTCTCACTGTCATCGCAAAGAACCCTAAAGCAGTCATTTCCGCACTGCACCCGGATCAAGGTAGAAAGCCTGCCCCTACGCGAGGACGCACGGTTGGAAACAAAGCTCGGCCTAAGGTCGGGACGGTGTAGTCAACCCATCCTAGTCGAATGCTCGTGGGGGGCGTGTGTGTCATCAAAATTGAATCTTGGGAGATCCAGAGCGACCATGGCCTCAATGGAATCGGGACGGGGCATTCCATCGTGAGTGCGATGCAGCCATAAAGGAAGTGGGGGGAAGGCTTGAGCGTAAGAAAAAATGTGCTTTTGTTCTACTGCTTCTTCTGCGCCGCCCTGACATCGCCCTTGCCCCAAGCGCAAGCAAAGGACTACTTGGAAAGATTTCATCCGCCGGCACAAGGAGGTACAGATGGGCACGACTTCTTCACCGTGGAAGTGCTGGCTTGGCAAGGTCTGGTGACATACTTCGTTTTATTCGTCATCGAGTTGGAAAGCGGTGGCGCGCAACGCGACGCTGGAAGAAATCGGTTATCTCAAAGGCTGTCGCGACGTGCTGCATGATCGGGATAAAAAGCATTGCGCGGAATTCCGCGACAATTTGGCGGCCGGCGGTGTCGAGTGCGTGCCCTGGCCGGCGCACAGTCCGATTCTGGAGGCAAACAATCTGCTCTTCCGCGACCGGCTCCTGCCGGTTTGCCCAACAGAAACAGTCGTTGTCGGGAGCGATTAGGTGGATTGCTCAACCATTATTTTATTAAGGATGCAAGCAACTCCGTCGCGAGTATTTTGACCGTACACGGTGGCCGACCATCCATTCCCTATCGCCTCTATCCATCTCGATGCCTAGCGAGGGCTACGCCGAGATCATTCGCCATGTTCTATCCCAAATTCATTTTTGCGAGCAGGGCCTGGAAGCGCGGGTCGCTGCGGTAGGGGTCGAAGAAAGGCGCGCTAATACCAGGAGCAAGGTTCCAGTCACGCTGCCGGTAGGCCCCCTCGATCGACTCAAACATCGCATCCACGTCACCGGTGGTGGCGTAATAGGTTGCGGCCCCATACGTGTGACCGTGCGAGATGGCGAGCTTCCACGCCCATTCTTGGCTTCGCTCGCGATCGCTGGCTTGATGGTAGGCTGCGGCCAAGTACCACGCACTCGAGTGGAACCACGGCGCCAGCTCCACAGCTCGTTTTAAGCTCGCAATCGCTTCCACCGTGAAGCCTGCGTGAAGTTGCGCGAGCCCCATGATGACCCAGATGAAGTAGAAGTTCGGATCGATTTCATGGGCTCTACACACGTACTCAATGGTTTCAAGATACTGTTTTGCTATGTACATTCGCCAAGCCATGCCGAAGTGCAGAATCATCGAAAGTGGATCGGTCTCGAGTCCCAACCGGCTTTGTTCCATCGCCTCAGGGACTCGTCCCAAGGGGAGCAAACAATAGAAGACGTAACGGTATCGGACCCCAGGTGGAACGGATTCAGCCCCTAAGGCCACGCGGAAACGCAGTTCGGCCGCCTTCCAGTCGTTATCGAAGAGTGCCGCGATGATCCCCAAAACGCTGTGCGCCTCGCTGTTATCCGGATCGATGGCCAGCGCCTTCACCGCAGCCGACTTCGCCGAAGGCGCTATTTCGCCAGTCGACCGTATGCCGAGCGACGCTAGTGTGTAGTAGTACAACGCGAGGCCGCTATAAGCCGGAGCGTACTTCGGGTCGATGGCTAGGGCCTGTTCAAAGCACTCCTTCGCCTTCGCCAGGTTCTCCGGCGTGTAGCGCCCGCGGTAATACTGTCCCTTCAAGTAATTCTGATAGGCCTCAATATTCACGGTCTGCGTGCGGGGCGCCAGCCGCACTTTGAGCGCTTCCGAGATCGCCTGGCCGATCTCGTCCTGAATGGCAAAGATGTCGGTCAGATCGCGATCGTAGCGTTCCGACCAAAGATGAGACTCGTCGGCGGCACTGATTAACTGTGCTGTGACTCGGATCCGATTGCCCGCACGCCGGACGCTGCCTTCGAGAATCGTGCGGACGTTTAGGCGCTCAGCGATTTTGCATATGTCTTGCTCTTGGCATCGGAACGCAAAAGAAGAGCTGCGGGCAATCACTCTCAGGCCCGGAATTTTGGCAAGCAGATTCAGGATCTCTTCGGCGAGCCCGTCGCTGAAGTACTCATTCTCCTTGTCCGCGCTTATGTTGGCGAAGGGCAATACGGCAATAGACGGCTGGTGTTCCACCGGTCTGTTGGAGATCGATTGCAGCGCCGCTCTCACCTCCGCGATGGTCTGAAATCGCTGCGCCGCTTGTTTCGTCAGGCACCGCTTTACGATCTCCGACGCTGGAGATTGCAGCGGAGCAGGATCATCCCGCAGCACTGCGCTCAACGTTTCCGCCGTGGACTCTCCTGCAAACGCACGCGATCCGGAAAGCATCTCGTAGAGCACAGCGCCGAAACTGAAAATATCCGATCGTTCATCGATCGGCTTACCTTGAGCTTGTTCCGGCGACATGTAGGCGGGCGTACCCAGGACTGCGCCGTCCTTCGTCTTCGTTACATCCGGATCGGAATCCGTCATCAATTTGGCCAGGCCGAAATCGAGCAGCTTCACACCCGAAGCCGTAACGAGGACGTTCCCTGGCTTCAGATCGCGATGCAGGATTCCCTTGCTGTGCGCGACGCCTAGTCCTGCTGCGATCTGCGTCGCGAATCGCAGCGCATCCGGGAGGGGGAGGGGCCCTCGGAGCGGCGTACCTTCGATATATTCCATCACGAGGTAATCCGGGCCAACATCATGAAGTGTGCAGATATTCGGATGATTCAGCGCGGCGATGGCGCGGACTTCTTGCTGGAAACGTGCCGAGTGTTGACCTTTGAGCTGTTTAATTGCGACGATGCGCCCGAGCCGCGTATCGCGTGCCTTCCATACTTCGCCCATTCCGCCCGAACCTATGGGAACGAGGATTTCGTAGGGGCCAAGCCGGTCTCCGTGGCGATGGCGGTTTGAATCATCTTTGTCGCCAATCAACTGGCCACTCTCGCCACCACTAATCGCGCGTGCCGAAGTCGTAAGGATGTCCCTGTTGTCCATGTTTCATTTCGTCCAATTTCCTAACCAAACGTGAAAACAAAAGCTTGAGCGCCGGGATCAAGGAATTCAATCTCAAAAGTCCGGTCTGCTATTGAGCCTTGTTGTCGTATGAGCTGGTAGAGACGGGGCTCTCGGACGGTGCCCGTGCCGTCAGGAGCCGAATCAACTCCGCAATAGTCGCCGAGACCGGTACCTTCCAATTTCACCCTGAAGCGCACCGGCTCACCGTTCTTCGTTGGAGCTAACACCATGTGCAGATCGCGGCTGTGAAAGCGCATCACAGTCTTGCCGGATGCTGCCTGAACCACCGCACTCTCGGCACCGACGCTCCACGATCCGCTCAATCCCCATTGATTCAGAGAAGGTCTCGCGGGTGGGCTATATGTCTTTGGCGAGCCATGAGCCAATCGCTCGGGTGAGGCGAAACGCTCGGCGCGATGATAGCCGACATAGGTTTCGGGAGACTGCACATCTCCGCCAGGTGCCGCTTCGACCCCGCCAGCGGTTACGCTAACCGTGCTCCCATCCAGGCCAGTGGTTCCGTTCTCCTTCAGAAGCTCCTGGATAACACGCTCACACTCGACATATTCGCCCTCGCCGAAGTGGTGAAAACGAATTCGTCCTTTCCCGTCAATGAAGTATAGCGCCGGCCAATACTCGTTGTTGAACGCCTGCCAAATCCGGTAATTGCTGTCGATCGCGACTGGGTAGGTCACCTTCAAATCGCGCAGTGCGTGTTCCACATTCACTCGCTCTTTCTCGAACGAGAACTCAGGCGTGTGCGCACCTATGACAACTAAGCCTGCATCCTTATATTTCGCCGCCCAACTCTTCACGTAGGGCAGCGGCCGCAGAGAGTTGATGCATGTGTAGGTCCAGAAATCGACCAGTACGACCTTTCCGCGGAGCGACCTAGGGCTCAAGGGAGCCGAGTTGAGCCAGCCAATGGCTCCGCCTAAGTCAGGCATGGGACCTTCGTCGGCAAGACCAGTCCGCCATTTGTAGGCGCTCGCTGTTGGAGCAGCCGCAGACAGGGTTATGGCCGTACGAATGAAGCGGCGGCGGCTGACTTCTTCGAACGTGTTGATCGTACTCATTGTTGAATCTCCTTTAAGGTGCGTAGCGCGTAAAGACCAAGTCGCGAGCTTTCGCAAGCTCGTGGCAGGGGAAACAGGTTTTGTGCACCGCCTCGTCAGCGGGTTTGCCGTTCTCGAATTGAGCGAATCCCCAGCCGCCCGTCGAGGCGTATTTTTTTGAGTCCTTGACCCCTAACTGAATGTTAATGGGGGGCCCGGCAACGAAAGATTGGGCCCGGCCAAAGACTTTGTTGTTTTCCTCAGACGGAATGTAACTCCAGGCCAGCCGGACAATGATTGTGCCGTCAGGGAACGGCAGCTTCCCCTCCCTGTAGGCCTCGATCGCTACATCGTTGCCGAGGATGGCGCGAAGATCGTTGTTATTGCCTGCTTCGTGGGCCACGGAGATCACCCTCCAGTCGCGGTATCCGAGGGGAATTTTCACTCCGAAGATCGGGGAAGCCTCGTTATTGGCGCGCCCAGTTGCGAACAGCATTGCAGCGATGGCGCACGCGGCCATTACCGCAAAGGCCAAGATTGAGATCCGTTTCATTGAGCGTCCTTTCAAATAATCAAAATGACCTTGTGACTCACAGTTTTGCAGTGCATCCGGTCCGGATAACCGCGATCGAGTCACGGGCCACGGCTATGGATGCCCTGCGGATTGTGTATGTCAGTCCGCAGGGCGGGGGACGTAACGGCGATTAATACCCGTCGACGTCGACCACAGCTTTGGCAAACGCCTGCGGCGCTTCTTGAGGCAGATTGTGGCCGACGCCGCCGGTGATGAGGCGGTACTCATATTTGCCCGAGAACCTGTTCCGATACGCCGCGCTGGGCGCGTGGATTGCACCGTTGGCGTCGCCTTCCATGGTGATCGTGGGCACGGTGATGGGAGGAAGTGCGGCCAGCCGCTTTTCCAGCTCGTCATATTTCGGCTCGCCGTCGGCCAGGCCAAGCCGCCAGCGATAGTCGTGCATCACGATGTCAACGTGGTCGGGGTTGTTGAAGGACGCTGCTGTGCGGTCGTACGTGGCATCGTCGAAATTCCACTTTGGCGAAGCCTGGTGCCAGATGAACTTATTGAACTGGTCGAGGTATTTCGCATAGCCGGCCTTGCCGACTGGGGTGGCGAAATAGTACTGATACCAAAACAGGAACGCAGGCTCGGGCGGCCACGGCACCTGGTTGCCCGCCGGGCTGCTGATCAGATAGCCGCTGACGGAAACGATCGCCTTGCAGCGTTCCGGCCAGAGTGTTGCCATGACGTCCGCCGTGCGTGCGCCCCAGTCAAAGCCGGCGACGGTAGCTTTCTGGATCTTGAGCGCATCCATGAGAGCGATCATGTCGAGGGCGACGGCCGACTGCTGGGCGTTCCGGAACGTGTCATTGGAAAGAAAGCTCGTGCTGCCGTAGCCGCGCAGATACGGGACGATGACGCGGTAGCCGGCCGACGCCAGCAAAGGCGTGACATCGACAAAGCTGTGGATGTCGTAAGGCCATCCGTGCAGCAGAACTACCGCGGGACCATCGGCGGGGCCGGCTTCCGCGTATCCAACGTTCAGGAGGCCGGCATTGATCTGCTTCAGCGAACCGAATGAGGTGTTCGTTCCGGGCCTAATCTGGGGCACCTGCGCGGGGTTTACCCGGCTGGATTGTGCGTCCGCGGAGCCGATTGTAGCTAGCTCAGCGGCAGCGAAAGTCATAGTCGCGTTGTGCAAAAAGCGCCGGCGATTATGGTTGATCTTTCCATTCATTTTGATCGTGTTCATCGATAAATCTCCTCTGTCTGATTGATTAGTTGTGAAGTGACCACGTTGATTGTGACGTCGATGTTGCCACGTGTGGCGTGGGAATAGGGGCATACCTGGTGAGCTGCGTCCGCCAAAGCCTGGGCGGCTTGGGTCTCCATACCTGGTAGGCTGACGTTAAGACGGGCCGCGAGGCCGAAAATGCCGTGAGTTGTGCCCAGATCAACCTCGGCGTCAATAACCGCGTCGGCCGGGACGGCAATCTTCATTTTGCTGGCTGCGATCTTTATCGCCGATAGGAAGCAGGCCGACCAGCCGGCGGCGAACAACTGCTCTGGGTTGGTGCCGGCGCCCGCGGTCCCAGAAGTGGCCAGCTTAATGTCCAGGCGGCCATCGTTGCTGCGAGAGGCACCGTCCCGGCCACCGGTGGTGTGGGTTTTGGCAGTGTACAGAACCGTTTCGAGTTGGGTCATGGAGAGTTCCTTGCAAAACCAGCTATTGACCTAACGCAATGATCTGAACGCTGCGCGCATCTCGGTACTGAAGATTTCCGGCTGCTCCCATGCCGCGAAGTGACCGCCCTTGGCGACTTCGTTGAAGTAGTACAGCGACGGATAGGCCTGCCGTGACCAGCTTTCCGGCGCGCGATAGATCTCGCGCGGGAACACCGTGATGGCCACCGGCACCTTGATCTGATTGGTCTTCTGTGCCGCAGCGCTGAAGTTGTTGTTGTTATTTTCCCAGTAGAAGCGGGACGAGGAGGCACCGGTGTTGGTGAGCCAGTACAGCGTGATGTCGTCGAGTATTTCGTCGCGACCGATCACGCGTTCGGGGTGGCCGTCGCTGTCGGTCCACTCGGCGATCTTTTCGTACGTCCAGGCGGCCAGACCACTGGGCGAATCGGCGAGCGGGTAGCCGATGGTCTGCGGACGGGTAACCATCA
>Ga0302325_10035934_pt1 | contig 10108 bp, 8 predicted proteins | sample Palsa_T0_2_FD_201948 | JGI IMG/M metagenome (GOLD analysis project Ga0302325, IMG submission 201948) | Peat permafrost microbial communities from Stordalen Mire near Abisko, Sweden - Palsa_T0_2 | ecosystem: Environmental > Terrestrial > Soil > Palsa > Peat permafrost | place: Sweden: Abisko... | reverse complement strand
GGAGCGCTCCTCCCCCAGGCCGGCCACCGCGGCCGAGAGCACGCCGAGCACGGCGACGACAACCCCCGGCCATACCTCGTGCCGGTAAGCCGCCGCGACGGCGCCGAAGGCGGTCGTGAGCCCGGTCCCTATGATCAGCGTCACCTGCTGGCGCCAGTAATTATTCTGCGCCACGAGAGCGTTATGGTCGTGCTCACTGAACGCGGGGCCGACCACCTCAGCGATGGCCGCCAAGTCGGCGGCCAAAGCGGGGTATCTTTCTGCGCGGTCGGCCGGGATGAGCTTCGGCGCCGGGAACTCGGGCCGGAGCCGAGGCCGCCGGCTAAACAATGCCATCCTCATAACGGGCCACCCTCGGTGCTAAAGACAGGACTCCTGGCCGCTAATCCGCCGATCAGCCTGGGAAAATGGCCTGGACGGCGGCAATAACCCGGGGTGGATCGCCTGCCTTAGGGAAAAATTTTCAACTGATCATAAGCTGCTTTTTCGTAGTCGGGAGGATGTTCGTGAGCCAGTGCCCCGGCATATACGCGGGCCCGGCAGATATCGGACTTAGAGCTTCGCCGCTGCTTTGAGGACAGGGTCTCGCCCAGCGGCACAGCGTCAGCGCGGGCGCAGCGTCAGGTAGCTGATGACGACGCCGACCGCCAGCAGCGCGATCGTTACCACGAGCCCGGCGTGATAGCCGGCGACGAACGCGGGCACCGGTCCAGCTCCGGCCCGCAGCGCGGCGGACTCCCGGGTCCGGAGCACCGCGCCGATAACCGTGATCCCGAGCAGCCCGGCGACCTCTCGCGAGGCGTTGAGCAGCGCGGACGCGACGCCGGCCCGGGCCGCGGGGGTGGTGTGCATGACCGCGTTGGTGAGCGGCACGTTCATCAGCCCCGCACCCGCGCCGAACAGCATGAACCCGGGCAGCAGGCTGTCGTAGCCGACCCGCAGGCCGAGCCGGGCGAACAGGATCAGGCCGATGACCATCAGCAGCATCCCGAACGCCACCGTCCGGTGCGCCCCGGCCCGCGCCTCGATCCGCGGGGACAGGACCGCGAACACCGCGACGCACAGCGCCATCGGCACGAACGCCAGGCCCGCCTTGGTCGGCGAGAAGCCGAGGATTTCCTGCAGGTAGAGCGAGGTGAAGAAGTAGATGCCGAGGATCCCGAAGGCCCAGATCATCATCGTGCCCGTGCCGCCGCTGAACTCACGGCGCCGGAACATCGCCAGGTCCACCATCGGGTTCTGGCTGCGCGCCTCCACCGCGCCGAAGACCCCGGCGGCCACCGCGGCCAGCGCAAAGGCCCCGATGATCAGCGGGGTGGTCCAGCCCTTGACGCCGCCCTCGATCAGCGCGTAGGTCAGCGCGAACAGGGCCAGCGCCGAGGTGACCAGACCGGGGATGTCGAGCCGGCGGGCGGCGGCTTCGGCGCGAGATTCACGCACGTAGGCGAGCGCGATGACGAAGGTGATCAGGCCCACCGGCACGTTGATCAGGAAGATCCAGCCCCACCGGACGTGCTGGCTGATCAGGCCGCCGGCCACCGGGCCCAGCGCCAGGGCCAGCGCGCCGGCCGCGGCCCAGATGCCGATGGCCATGCTGCGTTCCCTGACGTTGGTGAAGGTGGCCATGATGATCGCCAGCGTGGTGGGCATCAGCAGCGCCGCGCCCACGCCCTGGACCGCCCGGCTGGCGATGAGTACCTCGCCGCTGCCCGCCAGCCCGGCGGCCAGCGAGGACAGCGTGAAGATGGCCATGCCGACCAGGAACAGCCGCCGCCTGCCGTACACGTCGGCGAGCCTGCCGCCGACCAGCAGCAGCCCGGCGAGCGTCAGCAGGTAGCTGCTGACCACCCATTCGAGCCCGGCGATCGACAGGTGCAGATCGCGCTGGATGGTCGGGATCGCCACGTTGATGATGTTGTTGTCGAGGTAGGTCATGAAGGCGGCGAGGCTGACCGCGGCCAGCGTCCACCACCTCGCGGATCCCTGCGAGCCCAGGGATCCGAGCCGCCCCGCGGGCTTGGCCAGATCCGCCGGCTTGGTACTCGTCTCGGTTCTCGCTGACACGACGATCTTCCTTTCGCGTTGCCTCGGGCTGAGGCCGATGTTCGTTCCGTCTGTTCATGTACTTCGTACTTATACGTTGTACAGGTATGTTGTACAGCATGACTTGTACGACGTATAGTTGTCAATGTCATGGATGCAGAACCTCGATCAGAAGAGCCGGACGACTATGAGGGTCGACCCCGGCTAAGCAAGCGGGCCGTCACCGACCGCGCGCTCAAGCTCGCCGACGCCGACGGGCTCGACACGCTGACCATCCGCAAGCTCGCCCAGGACCTCGGCGTCACCCCGATGGCGCTGTACTGGCACTTCCGCAGCAAGGAAGACCTGCTCGAAGGCGTGGCCGAACGGGTCTGGGGCGAGATCGACGTGAACGTCGACCCTTCGGCACCGTGGCCTGACCAGCTCGCCGGGCTGCTGAAGTCCCTGGTCAGCGTGCTGCGCGCGCATCCGTCAGCCCCGCGTCTGGTGCTTGAGCACGAGAAGCGGAACGAGGCGGCGCTGCGGGCCACCGAGATCACGCTCAAGGTCCTGCGCGACGCGGGCTTCGATCCCCGGTACGCCAGCGAGATCGCCCGCAGCACGCTGTGGACCGGGATCACCCTGGTCATGAGCGAGCCGGGCTACCATCCCGAGCTTTCCGCCGAGGAGCACGCCGAGCGGCTACGGCGGGCCCAGATCGAGCTCGCCTTGCTGCCCGCCGCCAAGTACCCGCGGCTGGTCGAGTGCGCGGCGCCGATGACCGCGTGCGACGACCCCGAATTCCACTACCGGCTCGGCATCGAGGTGTTCATCGATGGCGTTCGGGCCGCGGCCGGCCGGATCACCGGAGGCCAGGCTTAGAGCAGTACGCTGACGGGCGATGTCGCTAGCGGTGGAGGAACCTGGTGGAAGACGGCGGCTTGACCGTGCGCCCGGCGAGGCCCGCGGACTTTGACACGATCATCGCCGTGGTCGACGACTGGTGGGGACGCGCTATGTCGGCGGGCCTCCCCCGGCTCTTCCTCGACCATTTCTTCGGCACCAGCCTGATCGCCGAGCATGACGGGGAGCTCGCGGGCTTCCTCATCGGCTTCCTGTCGCCTTCGAAGCCTCAGGACGCCTACATTCACTTCGCCGCTGTGGCCCCGGCGTGGCGGCGTACCGGACTGGCGCGCAGCCTCTACGAGCAGTTCTTTGACCTGGCGCGGCACGACGGGCGCACCGTCGTCAAGGCGATTACCTCGCCGCAGAACGGGCGGTCCATCGCTTTCCACCGGGCGATGGGGTTCACCGCCTCAGATCCGGTCAGGGACTACGACGGGCCGTCGCTGGACCGGGTCGTCTTCGTCCGTGAGATCGCGCTCTAAGGTCGGGCCTCGTCAGGCCTCGTCAGGCCTCGTCAGGCCTCGTAAGGGCCTCGCGGCCGGCGATCAGCGCGAGGGCTGCGGCTGCGACCTGCTCGGCGGCGGTCTCGACGGCGTGGTGTCCGGTGCCGAAGGTGCTGTCGAGCATCAGCATGGCGTGACCATGGGCTGTCGCCACGATGGCCAATGCGAGCCGGGCCGCGGCCGTTTCGTCGCCGTTGACGAGCTCGGCGGACGGGACGATGAAGGCTGCGCCGATGGTCTGTGCGGCACGTCCGATTTCTGGGTGGCGATCCTTGTCGAGCCCAGATCCGGCCAAAGCCTGAAACAGCGGCCGATGGCTGAACGCGAAACGAACATATGTCCGTGCCGCGGCGGCGAGCCGCTGGGCCGGGGGCCCGGGCGCGACCTGGCGGTCAAGCTGATCCGCAAGCAGTTCAGCGGCGCGGACCGCGACGGCGGCCAGTAGAGCGTCGCGGTCTGCGAAATGCCGGTACGGCGCGGATGCCGCGACACCCAGACGGCGACTCGCCTCGGCCATCGAGAACGCCTCAACGCCGCGCTCGCCGAGAAGTTCGACGGCGGTCTCGATCAACGCCGCACGCAGATCCCCGTGATGATAGCGATCGCGGGCCGGCCTCTCCTTCTCGTGACCGGTCATTTGCTCGTGACTGGTCATTTGCTCGTGACTGGTCATTTGCTCGTGACTGGTCATTTGCTCGTGACAGGTCATTGCGGGAGGCTACTGCGGGGAGGTCATCGCGGGGAGGGAAACGGCACCACGCGGCGCATGAACGCGTCCCAGCCGCGATCGCCCAGCAGGTGCCGCGCGACCGGGGCCAGGCGGGCCTGGGGTCCCACTTTGTACCGGGCCTTCGGCCGCCGGGCCGTCACCGCCGTGAGAATCACCTTGGCCACGTCGTCGGCGGTGAGCACGCCGCGGGCACCGTCCCGGTGGGCGCGCACGATCATCTTCTCCACGTTCGCCTGGTAGACCGCATACGGGCCGTCGGCGTCATTTTCAGGCTTATGCCGTTCGCTGTTGGCCAGGAACCGGGTCCGCACCGCGCCGGGTTCGATCAGGGCGACCCTGATACCGAACGGGGCTACCTCAAGCCGGAGCGCGTCGCACAGTGACTCCAGGGCGTACTTGGTCATGGCATATGGGCAGCCTGTTGGCGGGGTCACCAGGCCAGCGGCAGATCCGAGGTTGACGATCATCCCGCTGCGCTGAGCGCGCATGCCGGGCAGCACGAGCTGGCACATCCGGATCAGGCCGAACACGTTGGTGTCGAAGATCTCCCGGACCAGGTCCATCGGCACCTCCTCGACCGGTCCGCCCCCGCCATGCCCGGCGTTGTTGACCAGCACGCCGACCAACCCGTGCTCGGCCTCGACTTCCCGCACCGCGGCCACCCTGGACTGCTCGTCCGTCACGTCGAGTTCGACAACACGGCAGCCTGCCTGCTTCAGCTCGCAGAGGTGGGCGGTATGCCGCGCCGAGGCCCAGACGGGAAATCCAGCCCGGGCGAGGGCCAGCGCGGTGGCCCGCCCGATACCCGACGAGCATCCGGTGACGAGCACGGCCTCCGGCGCAAGCCTGCGCCGGGCAATGTGATAGTCATTCACAATGTGAATTGCTATCACTTCTAGTTGGGCGCCGTCAAGAGCAGCCCGCGGTCTGGGCGTGGAGGCGCGGCGGGTCCGCACGCGCGGCAGGTCGGCACGCGCGGCAGGTCGGCACAAGAAGGTCGCTCGTCTGTCGTCGTACCGGTCGGTCGGCGAGCACACGCTCATGCCACGCCGACCCGGTTTCGCCTCGCAAGATGGAAGGACCCGGCTCGGCGTCCACGCCGTTACATGAACGAGGTCAGCGAGAGTGGCGGGTCGCGGGTCGTAATACGAGGACCGGATCAGGGCAGGCGAGCCGGTCAGCGCGATCTGGCAGCGGAGTAAATTCCTCAGGAATCAGTGCTTCTTTGATAGAAATTCGGTTCTGTGTTCTATACAATAGTGATGTACTGATTCCCTTCGAACGAGAGGTGGCCCGTGCCAGCAGGACCGTTCCCGCACAGCGGGCAAGAGGGCGAGGAGCCTGACAGCTCCCGGCCCTCGCCCGCCGACAGGAACGAACCCGAGCCCGGCAGCCGGGACCCTGCCGATGACCGGGACAGCGGCGAGGCACTGTTCGCCGCGGACACCGGCGAGAGCGAGGACCCGGACGCGCCGCAAGGGCCGCCGCAGGGCCTGTTCCTGTGCCTGCCCGCCGGTCCCGCGGACCTATCCGGTTTCGCCAATGGCACCGCCACGGCTCCGATCGCGCCGGGCCCGCTGCTGGCCGGAGTGGCCTCCGCGGTGGCCGGCAGTGACGGCGACGGCCTAGCCAAGGTCTCCGAGGACTGCCTGTTCTCGGTGCTGGCCGCCGGACGCCGGATGTCATCGTGGGGAACCTGGCTGGAGCTCGCCGCGATGCAACAACTCGCCCTGCGCCACCCTGCCACCCAGGACCGCACCTCCCGCCAGAAACGAGCCGCCGGCATCCCGGAGACCCCCGCCAACGACCAGCCTGCCGCTAAGGAGAAGCCGGCCGCTAAGGAGAAGCCGGCCGCTGCCGGAGCGGCCGCTGCCGGTACCGGTTCCGGCCCGGCTGCTCCCGCTGCCGATGGCCGGATCGAGTTCAGCGAGTTCATCTCGGATGAGGTGGCCTGTGAGCTGCGGCTGACCTGGATGGCCGCGGAGGACCGGATGAGCTACGCGTGCGATCTGGCCGGGCGGCTGCCGGTCACGTTCGCGGCGCTGGGCGCGGGGCTGATCGACCCCGTCCACGCCAAGATCATCTCCGAGCAGACCCATTTCCTGTCCGCGGCCGACGCCGCGAAAGCCGACCCGCTCCTGGCCGCCGCGGCGCAGAAGAAGACCTACGCGGAGCTGCGGGCCGCGGCGGCCAAGCTGGTCCTCACCCTCGACCCGGAGTCCGCCGAGCGGCGCAAGCAGGCCCGCCGCAAGAACGACGCGCACGTCCGCCCGTTCCGGGAGGAGTCCGGGAACGCCGGGATGATCGCCCGGGAACTGCCGTCGGATGAGGTGCTCGCGTCCTGGCAGCATGTCGAGCAGCGGGCCCGGGAGCTACGCGCCGCCGGGGTCCCCGGGTCGCTGCGGGAACTGCGGATCCGCGCATACCTTGACCTGCTGCAAGAACGCGACAGCCGCCTGGTAGCCGGGACTGTACCCGGCCAGGACCCAGGCCAGGGCCACGGTCCCGCGGACGATGACGGGCCGCGGGACGGCCCCGGCGGGAACGGCGGGAGCGGTCCGAGGCCGCACAGCCCGGCCGGGACCAGCCCGGACGGCCGCGCCCGCCCGGCCGCAAAGGACCCGGGCCCGTGCCTGGCGGCGCTGGTGAACATCACCGTGCCGCTGGCCACCGCGCTGGGCCAGTCCGGGACACCGGGCGAGGCCGCCGGGTTCGGGCTGCTGGACGCCGGCACCGCCCGCGACCTGATCGCAGCCGCCGGGCGCAGCCCGCACACCCGCTGGTGCGTGACCGTCCTGCATCCCGACGGGACCGCCGCCGCCCACGGCTGCGCCCCCGGCCGCCACCCACCCCCGCCAGGCCCGGAACCACCCGGCCCGGAACCACCGGGTACTGCCGACCTCGACACCACCTGCGGCACCAGCGGCGGCCCGGACCAGCGGCGGCCGCCCGGTACCGGGGCCCGGGACTACCTGCTTTCGCTGGGGGTGCGGCTGGCCCTGATCGCCCGCGGGGGTTGTGATCACCGGCACGCCGAGACTGGGTACCAGCCCAGCCGCAAGCTCCAGCACCTGATCCGCACCCGCAGCACCCGGTGCACCGCACCGGGCTGCGGCCGGCCCGCGGCCCGCTGCGACCTGGACCACACCCTCGCGTGGGACAAGTGCGGGATCACCTGCGAATGCGGGATTTCGCCTCTCTGTAGACATCATCACAGGTGTAAGCAGGCCCAGGGGTGGCAGCTGACTCAGCCGGAACCAGGTGTGCTGCAATGGCGGACCCCGCACGGACGCACCTTCACCACCACCCCCACCGTGTACGCCGCATAATCCGCAGGACCGGGGTGGCGGGCTGATGCCACGCCACCGCCGCACCTTAATCCCATCAAGTCGGCCGACGGTATCTCCCCCGCCAGCCTGATCCTCATGGAGGACGGCCAGAGGCGGCGTAGCTTGCGGGCCGGTTTCGACCAGGCGGCGGAGGATTTCGACCGCACCAGGCCCGTTTGCTGCCTCCCTCTCTCGTGTCTGCCACCGGCTTGACTCACTCGGCTGGCCTGAGCCCACAGCCACCTTCGTTGCTGTCCTGGCCGTCGGACGGCGGACGGAAACCGGGCGGCATATGGATCGGGCAGCGGCGCTCTAGGCTGGCCGGGTTCTGCCTTCACGAACCGGCGATGGGCTCGTCGCCGTACAGGTTGTGCCACAGACGGCGGAGGAACTTCTCGTCGCTGCCGTCGTCGTACTCGACCGCGTCATCCAGCTCACCGGCGGGCAGCTGGCTCGGATCGGTCAGCGCCTGGCGGAGCTCGGCCGCCAGCCTGTGCAGTACCGGTGACCATCAGGGCCGAGCAGCTCCCCGATCGGCAGCTGCACCGGAGGTGGCTTGTCATCGGGATCAAACGTCGCCTCTAGCGCCGCGCGAACCTTCGGATGTTCAACCCCTTTAGCGAAAGCCGTGGCGAAGGCGTCGGGATCCGCGATGCGAGTAGCGGTTTGGCGGCACCGGTGAAGGTACTCACCCTGCTTGAGACCGTCGATCCCGGCGGCGCGTTTGGCTGGGTCGAGTTGGGCGGGGTCTTCGAGGTAGGCGGCCCGGCGCCGGTTCATTTCTTCGGTGACCCAGCCTTCGTGGCGGATGTGGGCGTGGCCGCCGCCCTGGTCGAGCGCGGCGAAGAGGCGCTGCACCTCGGGCCGGCAGTCCCGGGCCGCCGCCAGCCATGGCCGCTCGCCCCTGCGGGCATCCAGGTAGGCCACCGCGTCACCGGGGTCGGGCAGGTGCGCGCGGCCCGGATCGAACCGCCGGACCGGTTCCAGCGGCTCAGTTGACGATTCACTACGATGATCCCCAGCGCAGGACCCGAACGGACGCTGGTCCCAGCCCGACATGGCCCGCTGCTCCAGCTCGGCGCAGTACTCGGCCCGGCTGCGCGGCTCCTCCCGGACCCGAGCGGCACCCGCATCGGGCGCTGGCGGATGATGCCGCTCGGCCCGGTCGCCGTGCTCCGCCTCGTCCGCGTCATCCGCGCCGCCCCGAAGCTCACCCACGCCCACCAGTATCACCGATTTGTGACGGAAACGTCACCTAAGGTGCTCGCGGGACCTCAGCCATACCGGAACATCAGCTGTACACGGACATCAGCCGTACACGGAGCAAAGGGTCCATCGAGGTCACCTCAGCCTGGTCGGCCCGAGTTCGCGGCGTCGCTCTCTGATACGAATGGCGCAGGTCAGGTTCATTGCGCCACATTCTGATATCCGCCACGGTCATCTTTGACCCCGGGAAACCTCTTTGTGCCGCCGCGTGGACTTCGTTGGAGTATTTGCCGGATTGCGGATTCGCGCAATCGGTGATTCGGGGAATTTAGTGATCAATGGGACTCGGCTCGTTCCGCCGCGATGCCGGGTGGGATCGGATCGGGCCAGATCCGGGGTGTGGGATCGGAACAGAACGGGCGGCGGCTTAAGCCGCCGCTTGGCCGGTTAGCTGACACCCGTTTCGTCTCAGTCGGGCATATTGGCCAGCGGTAACGAGCATATCGGCCAGCGGGTAAATAGTGTGGCTGACGAGGTTCTTCAGGCTTATCCGGCTGAGTCCGCCGCCTCGGTGGATTGGGCCTTGGCCAGATCCACCTCGAATTCAACTATGACCTCGTCGCGTAGCTTGAGCGCGCCGAAGAAGCCGCTGTAGGGCTTGATCCCGAAGGCTGATTGCGGCACGGTGGCAGATCCCCGGTACCGGCCCTCCCCGGGTGCATTCAGCTGCAGCCGGACCGGCTGCGTCTTGCCGTTGAGCGTGAGCGTGCCCTCCACCGCACCGCCGCTGGCGCCGAAGCGGGTTATTTTTGACGAGGTGAAGCTGGCCGTGCCGTCCCCCAGGATCCCGCTCATGGTCTTCTTGATGTCCCGGCGGTCGCCGTCGTTGAGCGGCTTGGCCCCGCCGGTCCCCTCCCGGACCTCGAGCGAGCCGAGGTCGAGGTCGGCGGTGATCTGCGCGGCCGTCACACCGCCCGCGTCCTCATCCGGTATCTCGACCTGCGCCGACCACCGGGTGAACTCGATCGTCAGGTCATGCCCGGCCTTCGCGGCCAGCCCCGCCCGGCTGGTCTTGATGACGACGCGCCCCGTGTCCGGCCCGAGCCGGAAGTTCCCTTGGTAGACCACGGGCCCCACCGTAGGGGGTCAGGAGGCAAAAGGTCTACTGCCGTTTTTTTTGCGGATGGAATACATCATCCGATACGGGGTCAATCCGGGTATGAGAAACCAAGGCATCACGGAGCCACTTGCGTAACAGGACACATGTGGGAATCAGGGCAGCGGAAAATCGCCGAAAAGTTCCCGGATTCGCCGCAGATCACGCAGTCGCGGCTCGGTGGCCCCGCCGACCCAGCGGCTGACCGTCTTCACGGAAACCCCGAGCTGGCGGGCGGCCACCTCCATGGTCATGC
>Ga0302325_10035933_pt1 | contig 10109 bp, 14 predicted proteins | sample Palsa_T0_2_FD_201948 | JGI IMG/M metagenome (GOLD analysis project Ga0302325, IMG submission 201948) | Peat permafrost microbial communities from Stordalen Mire near Abisko, Sweden - Palsa_T0_2 | ecosystem: Environmental > Terrestrial > Soil > Palsa > Peat permafrost | place: Sweden: Abisko... | reverse complement strand
AAATGCTCATGAAAACAATTTTGCATTTGTTGCCGTCTTTGGATTTCATCTTGAGAACGAGGCAGGCGATTTGCTTGGTGGTTTTTAGGCTCGTTCTCTTTGGGGGCTCGAGTTTGTGGTTTTTGTTATGTGATGCCTCATTCTTGTCCTCTATCTTGGTGTTTGGAGGGAGATTGAACCAGAGCTTTGAAATTCTGGGGAGGAATTTGAGAATGAGTAGAGAGAGCTTTGCATATATGTATCCACTTTGGAAGTATGTTCTGGCGTGCAAAGACTCTTGGTTTGGTACAGTTTCTACTTGATTCTGTAGCATTTTTATTTTGTGTCATTATTTCAGATTATCTCTTCAAAACAGTGTGGTTATTGGCAGCTTAATGGAGAAGGTGAGCAAAGCGCGTTGTATCAGGTCAAAACTGTGCCCACGCCAGAACCGTACAGTTTATTCGTGTCAATAGTTATTATTAAACATGCAGCAAGACTTTAGTATTATGCTCTGCCTGTGAAACTTAAGTCCTTCATGATAATTGGCAAGTGATAAATTGCTGTTCAAAATCTCTAACACACTGCTCGCCTAAATTAAGCGAAGGATTTAAAAGGGGGAGAAAGTCAACAATATACAAAGAGGATCATTCAATGCTTTCTCTTGACGAATTCGACTTGTAGTGAATTGTAATAACCCGAATATCTACCAGGGTGCACGCTAGCTAACAGAAAACCGGAGTTCATCGGGAAAAAATCGAACACTTGTCCTTTAACTACTATCAAATCCACCATCCAACAACAAAACCCAGCAACGACAATCCAACATGCCTCCCGAAACAAAGGCTGAAGATCTTGAGGCAGTCAACCCTACGGCTGGTCAAGCGAATTCCACAGCTAATGCCACTGGAAATGGCCCGTCTGCAGACTCGACTGTCACCACGGGGACAGATCGATCCTCTCCCGATGGCATGGCACACTACCCGATCACTCCTCCTTATAACATCTTTGACCTGGTACGCCCAGACCCCAGCGAAATCGACAACCTTCCTCCCAATACCATTCTCCCAGTGTTTGCTGTCTTTTTAGAACAAACCGAGAATCACACGGAAATGCCTCTGGAAGTTATCGGACAATTCATCACACTGAAACTCGCCAACGAGTGTGTTCTCTCGGAGCTGGAAAAGCGAAGCCATGTTATCAAACCAGAGGATTCAGTTTGCGGTGTATGCAAAGAGGGTATGATTTGGTGGGCATGGCAGAATAAGGTAAGTAGCCTGGCTGACAAGGTAGACTTTTGGAATCATGCTGACTGACGTAGAAAACCCGCGATAGACAATACATGTACATCCAAGAGCAACTCATCCTGAAATTCATGCTGGGGCCGCTTGCTTAGGTCAGAAAGGATCAAGTGTTACACATGGAAAATTTGCAGAGGGAGATTCAGCAGCTGACGGGGAGAGATTGGAGAGACACAAGGTCCTTTTTCAAGGAGGAAAATTGTTGAGAAGCTTTTATTCAGAAGAGCGCGAAATGCAGCTAATAGGAGACATGGTTTCTGTTATGCTTTTCGGCTTACGCGAACTCCTTATCCCAATATTCAGTGTCTCAGTAATCATCACCTCGACTAATTACCTCCTTCACGTTTGGCCGGAGCAAGATTGTCTGGCCGTGTCAGCAATGTTTTGTAGGAAAGTTTTCGCAATTGGCTCACATGTTCAAATTGCGCAGTATAAGAGCCCTTCTTGTCCACCAATGGTGGATATGCCTCCACAATGCCGCTCGAGACCAAACTATTCAACTATAACTTGTTAGCAGCAAGCTCCCCAATAGAGAAGGCAATACATACCCCTACCAGATACTTCTCCTGACCCAGTCGATCCAAGTATCTTCTACAGAACGGCAGTGTACCGAAGTTCTTGTTGATGACATTCAACAACTTCTTTGCAGATCCAAGAGCTAGGCCGACCTTAGGAGCATCTGCTCGCTTTGCATAATGGGAGGTTTCATACTGTGATTATTATTAGCAAAACCCTCGACATCTGGGCAAAGACGAACATCATCTCTGACATATCCATTTCCGGTGCTTCCGAACGTCTCAATGGCAAATACCTCACCCTCCTCCATCTTCGTCTGATCGTTGCTCTTGACGATCGGTACACTCTTTCCACCATGGATCTGCCATTGTCGAATATCGTGTCCGTTCAAGTTCTTGATACACTTGACTGGGTACGTCTTTCCATTGATTGTGCATTCGTAGCTCTCCATTGTCTCTTGAATAGCAGCTCCAATCTCTCCCATTCTAGCATCGATACCTGCCTCCTTAATACCGGTATTGGTGCCCTGCTTCACAGCCTCAAGTAGATTGTTGTACATAGGGTCGAACGCCATTGTGAAGGCACTATCTACAATTCTGCCATTGATGTGTACACCGAAATCCACCTTCATGACGTTGTCCTTGCTCAAGAGAGTTTTATTTCCAGCATTGGGACTGTAATGTGCCGCAATATGATCCAGATTGAGACCTGTCGGGAACGCAATGCCGCCTTTGATATTGTCGCCCTCTTCCAAGCCTGGATGTCCAGTAAGGGCTCGCACACCATCTTCAATTCCTTCCGCGATTTCGGTCAGGCTCTGTCCAGGCTTGATATTCTTCTGAGCCCATTGCCGAACCTGTCTATGAATCTCCGCTCCCTGCCTGTATTCCTGGAGGAAATCATTGTTCATGCGGTCCAGATGTCTCTTCTCCTCATTCGTAGTTCGATACAGATTCTCGTTTCTGTAGTCTTCCTCCTGACCAACGGGATACTCTCCGCTTGGGAACAGATTTGATAACAAGACGCGTGGTGGATCTGATTGCTTTGTGGGGTTTACTCCCGCGCCTCCAGCCTTCTTTGGCTTCCTCTTTCGCTTCCTCTTCTTCTTTGCTGCTCCGTCCGCTCCTCCTTCACCAGCAACCCCCTTCTCATCCTCTTCGTCGTCCGAGTCTTCAGCTTCAGGTACGGTGCCGTTTCCGTTGGCTTTTGCGGCGGCTGCCGAAGCCATGACGGCTTCGGGATCTTTGACTATTGGGACAGTTGGCAAACTGTTTAGGAATACTTTTGCAAGGCTGGAGATACGCACCCTTGAGATTTGCAATCGCATCAGCAGCCTGGGCGGCCATCTTGTCTGCCACAGAGTCAAGCTCTGAACTTTCCCCTTCTAGAGATACGAAATATCCGGCTTCTCTGAATTTTCAATGTTCCCAGAGCTCCAGCTTGTATCGCCTAACTTTTTGCTTTCAAAAGAAAACCTCGAGGTGTCGCGGGGCGTTGAAGTGCTGTGCGGGATCTAATGCTACTAGCGGGGTCTGACACCTCTTCATCGACTTCTCTAAAATGATACGGTACCCTTTAGGACTGGACTACTATTCAAACTCCATGCCGTCACTGAATATCTCGACATCTTGGTCTAGCTTCGTTGAATCGTTTATCTAAAGTTTACATTTCCCTCAGCAGACCGGGAAATTTCTGTTCGGGATGAGGAATGCCACTCCGTTCCTACTCCTCTCCTCTCGCATCGGCACGCCTCCTACGATCTTTTCACACCAGCGCCGCCCGCACAGATGGTATTCCCAAGCAGAATCACTATGAGACTCTACAGATACCTAACAATGCCACGCCCGCGGAGGTGAAGAAGTGAGTCTTGTCTCTCTGAATCCCTCCTTCGTCGATTCCCCGTTCCCCTCCTTCATGGACCCCCAGACTTCAGAGCCCAAAGCTAATCAGCAACCTCCTCCAGGTCCTTTTACGCTCTCTCCAAAACCCACCACCCAGACCGCAACCCGTCCGACCCAAACGCTTCCAAACACTTTATCAAAATCTCCGAAGCCTACGCAATCCTCAGCACGCCCGCAAAGCGTCAACAATACGATCGCGATCTACATCTCCACTCCCATCATTCCCATTCCCATGCTCGACCCCAGGGGTCCTATCACTCCTCCGGCCCCGCAGGCGGACGTCCCGCATCCGGATTAAGCAGGAGAAGAACACAATTCCGTGGTCCCCCGCCGAGTTTCTACAGGAGCGGAGGATGGGGTGAACATTCCGCGAAAAGGAAAGCTGCGCAGGATGCTGGGGCCCCTGATGCGTTTACTGGTGGAGGAGGAATGGGACCAGGACAAACTCCCTTTGGTCAGGGAAGCGAGAACGATGTCCCTCATTTTGACTGGGAGGGACATTTCAATACGCATAAGAGGAATAGTGCGAGGTACCAGCGGAGGCGGGAGAGGAATATAGAGGAGGGGTATGTACCGAGTGGAGAGGCCCCAAGGGGGGCGCTGGCGAACTTTTTGTTTGTGGGGGGCATTCTCAGCTTGGGGATTTTTGTGCCTAGTTTGTTGTTTGAGAGGACGGTCAGGAGGAAGGGGAAGGAGGATCGATAAGAGTAGATGGATACGAGCCCACGCTCAAGATATACGAATTCATGAAATGGAATGGGAAAGGAGGTGTGTTATATGGTGGGAGAATCTTTCCCAGGTATTCTTTATACTACATACAAGTCCCAACCGTCTCCTCGCAAGAATGCATGCAAGGCAAAAAAAAGCTCAAGAAATCAATCTCAGTCTTTCTTGTCTTCGCTCCCTATCGTACTATCTGCAATGCCCTGGGGCTATGCTGCTTCTTGTACTCTATGCTTCGAAGGTGAAGGAGGTGCCGATCTTGTGGGTAGCTTGGTCGAGCTTCTGGGTATCAAAGGAGGCGCCGAGGCCGAGGGTGACGCCGGGGCGGAGGAGGACGTTGTAGGCGACGGCTGCGACACCACGGTCGTTGATCTTGAGCTGTTTTGCACATTAGAATATTCCTATCTGCAGAATAAAATATGGTCCCTACCTTGGCAAACGAGACAGGGTCTAGTCTGTACTTGCTGGCAACCTCGAGACCGACTTGGTTACCGGCCTTGGAGTCCCAAGTAGCCTTCGCGCCAGCCTCAACCTGCGAGTTGACCTTGTGGTAATACGAAGCAGAGAAGATGCTCAGGTTGTTGGCAGCAGTGATAGCAGCAGTGTATTGAGGGGCAGAGTATCCGATTGCAGCCGAGTAGTTTGTGATGGCCGCCTTCTGGACATCATAGCCAGCGGACGCACCAGCCAGGAAGCCATCTTGACCAATAACAGCATCGACGTTGGCGGTAGGGCCCTTCAAGAGATCGAAAAAGGCACGGCCGTGGAAGTTCGCTTGCTTGAAGTGCAAGTTGACTTTTGCGCCGTACTTTTGGGTGGCAGGGAGGAAGGAGCCCAAGAGCTCTGCCTTGAGTCCCTTGGCAATTGTGTCATTGAGCTCAATCTTGGTGTCAAGCGCGTTGACTGTGTTCCATGATTGGGTGAGCGTTAAGCCTGCGCGGCGATAAAACATTAGTAAAAGTGCTTGACCACGACTGAAGTCCAGCAAGAAATCGATGGGGCTGTAAGTTCTCGAGGGAAAATCCGAATGGATAGTGAGCTGCTTGAAATATATACCGGTTGGTTTGTCCGTATATTTGCCCTCCAACTGTGCACATTTTTCTTGTCAGTTGTTTCGAATCGAATCCTCAGCGTGAGGAAGTTTCGTACCAGACCGCTTGTTGCTCCCTCGTGTGTGCTCTTGCCAGTGACCTTGAATGCAACATTGTTGGGCGTATTGCTCTTGATCTCGAGTGCTGCTGCAGACAAGTGGTAGAAGTCCTTGCTAAGCAACTATAGAACGTTAGCTACAATCCCAAAGTATAATTGAAGCTGTAGATGTGCTGAGCTTAGGAGGGACATTGTCTTCCTTCCGCCAACAGATAACGCCAACAATAACAGCATCGGCTCCTTGGGATCTTACATCGTTGCTCGACTTTGCGATATCTGAGAAAGCCGGGATAGACATTGTGAAGGTAGGAGAGATGGTGATTGATGAATTGAGAGGGTTGCGATTGTTTCGAGAAGGTTACGAAGCGTCTCCGGAAAATGCTGTCAACACAGCGGAAATTGTCCAAGCGGGTGAACTCGGCGATCTGCGGCTTGTCGAACGTGCAGGCGTGATTGGCCCAAAACTTCACGAGGCCACCTGACTTGAAAAGGGGCTGATCAAATCTCGCATTGCTTGGGTTTATGCGAAGCACATTTTAAACGTAATAAGGATTTTGCTTCTTCTTAGAAATGGACGAGGTCTATTATTGAAGAACGAGTTATGTACAGGTATTTGCTTGCACTTGGCATCCATCTATGCAACGCCACGTTTCGAAAATTGAGCCCAAGACCGGACCTATCATAGTACGAACTCCCACTCGATACCAGAAAGAAATCTGCCAGATTCGGTCATTTTCCTTTGAAATTCCATCATTCTTTGTCCTCGTATTTCTGGTTGTGGATCGCAATGGCCCTGATACAAAGTCAGCAGGATTCTATAAATTTTCCGTGAACTTTCTTACCTTCCACTTGGGTCGGTCTGCTTCGACCAGGTTGGAGTCCATCGCATAACCGTCTCAGCACAGTATGGTGGGAAGTGCTCATCAAACATTAACCGGTACCAGTATCTACAATTCTGTCAGTCATATTGAAGGCAGCAGAAAATTTCCATCACTTACGCTTCCTTGGTTTCGGGAATATCACTGCCCCATTCTGGCTTTGGGTTTTTCATCATCTCATCAGTCACATGAAGCTCGGCATTGTCCTTCAACGCGTCAATCCATCCATAACCAACACCATCACTGAATTGTTCCTTTTGTCGGTAAAGAATGTGTTCTGGTAGATATGGCTTCTCTCCTGGCTCATCCGAAGTATCGAAAGCTTTCCGAAGAATGTACTTTTCAATTCTCTCGTTGGTGATCAACTTCTCGGCGGGATCGATGTTCATTGCAACATCGAGGAACTATTTTTGCATTAGTATGACGAGATTGATTCTCATCAGATATTACTCACCTGCTTGTCCAAGAATGGAACTCGAGCTTCTAGACCCCAAGCCGACGTCGACTTGTTAGCTCTCAAACAATCAGACAAATGCAAGTTCTTGACTCTTCGAACAGTCTCGGCATGGAAAGCCTCCTTGTCAGGTGCAGCGTGGAAATAAAGATATCCTCCAAAGATCTCATCACTTCCCTCACCAGACAAAACCATCTTCACACCCATGGCCTTGATTTTTCTCGAGAGCAAGAACATAGGAGTCGAGGCACGGATAGTGGTCACATCAAATGTTTCCAAGTGGTAGATAACGTCCGTCAAGGCGTTCAAACCCTCCTCGATGGTGAAGGTCATGTCGTGGTGTTTGGTGCCCAGAAACTTCGCGACCTCCTTCGCAGCCTTGGTGTCGGGAGCGTTAGGAAGACCAATGGAAAATGAGTTGAGTTGAGGCAGGTATGTCAAGGTTGACAACTTGTTCTCATCATCAATACCAACAAGTCCTTCTCCCTTGTCCTCGTTGTCTTCCACTTCTTTCGCCTCCCCGTTGGTGCTCTGCATCTGAGCCATAGCTGCAGCCTTCAAGCGCAAAGTCTCGCGTTGAGCAATCGAAGCAACCAAGCTCGAGTCTAAGCCTCCTGACAAAAGAACGCCATAAGGAACCTCAGCCATCAACCGCTTACGCACCGACTTCTCAAAAGTTTCCCGCAGAAGTTTGTAGTTAACCGGGGCAGTGGGAACATTAGTTGGGTCCCACCATTTTGGCTGGTAATATCTTGTCATTTTGTCTGTTTTTGAATCATAGATATGGCCTGGAGGAAACGAGATGATCTTGTCGCAGACGGAATACAGACACTTAAGCTCAGAGGCAAAGAAGACAGCTCCTGGCATCTTGCTTGACCATCCTTGGTAGAAACTTGTGATTCCAATAGGGTCGCGTGCGGCAATTGTTCGATCCTGGGTTTTGTCGTAGAGGACGAAGGAGAACATGCCATCGAGGTACTTTGGCGCATCAATGTCGTATTCCATATACTGAAAGCAAGTCAGCGATTGCGCTTAACCCATCCTGAGTGTCTCTTACCAGTGGTATTATGACCTCGCAATCGGAGTGAGTCTTGAAGTGGTATGGTTCCTTCAGCGTTTTTCGAATGACTCTGTGGTTGTAAATCTCGCCATTGACAGCAAGGGCAATGCTCTCATCCTTGTTGGTAAGAGGTTGCGCTCCACTGTCGACACCAACAATACTCAAACGTTCATGGGCAAGAACTTCGAGGTGTTAGTCATTGCCTCCAGAGTCCTCTCCAATGCAGACTTCCTTACTGGTGCTGTTGGCCATATAACTTCCCGACCAATCTGGACCACGATGGCGACATTGCTTCACCATTTTCAAAGCCCTAGGCTTAAAAGCCTTTGCGTCTGGCACATGGCTATAGGAAAACGGCGAGTCAGTACTGGTTTGTTTGAGATGAAAGTTGGATGACTCTTGGGGTAATCTATATGTGGAAAAGTTGTACGAACTGACAACCCACGATTCCGCACATCTTGTTAAAGTTGCGGCGAGCGGGGAAAGTAATTCACAGCTCTTTCACTGCAGTTGGACTCGGGGTGGTAGGTTATGGTCTTGACGTTGCGGTGCGTGATGCGGAGGCGATTTCAGGTTGTCCCTTTGCAATTGTACCAGAAAGATTGAAAGGACTAATTAAAGAGAATGAAAAGAATGTCTCCAGAACAATTAGCGTCCAGAAATGTGGTTGTATTTGTACTTTCTAGAAGTGTGACTCTTGCTCGAAAATTATTTGGGAATGTTGGTGGGGTCCCAAGCCGATCACGGACTAATGCAGGACCAGGTTGGCGATAAGCTCGAAACGTTCGAAGTTTATGAGAAACTGAATGTCATCCGTACGACTTATATTGGTTTTGGAGGGGTCATATGGAGGGAGGAATTCTCTGAGATGGGAATCCAGCAGCTTCTATTTGCCCCCGTACGCCTCGAAGACGCCTCTAGTGTGGGGTATGGCAGTTAAAAATCAGGTGTGCCGCCTTTGCCAGTCTCGCAAGCCAACTCCAAGTTCAACAGATTCAAGCTGCAAGAGCAAATGCAGCCTCGTTGCAGCATCACACTGCCCATTACGTGAATGAATCCCAGATCAAATGTTCTTTTTGTCATTTAATAGCTCATCTACCCCATATCAAACGCCCACGTGGATCTCTTACTGTATTCGATAAAGCCTCCCAAGCAAATCCGTCCAACGCCTATGCTCAATGCCACCCACCCAGATGCAAACCAAGAGAAGGTAGCCTATGGCGCCGGGTTTTCTTTAACGATCCTCTTGATCTTGTTTTCATATGCCGCCCGGTCCTTCTTGAAGAGGTTGTATGCGTCGGCCTGGGCTGGGGAGTCTGGGTTTGGCTCGTCGAGCAAATCTTGGACACCGAGGAGGATCTGCTTGATGGTGATAGCCGGCTTCCATGCATCTTCCTCGTTTAGGATGGACAAGCAGACCGTACCAGAGGGGTAAACGTTGGGGTGGAAGAGTGGTGGGACGAATTTGCCTAATCTGGTCAGCCTTCACGTTCTCAAAAAAGGAGATCAAGACTCATACACTTGGGTGGTTTTGTTGGGTACTCTGCAATAACCGTCAGCTTATCTATATCCCGTGAAGATGCGCTTTGCGACTCACCGTCAGGGAAGATAACGCTCAGCTTAAACAATCCCCCCTCCCAAAGAGTCTTCTCCTTGCCTGGTATGCCACACTCCCAGATCTTTAGGTCAAGTACACCTTGCGCATTGCGCTGGGGCTTTGCATAGAAACCGAAGGGATGATCACGTCGCCATTGCTTCCGCTCCTCCTGGAGGCGCATCTGACACAGAGCCATGTTGGTTGTTTTGCGCAGTGTGAAGTTGGTATCGCGACTTTGAAAAGGCTGACAGGAACGCTGATGGCGAAAAGATGTGGTTATCGCCTAGAAGCACTTGCGCGCGAAAATCAACCTTGTGTACACTCCTCCTTTTACGAGTAGAGAACTGGAGTCCGATTTAGGGTCACTTTCGTTGTTTTTCGAGGATGAGGCTGCGGTTAGGAAAACAGGGAGGACTTTAAGTCGCGAGCGAGAAAATTGTGATTGGCGAGAACCAACGAGCAAGGGCCCTTCGAATAGCCTCGGTCGGCAGTGAATTTATTGATCCCTTATACATTTGAAGATGGCAGGACAATTATATTTCTTCACTTCT
>Ga0302325_10035932_pt1 | contig 10109 bp, 6 predicted proteins | sample Palsa_T0_2_FD_201948 | JGI IMG/M metagenome (GOLD analysis project Ga0302325, IMG submission 201948) | Peat permafrost microbial communities from Stordalen Mire near Abisko, Sweden - Palsa_T0_2 | ecosystem: Environmental > Terrestrial > Soil > Palsa > Peat permafrost | place: Sweden: Abisko... | reverse complement strand
GCCCCCCGCGCCAGCCCCGCCCCCGCCACATACAGCTCCCCCGCCACCCCCGGCGGCACCAGCCGCAACCCCGAATCCAGCACATACACCCGGGTATTGGCCATCGGGCCGCCGACCGGCAGCACCGCCCCCACCGCCTGCGCCGAGGACACCGAGTGCCGCGTCGCATACACCGTGACCTCCGTCGGCCCGTACAGGTCCGACAGCACCGTCCCCGGACACGCCTGCAGCACCCGGCGTACCATCGCCGCCGGCACCACATCGCCGCCCGTCCACACCTCGGCCAGCCCCGCCAGCGCCCCTGGCGCCTCCTCCGCCACCAGCCGGAACAACCCCGCCGTCAAAAACAGCGTCGTCATCCCCCGCCCCGCCAGCAGGCCGGCCAGCCCCGCCACATCCAGCTCACCCGGCGGCGCCACCACCACCGACCCCCCGCCCAGCAGCGCCACCCACAGCTCCAGCGTCGAGGCGTCAAACGCCTCCGGCGAATGCCACAACACCCGCCGCCCGGCCGCGGCAGGGCCGCCCTGATCGGCCGCCAGGTTCAGCACCCCCCGGTGCGTCACCCCCACCCCCTTGGGGCGCCCCGTCGACCCCGACGTGTACATCACGTACGCCAGCTGCTCGGGCCGGCCCGCCACCAGCACCCCGCGGCCCCGCCCCGCCGCCACCAGCTCATCCAGCCCCAGCACCCGCACCCCCGGCAGGCCCGCCGTCATCAGCTCAGCCACCGGCCGCCACGCGGCATCCGCCAGCACCACCCGCGCCCCCGTATCGGCCACCACGAACCCCAGCTGCGCCACCGGCCACCGGCCATCCAGCGGCACATACACCCCGCCTGCCCGCAGCACCCCCAGCACCCCGGCCACCGCAGCCACCGACCGCCCCGCCAGCACCCCCACCCGGTCCTCCCGGCCCACCCCTGCCGCCACCAGACCCCACGCCACCGCCCCCGACAACTCCCACAGCCCCGCGAACGAGACCACCTCACCCGCCGCCGACACCACCGCCACCGCACCCGGCGAGGCCGCCACCCGCGCCGCAAACACCTCCTGCACCGAGCCACCCGCCCCCAGGCCACCCGCCGGGCCAGCCCCCCAGCCCAGAACCCGCTCCCGCTCCGCCCCCGTCAGCACCTCCAGCCGCCCCACCGCCACTCCGCCATCCGCGACCGCCAGGGCCCGGAGAAACTCCAGGAACCGACGGTGCAGGTCGGCCACCTCCTCGGCCGCGTACAGGTGCGGGTTCGCATCAACGTCCACCTGCAGCTGGCCGCCGTCCGACTGGTCGTAGCAGGTGATGACCAGGTCGCGCGCCGGGCCGTTGGAGATGCTGTGCACAGTCCCGGTGCACTCCCCGAACCGCAGCCCCGGCAAGGCCGGCAAGATGTTGACCGAGACCGTGAAGAGGTGCCGGGCCGCGGCGATCATCTTCAGCTCGCGCCGCAGGTGCTCGTACGGGTAGCGCTGGTGTCGCAGCAGGTCACCAAGCTCGTGCGTGACCTCCCGCAGCAGGGACGCTTTGGTCAGGTCGGGAGCCAGCGATAGGCGCAGCGGCAGCTCGTTCGCTCGCATCCCGGGGATCCGCCGCGAGGCACGGTCCCGGCGCGGGGACAGCAGCAGCCCGACGGCCAGATCCCCCGACCCAGTCAGCCGACCGGTCAGCGCCGCCGCAGCGGCCACGAACAGCGTCGGCCAGGCGACCCGCGCCCTGCGGGCGGCCGCGCGCAGGGCGTCCGCCTCCTCGGAGGAGAGCCGCGCGCTGCAGTTGAGGCTGACCGGGGCGATCTGCGAACCTTCCGTGCTGGCCAGACTCGCGGGCGCGGACAGGTCCGCGCACCGCTGCCGCCAGTACTCGGCGTCCGCGGCGAACTGCCTGGACGCCTGGTACTCCGCCTCCTCCTCGAGCAGCGCCCGGAACGACCCGAGGGGCGTGGACGGTACTGGCACCCCGGCCGCCATCGCGGTGTAAATCTCGGCGACCCGGCCGCTGACGATCGCGCTCCCGAACCCGTCGACAAGCACGTGGTGGGAGCGGTTGTACCAGATGTAGTGGTGGTCGCCCAGCTTGAGCAGCACGTCGGCGGACAGCAGGTCGCGGGTGAGGTCCACCGGCGTCGCCTGGTCAGCGGCCATCCACTCCCTGGCCGCCGCCAGGGGCGCGGGCGCGATGGAGACGTCGACCACTTGCAGGCCGGCGCTGCCGTGCTCGACTGGCACCTGCCACGGGCCGACAGGCGTCTCCACGATCTGCACGTCAAAGCAGCCGCACTCGTGCTCAGCCTGCCGTATCGCGGCCGCTAGCACGCGGGCGTCCACAGCGCCGCAGATGTCGGTGTACTGCGCGAGGTTGTAGCAGGCCGACTCGGGGTGCAGCTTCTGGGCGAACCACACCCCGAGTTGGGCCGCCGTGAGCGGTAGCGCTCCGTCCGGGATCCCAGGAGCGTTCATCGGTCGACGCCGCCTTTCCTACGCGATTGCGGCAGTACGGCATGCTGGCCGCGGCCAGGCCCCGCGCGCGCAGCGCAGGGCGGCGCCGACCGCGCCTGTACGGTCGGCGGCTCCTATCGTGCCCGGCGCGCAGGCGGCTGACGAGGTAACAGACCGGCAATAGCCATCTCGGCTGCCCATACTGGGCTCGTCGAAGTTGCCGGGCCGTTGCCTGGATCAGCAGCCAGCGCAGCGACAGGATGCAGGAGCAGAGAGCCGGACGCCCGGCATCGCACCGCCGGGGACCGGCGTAGGGAGGACGCGCAAGTGATGATCCGCGACGACGGACTACTGGACTGGCTGGACAGGCCCGGTGCCGGACGCGGCCTGCACTTCGCCGGGCCGCAGGGCAGCTGGGAATCCTGGTCCTACCAGGGGCTGGCCCAGCTGACCTGGCAGGCCGCGGCTGGCCTGCGCCGCCTGGGCGCTGGCCCCGGTGACGTCGTCGCCATTGTCCAGCGCGCGAGCCCGCAGTTCCTCGCCACCTACTTTGGCGCGCTGGCGGCCGGCGCGGCGGCGTGCTCGATCGCGCCCCCGTTCGCGTTCCAGCGCTCAGACGACTATCAGCGCCACGCCAGCCACCTGCTGGCTACGGCCCGGCCCCGGGTGACTGTTGCGGATGGCGATGTCCTCGGCCCGCTCTGCGAGCCGTCCGCCCAGGCGGGGATTAGCTCCCCGGTGCCCTTCGCCGCCCTCACGGGTACCGGGGACTTCGCGACGGCGCATCAGCCGGCGGCTGGCGATACCGCGCTGCTGCAGTTTACCTCCGGCTCTACCGGGCGGCCGAGGTGCGTCCGCGTCACGCATGGCGCCGCATCGGCCAACATAACCGCGATCCGGCGGTGGCTGGACTGGGGGCCCGACCAAGCTGGCGCCTCCTGGCTGCCGGTGCATCACGACATGGGCCTGATCGGCCTGCTGGCCGCGGTGGTCTCCGGCTGCGACACGTGGCTCATGCAGCCGGAGGACTTCATCCGCTCGCCGCTGCGCTACCTGTCCTGTCTGAGCGAGCAGCGGGTGGCCATCACCCCGCTGGCCAACTTCGGCCTGGCCTACATCCTGCGCCGGGTCCGGCCGAGCGATCTCGCGGGCCTGCGCTTCGACGCGCTTAAGGCAGTGATCATCGGCGCCGAGCGGATCGACCCGCGGGTGCTGGGGTCGGCCGAGAAGGTGCTCGGGCCGTTCGGCCTCGACCGGCGAGCTCTGCTGCCGGCTTATGGCAGCGCGGAGGCGACCCTGGCGATCACCTGCCTGCCTCCCGGCGAGGGCTGGACAGCTCTCCCGCCGCCAGGCCGACCGGGCGCTCCGGCGTCCGCCGACGGCCCGCAGGTCGTCGGCTGCGGGCGCCCGGTGCAGGGCGTGACGGTGCGGATCGTCGGCGCTGACGGTTCGCTGGCGCCGGATGGCACCGAGGGCGATATCGTCGTCGAGAGCACCGGCCTGGCCAGCGGATACTATGGCGACGCGGGTACGGCCTCGGCCACTTCGCTGGGCCGCGGCGAGCTACGGACCGGGGATGCCGGTTTTATGGCGGACGGCCAGCTCTTCGTCCTTGGCCGGCTCGGTGACGGGATGAAGGTCCGCGGGCAGATGGTGTTCGCCGAGAGCATCGAGGCGCAGCTGGCCGAGCTTGGCATCCCGCAGCGCCGGGTAGCCGTCCTGCTCGGCCACCGCGACGGGGTGCCGACGGCCGCATTGGCGTTCGAGGTCGCCGACTCGGACTGGCTCGACATCGCCGCCCGGGTGCTGCGCGAGCTAGTCGCTGGCGCGGACATGATCGCGGTGAACCTGCCGCGCGGCGGCCTGGCCGTGACGTCGAGCGGGAAGCTGCGGCGCCGGGTCATGTGGCAGGCGCTATGCGACGGGACGCTCGGCGGCGAGGCCATCGCCCTGTCCGGCCAGCGGGCCGACCGCCCGGCATTGGCGGTCGCGCCGTGACCAGCGCAGCTGCCGTTGCGCCCGAACGGGCGGATGGCCTTCGCGAGTACCGTGGCCAGGTCCGCGCGGACGCCGAGGCCGCGGCGGCCCTGCTTCATGCGGCACCGACGAGATGCTCCGCCAGATCATCGTGGCCTTTCTGGATGTGCCCGACGCGGCGGCCTTGGCAGTACTCAACGACGCACGCCGCCTGGCCGGTGATTCGGCGGCGGCCCTGAACCGGCACGAGAAGGAGCAAATATGGCCGACATACCGGCAACCCTGACAACCGACCTGGTCCCGGACGCGGTCCGCACCGTGATCCGGCTGCTTGCGCCGGCCGACCCCGACAAAGTGAGCGGCGATCAGGAGCTGATCGGCGACCTGGGCTATCACTCCCTCGCACTGGCGGAGCTTGGCTTCACCCTGGAAGACATGTTCTGCCTTGACCCGGTCACCCCGGAGAAGGCGATGGTAATGAGCAGCGTCGATGACATCACCGCGCTGATCACCGAGGCGCTGGGCCAGGGCGACGGACGGCTGCCTGAGGTCGCAGAGGTGCGGGCGATCTGTGCCCAGTACGGCGCCGTCTGGGATCCCGAGCAAGCGGCCGCCGCGACCTGATCCGGCCTGGAAGCCGCCCCGCGAGCCGCCGGCAGCGGCCGCAGCAGGGGGCGACGCCCCCGGTCCACTCCCACCAGACGGGCTCGAAGAACATGATCACAATCGCACAGACGGCCGAGCGGCAGGCCAGCGCAAGGTCGCAGGCCGACGTACCGCCGGACGTTCCGCCGGCCGGCCCGCCGCAGGCCAGCGCGCCGCCGAACGCATGGCCGCTAACCGACGCGGCACCGCGGAGAACGACCGCGCGGCGAGGCAACGGTCCCCTGCCGCAGTATGCGCTCGAAGCGGCGGAACGCACCCCGCTGGCGGCCCTGGCCGAGGAGCTGAGGGCGGACGGCCTGGACCCTACCAGGCCGGCGTTCTACGACCGCTGTCGGCCAGCCGCCGATCGCCTGTCTTCCGGGCTGCGCGGGTTCCTGGCCGAGTTCCGCCGTGGCGAGCCCGCCGCCGCCTGCCTGATCCGCGGGCTCCCGGTGGACAGCGCGCAGATCGGCCCGACCCCGCCGCACTGGGAGGCGGCGATTGCGAGCGACGCCGCGCGGACAGCCGAGCTGTGCCTCGCTTTGTGCGCGATGGTGCTCGGCGAGCCGTTCGCCTGGTCCACCCTGCAGTCTGGCCGGATCATCCAGAACATCCTGCCCATCGCCGGCGACGAGCGGCGCCAGAACGGCTATGGCAGCGAGGCTCTGCTCGAGTTCCACACTGAGGACGGATTTCACCCGCTGCGCTGCGACTACCTGCTGCTGCTCGGCCTGCGCAACCCGGACGGCGTCCCGACGATCGTGGCCTCAGTCCGCGACATCTGCCTGCCGGACTCCCAGCGTGCCATCCTCGCCGAGAAGCGGTTCTACATCGAGCCGGACACTGAGCACATCCGGCAGCTGGAGCTGCGCGAGCCCGGCAGCGCGGCGCTCGCGCTGGTGACCGCGATGCAGCGGAGCCCCGAGCCGGTGGCCGTGCTGTTCGGCAATCCAGCCGCGCCGTACCTGCGGATCGACCGGCCCTTCATGCGCTGCGCGACCGGCGACCGCGAGGCCGAGCACGCGCTGGACGGGTTGATGGCCGAGCTGGAACGGGTCCAGCAGGAGGTCGTCGTTGATCCCGGCACCCTGCTGATCATCGACAACTACCTCGCCGTGCACGGGCGGCAGCCGTTCCGCAGCCGCTATGACGGGACCGACCGCTGGCTGAAGAAGCTGACCGTGAGCCGGAACCTGCGCCGGGGCCTAGGGCTGGCGTCGGAGCACGGCCACCGGGTTCTGCTCTGACCACAGCCGCGGGCCGACGAGAAGGAGGGACGAGAATGCGAACCGTCATCGTGTCCGGCGGGTCAAGCGGGATCGGCCTGGCGACCGCCCGCCGCTTCGCCACGGCCGGCGACCGGGTGGTCAACCTGGACATCCAGCCGCCGACAGCCCCGCAGCCCGGCGCCGAGTGGGTCAGGCTGGACGTGGCCGACTGGGCCGCCACGGCAGCCGCCGTCTCCACGGTGGTAGCCCGGCATGGCTCGCTAGATGTCGCCATCGCCAACGCGGGCATCAGCATCAGGCACGGCGTGCTAGAGATAACGGAGGCGGACGCGCGGCGGGTGATCAACGTTAACCTGCTGGGGGTGCTCGCGCTCTGGCGGCACGCCGCCGAGCACATGGTCCGCTGCGGCAGCGGCATCCTGCTGGCGACCGCATCGGTCAACGGGCTCCGCGGGTACCCGCGCTATGCGGACTACAACGCCACCAAGGCCGGGATCGCCGCGCTGTGCCGGACGTTCGCGCTGGAGCTCAGCCCGGTCGTCCGAGTGGCATGCGTCTCCCCCGGTGCCGTACTCACGCCCATGCAGCGCGTGGAGTACACCGACGAAATGCTCGACGCGGTCAACCAGCGGATCCCAGCGGGCCGGCATGCCAGCCCGGAGGAGATCGCCGAGGCGTTCTTCTATCTGGCTTCCCCGGCTGCCAGCTTCTTTACCGGCCAGGAGCTGGTCATTGACGGCGGCGAGACGGTCGGGGCGACGACCGCGGAGCTGTCCGGGCCGCCCCAGCTGCCAGCCGGTGCCGTGCCAGCCGGTGCCGGGCCGGGCGGCACCGTGTCCGCCGGGGCTGTGTCAGCGGATGCGGGCAGCGGATGAGCGCGATGACCGACCGGCCGGGCGTCACGGGCAGCGACCTGGAGAGCGTGGACCTAGCCGATCCCCGGCTGCACGCCGAGCATGACCTCACTGAGCTGTGGCTCCACTTGCGGGCGAGTGATCCGGTGTACTGGCATCCAGGCGGCGCCGGGCACGACGGCTTCTGGGTCATCACCAGGCACCGGGACGTAGCCGCGGTGTACCGCGACACTGCCCGCTTCTCCTCCGAGCACGGCAACGTGCTCGACACCTTGCTGGCCGGGCGCGACACCGCCGCCGGCCGGATGCTCGCGGTCACGAACGGGCAGCGGCACGCGCAGCTTAGGGCGCTCGTGGCCAGGGGATTCACCGCCGCCAGCCTCAAGCCGGTGATCGCCGGGGTGCGCAGCGGCACTAGGCGGCTGATCACCGAGGCAGTCGAGCGCGGCAGCTGCGACTTCGCCAGCGAGGTGGCGGCCGGCATTCCGCTCGCGGCCACGTGCGACCTGCTCGGCGTGCCCCAGCAGGACCGCAGCTACATCCTCAGCCTCACCTCGTCGGCGCTCGGCTCCGATCACGGCGTGCCGACCGCCGCTGACACCTTCACCGCGAAGAGCGAGATCCTCCTCTACTTCGCTGACCTTGCCAGCCAGCGGCGCCGCCGGGCCGCCCGCGACTTGGTCAGCGTCCTGGTCAGCGAGGAGGTGGACGGCTGCCCGCTGACCGAGGACGAGATCATCTTTAACTGCTACAGCATCCTGCTCGGCGGCGACGAGACCACCCGGCTGGCGATGATCGGTGCGGTGCTAGCGCTCATCGAGCACCCGACCCAGTGGCGGGCCGTGAAGGACGGCTCGGTCAGCGTCGAGTCCGCTGCCGAGGAGATGCTCCGCTGGACCACCCCAGCGCTGCACTCGGGCCGCACGGCAACCGGGGACTTCGCGTTCGCCGGCAAGTTCATCGAGCAAGGTGACATCGTCACGATCTGGCCAGCCGCCGCGAACCGAGATGACGCGCAATTCGCGGACCCGGACCGGCTCGACCTTTCCCGCAACCCGAACCGGCACCTCGCCTTCGCCTACGGCCCCCACTTCTGCATCGGCTCGTACCTGGCGAGAGTGGAGATCACCGCGGTGCTGACTGTGCTTCGCGAGCTGGCGGCGCAGATCGAGCTGGCCGGGCCCCCGCGGCGCGTCTACTCAAATTTCCTCAGCGGCATGTGCTCGCTGCCCGTGACGATCCGCGCCGAGCGCGCCGCCCGCCCGCCCGCCCGGTCCGCGGGCGGGCAGCGGTCCGCCGAGGCGTCAGGGACCATCCCCGCGGCGGTCCTGGCCAGGACGATGCCATGACAACCACAACGCAGAGCCGGGCGCTATCACCAGGGCTAGGCGCGGACACCACCGCACCCGGCACCGTGCACGGCCTCGTCGCGCGGCACGCCGTGGCAACGCCCGACGCGATCGCCGTCATCCACGGGTCCCGGCGGGTTACTTACCGTGAGCTCGACACCCGCGCGGCCGGCTACGCCGCCTGGCTGGCCGGGCTCGGCCTGCGCCAAGGGGATTTCCTGCCAGTGGCGCTACCCCGCTCGCTCCGGCTCGTCGGCGTGATCCTCGGCGCACTGCGGCTGGGCGCGGCATACTCCCTGCTTGATCTCAGCTGGCCGGGTGAGCGCATCAACAACATCGTCCGGCCGCTCCGCGCGCGGCTGCTGGTGACCGAGGCGCCCATCGGCGGCCTGCCCGTGCCGTCAAGCTCCCCGCCAGGTTGGGACGCCTGCGGCGAAGGGGCGCTGGCGGCCGCGGGAGGACCGGCGGGCAGCGAGTCGAGCCCTGGCCACGCCGTCGTTCGCCCGCAAGACCCGTGCTCTGTCTTCTTCACCTCCGGCAGCACAGGTCGGCCCAAAGGCGCAATCTCGCCGCACAGCGGTACGGCCAGGCTCGTGGACGAGGGAACGTTCGCCCCGTTCGGCCCGCAGACCGTCATGGCCCAGGCTGGCGCCCAGCCCTGGGACGCGTTCAACTTCGAGATGTGGGCGCCGCTGATGACCGGCGGCACGACCGTGCTGGTCGACGAGCCGTACCTGGGCGGGCCGCTGGTGCGCGAACTGGTCGCCGCACACGGGCTGAACACCGCCTGGTTCACCACGTCAGTGTTCAACATGCTCGTCGACGAGGATCCCGGCTGCTTCGCGGGGATGGCAACCGCGCTGATTGGCGGCGAGCGGCTGTCACCGCCGCATGTGCGCGCGTTCCTGCGCCGCCACCCAGCGGTAACGCTGATCAACGGGTTCGGCCCGGTGGAGACCACGGTCTTCTGCAGCACGCGGCGGATTGCGCCGGCCGATTGCGACCAGCCGGGCGGGATCCCGATCGGCGTCCCGGTGCCCCGCACCGCGATGTTCGTGCTCGACGGAGAGCGCCCGTGCGCTGACGGCGAGGTAGGCGAGCTGTGCGTGGCCGGCGACGGGCTCGCCATAGGGTACCTCTGCGACAAGGAGCTCACCCGCCGGAAGTTCCCGACGCTGCTGCTCGACGGGCGTCCCCAGCGCGTCTATCGCACTGGCGACCTCGCGCTGCGCGACCAGGCCGGCGTCTTCCATTTCCGCGGGCGCGCCGACCGGCAGGTCAAGATCCGCGGCCACCGCGTCGAGCCGGCCGAGGCTGAGACGGTGATCAGCGGGCTGTCGGGCGTGGGCCGCTGCGTCGTGCTGCCCAGGCGAGGGCCTGGCGGCGAGTGCACCGGCCTGGACGCCTGCGTGACAGCCACGGCCGGCGTCACGCTCGACACTGCCGAGCTGCTGCGCGCGGCGCGCGCAGCGCTGGCACCCTACCAGGTTCCCGACCGGCTGGTCTGCGTACCCGCGATCCCGCTCACGCTGACCGGCAAGCTGGACGAGGCGGCGCTGCGGGCGGTGGCCGGGCTCGCCGCGGCAGGTGAGGTGCTGCCCGGCGCGCGCCACACCCAGGCCGGCG
>Ga0302325_10035931_pt1 | contig 10109 bp, 10 predicted proteins | sample Palsa_T0_2_FD_201948 | JGI IMG/M metagenome (GOLD analysis project Ga0302325, IMG submission 201948) | Peat permafrost microbial communities from Stordalen Mire near Abisko, Sweden - Palsa_T0_2 | ecosystem: Environmental > Terrestrial > Soil > Palsa > Peat permafrost | place: Sweden: Abisko... | reverse complement strand
CGGGCACATCACCTGGCAGCCCGCTGAACAGACCGACATGTTCGTCAACCCGTGGGGACTGTGGTGGCAGGAGATCACCGCGTCGGATGTCTGCGTCGTCGACGCCGATGCGCGGGTGGTCCGTGGCCGGTGGGATGTCACTCCGGCGATCCACATCCATACCGAACTGCATCGTGTCCGCGATGACGCCCGGGTCGTCATTCACAACCACCCGTACTATGTCTGCGTGCTGGCCGCGTTAGGCAGGCTGCCCGAGCTGGTGCATCAGACGGGCTCGCTGTTCCTGGACGACCTGTGTCTGGTCGACTCATACGACGGCGAGATCGACAGCGCAACGGGCGCAGCCGATCTCGCGATCCGTGTCGGAGGTGCCAACCTGACGATTCTGGCCAACCACGGCGTCATCGCTACCGGTCGCAATCTGGCTGAGGCCGTCTACCGCGCCGCATCGATCGAGCGGGTATGCAAGCTGGCCTACGACGTCATGCTCACCGGCAAGAAACCCGTGCCGATGAAGTGGCCGGACATGGCGGGGATGCAGCGGTCGTTGATCGAACGTGCCGCTGACGTGTACTGGGCCGGCGCTGCCCGCCTCACCATCAAAGCCGATCCAGCGGTTCTGAGCTGAGCGGATTGCCATGAAATCGATCGACGACCTGGCCGGCAACCTGAACTTCACGACCGCCACGACCGGTGAGGACCGTTCGGTCACATTTCTGCCTGACCCGCCGAGGGCGACGCGCCGCTACACACTGATCTCGGTGGACGATCACATCGTCGAGCCTCCAGACACTTTCACCGGGCGTCTGCCGCAGAGGTTCGCCGATCGCGCCCCGAAAGTCGTCGACACGGCGGACGGCGGTCAGACGTGGGTCTATGACGATCGGGCGTTGCCCAATGTCGGCTTCAATGCGGTCGTTGGTCGGCCGGTGTCGGAGTACGGCTTCGAACCGGTTCGCTTCGATGAAATGCGCAGGGGCGCATGGGATATTCATGAACGTGTCAAAGACATGGACCTGAATGGCATCTACGCCTCGCTGAACTTTCCCTCGTTCCTGCCGGGTTTCGCCGGCCAGCGCCTGCAGCAGGTGACAAACGATCGTGACCTTGCGTTGGCCTCCGTGCGAGCATGGAACGACTGGCACCACGATGTCTGGGCTGGTTCTCATCCCGGCCGGATCATTCCGTGCCAGCTGCCTTGGCTACTGGATCCTGAACTCGGCGCACAGATGATCCGTGAAAACGCCGAACGTGGATTTCATGCCGTCACGTTCAGCGAGAACCCGGCGATGCTTGGATTGCCAAGCATTCACTCCGGCCACTGGGACCCGATGATGGCCGCGTGCGCAGAGACCGGCACCGTCGTCAATCTGCACATCGGCTCGTCGGGTTCGTCGCCGTCCACCACCGACGACGCGCCGCCGGATGTGCAGGGCGTGTTGTTCTTCGCTTATGCCATCTCGGCGGCGGTCGACTGGCTGTATTCCGGAATACCAAGCAAATTGCCCGATTTGAAGATCTGTCTGTCCGAAGGCGGAATCGGCTGGGTGGCCGGATTGTTGGATCGCCTCGACCACATGCTCAGCTACCACGCCATGTATGGCACCTGGGCGGCGCTGGGGGAGAGGCTGACTCCGGCGGAGGTGTTCACCCGCAACTTCTGGTTCTGCGCAGTGGAAGACAAGTCCTCGTTCGTGCAGCGCGACCGCATTGGTGTGGACAACATCATGCTGGAAGCCGATTACCCGCATTGCGACTCGACCTGGCCGCACACCCAAGAGACGGTGCACGAGGAAATCGGCGACCTGCCGCCGGATGTGGTTCGAAAGATCACCTGGGAGAACGCTTCCCGCTTGTACCAACATCCAGTGCCTGCCGAAGTGCAGCAGGATCCAGAGTCGTTCTGAGACTCATCCACGATGAGCAGCTGGCAGAAGTTGTTGTGGGGGTTCGCCGTTCTCGCTTTCGTGCTCGGGATCTGCGGAGCGATTGCTCGCGGATTCTGGGGTGTCAGCCACGACTGCCACTCCTGGGTGGATAGTCACGGCTACCAACTCGTGCAGAACGACTGGTGGGCCAAGGATCGCGGCTGCGAGGCAAGAACGCCGAACGGTGAGGAGATCGTGCACAGTGAAGACCTCGGCAGCAAAGCGACAGGGTGGGCGTGGCAATTCGCCATCTTCGCCGTCGGCAGCGCGCCCGCTGTGGCGATGATCGGCTACGTCAGCCGACGACGCTGAGATTGATTCGTCCCGCCGGTGCGGCTGACGGAGCTCGGGCAACAGCGGCAGCGACCTGGTTAGACTGCATTGCACTGTGACGAAGAGGCGACCTGACGCTCAGCAGCGGCGACGCGAGTTGTGCGACGCCGCGATCGAGCTGTTGGCGCAAGACGGTGCCCGGGGTATTACCCATCTGCGGGTTGATCGACGCGCCGGGGTCGCTGACGGATCGACGTCGTTCTATTTTCACACTCGCGCGGATCTACTGCGTGCAGTGACCAATCGCGTTGTTTCCCAAGATGTTGCCGATTTCGAGGCGGCCATGAATGCGGTGAAGGCAACTGATAGCGATCGGGAGAAGACACTGTTGTCGAAGCTCGCTGAGCAGGCCATACGGACAGCTGTGGAACCGGAGCGTTCTCGCGCGCGCGCTCGTTTTGAACTGATGATGATGTCTCAGCGCGATCCCGAGCTGGCCGCTCATTTCCACGGCCTGATGGATCGTTTCGTCTCGATCGGTGAAGAGGCAGTCGCTCAGCTCCAACCTCAGAACGCTCCGCTGGATACCACATTGGTCAAGGCGCAGGCATTCGCCGTGATCACCTTCCTGGGTGGATTCTTGTTCCAGTTAGCGAACGGCATTGCCGGATTACACAGCGCAGGGGAACTCGAGGATTATCTGCATGCCATCATCGCGGGAGTCGCCGCCGAACACGTCGCGCTGAGCGAGACCCGCTGACTACCCAGTTTCACTGGGAATGACCAGCACTCGGCCATCCACTTCTGCGCTTCGAACAAGCTCGAACGCCTCTGCTATTCGGTCCAGTTGCAGTGTCGGTCCGATCAACGTGCTGGGATTGACAGAACCGCAAGCGAATGCCGTGATCACTTCACGAAATTCGTTGGGCTGGTAGCACACCGAATAGCGGATCGTCAGCTCTTTAAGTAGCGCCGTGACGGGTTCCACGGGCGTGGGCTCGGCGCATGCGCCGGAAATCACGAGACGGCCCAGCGGGCGCAGCGCGGCCTGGCAGGCCTGCACAAGCTCGGGGCGGCCCACGCATTCGATGGCGACGTGATAGCTCGCGGCGTCAGCATCTAGGACCGATGTCAGGACGTCGGTGGCCCCGATCGCACGCGCGAATTCGCGGCGCCCGCGATCCGGGTCGGCGACGGTGACGCGAACCGCACCTTTTTGCAATGCCCATACCAACGTCGTGAGCCCGACACCGCCTGCGCCGACGATCATCACGTCATCGCCGGGGGTGATCTCCGCGCTGTGCACCCCGTGCAACCCGACAGCGAACGGCTCAACCAGGGCGGAATACGTCCCGGGCAGATCGGCGGGCAGTGCAAAAGCATGCCGCGCGGGGACGACGGCCAATTCGGCGAAGCCGCCGGCAGGCCCCATTCCGATGTAGCGAATCTGCGCACAATGCGATACGGCGCCGGTCGTGCAGTAGTGGCACACGCCACATGAAAAAACAGGTAGTACAGCGACATTCGCGCCCTTGCGCCATTGTCCTGCGGATGAACCGACTGCGACGATCTCACCGCCCAACTCGTGACCCATGATCATGCCGGCCGGTGCGTAGGGCTGGGCTTTGATGTCGGAGCCACACACCCCGCACGCGGCGACGCGGATCACCAATTCGTCGTGGCCCGGAGTCGGATCCGGTAGCTCGACGATGTCGAAACCGTGCTGCTCGGTAGTGACTGCGGCTTTCATCTGACGTCCTCCAGTTCGACGTCGAACACCGAAAGATATTCGTCGAACAGCGGCTCCAGGTCGGCGCGCGTCACGCCGGATCCGTCCAGCGAATAGGGCGCGACCCCGTGCCGATTCTGCGGGTGTCGCTCAAGCCAGCCGAGCATCGAGCGTTCGGTGTCGGCGGTCAGATCATCTGCGGCCCAGTCGTACAACGCTCGCATCACCGCGATGGGATCGCGCATCAGCTCGGCGTAGTGCAGATCGAAAAATCGGTCGTCGCCGATGCGCCTGCGGGTCTGTAACGGCCGGGCGACATGCGCCCGCAGCTGAACCAGCACGTTGGCCACGATGTTGTCCAAGTCGAGTTCGGCGCCCGTGACCGCGCGCGACAAATAGTTCAACCGCAAGAATGACGCGGACGCCTGGAACGGGTCTCGGTGCGCCCAGACGATACGCACATCGGGAAAGGCTGCCAGCAGAGCTTCGATGTGCACCGCGTGCGATGGCATCTTCAGCGACCAGATACCGGGTGCGCGCGATTGCAAGATCTTCAACACCGTGTGCTGGTAGGCGTAGGCGCTGGCCATGTCCGTCGTGAGCAGCCATTCCGCATAATCGGGGGTCGGCATGAAGGCCTCCCAAAGATAGGCCTTGAAGTCTTGGTTCTGGACGAACAGGCACTCGGTGGGTCCGTCGGCCTCGTCCCAGTGGACCAACGGGATGTCGGCAGCCTTCAGCCCCTCGGCCAGCACTGCCAGCTCGCCCTTCTTCTTGAGGCAGCGCGGATCGTTGCGCAGTGTTTCCGGCGTGGACGGCGGCACGGAGTCTTCTGCCTCCCACGTCAGTAACGACCGGCGACGTGGGTCCTGATCCAACAGATAACTCGCCAGCGAGGTTCCAGTGCGTGGGAGTCCGAGCACCACCAGCGGACGTTCGACCGTCTCGTCGGCGATCTCGGGATGTTGCCTGACGTACTCGATGACGCGCAGCCGATTCCACAGCGCGTCGACGAATTGGCTGTACACGAACTCGCGCCCGCCGGGGTTGACGCCTGGCGCCGACTCGCAGGTGTCGATCAGCAACCGCAGACCCTCTTGCCACGAGTCTTCGCCGAAGTCGTCGAGCCCGGCGCGTTCGCGTGCTCGGGTGACGAGTTCGTCGAAGCGAGCGGACGGACCCGTCGGCGGTGGCGTCGTCATGGGGGCCGATCCTATACGGCCGTAGAGAACAAATGTTAGGTTGTGGGCACGTCAATCCCGAGAGGTGACCAACCGATGCCGCCATCGCTGGACGAGCTCGTCAAACAGGGCGAGGGCCGCCAAGATGCCGTCGACATGGGCGACGGCATCTTCATGTCCAAGAACATCGCCAACAGCTACCTGGTGACCACGGCCGAGGGCGACGTGTTGATCAACACGGGCACAGACTTCGAGGCCGAAGAGATCAAGGCGCGTTTCGGCCGCGCCAGCACCGGCCCGCTGCGACTAATTACGTTCACCCAGGGCCATCCCGACCACGTCGGCGGATGGAGCTTGTTCAACGCCGACGGCGTTCGAACGATCGCCCAGGCCAATCATGTTGACGTACGCGAATATTGGCGACACCTGCATCCGTTCTACGTACGCCGGATCATGGCACTGTGGGGCGCGTTCATGGACGTCGAAACTCAGTCGGCTCAACTCCCACCGGAACCTCTTCTCACCGAGGCATTTATCGATAGTCACATCGTCGAGCTAGGCGGACGCCGGTTCGAGTTGTACGCCACCCCCGGCGGCGAGACCACCGATGCGCTAGTGGTGTGGCTGCCCGAGCATCGAACGGTGTTCATCGGCAACCTGATGGGGCCATTCTTTGGCCACGTCCCCAACCTGTATACGTTGCGGGGCGACAAGATTCGCAGCGCGATGGCTTTCATGCATTCGGTAGACCGCGTCATCGCGCTCGCGCCGGAAACACTTTTCAACGGTCACGACGTCTTCCGCGGCGCAGACCACATTCAGACCACCTTGACCACGGTGCGAGATGCGACCGCCTATCTACGCGACCGCACCCTCGACGGCATGAATTCCGGTGCGGACTTGTGGACGTTGATGCGTGACGTGTCCTTGCCGCCCGAGCTGTCGCTGCCTCAGGTGCACGGGAAAGTACCGTGGATAGTGCGGGCGATTTGGGAAGAGCACGTCGGATGGTTTCGCTACGAGTCGACAACCGAGCTCTACGACGTTCCACCGTCGTCGGTGTGGCCCGACATCGTCGAGCTGGCCGGGGGAACCGGCGTCCTCACCGAAAGGGCTCGCAGCCACGTGGAGGCGGGACGCCACCTTGAAGCGCTGCACCTGACCGACGTCGTGTTGGCCCACTCGTCCCGAGATCTCGTTGCGCTGCGGGTGAAACGTGCTGCGCTGGAACAGCTCCTGGCTGCCAGCGGCCGGGAGAACCATAGCGAAGTGCAGTGGCTGGAGCAGGAGATCAATAAGACGACACTCGAAGGGGATCAATGAAGGCCGAGGACCTCTACCACACCGGGATTGTCGTCGACGATCTCGACGCCGCCATGGAATGGTTGACCAAGCTCGCCGGCTACACCTGGACCGACGTCGTTGAGGTCGAACAGGTGGCGCAAACGCCGGCTGGCGAGCTGACCATCCCGATGAAGATGGTGTACTCGGGCGCCGACCCCCGGCTGGAGCTGCTGCAGACCGTAACCGGAACCGTCTGGACGCCAGCGAACTCCGGGGTGCACCACATCGGCTACTGGTCCGATGACGTCGAGTCCGACCTCGCGGCGCTGCAGGCCAGCGGAATGGGCCTCGAAGTCAAGTCTTACAACCCCGACGGATCCGGAACGCTGCTGTGGGCATACGCCAAGGGCCCCAACGGACCCCGCATTGAATTGGTCAGCCGGGCCATGGAGCCGTTCATCAGCTACTGGTGGTCGACTGCCGACGACGCGACGCGGCGCTAGCTGTTATTCCGCAGTGCCGGCATGACTGCCTCGTCGACGTAGCGCAGGTACTTCCACGCGACGTCGGGGGAAATACCGCCACACAGCGGTGCAAGCGTGAGCATCCCGCCGCCGCGAACGTAGGCGATCGCCTCGTCAGCGGTGAAGATGCGATGGGTGCGCGACGTTGCGCGTAGCTCATCCACATCGTTGACGTCGGCGATACCGACAGTGGTCTGGTCACCCGGGTTCCAGTCGGCATACATCCGCGCGTCGTGCAGCAGGTGCGGGCCGATCTCGCGCCAGGCGAGATCGACGTCGGGGGCAACGAAAACCACACTCGGGGTATCACGCTCAGGCAGCAGCGTCATGCCCGGCTGATGCCCATGTTCCCGACACGCGGCTTCGTAGGCCTCCTGCGATCCGGGGACATTTCCCTGCGCGAGATAACCGAGTCCGTAGCGGCCGGCACGTCGAGCCGCAGCCAAACTTCCACCGCCCCAAAGCAATAGCGGCCCCTGCGGCGAAAATGGCACAGGCGTCACCTTGATTCGGCGGCCCTCGTGCTGCACCACCTCGCCGGCAAGCAGGCGACGCAGCAAGCCCACTTTCTCGTCGGCGATTCGTCCGCGGGCCTTCAGGTCGAGCCCGAAATGCTGGTATTCCTCTGGCCGGTAACCAAGCCCGAACACATAGCCCGCCCGCCCTTTGCTGAGGATGTCCAGCACGGCAATCTCTTCGGCGAGCCGAACCGGATCGTAGAACGGCAGGATCACGATGAGCGTCAACATCAACTGCTTCGTGCGCGCGGCGATTGCGCTCCCGAGGAGCAACGGCGTCGGCAGATAGCCGTCGGGCGAACCGTGGTGCTCGCATATCACCGCCGCCAGACATCCGCGCGTTTCGGCCCACGCGCACATGTCGAGCGCTGCCTCGTACAGCTCGGTCGGTGACGCCCCGAAGTCGGGAGCGCGCATGTCGAAGCGCATCGAATACATGATCCGTTACCTGATTTCGTCCGCTATGGACATATAGACTCCGCGGCCATGACGGTACCGTACTCATTACTGGATGGTCGACGAATTCTGGTCACCGGCGGCGCCACCGGGATCGGTGCGGCTGCGGTGCAAGTATTGGGCGCCGCGGGAGCACGAGTGGTCGCGACCTATCACCGCACCGCTCCGGCCGATGACGCGCCAGCGCAGACATGGCTGCAGTGCGACGTGCGAGATGCGAACGCGGTCGATGCCGCGTTCGGCAGTGCGGTACGGGAGCTCGGCGGCCTGGATGTGTTGGTCAATGCCGCCGGCTTGTGGCAGCCGGGAGTGCCCGGCCACATCACCAGCGACGAGATCGACTTCCTGCTGGCAACCAACGTCAAGCAACGATTCTGACAAATCAGGCCGCCCACGCGGTGATGCGCGAAAACGGCGGACGGATCATCAATTTCGGGTCCGCCGAGGCTGTGATGGGCAGCCCGATCGCGGCGGTTTACGCCGCGACCAAGGGCGCTGTTCAAGCCTGGACCCGCTCGGCGGCCAAGGCGTGGGGTGCAGATCGAGTCACCGTCAACGCTCTCGCGCCGGCAGTTCAGACGCCCGGCGCAGACCGGCTGCGGGACTTCCTGGGCCCGGGCGCCGGGGCATTCATCGACCAGCAGATGAAGTTGTCGATTCCGCTCGGTGGCAAACTCGGCGACCCCGCCGGCGACCTGGGCCCGGTGTTGGTCTTTCTGGCCGGCGAGGGCGCCGGATTCATTACCGGGCAGCTGATCCCCGTGGACGGCGGCCTGGCGATGGTCGGCGGCTGAGCGGACGCGAGGACATGGACCGCCTTGGCATCGAGATGCTCAGCGTCTTCGGCATGCCGCCAGTCGAATACGTCGCGCTCACTGCCGATTTGGGTTGCCGCTATATCACCACCGGACTGGTCGGCTTTAGGCCGCTGGAAAAACCGGCTTACCCGCACTTCTCGCTACGCGACGACCACAAACTGCGTCGTGAACTTCTGGCCGCGATGGACCACCGAGGCGTTTCGATCTCGCTGGGGGAAGGCCTGCTCATTGCACCGGGAGTCGATATCCGTTCCTATGCAGCCGATCTGGATATCATGGCCGAACTGCGAATCCCGCGGATCAACACCGTCAGCCTGGAGCCGGACCGGGCTCGTACCTTCGACGAACTGGCCGGGCTCACCGCGTTGGCCGCCGAACGAGGCATCGCGACGTGCATCGAACCTGTTGTCGGCCTGAGCATCGCAGACCTGCCCACAGCTCTCGCCGCGGTCGAATACGTCGACCGGGAGGAGATCAGCCTGCTCATCGACACGATGCATGTGGCTCGCTTCGGCGCCAGCGCCGAAGATCTTCGATCGCTACCCACACAGCGGATCGGTTACATCCAACTATGCGACACCACGCTGCAGCCCAGGATGAAGCACTACGCCGAGGAAGCCATGTACGAGCGGCTGGCGCCGGGCGAGGGGGAGTTGCCGCTGGCCGACATGCTCGCGGCCCTTCCCGGTGATCGCGTCGTCGGATTGGAGGTACCGATGCGTTCCCGCGCCGAGGCGGGCGTCAGCGCCTACGACCGGTTACTGCCGTGCGTCAACAGTGCGCGTGCACTGCTGGCTCATGCTCACCAAACACGTTGAGCCGCCAGCGAACCGGTTAGCCACCGAGACCTTTCTTGATCGCCTCGTCTTGCTTCTGGCCGACATCGGTGACGAAGTCCGTTGGCGCCAAAGCAAAAGAGGGCCCGTCGAATTCCAGGGTGACCAGTGCTTTGCCTTCGGTGAAGAGCAATACCGTCACTCCCTTGGAGCGGTCTGGCGACAGCCCCGAGATTGTCACGCCGCCAACGCCGACCTCGGCGCCCAAGGGCTTCGCGAGCAGAGATTCGTGGTGAATCGACTTCGCCGAATCCAACTGATTGGCGGCAGCTTCGGGGTTGAGCAAGATCTGGATGGTGTCGATGATGACATGGCTCTGATCTTGGTCGGTGAACGTCGTCGTGGCACCGAGTTGGCCGTTCGGATCTTTGGTCGTCGGGCCGGCGGTGAAGGCATCGGGGGCCTTGATGTCGCTGGCCTTGATCAACAGCTTGGTGTAGTCACTGACCGGAGCATGCGTCGTAGTGCCGGGTCCCGAGCTTGGTGTCGACGAAGTCGAATGGCTGCTACAGCCGACCGCCGACACTCCGGCCAGCGTGGTCACGACGGCGGCCGCGGCCAT
>Ga0302325_10035930_pt1 | contig 10109 bp, 8 predicted proteins | sample Palsa_T0_2_FD_201948 | JGI IMG/M metagenome (GOLD analysis project Ga0302325, IMG submission 201948) | Peat permafrost microbial communities from Stordalen Mire near Abisko, Sweden - Palsa_T0_2 | ecosystem: Environmental > Terrestrial > Soil > Palsa > Peat permafrost | place: Sweden: Abisko... | reverse complement strand
ATTGCTTGGTACAAGGCGACAAAGAGGAAACAGGCCTCTGCAGAGAAGGTCGCAAGATTTGATGATACCACTAAACGTGGTCTAATCAAGAAACGAGGCTCGATCGGAACTGAGGCAGATGAGGATATCAAATTTGAGTTGGCGCCGGATCTAGTCGACCAAGACTCCACACGCCCTTCACGGCGACCGTGGAAGCTTTTTTTCGGAAGCACGTGGCGGGACCGATGGAGAAAGCATATTGCTGTTCCAGATGTCAAAGATGTTGAATCTGAATTGACACTCAACAAGTGAACACCTCGAATTCTTCCTAAAATTAACTGACAGACCTTGTCTTCTTCTCCGTCTTCGTTGCAAGATAGTCCTCGCAAAGCCAATAGAGGGATATCATGATTATATCCTTGTCGCAACGCCAAATAGCTAACCTCGAATACACATACATATTCAGTCAGTTTCTCATAGATACTGGAGAGAAGTATCACAGAATTCTTATGTGCTACAGGTCAAGAACACCCACTGTACTAACTTACTCGATAATTTGTCAAGCATTGATGTTGAAGAACTCTTGGACACAGATTTGAATGATCACGTCAGGAAATTTCTGGAGATTGTAAGAGACGTAATATGGAACCGGAGGACTTTTCAGGCACTTCCAGAGCTAGGAACTGACGACTCGAAGAGACCTTTCGTTGGTCTTATCCCACAAGGGGCAAAAGTTGGGGACAAAGTGTGCATCGTGTACGGCTGTAGCGTTCCAGTCGTACTTCGGAAGAAAGTTAAGCCTGATGGCACGAATTGCTGGCAGTTGATTGGAGACGCTTACGTTGATGGGATTATGGACGGGGAACTCATTCAATTTGCCTCCCCTTCCAGCATTAAAAGTGCAGAAGTAGAATTTGAGCTCCGATAGCTATAAATATCAGAATTGAAGATTTCCATCTAGCCCTGGAATGCATCGTGTCAACTGTGGATAACACATCGGCTCCAATATCGTACTCGAGGCTTGGAAAGATTTTATTTAAACTTATAGTGGCAGGGTGCCTCAAAACTCTTGCTCCTATAATTGGCAATGCACCAAACGGAGTGCAACAAGGCCGGCCTGGAGAAGCAGTTCATGTCGACAAGCTTGTCGATAATATAAACTCTAGGCATTACAGTCACACACTCCAGAGTATAACGAGCATGCCTAGCATGCCAGGCCCGTGAAATAGCTGCAGCTCGTCTCTGGCCCCCAAAATCCATGAATATATACTCCGTAGAATATATGTATGTCACCGTATCACCCGCTACCTATAACCCTTTGGTTTCCTTCAATCAATTTCCTCTCTCCTGCTACTTATCGTTTGAATCTCTGGTGAATATGTCACTAATGACCTCTCCGACGGACAAGAGCACCGACAAACCAAATAAAATGCCTTCCATCATCGGCAACATCACTTGCACGCCCTCCAACTGTGCCATCGGTCAGAGCGTGCTCGTACAAGTCCAGCCCGCCAACGGACTCAACTTTGACGCTGCCATTGACAGGACCGTCTATATTAACGGTGTGCCTGGCAGCTCTCAGTATCTCCAATTTGTACGACCTGGAAAGATCGACATCAACGTAGATGCCAGAACGCTGGCGGGCACTGAAAGGAAAATCCACTACTGTCACCGTCAAATCACCAACCCCTAATCCAACTTCAGCCATCTCCTCTGAGCATGCCATTCACATCTGGCCCGAAGTAGGCCTTCCTCTGCTTCATGTTGCTCATCTACCACAGTAACAGAATTTGATTGGCTTCGGGGTAGGACAGATGCCTCAGCTTGAACTTCATGCTGGCATCCCGACTATACGTAGCTCTACCCTTTACAGATTGCCTGAGATACAACTGCCGCCGCCTGGTACACGTCCTGAATATTATTGGGACTTTGGGGATGGGTCCACGATCGACACTCTCGCCCCGTCCGTGCAGCATGACTATACCACCTCGCTGAACCCTTTGATTGAGCACCAAGATTTTGACGTGTCTGTCACCAGAAATGGGTACACAGTCACACGAACCCTTACCTTTATCAACTTGTATGCATATCTGAAGCGTTCCCGCAATCGGCTCCACCCCCCTGCTTCGGCAAGTGGATATGCCACTCGCTTCAGGGCCGGGTTGCGCCTCAGCCTGCTCCCCCGCCGGGCGGGTCGAATCTACCCGTTATCGTCAATGGCCCCTGTGATCCCGATAACCTACCTGACGATGTACCGCCCGGACTTGTCTGCCAGGCCACCACCAATACACAGATGGTCCCTTACCATGGGCGATATATGAATGCATTCAAAGGCGATACCATTCTCGCCCCTGGCGGTAATGGATTAGTTGGTCGTTTCATTACCCATAATGACTAGAAACTTTGATGAGATAACGCATTGTACGAGTTCTGAGGATCGAATAAAGGCTTATCCCGTCGGATCCGTTATATGCGGTGGGCCCGAACCGACCCAAGGCTTTCGTCCTGACGTAGTCCAATATCAATGGCCGGGTGTCATCCAACAGACCGTTGAGAATAGCGTCTTGGGGGAGAATCTGCCAGATCCCGAAGGTGGAACAAATTACTCAATGCAGGACTTTAACGCGGGTGCTTCCGGGGAGATGGTTGGAGGCAACTGGATCATTGTTCCTTCAGTCGTCGTCCAACCAGATCCGAAGCTTGAGACAAGGGAACTTCGTCTTCGGCTCCATGCAGTTTCAGATACTATCATTGACAAAATTCATAGTAAGGCGGTGAATGTCAGCCAATGGACGCTCGTTCAGCAGTCTGGGATGTTATCGTGATCGCCGCGTCAGTTTCCTAGGCGCCCTAGTTTCGGGGAAATTAAGTGGCGGTACGGGGTAATTTCAAGCCGAGCGCACGGACATCTCTTTAATTGGCTCGCTTGGAGCGCCACCCGAGATGCCACGTGCTTAACCGAGATAAAGCGGGCCGAGAATGACTCGCAGGAATGCCTAAGGCCGTAAGGTTGCGTCGCCCGAATAATACTACCCGGATAGTACAGAGTACACTTCCCCGTCCAAGTTTACCTTCCCGTCCCAGCTTACCTTCCCGTCTGGATAGCGATACGCCGGCCTCCCCCTCTTGGATATACTGGCCTCCCGAGCTTCATAATTGCCTAATTGGGTTAGATATACTTGGGGAGGCCGGTGTATCCAAGAGGGCGAGGCTGGCGTATCAATCGCCTCCCGTCTCAGCTTATGGAGGTAAGAGCATGGTGCCATTGCTCGTCGTACAAGTAAGCGAAAACCACTACACAGAAACATTGTACCACAAGCCTTGTGTACATTTAACTAAATTATACAAAGTTTACAAGAAATTATTGGAAGGAATATAGGAATGTATTTTCCATGTTTTCTTTGCAAATTTAGTAGGGGAGAACCAGTCGATAAGGCTGGTGGTGGGGTTATGTGTACGACGAGCAAAGGCACATGCTCTTCCACACCTCAGCTTACTTCCCCACCTCAGCTGAGAACAAAGCTGACGCCAGAACCGGAAACCAATTGTGACCGGCACTGTAGAAGGTTGGCGTTCGACTGTTGTTTGGTCAATATTCACCCGGTCGGCCCCGCACGGCGTTGACGCACGGCGTTGCTGAGCCTCACGGCGGCGTGCTGATGTATCCAGCATCTGATCCTTCTCGTACGCAGCTCGAAAAAAAAATCTTGATGCCTGGCTCTAAAAAATAAGGTAGGTGCTTAAAAGTAGCGCGAACGGCATTCCAAATATTAGCAGCTCGTGCCTCGCAGTTCATACCCTAAGATGATGGCAGAGCTCGACGATCAAACCGAGGCACTGGTACAACAGCTCTACAACGCGTGGAGTACTAATGCGGATCCAACTTCTTACCTGAATCTTCGCGACCAACTATTAAGCCAACGTGAGCGGGCGGATACATGCATAACAACCTTGAAGACCGTCATTACTGTGACGTGTCCCGAGATCCCTGAGACGGAACGCTACTTCGATCCGAAATGGGAAGAGTTATTCGCCCTGGCGGAGTCTATTGAGCCAAGCGCCGAGGAAGACAATGTCAACTTTGGAAAACGAAAGCGCACGTACAACGAAGTTCACAGTCTGCGTAACCTGGCCGTAGTCTCCGCGTTATGGTCGCCTGGCATGGTCCGCCACTATGGGTGGAATAGTGCTGGGCAAGGCTGTCTGCGACTTTTGAAGACTTGCGCCTTGCGATTCCCAGACTTCGGCAAACAATTCTGCCCCTATCTTAACCGTGTCCTCCTTGACAGGCATTGCGAGGCAATCGTGTCCGGCCATCTGAAGACTCTCAGCGAGGCCCCATTACAATGCTATAGGGACCTGAATATCGTGCTCCGGGGTGGTGTTGTCCCCAACCTAGAGACCGAGGAGTTGTGGGTAACCAGCTCCGATGGAGTGGTGCCTGTTGATTCAAATGGCCGTCTTTTGAAAGACGTGCGACCATATCATGTCCAGCAGCACCTCTTACGTCGCGACCGCTACGGCATGCTCGTCGCCAGGGGTGATTGTCCGGAAGATCTTCCGGTGAATACCCATCAACAGTCCGACTTTTGGCTCGCGCCTTCTGTGCATGAAGAATACCTTGCAGACGACGACGGTCTCGGATTGACGTTCTCTTCAGCGGACATGATCACACCATCAGGGGTAGACTATTTATTGGACGACCTTGCGTTCACTTACCAGGCCGAAAATCTACCTTACACTTTACCCAGCGATAATGCTGTTGGTCTGGCGTCAAATCCGAACCAAGTGCCCATTTTGTACAATGCCTCCAGCTCAGATGTGTCTGAGCAGTGTTATGCAGGGAGTGATGACGCTTCTAGCATGAGCACTGGGACGAGAAAGAACCGCAAAATGCAGTCGCAGGAAGACAGTGTTGCCAGCCTTTCTAGAACCACAACAGCAGCACGGCTTCCAGCTAGTCCTGCGAACTCCCGTGCCCGAACTGGCGCATTTGCCAGCCAACCGAAGGAGAAGCCGACGATGGAAGATAAGTTGCGCAATAAACACAACCAGATGTTGTCCAAGTATACTCAACGGCTAAGGGAAGAAGCTGTGCCAGGTTACGATCAGCGACTAGTGCGCTCGCAATGGCTCACCTCAGACACCAAATGGGCGCGAATTTGGTCGGTTGGTGGATCCAAGAGTCTACTACCTGGTACTGCCACTTCTAAAGCCAATTGCGATGTTCTGTATTGTTCTGCAGATGGCATACTTGAAGCAGCACGATCTGGCGAAGTTTTCCAGAAGCCTGTGGTCATCAAGGAATCCTTCTCGGATGCGGGTATGCACAACTACGAACGCATTTTGTCGTTGCTCGAGGATGCTTCGAGCTCTGATGAACAGGTGGAAGTTCGATACATCGACATAAAACAACCCATGCACGAAGCCCTTGGTAAATTCACCGCCTATCTCCGCTCTGAACGTACGGATGGACTCTGGATGTCGACTGCTCGCAGTGTCGCTAAATGTCATCGCCCGCTCTTCACCATGTTAAATCGTTTCCGGCTCTTGGAAAGTCTGTCTGAAGGTCTCCACGATGATCGCTCTAAGTCAGCGCAGTCGCCTCTGCTGAGGGCTGGGTCTGGCAGCTTCAACACCATTTCTTTTCCCGGTGCTTTCTCTGGTGCGTATCTCAATACTCCAGCAGGTAGCTGGCAGCGTAATCTATCTGGTGTAAAACTCTGGGTCTTTGTGCCGGTGACTGGAGTGCCTCTAGACGAGCTTGCTAGCTTAGCAAATGAAGAGAACGGCTGGCTGCCGCGAGGGAAGCAGCGCTTGGTTGTATTGGAAGAAAATGATGTCCTCTTTGTTCCTCCCGGACTGCGACTCGTGCAGGCTTGGCACACGCCGACGACTTGCTTGACCGAGCAAGGGATGCTGTGGGATGATCTGAGTATCTTGTCAACCGTGGAGAGCATGACTCGGGGCTGCGAGGATCAGGCCGTACAAGATAATTGTGCTGCACAGCAGCTCTTTCGCATGATGAACAACCTTGATTGCCTGGTTAGCGAGCAACCCGATCGATTCAGGAGAGGCATGGCGCAGGACGAATTCATAGGTCGTTTCCGCGAAGCCTGTCAGTCATGGCTCGTTTCCTGTTCAAATGGGGGTAGAAAACAATAGAGTACCTTTGAGAGAGATGGACTAGGGTCAGACACTGACCTTGACATTGCGGGCCAGTGACACCGTCCCCATCTTACTCAGGGTCAACGGGAACACACGATCTGATCTGGATAGCACCATCACAGACCAAACTTCACAGTCATTAATCAGGCATTGCTCTATACAACATGTTGCACATCCAAGAGACCAAAAATTCCTATTAGGGGTGACATGCATGATCAGCCAATATACCCAGCTCTTCCTAACTTCCAATATAGGTTAGCACCATCTCCCCCCTGTAAATGGATTTGGTGCTTTGGTAAATTAGCTAGATCGAGTGGGGCGGGACGGGCCTAAAAGGTAGCGCGGCGTTAAAGCTAACGCCGCGCTGGCGGTGTGGCGGTCGGGGGTTTATAAGCAGAGACTGATGACTGAAACACTGCGGTTGACCTCACTAAGGGCTAAGCTACATAGGTAAGGATAATACTGTGCTATGGTATGAGGGCGAATTGACGTATGTGGGTCTGCGTTCCAGGGGTATAAGCTCTACGCAAATTGCACTTTCAGCGATCTTGAGCCACATTTTTAGTCCTTCGACCAGTAAGAAGAGAAAATTTGAGGACATTACTCATTGATACCTATCAGTTACTAGCGCGTAAAATCAGTGTGGTGGAGGTGCCAAGACGTCAATTAGTCATCATACCATAGTACATACATATATACATATGAGCTTCAGCCTCCTCTTCTTATTGTTCTTTCTCTACTCTACGCCTTCGCACTTCTGCTTATCCTACTCCTAACTGCTCGTCTACTCATTCATTACGATCGGAACTCGTCACTGTCGCTGAAAAATGTCCAAATTCATCCGTGACACGAACTTTGGACAATTCATCCGCTTGGTCACGCGAAATCAAGTTCTGCGATTCCCAGAAGAGCAACAAGACTTTCAGCTGCCAGATTCCTACATCAGGCTCCTTGAAGCAGCTGGGCCAAGCTCAAAAGATAGATCTTCGTCTGCCAACTCGCAAAATAATAAGGACAAAGGCACTCCTACGGATCCTACCCTGCCAAACGAGGAGGGTTCTTCAAGCTCCGACGAGAAAGCACAGAATGATGATCCATTCAAGCCCAAAGTGTTAGAGGACGGCACCATAATCGTCAACTGGTACGGTCCTGACGATCCTGCAAATCCACAAAATTGGACGTCCAGTCAAAAATTGGTGCCAGCACTGATCCTGAACGCCTACACCTTTGCTGTCTATCTTGGCTCCTCAATCATTACTGGAAGCTACGGCGGCGTGATGCGCCAGTTCGGCGTTTCTCAACAAGTCGTTTCTCTTAATCTTTCGATGTATGTTCTGGCCTATGGGCTCGGTCCTATGCTCTGGTCACCTCTCTCTGAGATTCCTTCCCTTGGTCGGAGCCCGCTGTACATCTTTACCTTTGCGATATTCGTCATTCTCCTCGTGCCTACGGCCCTAGTAAACAATTTTCCAGGCTTGGTTGTCCTACGATTTCTCCTAGGATTCTTTGGAAGCCCTTGTCTCGCTACTGGTCCAGCGTCTCTAGGCGACATGTATGGCTTCGGCAAGCTTCCATACGCAATGGCGACCTGGGCTCTCGTCGCCACAAGCGGTCCCGCTGTTGGCCCTTTGCTTTCTGGCTATAGCGTGCCGGCCACTAGTTGGCGATGGTCTATCTGGGAGTTGCTGTGGCTTAGTGGTCCACTCTTCATAGCCTTCTTCCTTCTCGTTCCCGAGACATCACCTTTAACTATTCTGCTTCGACGCGCTCAACGATTGCGTGCACGCACTGGCCAGTCTTGCTTCAGGAGCCAGGGCGAAATCGATCAATCCAAGCTTCAACCTCGAGAGGTCGTCACTGAAGCTCTCTGGAGGCCAATACAGACGATGATCCTCGACCCCTCCATCGGATTCACAGCACTTTACGTTGCTCTGATATACGGAATCTACTACTCATTTTTTGAGTGTTTTCCTATAGTCTACATAGACGGATATGGATTTTCGCTCGGATCGCAAGCTCTCGTCTATCTGTCCATCTCCGTTGGAATCGTTGTGGGTATGGCAATGTATTTCGCCTGGATTCGCATTACCTGGGAGCCAGCCGTGCGTACTTGGAACATTGGGCCCCCGGAACGCCGCCTTATCCCCGCGCTCTTTGCATCGTTCTTGCTTCCTATAGGACTTTTCCTCTTCGCGTGGACAGCAACTCCTGATATTAACTGGGTCGTACCCACTATTGGAATTGCGATCTTGAGTGGCGGCATCTTCCTGATTATGCAATGCATCTTTCTGTACCTTCCTCTCAGTTATCCGAAGTACGCAGCATCTGTATTTGCTGGAAATTCCGTCGCTCGGTCCGCACTTGCTGCTGCCATCATCCATGCCTCCCAACCTTTATATCACAACCTCGGAGTAGGCAGAGGCGTCAGTCTGCTGGGAGGGTTGACTGTTGGTTGCATCGCTGGCATCTTCGTCCTTTGGTATTACGGTCCCTCTTTACGGGCAAGATCGAAGTTCGCTCCGTAAACAAAACCAGACCAGTCAACCATCGAGTCAAGTCTAATAGTCGGTTCGGCCTTCCACTTCGCTTCGCTTGTAGTCGGGGAAAGCAAGTAGGGACGGAGGTGAGAAAGAGATATAGCTATAACTTATAGTTGATATATATGGAATCTACTGATTTTGACCCATTTGAACGAGTGAGCTAATTAGAGTTTGTGTGTACATATATTTTCTTATTTTTGAAGGATTGTAACGCCCGCTATGCTGCCGCCAGCAGATAGGACAGTAGCCAGGACTGCAGTCTGATATCACGTGGGCGACCCGCAGGCGTCACGTGTGTGGGCCGGATCTGGGGCGTATATAGAGCGCAGGTTCTGCATGGGCAGACCTGGCAATAAATAGTCTCTAGGCAATACAGGACTCTATCCTCCCCTCGCATTCTATCCGGCTCTACGTCGCTGTGCTTATGCTATAGAGGTGACCCCTGTCACGGGTCAAGTGATTTAACAATCGAACAAGAAGCGTTTGTATTACAAAGAGGAAAAGCTAAGGAGAGAAAGCCAAATGCCGACTCGCGATCCTTAAATACACTAGGGACGCGTAGGTCACCTGACCTACGCCCAAACACGGGTCCAACCCGTCACAACCCCTTCATCTCGTCTACACTCCCTTAACGCCTGTGACGGCGGGATCGCTGCAAAGGTCGAAGAAGCACAGAGTTCAGTGTAATCCAGTTGTATTGAAAATACTAAGCTGGAGCTTAAAGGACGAGAGGGGAACTCGACCTAAATACTCTTTTCGTCGGCTTAGCCAGTTTCATGTCAAGACGTTAAGCGTCCTGAAGCACGGCAGATCCTGTGGCGGCGCCGGCGCCAGCCGTCACACTTAACGCCGCTAGCGTTACAAGGATAAACGCGCGGACCTTCACTGATAAGCTCTAATTTTCTACGATGATGGTTCGTGCGCAGACTATCCCTTCGTCCGCTGAGACATGTCCACGCGCTAAGCCAGGAATAGTTTACTAGCAATTACTAATAAATTAGTAATCAAAACACATACATTTTGCTAAGCGAGACCCCCTTGCTTAGCGCGTGGACATGTCTCAGCGGACGAAGGGATAGTAAGTAATTTAGGCTATTTAGGGATTAAGATTAGGCTAGTTGTTAGGGCGGGTCTACCTACTATAGGTCGGGTCGGGTATAGGTCGTACGTGTCAGGAGGCAGGTCTGTACCCACCACGCTATGCAACTAAAAAGGTATGTATGATCGATAACTATCGATTATTGTGTGCAGAACAGTATATATCATCAGTCTACCGTAGCTAGCCTGACAGTACAAACTATACGGAGGTCCCGGCCATAAGTCTTGCAACTGCCAGGGTCCGACGCCACGCTCGCTAAAATAGCAGGGTCGTTGCACAGCAACGGGAGGGCGCTATAACTTCAGGCTGTTACAGGGTTTCCA
>Ga0302325_10035929_pt1 | contig 10109 bp, 7 predicted proteins | sample Palsa_T0_2_FD_201948 | JGI IMG/M metagenome (GOLD analysis project Ga0302325, IMG submission 201948) | Peat permafrost microbial communities from Stordalen Mire near Abisko, Sweden - Palsa_T0_2 | ecosystem: Environmental > Terrestrial > Soil > Palsa > Peat permafrost | place: Sweden: Abisko... | reverse complement strand
TGACCGAAGTCGGCGCTGCAGCGATGGCTGCTCCGGCACTATCGTGGGACACGGGTGAATGGTCTTTTTCCAGCTGCTCACGAATGGCCGTCAAGAGTTTATCCTCGTCAATGGGTTTGCTCAGGTAACCGCTGCATCCGGCGGCCAGGCATTTGTCGCGGTCTTCCGCCATGGCAAACGCCGTTAGCGCGATGATCGGGGTGGTCAGTCCCCTGCGGCGTAGCTCCATAGCGGCGGCATAGCCGTCCATCACAGGCATCTGCATGTCCATCAGGATCAGATCGAAGGGCTGGCTAGTCGCAAGGTCGACGGCGATCCGTCCATCCGGGGCGCTCGAGACCGTCGCTCCCGCGTCGCCTAGCTGCATCCGCAGCAGCCGCTGATTGTCGGCGCCATCTTCCACCAGAAGAATGCGGCCGCGCAGGCGAATGTTAGCATCCGCTTTATGATCCATCGTTGCGGGCAATGTCGCTTCGGTCAAACCCTCCAACCGCTCCACGCCGGCAGAGGGTCCGCCGTCTACCTTCAGCGTGAAGGTGCTTCCGATGCCAGGCTGGGATATGACCGTGACGTCGCCGTTCAGAAGCTTGGCCAACTGCCGGCTGATGGTCAATCCCAATCCCGTCCCCCCGAACTTGCGGGTGATAGAGGCGTCCCCTTGCGTGAAGGGGACAAAGAGCCGCCCCAGCAGTTCCGGCGTCATTCCTATCCCACTGTCAATTACATCGACGCGCAGCAGGATGTTTGATCCGCCCGCTCCCTCGTCCGCGATCCGCAGGTCGATCCTTCCCGATTGGGTGAACTTCACGGCATTGCCGAGCAGATTGACCAGGATCTGCCTGAGGCGCAAAGAGTCGGTCTGGATCACGTGCGGAATGGAGCCCTGGAATGTTATTCCGAACGCCAGCCCTTTCTCGGCCGCCCTCGGCCGCATGATTGAGATGATCTCCGACAGCAGCGCCGCAAGGTCGCAGGTAACGCGCTCTACCTTCATCTGCCCAGCCTCGACCTTCGAAAGGTCGAGGATTTCGTTGATCAGTTCCAGCAGGTGCAAGGCGTTCCGCTGGATGATCTCGACGCATCCGGCCTGCGCGCATTCTTCCGGGCTCCTGTGCAGCAACATGTCCGCGAATCCCAGGATGGCGCCCATCGGCGTCCGGATCTCGTGACTCATGTTCGCCAGGAACTCGCTCTTGGACCGGTTGGCGGTCTCGGCGTCTTGAGTGGCTTGCGCCAGGTCGTGGGCCAGGCGTTTCCGCTCGGTAATGTCGCGAATGTTGCACTGAATTACGTTCCGTCTGCTTTCCCGATAGACATTGCTGACGAACTCGACGGGGATGTGCCGGCCGTCTTTGTGCTCCAGTGGAAGATCCTCGTAGCGGATTCGGCCGACCCTTTGCAGCGTCGCCATCGCCTTCTTGGACATTTCAGCATCCTTGAAAACGCCAATCTCCCACAGTTCCTTTCCCAAAAAGTGTTCCTTGGGATAGCCCAGTAGAGCACCCATGAAGGGATTGACGTCCAGCACCTTGGCGGTCGTGGCATCTAGGATGAGGATGCCGTCGTGCGCCGCCTCAAAAAGGCGTCTATATCGGATTTCTGAAATCTCCAAATTCTGTTCTTCCTCGCGTCGATTGCTGATGTCGTGGAAAACCAGCACGGCCCCGACGAGGTGCCCAGCGGCGTCTAAAACAGGCGCGGCATTGCCATCGATGGGCCACTCACCACCATCCGGGTCGATGAGGACCGCGGGCTTCGCCAGACCAACGACCACACCCTCGCTAATCGCACTTGCGACGAAGCTCATCACCGTGTGGGAGGAGGATTGCACGTTCTCGATATTAAAGATGTCCGTTAGGGGCTTTCCCAATGCATCGTTCTGGTCACATCCCACAAGTTTTTCTGCAATGGGGTTCATAAATGTGACACGGCTTTCCGCGTCGGTGACAATAACGGCCTTGCCGATACTGGCCAGGATCGCGCGGTACGGGGCGGCCGACTCGCTGGCTTCGGCCTCCACACGCTTCCGTCCGGCGGTATCCCGAATGGAGAGCAGGATCATTCCACTGTGAGCGTCGCCGGCCGGAAGCCGCCGCGCGCTGACCAGCATCGTCCTGCGCCCCAGCGCCGGGAAATCATCTTCCACCTCGAAATCGTCAAACTCTCCGTCCAGCTTCGGCAGTTCATTCAGCAGCGCCAGCAGCGCCGGGACATTCCACTGACCATTGCCGAGATCCGCGAGCTTTTTCCCGGCCGTCTGGCCGGGCGCCACCTGGAACGCGGTGTAGAACGACTTGCTGGCAGCCTGAACGCTGAGCGTGGCGTCGAGCACTAACAGTTGTTCTCGCACGGCATGGCTGAGGCTCTTTTCAAGTGACGGGAAATCTTGGCTAGGCGATGGTTCTGAAGTGTCCATTCGTGCTCCGTATTTTCGGGAATATGGAAGTGTGTTCCGCCCCGTCCGTTCTTAAGTCGTTTGCGGCTCAAAGCCTTTGCGCGGCATCTTGCCCCAAACTCTCTTCTTCTTCGCGCGTACTACCTCGAATATGCCTTGGAATCTCCAGAGCGCGTTAATCTGGCGGTAGCCGAAATTTTCTACAAAGGCCGCCCCGATCAACGAGGCGAGGTCCAACGGATGAGCGTAGCGCCGGGTGGTGAATTCCTCCAGGAGAACGGCGCTGATGGAGATCATGGTTCCAAATAGCACCGAACCGATGAAAAACAAGAGAGCGCTGGTAAATGAGATGAAACCGATCAACAGGCCGGCGATGGTGATGACATAGCCGGTGACTTCAATACACGGGCCAAGGATTTCGAGCAGCAGAAGGTAAGGCATTCCAAAGCACCCAACCACTCCGAATTTCGGATTTAACAGCATGCCTCGATGCTTCCACATGGATTCGAGCCCGCCACGCTGCCAGCGTATGCGCTGGATTCTGAGGTTTTTCAATGAATCCGGGACTTCGGTCCAGCAAACCGGGGTCGGGACAAAGACAATTTTGTAATCACGCTTGTTCTCGCGGCTGATTCGATGCAGCCGGATGACAAGTTCCAGATCTTCGGCCAGGCTACCCACCTGGAACCCGGCGGCTTCGATGACTTTGTCTCGCCGGAACAGCCCGAATGCGCCGGAAATCAGCAGCAGCGAATTCATATAGCTGAGAGCTACACGGCCCCCGAGAAAGGCGCGCAGGTACTCGACTACTTGAAATTTTGTCAGCATGCTGGGAGGCGCGCCGACTTTCGTGACGGCTCCATCCTCCACCTTGCAGCCATTCACTACCCGAATGATTCCGCCTACGGCGATGGTGCTCTCGTCCTCGAGAAAGGGTCTTACGACCAAGAGCAACGAATTGCTCTCGAGAAGAGAATCCGAATCCACCGGGGCGACCAGCGGCGTGCTGGCATAGTTGATTCCCGCGTTGAGACTGTCGGATTTGCCGCCACCTTCTTTGTCGATGACCAGCAGCTTGAGATTTTGAGACTCATAAGCCGCTTTCACCGGTCCAGTGACAAGGTTGTGAAGCGGCTGCCGGCTGGACTTGTACAGGTGAAATTGTTCGATCAACAGTTGCAGCGTCCGGTCGGTCGAGCCGTCATTGACGATGATGACCTCGTGCTCCGGGTATTCCAGTTGCAGCATGGATCGCGTGCTTTGCACGATGCTAAGCTCCTCGTTGTGGGCGGGAGCGATGATGGAAATCGCCGGCATCAGTTTGGACTTAAATAAAGGATCGCGTTCCACCGATCCCTCCGTGCTGCGCTGCGCGCGTAAAACGAAAAACCCCAGGGACATTAGCACGAAATAATTGAAATTGCTGGCAAAGGCATAAACAATGATTACATCTAAAATGATGTTTATGACGTGGTAAAAAGCAGTCAAGGTTCATCCTCTTTCGGCCACTAGCGACTGTTCCAAAGCCTGGAGGGCGTATTGCGGCCGCGCACTGGAGTAGATCTCGTTTTCTAGCAAGTCTCTTCCTTCAGAGCCCATTTCGGCAAGAGCCCGGGCAGCCGCCAATGCTGAAACCGGACCGTCCCCGCGAAGTTGTTTCACCAGCAGTGGTATCGATTCCGAAATACCCATATCGGCTGCGGCCTTGGCAGCCGGAGCATGCACCTGTTCGTCCGGGAACTGGAGCAAGTCGAAAACTTCTTGAGCGGCTTCCTGCTCCGTTTGGCTGCCATAGCGGAGGACCGGCAGCGCGGCCAGGCGAAGCTCTATGTCCCGCCCGGCCACCAGGCGAGAGAAACTGGCGATTGGAATCCAGCGCTCCCACGCGCGCAGCAACTCGAGGCTCGCCTTCACGCTTCGAGCATCGGTCGACCCTATGCCTTCGGCCAGGTAGCGTTCGCAGATTTCGGGGGCGAAAGGACGTAGGCTGTCGGCCAGGCGAATTCGTCCCAGCAGGCTCTGGTCCGGCAGCATTTTGAATACCTGCGCGGGAGCGTCAGTCGATCCGGAAGCCAGCAGCGCACACGCGGCTTCGATGCGGGTTTGCTCCACGGGATGCCGCAGCAGGCGTGGGTCAATGGCATGTCCGATGCGGCCGAGATTTGCAAGCGCCGTCTTCTGAACCAGAAAGTTGCGGGACCGAATCGCGTGGCGCCATCGTTCCGCTAGCCCGAGTTCGACCGCCAGAATACGGAGCTCTGAATTGATCTGGCCACCGAAAGAGGATAAGAATTCTGTAAAGATAATCTCGAATGGCCGTCGATGATGCTGGGAGAGCCACCGTAAGCGCTCTCGGTCGCCATCGCCAACGGACACGCTCGCCAGTGTGTTTCGAATTTCGGGAGAAATGCCAGCTGCCCGCAGCCGCGCGACATAGCGGATCGACTTCGCGAGCATCGCCAAACCTGTGGCGAGGGGCACGAGGTGGGCTATTGATTCAGAAGCCCCCGATGACTCCCGATAAACCCAGTACACCCCGCCGGCATAGAGAGCCACCATCAACGTGATGCTGGCCCAAACGCGAATTCTCGACGATTCAGAAATCTTCACAGCGTGTGCACCAGCGCGATGAGAAACATATTTTCAAATAATCCCGTGGATCGTCTCGCAAGCGTATAGGTAGCTTCGGCGCGAGTCTTCTTGGTTAGACCGAGGGTGATTCCGCCAATATAACTGTCCCGTCTGAAGGCGCCGAAGTCCGTCGGCAGCGCCAGTTGAAAAACTTCCGTGCCATACCCGTAACCTGCGTTCAAGGACAGGTTCTTTCGAACGTGGGAGCCGAAGCGTACCAGCAAAGCTGGCGTAGTCGCACCCGCGACCCGGTTCGCCGCGAAGCTCGTCAGTATCCACATCGGCTTCTCGAAGTAGTAATCCAGGTTTCCGATTGCCACGTCCACTTTCACGGTTGGAAAAGCGAGATGCCGGTAATCCGCCCCCAGCACCAATCCATGGATCATGGTGCGGGACACGCCCAGGGAAAGGTCCTGCTTAGGGACAATGGCTCCGCCACCGCCGAAGAGAGCGGCGCCTCGTATGCTAGTAAGGCTGCCGAATTTCCGGCTAAAGTGCAGACCGCCCCGGTTTCCGGCTTCGCCGAAGCGGTCCAGGTGAAAAAAGTCGATGCCTACGTCGCCCTTCCGATTGAAATACGTGGCGCCAATCTCTTCGATGGCTCCCGGCGCAGTCCCCGGCAAAGTGTCCATTTCGTATGCGATCCGAAGTTCGATGGTGTGATCGGGAACCAGGCTGTCTTCGAACTGGAGCGCTTCCTGGTTATTGCCGTCGGCAGCCAGACACTTTGCCAAGTGCAGCTTCGCTTCCTTATCGTCTCCCTGCCAGTGATAGTAGCGGGACCATGCGAGATCGACGTCTGTGTTCGACGGCGCAAGTTCGCTGGCTTCGGTGAGCAAGACAAACGCCTCTGGGTAAAAGTGCTGCCACATAAGCACGTTAGCTTTGCCTACCATAGCGTCGACATTCTTGGGGTCTAACGCCATCGCTTTGGAATAGTAATCCGCCGCGCCGGGATGGTCGCCGGTCCACGCCGACAGCTTCGCGACCCAAAGAACGTAATCCACATCCGCGGGGTTGGCCGCAAGTAGGGTTTGATAGAGTGTCAAGGCGTCGCTAAATCGCTTTTCGGTCACCGCGGTTTGCGCCTGACTCTGAAGCCCCCCCGGGTCCTGCGCGAGACTGAGACCCGTCACGCAAACCAACAGAATCGATAGCCTGGATTTCATGATTTCTTGCGCGGCAGGAACCGCGCGACGCGCGCCGTGACCTCTAGCGGATTGAAGGGTTTCGTGATGTAATCGCTTGCGCCGCAAGAAAGTCCTTTCAGAACATCGGATTCCCGTTGTCTGGCGGTCAGCAACACCACCGGAATGCGCGCGGTCGCATGGTCGGCCCGCAGACTTGTGAGCACTTCGAAACCATCCATCCCAGGCATATTCACGTCGAGAATCAGAGCGTCCGGTACAACCTCGCGGACCAGGGCCAACGCTTCGGTGCCGCTGCGCGCGAGCCGGCATTCGGCTCCCGTTCGGCGCAAGGTGGCGGTCAACAGTGCCCCGATTGCCGGATCGTCGTCGGCGATGACCACCTGTGCCGGCCCCTCTCTTTCCACCGGGACGGGACGTATCAAATTCGGGGAAAGCAGCCTGCAACAGCGCACCAATAGTTCTTCGGAATCCCAAGGCGTCGTCAGGAAGTCGCGGGCGGCTGTCTCAACCGAAACAATGGAGTCGGATATAGACGCACGCGACCCGACCAGCAGGACGGGCTTGTCTAGCCTGGAGCTGACGTTCTTTTCGCCAGTGGCATCGCCAGCACCGCTGAGATTAAGTATGACGATATCGAACCGCTCGACAAGCGCCATCGAGAGACCTTCGGCAGGCGTCTCGATGACAAGCGTAAAACATTTCGCGCGATCCAGTATCTGGCCAATCCGCTTGGCTTCCGGATCGCTGAAACCCGCCAGAGCAATGCGCTTCCCCGATAGCGCCTTCACAATCTCACCCGGCAGAGCGAGCTCGAAGGCCGGCGCCGCTGCCGCCTCGGTGATCATTGCGTGAAGCTCCCAGAGTGCCTTCCTGACCGCCGCAACATCTACGTGTTCGCCAGACTCGACCAGCCCTTCGGTTTTCCTGGCCTGGCTTGTCACTCCTGGCATTCCCAAAGTGCCGGCGATACCAGACCAGCGATGCAGCACACGAAGCAGACGGCTCCTATCGGCCTGGAACCCCGGGGACAGCAGTTCAGTCAACTCCGCCAACGATTCAGTGATAAAGTTGTTGCGCAGGCTGCGCAGAAGATCCCTGACATCACCCTGAGCTCTTGGACCTGCGCGAGATTTCTTCTCAATGAAAGAATGAATAGTGGCCGGAAACGTGGATGTGTCAATGGGTTTTACGATGCTTCCATCGCAGCCGGCATTCAGGCAATCCTGCTCAACATCTCTCCCTCCATAGGCTGTCAACGCGACGATGCTGGCGTCATTCAATTCCGGCTTCGCGCGCAATTGGCGCGTCAGTTCCAGCCCGCTCTTCCCCCCCAACTGAATATCCATCAGAATCAGACTGGGCCTGAAGGTATCCAGAACATTCAAAGCCTCATCGGTATTGAATGCCGAGCGTAAGTCATACTCCTCCCCCGATAGCACTGCACGCACCAGCAGCACGCTCATTCGGTCGTCATCGACAATCAGGATCGATTTATTTTTCACAAGTTCCTTGATCGGCAACTTTAGTTGACGTTGCTTTTCTTGTTGCCCCACTTTGGTCGACATCTGAGTAAACGTAGCGTGACCAGCGCATCCCGTCCACCGGCGGCTGCTAACCAAATTAAGCCGCAGTTCTAGAGAGGAGATACTTGCCGTTTGCTCGCGCGAAGGGCGCCGGGTTCGCTACTGTCCATTCCAGTCCGACGTACGATACCGCACCTCTCGCTGTCAGTTCACCCGCGTCCGAAACTTCCTGCGATAAAGCAATGCTCCCGCGAGTAAGCCGCCTGTGAGGAGAAAGCCGTAAGCGGGCTCTGGAGTTGCCGTTGTAATTTCGAACGTTGCCGTCAGCGACCCAACGTTATCGGCATAGTAGGATGGGACGCTGTCGAACGAGTCCGCGAATCCCAAGTAGAGACGATCCGCGCCGGCGGGCACGTTAAAGATTTGTTCCATGCCAGCGCCCGTTCCTGTCAGGCCGTCACCGATGAAAAAAACTTCGTCCAGCGCCGGCGAGAAGCTGGGATCTGAGGTGCTCAAGCTGCCCGGCGTTCCGTAATTATAGCTGAGAACCGCCGGACCCGGACCGCTCGGCTCGCTGGCGTCGAGAAAAACACCAACCAGGAACATGTTATTTTGATACACATCGATTCCGGACAGGCCACCGTAGCTGGTAACAGTGGTGTTGACGCCGGGCCAGCACGGTCCATCCGGTCCGTTCGTAATGACAAAGTTACAGCCCACCATGCCCGTTACACTGGAGAACGTCAATATCTCGTTCGGATCCACTGGGAAGGTGTCCGATGGCGGGAAAGTTCCAGGATAGATGGTGGCCGGCAGGGTGCTATGGCCGGCTCCATAGATGTCGTCAGTCGCGTCAATTGTCAGCGTATCTGGGAACAGATTCACGTCGAAAATCACCAAACCTGAAAAAATTATCAAGCATTGACACAGCTTAGTTAAGCTCATCTCTTGTTAAATCCTTTCACCGCAGCGTCAGACCAACGGCTTTTGAGAGGTGGGCGAAAATCAGCGTAGCCTAATCACTACGACAATGCCGCAGATCGCCTACATCCCGCTCCGTTCCTTAGAGGACGGGCAAACCAAGAAGGACGCTACGAATCGCTCAGTACAAAGCGAGTACGGATGGCCTCTCTCAAGATTGAATGCTCGAATCGACGCACTCTCGTTTGTATCTGCAAGCGAAGCAGAAAAGCTCTCGCGTTCCAGTGCAGCGCCTGGAAAGTTGCCAAGCTGATAAATCCTATCAGACATTAGTCCGAGAACCTAAGGAAAAAGTTCCCGACGCCTAAAGTTCTAGGATTCGTAACCATATATCGTCATGCAACGCTGCAATTGGCCATATATGGTTAGGTGACTTGGCATATCAAACGCAGCGCACCGACACTGTATCGGTATAACGTATTTTTCATCCGTACCGGATAGGAAAATTTCAGCCTGGGCCACTTGATGCGAGGACGCACAGAAACTTCCTTTTGCTCAACTCTCTGTTGCAGCGGCTATTAAACATAACGACATAAGTAATTGCGTATACAGTGAAGACGTGGTCTCCTGGAATCATGAGACCACTCACGATACCCGATCCCACTTCCGTATTGGGATTGCAACAGGAGATTCAGCGTTCCGAAGAGTCGCGGTATGATCACCGACTGCACGGCGTGCTGTTAGTGGCGCAGGGCTTGACGTGCCCGGAGGTGGCTCGACTACTGGGCGACGCGCCGCGTTCAGTCGAGTATTGGGTTCATCGATACCGGCAGCGGGGGGTGGCCGGCGTGACGGAGGGCGAACGCTCGGGGCGTCCGGGCAGACTGAGCCCAAAGCAGGTAAAAGAAATCAATCGCGTGTTGCGCGCAAGGCCCAGCGATGCGGGAATGGGGGTCAATCTCTGGGATGGCAAGACCCTCTCGGCTTGGATTGGAAAGACCTACGGAATGGAATTGGGCGTGCGCCAATGCCAACGGTTGTTCCGGCAACTCGAGTTCCGCCTTCGCAAGCCTCGACCAGTTTTGGCGAAAGGAGATCCAGCACGCCAGAAGGCGCATAAAAAAAGCTCCGCAAGCTGATGGCGAACAGAGCAGTGGATCTCTGGGCGTTGGACGAAGTTCACTTTCAACAGCCGGGATCCCGTTGCCGCATGTGGGTTCCGCCAGAGACCAAGGACCCCATCGTTTATCACCATCCGACGCGCAAGAGCGTCGGCTACTTTGCCGCCGTGCGGTTGCGGGATGGCAAGTTTCTGTTCCGTCGTGAAACCGGCAGATTCAACGGAGAAACCTTCTGGGAGTTCCTGAAAATGTTTCGCGAAGCTAGGAGCCTGTCCGAGTATTCTCCAACTTCGCGGGTTCAAACGAAACAGAACCGGTACATAATGTTTTATGCCAAAGGGCTACCGAACCTACCTTCCTGAGCAGG
>Ga0302325_10035924_pt1 | contig 10110 bp, 10 predicted proteins | sample Palsa_T0_2_FD_201948 | JGI IMG/M metagenome (GOLD analysis project Ga0302325, IMG submission 201948) | Peat permafrost microbial communities from Stordalen Mire near Abisko, Sweden - Palsa_T0_2 | ecosystem: Environmental > Terrestrial > Soil > Palsa > Peat permafrost | place: Sweden: Abisko... | reverse complement strand
AGCAGTTCTTCGGCGGGGACCCGCGGGTGCTCGGCGCCACCATCCATCTGAACGGCACTCCCGTGACCGTGATCGGCGTCGCGCCTGCCACTCTCGACTACCCCGGAAAGACGGCCATCTGGACGCCAACTATCTTCGACACCGCTCTCTTGCCGAAACAGGGCGTCATCTACGCCCAGACCATTGGCCGACTTCGCAATGGCGTAACGCTGGCGCAGGCGACCGGTCAACTCGATGCCCAAATGCGGCGGCTCGATCCGGAAGCTCAGCGCACGCCATTGATCTCGCTGCAGGCCGAGCTCGCCGGGCCCATTCGGCAGGCCTCTCTGGTCTTGCTTGGGCTGGTAACTTTCGTCCTGCTTATCGCGTGCGCCAACGTGGCGCACCTGCTGCTCTCACGCGTCGCCGAACGCCGTCAGGAACTCATGGTCCGCGGCGCGTTGGGAGCCAGCCGGGCGCGCCTGGTACAGCAGTTGACTACCGAAAGCACGCTGCTCACCTTGCTTGCAGCCAGCGCCGGATTGGCCGTAGCTCAGTGGGCAACGCGTCTGGCCGCCGCGGCGCAACCCGCTCAGCTCGCAAGCCAGGATTATTCCATTCTGGACTGGCGGGTGGTGGGTTTTGCCGCTGGAATCGCCGCGCTTACCGGCGCTCTATTCGGCGTACTGCCTGCCCTGCTTGTCGGCCGCATGCAGTCGGGCGGTGACGCCCTCCGCAGTCGCTACGCAGGCCAATCTTCCGGCGCTGGGCGCATGCGCGCTCTGCTGCTGGCGGTGCAGGGAGCGCTCGCGCTGGTATTATTGGCCGGCTCTTTTACTATGGGCCGCAGCTTCCTGCGTTTGCTGGGCACTGATATGGGGTTCCGCACCGACCACGTCATCACTCTCAGCGCCACAACCGACCCGACTCGCGGGAAAGACGAATCGCGCACGCGGGAATATTATCGCCAGGCGCTGGAACGCCTCCGTGCAATCCCGGGAGTGGAATCGGCCGCGGCAGTTGACTATCTCCCTCTGGCGGACAACATGTACGTGGCGGCCACCTTCGCCTTGGATGCCAGCCACACGGTATCTTCCGCGCTCTTGAATGCTGCCACTCCCGGCTATTTCGGCGTCATGGGGACGCACGTCGTGGAAGGCCGCGACTTCAACGCCGCCGATGGGAACGCGTCGGACCGTGTCGCCATCGTGAATGAGGAATTTATAAAGCGATTGGGCATCGGACCACACGTGGTGGGTCTAAGAATTACCACTCGATTTCCCACGGAAAAACCCCTCACTATCGTGGGAGTGATTCAAACTGTGCTGACGCAGGGGCCCGATTCGAAACCGGTCGCGCAGGTTTTCCTCCCGGCCGAGCAGTTCAGCCTCGGCTACATCACCTTCGTCGCCCGCGTGCGCGGCCCCGTTTCACCATACCTCGCGGCCTGCCGCGATGCCGTGCAGCAGGTTGACCGGCAGGCGCCGGTTTACGACGTAAAGACACTCGATCAGCGGTTGAGCGAAACTCTCGCGCGGCCGCAATTTTACACTACCGCGGTGCTGTTCTTCGGCATTTTCGCATTGCTGCTGGCGGTAGTGGGGATCTACGGAGCGGCCTCGTATTCCATTGCTCAACGAACTCATGAAATCGGCGTGCGCGTTGCAGTAGGAGCAACAACCAGCGGGGTACGCGGCATGCTGTTCTGGCAAAGCATGCTGCCGATGGGGTGCGGAACGGCGGCGGGAATTGCCGGCGCGGCGCTACTCGGGCGTTATCTGCAACACCTGATCGATGGCGCGGAAGCGACTGGAGCGTGGACGTGCGCCGTTGCAGCCTCGACGCTCATTCTCGCGGCGGCCCTGGCTGTCTGGTCGGCGACCAGGCGCATAGTCAGGATGGATCCCACCGCCGCTCTGCGGGCCGAATAGGATAATCGTGGCCATGGGCGTTAAAGGAGTGGGATTCCTCTTCGGCCTGATCGCCGTCTTTCTTTTGGTGGTCTGTTTGAAGCAAACGGGGCATGCCAGACTAGCAGCGGAATGCGGATTGTCCGGGGGCCTACTCCTGGGCGCCGGGACTGGAGCGTTCCTGCTGCGCCGCTGGCGTACCGCGCCTGACGAACAGACGTTTCATGACGATGGTGACGTGCAATTCGCGCTGGCGGTGCTCCTTTTGGTATTGATCGGACCCTTGATGCTCGCCATCAATTCCGCGCCGGCGCTGGTAATGCTGATTCCCGCGGCCGCTATTCCTGTACGAACATTCGTAAAAAGCTTACGCCGCTCCAGCTAATCGCCCGGACTATTGGCCGGGCTGGGTGGGGGCGCCGGGTTTCGAGGTAAAGCACGCGTTCCTCGAGTGCCGTAATCGGTCGTTGGTTGCGGCGGGCTGGATGTCACTTGCTGGAAATCCGCGTATCGAAGATGTGCATGCGCGAAAAATTTCCCCGGGCAAACGCCTCAAGACCTCGGAGTAGCTCTGTTTGCATGTCCCTCATCTGCTCCGTGATGTCGGACTTCAGCGCGGCCATCGCGGTTTGCATCCCAGCCATAGCCGACTGCGTTCCGGCCATTCCGGATTGCACGGCGGCCAACTCGGATTTCAGAGGGGTCAACTCTTCGCGGATCAACAATCGAACCTGTTCGATATCTTCGTGGTCCATGATGCCGGCGAATTCCTTTTCGATTCTACCGCTACTCCGGCACGTACGTTCGTAAGAAGCTCACGCCATCGCCGCCAACTACCGGCTGGTCGCCCTTTTCGGGCAACAGCCACACTTCGCCCCCGCGCACCGGCTCGCCGCCGATCGCGCCCGCTCCCGCGATGCAAATCCAGAGCTGGCATGTTTCCGCCGATGGCGTGAATTCCTCGCCGGACTCGATCCGCACCATCTCCGTCACGAAGTGCTTCGACCATACGAGCGCGTCGTGGCCCTTGCCGATCGGCATACGCTGAACAGCGCCGGGATGGACCGTTAGGTCGGAAATCGGCACCGCCTGCTCCACGTGGATCGGGCGCGGACGGCCGTAATCCCACAAGCGATACGTGACGTCCGAATTCTGTTGAATCTCGCACAGCACGATGCCCGCGCCGATAGCGTGGACCGTATGGGCCGGCGTGAAAAAAGTTTCGCCGGCCTTCACTGGGAGCCAGTTGACCAGCTGTTCGATCTCGCCCGAGAGCGTCGCCGCGCGCAGCCGCTCGCGCGTCAGGGGCTCGCGGAATCCGAGAGCGATCGTCGCTCCCGGATCGGCCGCCAGGATGTGCCACATCTCCGTTTTGCCCCGCGGGCCATCTTCGCCGTCGTCGGGGTGCACTTGCACGGAGAGCCGTTCCGACGTGAAGATCAACTTCACCAGCAGCGGCAATTCACGATTGGCGAGGTACCAGGCCTCGCCAATCTTCTCGCTGGAATCCGGAAACCACGGAGCCAGTTGCGTCCTGCCCCAAATCTTCTCGCGCAGGGAAGGTTCGAGGCGTACGGGGTCGCTCATCGCTACGAGTTTTTCACCACGAACTGATGCAGGCGATCCAAACCGCGCTCCAGTTCCTTCATCGACGTGGCATAAGAGATGCGCACGTGATAATTGGTGCCGAAGGCCTCCCCGGGTACAACAGCCAAACGCTGCTCGGCCAGCAGCCGCTCGGCCAATTGCGTGGTGTTGGCAATTCCGTTCTTGCCAATTACCACGCCCAGGTTCGGGTAGACGTAGAAAGCGCCGCGCGGTTCCGCGCACGTCACTCCCGGAATGGAGCGTAGCCGCCCGACTACGAAATCGCGGCGCTTGCGATACTCGGCCAGCATTACCCCCACCGATTCCTGCGGCCCGCGCAGCGCTTCCACCGCTGCCTTCTGCGAAATCGATGTCGGGTTCGACGTGGAGTGGCTCTGCAGCTTCGTCATGGCGGTGACGATCGGAGCCGGCACGAGCCCGAACCCAATGCGCCATCCTGTCATGGCGTAGGTCTTCGAAAGCGATCCCGCCACCAGCACCGTCTCCTTCGACCCCGGCAGCGAGGCGATCGAGAACGGCTCGCTGTCGTAGAGGAACTTGCAGTAGCACTCATCGGTCATCAGATAGATACCGCGGTCGGAGGTGAGCCGGTAGATCTTTTCGAACTCCTCGCGATCGACCACCGCGCCGCTCGGGTTCGAAGGCGAGTTGATAATCACCATGCGGGTGCGCGCGTTCAGGTGCGGCTCGATCATCGCCGCTGTTACGGCGAAGCCCTTGCTTTCCTCGGTATCGACGAAAACGCATTTGCCGCCGGCGTAGTTCACCACATCCTTGTAAGTAACCCAGTACGGCACCGGAATCACTACTTCGTCGCCGGGATTCACCAGCGCCTGAGTGAGGTTGAAGATCACGTGCTTGCCGCCCACGGTGATAATACACTCCGCGGGCGTATAGGAAGTTCCGAAATCCTGGGCGTGCCGCTCGCAAACTGCCTTCTTCAGTTCCAGAGTTCCGCCTGCCGCGGTGTACTTGGTGAAGTTTTGATCGAGGGCGCGAATGGCCGCCTGCTTGATATTGTCCGGAGTGGGAAAATCGGGCTCGCCGGCTCCGAAATCCACCACGTCTTCGCCTTGCGCGCGAAGCTTTTCAGCGTCGGCCGAAACCTTCAGAGTAGACGACACGCTGATGGAAGAGATGCGTTCCGCGATTGGGTTGGTGACTGCCTGCATCGGGTCTAGTGAACCTTTCTATTTATTTTTGTGCATCCGGTCGCCCATCCGGGCCTCGACCGAAAACGGCACCAGGCCGGTAATATTCCCGCCGAGCCGGTAAACCTCCTTCACCAGGCGGGAGCTGATGAAAGAATAAGCCTCATTCGCCATCATGAACACGGTTTCGATTTCCGGGCGGAGCCTGCGATTCATCAACGCCATCTGCAACTCGTACTCGTAATCCGAAATCGCCCGGATGCCGCGCAGCAACACTGTCGCGGAGCGCGCGGCGGCGTAATCCACCAGCAGGCCGTCGAAGCAATCCACCTGTACGTTGGCGTAAGGGCCGACCACTTCACGCAGCATGTCCATGCGCTCTTCGACGGAGAAGAGCGGAAGCTTGGAATCGTTGCGCAAAATCGCAACGATCAGAGTGTCGAACATCCGTGAGCCGCGCTGGATCAAGTCGAGATGCCCATTAGTGATCGGATCGAAAGACCCGGGGTAAATAGCAGTGACACAAGCGGGCTTAGGCGGCAACGGAGCGCTCTACTTTCTGGTAATGGAACTATTCTAACGGATGCGGCGCGCCAAATGCGAGGCTGCCTGGTTAACTGCGGCCGGTCGGCATTCCGCCAGATGGCGCGTGGGCCGAGGCCGCCTTCGCGGGCGCGAAGTCACCTGCGCCCGCTTTCCGATTTCCTCCAGCACGGTCGGAAGTGACGGGCCTTTTCGCCAACCCGACTGCTGCGTTCGCCCAGGCGGCCTGATCGACTTCGACCGGTCGGCATTCGCCCAGCGCCGCGTCGGGCCGAGGTCGCCTTTGGGCCCGCGAAGTCACCTGCGTCTGCTTTCCGATCGTACTCTGTCTATTGGCGGAGGCCGACGCTTTCGGTGCGCCCAGCGAGGGCTTGCACCACCCCGCCGCCGCACAATGCCACGCCGGTCTGCGTCAGCGCATTGAGGAAATTGAAAAGCAGATGATAGAAAACCTGCTCGGTGAGCGGCTGCTTTCCGGGCAAGCGGAACGTGGCGGGCAATTCCTTGGCGATGGAGATGCGCACGCTATGGCGCTGTACCTTGCCGCCGCGATCATGCTTATTGGCCAGGGAAATGGGCGTTTGCATCACCGCCCCGGTGCGACCTTCCACATAGAATTGGCAGCGCGAAAACCATCCCAAATTCGCCGGATCGGCGGCATCGAATAGCAGCAGCGGCGATTGCCGGTCGCGCGCCGTTAGATCCAGTTGGAGCACACGCGCGGTGTCCTTCGCCCGCGTCTCGAAGCCCGCCTGTTTGGCGATGCTCGTGACCATGTCGGGCTGAAGTTCCAAGTAAATCAGTTTGTGTATGCCCGCTTGGAGTACCTGCATGCGACATCGTCATTGTAGCGCACGAAAGGCGACGGCCTAATAGGTGGAGAGTTTTGCGGAGACTTTTTTAGCGGAATCTACCGCCTGGTCCAATCCTGGATTTTCAGCTTCGCGATTCGGCCGAAGGCGCGGTCATTAGTGACGAGGATCAAACCAGCCGCCAGAGCATGAGCGCCGATCATGAGGTCGAGGTTGCCCATGGGCTGGCCCTTGTCTTCCAGCGCAGCTCGAAGTTCACCGTATTGACACGCAGCGTCCGAACCCCAGGGCAGCACTGTTACCCGCAGAAGAAATTCGTCAACCAACACACGCAACCGAACCGCCTCCGGCTTTCGCGCTACACCATAAGTCAATTCGCCCTCCGTGACTGCGGAGACTGCGATCTCGGCCATGGGATGCCGAGTGAGTCGCCGCCGCACCTCCGGGAAGTTACCTCTAATAACGTAGCTGGCGATGTTAGTGTCCAACAGGTATCGCGCCGCCATCAAAAAAGATCGCGCTTCTGCGGCGGTGCGTCCCCGCGATCCGAGAGGAAGTTGTCCGGCACATCGGCTTTGTCGGCCAGATCGAAAAAGGGCTTCCAGGATTCCGGCCGCGGCGAGAGAATCACATCGCCTGTGGCGGAATCGCGGCGAATAAAGACCTCGGTTCCCTCGAAGCGGAATTCCGCCGGAAGCCGAACGGCGAGGCTCCTGCCGTTGCGAAATAGTTTGGCGGTGCGGGCCATGTCGAAACTCTTCCTGGTATATACCACAGTATATCACAGGGTCGGTGGCCGCCGCTCAGGCCGTCTTGCCCGCCACGTCGTCGGAGCCGCCGCTAACCACCCAGCCGTCGGCGAGATTGATCAGGCGATGACCGTAGGCGGCGTTGGCTTCCGAGTGCGTCACCTGCACAATGGTGGTGCCTTCATCGTTGAGCTTCTTGAAAAGCTCCATGATTTCCTTGCCCTGGCTGGAATGCAGGTTGCCGGTGGGCTCGTCGGCCAGAATCAGCTTCGGATTGGCGATGACGGCGCGCGCCACGGCGACCAGTTGTTGCTGTCCGCCCGAAAGCTGGCTGGGGTAGAGATCGCGCTTACCCACGATGTGGAACCGGTCGAGCGTGTCGCACACCATGGCGGCGCGCTCCGAACTCTTCACGTTGCGGTAAGAGAGCGGAATGTCGAGATTCTCGTACACCGTGAGGTTGTCGATCAAATGGTAGCTCTGAAAGACGAATCCGATATATTTCTTATTCAGCTCGACGCGATCCTTGGGCTTCATACGGTGGACCATGTGGTTGACGAATTCGAACTCGCCGGTCCAGGCGCCGTCGAGCATTCCGAGAATGCTCAGCAGGGTCGACTTCCCCGCTCCGGAGGGTCCCATGATGGTGACAAACTCGCCCTCCTTGATCTCCACATTGATGCGGCGCAATACATAGGTGCGGCCATAACCGCCCTCGTAAAACTTCTCTACATTGCGAAGTGTAATCATGATTCCATCCTTATTCATGCCGCAGCGCGACGGCGGGGTCAAGCGCCATGGCGCGCCGCGCCGGAAGATATCCGGCCAATAATACGACTGTACCTAACAGCACGGGGATAGCCACAAATGTGAAGGGGTCGGTGGGGCCGACTCCGAACAGCATGCTAGCCATGAGGCGGGTGAGCCCCCACGCCGCGGCGAGGCCGGCGGCGATCCCGAGCGTACCCAATGAGACGGCTTGCGCCAGAACCATGCGCATCACGTTTCCAGGTTGCGCACCCAGCGCCAGGCGCATACCGATCTCGCCGGTTCGCCGCGTCACGTCGTAAGAGACCACGCCGTAAATTCCGACCGCTGCCAGCACGAAGGCGATCAGCGCAAAAATGGCCAGCAGCACGGTATTGAAGCGCGCGCGGGCAATGGCGTGGTCGACGATTTTGTCCATGGGCTGCGGATCGGAGACGGGCTGATCCGGTTCCAGTTGGCGAATGGCACGGCTGGCGGCGGTGAGCGTAGCTTCGACGGGCAGCGCGCTCCGCATGATTAGAGTCATACTGCGGAAGGCGTTTTGCGCGTAGGGGCAGTAGAGAGTGAGCCACTCTTCGCCCTCGATGGTCTCCGGTTTGACGTCGCCCACTACCCCGACAATCTCCGCCCGCCGATTGTTCGGCTCGAGCAACAGGTAGCCGCCGACGGCGCCTCCTTCGGGCCAGAAACGGTGCGCCAGATTGCGGCTCACCACTATAATAAATGGCTTATCTCTGCTATCTGCGGACGTAAAGTGGCGGCCTTCCAGCAGCGGCAGTCGCATGATCCCGAAGTATCCCGGGGTAACGCCGCGCACCAGAGCGATCGGCTTGTTGGCCGGCGCCGGCCTGCCCTCAATGGCGAAAGTCGCGGCTGAGCCGAAACCGCCGAGCGGCAAAGTATCCACGGCTGCCACCGCGCGGACTCCTGGAATCGCCGCCACACGATCTTCCACTTGTCGCAAAAACGCGATTCGCCGTTCGGGTTTGGCATTGCGATCGCCGGCCAGCGGAAGGCGAAGCGTCAGCAACCCGGACGGTTGGAACCCCAGATCAACACCGCTCAAGCGCGCGAAACTGCGAATCAGGAGTGCGGCACCGATTAGCACCAGCGTTGCAAGTCCGACCTCGGCGGTAACCAAGGCGTGGCGGAGCAGCCGGCCGGAACGCCCAGGGGTGCGGCCGCGGCCGTCTTCGAGCAACGCCGGATTCAGCCTGGCGTCGGAGTTCCGAATCGCGGGCATCAGACCGAACAAGATTCCGGTCAGCAGCGCAATACCAAGGGCAAAGAGAAAGAGCCGGCCATCGAGCCGCGCATCCGCCAGGCGCGGCATCGTAGCCGGCCCAAAAGCGCGCACCAGCGCGACGCCACCCCAGCCGAGCAGAAGGCCAAGTGCGCCGCCGGCAAGAGAGAGGATCAAGCTCTCCAGGAGCAGTTGCCAGGCGATGCGGCCACGGCTCGCGCCCATGGCCATACGGATGGCGACCTCGCGCCGACGCGCAGTACCGCGCGCAAGAAGCAAGTTGGCGACGTTGGCACAAGCCATCAGCAGGAGAAGGCCGACCGCGCTCATCAGCACTTCGAGCGACTTCTTGACAGGTCCGGAAAGCTCCTCGATCAGCGGAAAAACGGACGGTCTCCAGCCGCGATTGAGGACCGGATCGGCCTGCTCGAGGCGGCCACCGAGGGTGTCCATCTCGGCGCGCACCTGCGAAACGGTGACGCCCGGCCGCATCGCGCCGATCACGATGAAGAATCGGCTGTGATTGATGCGCGCGTCGCCCGGATCCATGCCGAGCGGAATCCAGAGATCGGCCGGGCTGTCCATGACGCGAAATCCGGGCGGCATCACTCCCACCACGGTGTAGCTCTTGTCGTCGAGGCGCACGGTTTTGCCCACGATGGCGCGATCGGCGCCGAAGCGCCGCCATAGTGGGTAGCTCAGAATGGCGGAATCGGTGCGGCCGGGCAGATCTTCATCGGGCCGGAAGAGGCGTCCCACAACGGGCTGGACGCCGAGGATCGGCAAAAGTCCCGCGGAAACACGCAGGGCGGGAAGTTCTTCGGCATCGCGGCGGCCGTGTGGGTCCGCAGTGAGATTGAGGTGGATTTCCTGATAAGCGCCGACCGATTCGAGTGTACGGCTTTGTTGTTCCCAGGCAAGGAAGTTGCCGCCGGCGGCCAGCATTTTGAATTGATTCTGCGAGGGATTCTTTTCCCAGATCACCAGCAATCGATCGGCACGCGGGTATGGGGGCTTGAGCAGCACGGCATCCACCACGCTAAAGATGGCGGTAGTCGCGCCGAGCCCGAGCGCCAGCGCCGCCAGGGCAAGCAGCGTGAACCCGGGCGACTTGCAGAGCAGACGAGCGCCGTAGAATACATCCCGGCGAAACGAGTGCATGGCATGTCAGGTTAACAGATATCGCCTCAGGGTTCACCACAAAGACACAGAGACACGGAGGAACACATAAGGAAATGCGAATTGAATTGCGCCTCGTCTTCCTCGGGACGTTGAGATCACGGAGAGGGCGGAGAGCACCGAGGGTCTGTGTGGAACCGCGCGGACTGGCAGGGCGTCGCCCGGCGG
>Ga0302325_10035922_pt1 | contig 10110 bp, 14 predicted proteins | sample Palsa_T0_2_FD_201948 | JGI IMG/M metagenome (GOLD analysis project Ga0302325, IMG submission 201948) | Peat permafrost microbial communities from Stordalen Mire near Abisko, Sweden - Palsa_T0_2 | ecosystem: Environmental > Terrestrial > Soil > Palsa > Peat permafrost | place: Sweden: Abisko... | reverse complement strand
TCTTCATCTTTGCTGGTATCGGCGGTTCCTTGTCCTACGTCCTCCCCGTCAGCCTTGAACTCCTCCGCGTTCTCTCCATCGCTCTGCTCTCCGTCCTCTGCATCGCTCTGATCTCTGTCCTCATCCTCCGTATCTTCTACTTCACTCTGGCCTGCACCACCCTCCTCGTTGTTCTCTCCATCACTCTGATCTTCGACCTCGGTCTGATCAGCGTCGTCGCTGGAGTCGTCGTCGCACGATCCGTCTTCGCTGCTTGGAGGAGGCCTGGTATTTTGTTTCGAGGGGAGCCAAGGGGGAACAGAGACAATCAAGTCAGAAGGTCTCGGCGACTGACGCAGTCGTGCCATTGGAATGTCATTGCGCTTGACATAGTGATGCCATTTTGATGTGCTTGGGGAGATTGACAGACGTTGTTTGTTGAGATTCTCACTGCAGTTGCCCCTGGCAACCAACTTTCCATGCAAAATTTTGCATGGAAACATTGCGCACGTGCTTGGCCCCTGCGGGGTGGCTGACTAAGTCGGAGCTGCCCCCGTGACGGGAAAGTGGGCAGAGCAAATTTGGGGGGTGAATTTATTTTTCAGCGCTTTGACGCCTTAGGCATCTCGGGTGTATTTAATATCCGTCCTCAGATTTACTTATTCAACGCCCTACGGCCGATCCGTACATTCTTTTGTTACCGGTTTTATCTACCTCCGTACAATACATCCTGTGAAAACGGAGACAACATGGACATTATTTTCAAGTTTCATCCAGATCAAATACTGCCCGAGGAAGGACATTATTAAAGCATCGAGAAGCATTTATCGTTCGTTGTTTGCACGCAGCTCGCTTGCTGGTTTAGACCCCATCCCCAATATTGCTTTTTTTGACTGTCAAGCGTCTGACTGATATTGCGGTAGTTGCTTGGTCAAGTGGAGGCAGTTCGAAAGTCATGATTAGAAGATGAAGTAGTAATATACTGAATGGACTCGGAAGGCTGCTCCGTAAGTCCGGGATACTTGCAATCTGATGCGGGGGAAAGAGATGCATCGGTTTGAGGGAAGTCGATCCTCCTTTCAATGCAAAGAGATGGGTCAGACTGCACTACCGAAAGATGATGAAATTATCTAGATCTCTGATAATGAGGAACTGCCAAAGGACCGTGAAGTTTGCACTTCCAGTTGGCGGTCAGGTGGATGTCGAATCCCCTGCCAAAACGCTTGGAACAGATCTGATAGATTTTGACGTTCCTGTTAATACAATTATTGCAAAGCCTGAGAAAATCGCCCAATCGATTCCCGAGGAAATGGTTGCTGAGACTGAGCAGCCCGCTGAGCTTGATTCTGAGGATTCGGCCAATGAGTGAGGAGACTGATTAAAGGTTGATTTAAAGAAATATCCCCTTGTTGCTCAAGAACGAGTAACGATTTAAGGGAAATGTATAAAAATTATCAAGTAATACTATATGAAATCACGTGCCCACGTGGCTTTAGCGTGTTCTGGAAATACCTAACTTGGAAATTTATAAATTCTGCTGCCTCGGAGAACGGTGACTTTGTATGTTAAAAGGGCCTTTCTTGAAGAAATCCTTAATTTCTCCTTGGGTTAAAATCATCTTCATAGAACCTAGTCGACTTGCGCCTTATCTTGTGCTTGTGCTTGCATTTTGTGACAAGTTCTGTTGGCAGAGACGAGCAAACGGAACAAAATCAAGCAAAAAGTATGAAAACCTCTAACTAAGCCAACGCACTCGCATCCAAAGGGCTATGGCTACTTAAAATCCTAAACTCGAACAAAGCACCTCCCCTGCTCTCCCTTGCCCCTCCCCGGCACAAAAACACAGAGACAACTGCCGCATTGCCCACACCACAATCTTCGCACTGCCCCAACACAGCACCGCGGAAATGGCCGAAGACGAGTCCGAATCACAGGCAGACATAATCCGGAAAAACGTTTCCATACTTGGCCGTCGACGGCCACAAGCAGCTCAGCAGAATCCTCTATCTGCATCTGCGTCTGGCTTGGCGTCGAGTTTGGGTGTTCCTGCCGCGGCTGTGGGCCAAGGAGGGAGTGGAAGTGCGAGAACAAATACAGGTTGCGGGAGTGCAGTGGACAGTGGGTATAATACCCCGCCTCCATATGCAACGGAAGTGCCAGCAGCTCCTTCAACGCAGCCGGGCTCGATGTATGCGAGAACTCCTGGGACCCGACTTGTGACGGAAACCAAAACCAGAATCTGGAATGCCCTTCTTCTTCTTCTCTGGTCTTGTACCTTTTGGGTCCTATCTTTTCCATTACGAGTGGTCCAAAGTGTAAAAGCCTACCTCTTGTCCATGGTCCGCAGCTTTCTCTTCACTTTGGCAACGGTCTACATCGTCATCTACATCTGCATCTACCTCTTCCAAAGATTCGAATCCACCTACACGCCTCCTCCAGCCCTAGAGGCCATCGGCATCAAGAGCGGCTTGTTCACGGGCTGTATCCACGAGTATTTATGCTGGCCATTGACTGTGCCTGTGCAGGTCCCAGGGTTCAAGATCTGTCCGTCTCAACCGGTCTTCTTCTTCTTGCCTTCAGCCTCAAGCCAAGACAAGGTCTCGAGAGACGTCAACTCCGGGGATGGAATGCTCGGTGTGGCGGGAAATGGATCATCGCCTCCGCACTGGGCTCTCGACAACAAGGGCTCGTACCGCGGACCGTGGGCCTATGCCACCCTCGAGAATGTCGACGCCGCCTTCAACTCCAACGGGAATGTCGTCGAGAGAGCATCGCCGACATCCGCCATGACAACTGCCAGGACGACATCCGCTTCTGGGAGGACAAAGATCGCGAGTACAAGTTGCTGTGCGCCGAGATGCTAGCATACATCGCCGATGACAAGGCCTTCAGGGCGGCGGCAGCGTCCGAGAATCCAAGCCGCTCCTCCTCTTCCTTCTTCGACATCTACACGCAAGTCAACGCGGTGCGCGTGCTCGTCGGTCTGCTCATCGATCAGTTGCGCGGCCTCGACAGTCTGAGCGTGGAGTTCGAGTCCGTCATTGTCCCTGCCATTAACTCCCCGCGTCCGCCGACAACACACTCCCGTGGTGATGTTCATTCCCCGTGGTGGCAGTTCTGGAGCGAATGGGGCGGGGAGAGGGAAGCTCAGGAGGCAAGGGAGCAGGCTGAGAAGGAGCAGGCAGAGAAGGAGCAGGCAGAGAAGGAGTATAGGTACATGATGCGGAGCTTGCGGCAGATCCTCAAGGAACTCGAGAGACTGGTGGAGAAAGCCAATGCGGTGGTTCGCGAGCTCGAGGGCTTAGAGGGGGGAGGTGTAAGGGAGGTTTTGAGGATGGTTGCGCAGGACGAAAAGAGGCGGAGGGCGGAGCAGCAGCGGGACATGGCGGGACCGTGGCGCTGGAGTGGTTTGGTCCGTCGCGCGAGGATGTGGATGCCGCTGTTTTTTGCTGTAGACGAAGACGCCGCTGTTCTTGAGGAAGAGGATACAGCGGAGACGGCGTATCGAGCGTGTGAGATGTCGCTGCTTGAGCGTGTCAAGGAGCTGAGCGCGAAGACGGCGAGTTCATTCGTGTACTTAGACGCGCTGCTCAAGAGTCGCCGTGTGTGGAAACGACCGAATTAAGTCGGTACACGACCGAGGAGGGCCTGGAGGCAGTCAAGAGCGGCCATCTGAGCTTGTGGCAGAATTTGGACAGGATTCTTTTTGTATCGGAGCGGCGGCAGACGGATCAGGTGAGGGAGCGGAGGGCAATAATGAAGGCGATGGATGATGACGGAGATGAGATTAGGAAGAAGAGGGAGGAGTAGACTTAATCACAAGTTTATAAATAAAACGGACAAGAAATCCGGATTGGTTATGATTGAAAGTGGAGATGAAGTTAAGCGAAAAGCGAAGAGAAATGGCAGGAAAAGCGTGTTTCTACCCGCAGGTAATGTACTTGACAATTGCAGCTACAGGGGTGTGGAAAGCATAAGGTGATGTCTGGAATTGAGGGTAAAGCTAATTTTGGTGAAGAAATCTACAGTGTAAAGTCTGCAGCAGTTCGGGGAGGGTTGACCGGTTGAAAACTGTAAAAAGAGGCTAATCTCTATTAGAAACATTCAGAGCAAAAGGGGGTGAACCACGTGATATACAACTGGCAGTGTTCCTAGAATCGACCGTGTAGCGGGTCGTAGCTAGCTTCCCTGCAACTGAAACTCTATGCCTAATCCATCTTCGCCGAGTATATCTTCCTTTTGTTTTCATGTCCTATATTGTTTTATTTCTTCCCTTCTGGGTCTTGTATTTGCCCTGGAGCGCAGCGAGGCCGTGTGTTTGGTGGCTGATTTCTCATAAAGCAACGAAATAAAAGAGTATATCCCCCGTTTATTGACATTATTTTCTCTTCTCCGAAATCCCCCAAGGTTGAGGAAACTCCGTTGGTCCTGGAAGGCCACTCCCGTGCAAGGTTTTTTCTACTTCCACAAAGGGAAAAACAAGGAGACAAGAAATATAAAGTAGCCGTGATTGATAATAGAGACACGTGTGGGAAGAGGTGAGAGGGATAGTCCTCATAACAGAACGCTGATGTAGAATTGAGGTGAAAAAGAATAAGACGCAGGTACTTGGATCCCACCAGCAAATGCTGATTCCTGACTTGAAATTGATTATATTACAACTAATCTAACCCTCCCTTAACTCCGCTCCACCCCAAACCTTTATCAAAACTCCCCTATCTATATTCCTCTCGACGCAATCCGGATCACCACCAGCCCCATGACCATGACCATGACCTCTCCTTCTCAGCCTTCCCACCCTTTCTCTTGCTCACGACACCCGAATCCTCCTTCATCCTCCGTACCGCCTGCTCAACAACCTCCCATCTCACCGCCGCCTCCTCAACTACAATAGTCATCTCGCGAACAATCCAAAACCGCTTGCGAGTTCCCGGCATCCAGAAACGCCCTCCCTCGTCCACGCCGTCGCATTCCAGCTCGCAAGCAATCCTCTCCTTCATCCACGGCATATAAAAGGCACCCAAGTCATAGTCCTTGCCATCTTCACCCACGACCACGAGGCTATACGGGTCGTCTGCTCTCCGCGCAGCAATAAACTCCTCGAGTTGCGCGCGAACCGTCTTCTCCTTCTCCGCAAGCGCAACGACGCCCGCCCGCCAGGTACGGATATGTTCCTGCGCTACGTAGACAATCTTCTCCAGCTTGGCGAGGATATCCAACGCCTCCTCTGTCTTGCTGTTACCAAGCCCATCCGTGTGTATATCCAGCTCTAAGAGCGAGGTCGTCAATTCGCCCAGAGCCTCGCTGATGGCTACCTCCCAACCGCGAGCCGTCAAACCCAGCCAGAAGAAATCAGAGGCCATCTTCGAGAGGCGCCTAGTGAGGAGATCCGAGTCGAAGATGAGCTGTTCCCAGATAGCGTTGTGAGTAAGGACGTTGAGGAGCGACGTATGAACGTTGAGGCTGGAGCGGTAGTAGTCGTAATCGGCTTCGTCGAAGGTATGATTTGCGGCTTCGAGAATGGATTCAATTACCCGCAAGTTGCGTTGGTCGGGGGCAATTGTGAGATTCTGCGGGTCTTGGTTTGAGGCTGTCGGATCGAATGGAGTTTCGAAGAGACTGGTTCCACGCGGGAGGAAGGGAGTATGAAGGAAGAGCTCTTCTTTCTTTTCATTGAGCGAGCCTGCGAGTGTTGTGAGATATGGAAGTGGGAAGGAAGCGTGGCGGATGTGGCTTGTTATATTTTTGAGGTGTTGATCAAGTGAGAGTAGCTCTGAAGTGGAGCTCGTGGTCGAGTCTTGGGCTATATGACTAGCCGATGCTTGGCCTCGAGGAGTTGACTTAGCGGGTGTGTCTTGCTCGTATACTCGAGTGACTTTCTGTTGGATCGGGAGATGACTTGAGATCGCGTTGGTTGTGTTGGGAATAAAGGATTGGAGTGTTGGTATTTGTGGGTTGTTTACTACTACAAGGAGGAGATGTTCCGTCGTCTTGGGTCAAAGTTAGCTGCAGCTTAGAATTATGAGGACAATAAGAAACATTAGACAAGAGATTCTGCCAATATGGGCATTTGTCAACAAGGAACTTGCCAAGGACAAGGGTAGAAAGAAGTAGCAGACTTACATTTTCTTTCCCGTCTCCGCTGTGACAAACAACACTTTGGCTGCCATAACCTCTGCAATTTTCCCCCACAATATCGACAACACAACTAGAATTGTGCATCCTCAGACGAATATCTAGATGACATTTACTTCGTCCGCTCTCACAAGCCCGACTCAAGATCCACCAAACCACTACGAGCCAAACACCGAGCCATATGTATGCTTTCGCTCCACCATTGAAGTGAGGCTCAAGAGGGAGGTTGTGACCATTCCGAGGCATGTGGGTTATGTTCTCAACAATTGACGACTGTGATTCATCCCCAGACTGGCTTTCCATCATGGATAAATCGTCGTTGTGTGTCGCGTGCCGAGAAGAGTCGTTGAACTGCTGCTTGATTTCTACCTGAATGCGAAGCCGAAGTCAACACTAAGTCAGCACCAAGACCTCCCAATTGGAGACCCTTGACCTGTGATCTCGCTATCCGAGCAGCATCAATTGTTGCTGTAGCCTCCGGAAGCAACTGACTGTTTCAATTGCTTGCAGGACCTGCACATATGGGCCGTTTGCTTGCCTTCTCCTGCCTCTGCACTCTTGTTCAAACCAGGATGGCTTAATGATTATCAGAGACAAGACTGTAAAGACTTCTTAAATGTGTGGGTATGTGCATCGTTGTTCCTTGTTCTGATCCGTGGTGTGTGCAAGGGCAGATAGATGCATGGCTGTTTGTAGGTCAAATGTAAATAAATCTATAATCTGCAAGAGGAGGAATGCATGACGTTCTACGCTAGTATATATTCATTAAGGTTAAGCGGTGAGAGGTAAATTCAGCTGATTGTGATAAATCTGCCACTTCGGTTAAATTTGAGAAAAACAAAAGATTAAATTAGTAATATTGTAAATTACAAAGGTTTGACCTTTTGATCATATTTCGGGTTTGCTCCCGTGGGGATCTAGAAGGGTTCACCGGCCAACCGCCCACGCCAACCCCACCAAAATTTTGACGATCTTTTAGAGTCCTTGTAAAATTCTGAAAAGTTTCCTGTATTGTGAAGAATGCTTGAATTGTCACGATTATCGTATTATTTTTACGAAGTTGTGGTGTTAAGGTCCTCAAATTTCAAATGTCAAGTTGAGCGTTTGAGCGGTAAATCCTTCTATCAAAAACCTCAAAACTTGGGCTGCCAAGCGCAAGCGTCGCAGGCGTCGCAGGCGTAGGATTAAACGCATCGTGGGACACGAAGCAAACCACATCCAAGCAGTTTGGAACGAGAATTGTAGGTGTAGCTCAATTCGTAGGCCGGGCGGGATTGGGGTGAACCCAACGCCATCTCCCTGGTCCTAGACGAGAGAAAGAGCCAAAAAGACGGAATAGACGCTTCTCTCAGGACAGCAATCCTATTCAGATCCCATTCCAAGGATGATGAGTTCGAACACTGTATTCGGATCAAAACAAAGGTTGATCGAGCTTTCTTCGCATCCAACTTCTAGGCACTCCTGGGATGCTTGCCCCATCTATTCCTTTTGATCCAGGAGACGAACCCTTTGCAGCGACAAGCATTGATGTATTATCAAATCTAGACGGGGAATACCTCCAGAAAATCGCTAGAGGAGGGGCACTCGAAAAAATTGAGCCTACAAAGGGTGAAGAAGCAACAGCAAAAGCGCCAGGTGTACCTGAGGAAGCACCAGCTCCGAATTCAGAAGAGCCGTCGAAGGAAGAGCGACGTGAGAAGCTTCGGGATGACATGCCAAAAAAAGTTGTTGACCCTTTCCAGTACTAGGTTCCAGATGAACCTTTGTCAACTCCAGTGGCAGAGCCGCCCAAAGCAGTGTCGAATCAGACTCCACTAATGGAGAGGATTCGACTGAGGACGAGGGTTCAATTGAGGGGCGAGGCAAGGGCTTCGTCCACTCCATCGGTGGCAAAGCCCCTCGTAAAGGTTTAGCCACGAAAGCTGACCGCAAATCTGCACCAAACACCGGAGGTGTTGGGCCGGAGGAGTCCTTAACTGAGGGGCTAGAGGAAGCATCCAGCCAAAAACCAGTGGGGTCAACCCTCAGAAGAAACCACTCCGAACATCCCTACACGAGGTATCCTCCTCCTTTAATTTATCTTCCGATGATGGGTCATCTAATGGGTCAGCATCTGAAGCAGCTGATCCCCATCCGTCGGTCCCGGGTAACTATGCGGTTTGGGGGAGGGGGCTTGAGTGGTAGACGCAAAATTGCTAGAACATTCTTCGCGATTAGTGACCGCCTAGGCAGCGCCAACCCTGACCAATTCGACGAACAAGATGTGCAGGATTTTGGGTCAACAGCATTCTGGGAGGTTGAATCCTGGTCAGCAAGCTTCAAGAAAGGATCGAATACTGATCACAGCCTGAGCAACGCCTGAGTAGCCTGAGCAAACGCTGACTGAGCCTGAGCATCTATTGAGGAGCTTTTTTTAACATCCTTAGGGGACTGATTTGGCTCCCTCGAATCCGGTACGCTTATTCTGGCGTGCTTTTCGTGAGGCATTAATTCCCTTATCAAGGCATTTAAGTAAGAAGTCTGGCCTTTTTAAGAAGCGAATCCCACCCTCATGATACTTCAAATACGTATTTAGAATACTCTTCTCTACATGAGTAAATTAAAATATAATTACTAATTATTTAAAGTCTAAAAAGTAAGATTATAGTTCTTCTTTTAAAAAAATTTAATTTATATAGTTTTATTGTATTATTATTTGCGACTTGCGTGCACGCGAGAATTTTGCTAAGTTATTTTGCGGCGGACTTAAAAGCGGCCGCGATTTTGTTTTTAGTGCCAGTGCTTTAGAGTGTGGTAAAGAAGAAGAAGTGGGAATAAGGGATGTGGATTAGAGAACTATCTGTGGGCAGCTGAATACACGCCTGACTAAGAACCGCCACCAACAGTGGTAGGGAAAGTTAGTGCCTCACGAAAAGCATGCCAGAATATACGTACCCTCAGGCCACAGCACGTCGCATTTTTACCGGAGGCTGTGCAAAATTTTCACTTTCTGTGGCTGCCTGCCCATCTTTCCTGTTAACTTCTACATTCCTATTTGACTCCTCCATATATCTTGAATGCTCATTGCCAAAGCATCAGGAATCTTTCGCACAGAAAAAAAAAAGATTCGAGAAGTTAATATGGATATTCCAGCCAGCCTAGCCCGTCCGGCGGCTCTCCGTGTTCTTTCCTTTGATGGCGGAGGCGTCAAGGGGCTAGCCAGTCTACTTATCCTCCAGCGGATCTTTAGAACCCTCCAGAGGCTCGAAGACCTTCCAGAATTGCCAAGGCCATGTGACTACTTCGATTTGATTGGAGGTACCTCGACTGGAGGGTGAGAAATCAATGATAATCCAGATAAACTGCAAGCTAAAAGATGTTAATCTCAGGTTAATAGCAATTATGCTCGGCCGATTGCGAATGACGATCCCAGAGTGTATAGAGATATTCAAACACATATCCAAATCCGTTTTTGGAGAGAACCCTGGTACATTTCGGAGATTAGCGAAGCAAATAGCAGGAAGGCCATTTTTCAATGCCCAAGCCCTGGAGAAGGCAATTAAAGAGCTCTTGACGGCTCGTGGGATCGATTCAGACACATTATTCAAGGAGTCTAATGATCCTAAGTGCAAAGTGTGGGTATACTCTTGCTCTTTACTACCACTTTTATTGATAGGACTTGTTGCGCTCATGATTGGCATTGTTGACTGACTCATTTGGCATCCATTGCTGACCTTGTTGCATGTTTAGATTTGTCTGCACCACCCGGAACATAAGGCCGTCACTTCATAATGTACTTCTTCGCTCGTACACTACCTGGTCCCCGACTGAAGAGAATTATGTCTGTCACATTTGGGAAGCTGCTCGGGCAACTTCAGCTGCGCCCCTATTTTTCGAGCCCCTTAAGCTCAGGTCATCTGGTGCCACATTTGGAGATGGTGCTTTGGGACTCAACAATCCTATCTTTGAAGTGCTCCATGAGGCTGACATTCTGTGGTCAAACACAACAATTAGGTC